>Ga0115002_10005590_pt1 | contig 14743 bp, 29 predicted proteins | sample ArcticOcean_MG_C_8_FD_89576 | JGI IMG/M metagenome (GOLD analysis project Ga0115002, IMG submission 89576) | Marine microbial communities from western Arctic Ocean - ArcticOcean_MG_CB11_86 | ecosystem: Environmental > Aquatic > Marine > Oceanic | place: Arctic Ocean: Canada Basin | collected... | reverse complement strand
TGGGCGCCCAATCGGGCACGGTTGCTCCCGGCGATCTAGTGATCTGTGGCGACACCTACGCTCACGTTCGGCGGGTTGTGGTTCACCCGCCTACCGCTGGTAAGCATCCTGGGCCAATCGTGCCGGCGATGCACGCTGTAGAAGTGCAGACCGAGAGCGGGACGCGCTGGCTTGGGGGGAACGTCGCCTATATCGGTAGTGACCTGCGGGTGCATTGGGATCGGGAGGTGTCGGTATGAGAGACCCCAGAGACTGGCTAGTGCTGGTCTCTCTGGCGGTGTCTGGCGGGGTGCTGTTCGGCACCCCAACAACCTGGCCCGTGGCCATTCTGACCCTGTTGTCCCTAGTGCTGACGATCGTACTGGCGTCGTCATAGTCGAAACTTGGACCGTTCGACGGTCCGAGTCTGTCGGAGCTCGCCGCCCGACACTGAAGAGACAGGCGACCTACCAAGGAGAGAGAACATGGCAACGACATCGGTCAACTACGACCACCAGGCTTACGGGGAAGAGGTCCCTACGGGGGTCTCGGTGGAGACCTTCGCCGAGTCTCTGGAGGCTCAGGGCTACACGGTCCACATTGAGGTGTGGGCCGACATGGACGGGGAAGGCGAATGAACGCAGACCTGGAGTACCTGGCAGCGGCCTTCTACGCCTTCGACAAATGGCCCACCTATGGGCTGGCTCACGACATGCTCAAGGACGGGCGGTGCCAGATGGCTGACATCGAGCGTGCCGGCGCCCTGATCGGCATCGAGGCGTGGGTTATCCAAATGAGGATGCACGACATCGACATGATGGAGACGACATGACTACCGACTACGGATTCGCAGCGGATCACTCCGACGACCAGATCCACCTAGCTATTGCATCATTCACAGAGGGAGTTGGGACTGTCCACCGCGACATCCAGACCCTGAACATGGACTACCTGGAGGCGTCGGAGCTCTCAAGAGCTCTCGATGCCGCCCTGACCGACTTCATCATGGCCAAGGTCGGAGAACCCACGGCGCCCAGCGTTGTGACCAAGGAGGAACGCAATGGAGATTGACCACACGTTCAGTTCAGCTAGCGCCCCGCGCTCTGGCTGGGTTGTGGACCTGGAAGAGGCCAGGCGCCAGCTCTGGCACGACCTGGGGAGCCAAGGGCTCATCCCTGAGGGATTGAGCCGGGATGCCCTTTGGCTGATACTGGACCGCACGGGGCCAGGCCACGTAGGGGAGGGGTTCCGTCATGGGTAGGCCACGCACCCCGATGGAGCCAGACATCCTCAAGCTCTATCACCAGGGGTACAACCACCGCGACATTGCCGAGGTCACTGGCGTCGACATACGCACGGTGCCGAGGGTGCTGGAGCGCAACGGGCTACGTGGAGCTCTGGAGGATTGGCTTGGCCTGTGCAAGGCGGTGTCGAAGCTGCACTGGCACGTCACCCGCTACCTCAACCACCAGCCTCAGAGTGAGGACCGAGAGAAGCTCATGGCGATGATGTCGGAGATTGATGCCAAATGGTTACAGAAGGCGAAGCCGATCAAGGCCCGACGCAAGAGCGTTCGGCAGTTGAAGAGAACCAAGGGAGCCGCCGAAAGGGCCGGGGCAAAGGGTCGGGAATCACGCACCGCCGCCCCGGTTGTGGCCTCTACGTCGGAAGAACCATTGCCGCCAGAGACGGAGGCGCCTGTCGAAGGTGCGGGGATGCTCTGGTGAAGCGTGGCTGAGAAACTGACGCCAGCGAGAGCAGCCAGGGTGAAGGCTGCCAGCCGGCGCCGTGGTCGCAAGGACAAGAGCTTCAGGCTCAACGACTGGGAAGAGTTTCTGGTCGATGCTGGCCTGACCGCCAAGCAGGCCAAGAAGCGTGAGGGGGAAGACACCAAGCATGGGGCGCGCAACAGCCGCCCCGCCTACTTCTGGACGCTACGCAATGGCAAGGGCAAGGAAGACTGGCGCATCTGCAACGAGTGCGGGGAAGTCATCGAGGATGGCGAGTGCGCGGTGCATGAGGTGAACGGCTGGGGGGATCATGGCAAGCCCTACAGCCGCAAGGAGCACGCCTGTTGGCATACACGGTGCGTGAGCCCTGAACGCTGGAGGGCCTTCCTGGGTCAGCCCTTAGGGGCCGTGCCCAACCGAGCTCCGAAGCTGACGATCACCACCAACAACGTGCAAATGCTCATGGACTACGGAACGATCAAGCCTGGACCGCTCGGGGCTGCCGAGATCGTGAAGAGGTCGAAGGACTAGAGGTGCTCGTGGATGTTGTCCATGGTGATGTGGTTGGGGTCCCTCTTGCCTCGCCCGAAGGCGAGCTCTGGGTCACCAGTGGCAGCCAGAACCTCCATGGAGGGACTGATCGAGCTCTGTCCAGTGAAGCCAGGTGCAATCCGCACCTTGGCCCCACCAAAGATGCGCTCCCAGCGGTGCCCCTCGGGGCACTTGCGTATCGGGTCCGAGCCGATGTCTTGTCGGACATCGAGGTAGGTGGCATCGCCACAGAGCTTGCAGGTGTAGTCGAAGTAGGCGATTGTGCTGTCCTTCCTGTGTGGGTAAGCATTCTGACTTCATCGCCGAGATTATCACCACGACCTCAGAGGATTGCATCCTCTGGCCCTTTGGGGTCGGAGGTAATGGCTACGGGGCAACCCGCGATCCCGACCTAGGGAAGCAGGTGAATGCCATGAGGCGAGTCCTCCAACTCGCCACTGGGGAGCTTGGGGTCGGGTTGTACGCCCTCCATTCTTGTCACGTCAAGCTCTGCGTGAACCCCAACCATCTTCGATGGGGCACCCCAAAGGACAACGCGCTGGACGGCAACGGACACGGGCCAATCAACCAAGGGACCCGTCATGGAGCGAACCGTTACAGCGAGGACCAAATCCGGCAAGTGCGTTCAACGGACGGAAGTAGAGCCGCCCTAAAGGCCGTCGCCGAGGAGCTGGGGATGCACTTCAACTACGCCGACCTGATCTGGCGGAGGAAGCGATGGGCCTGGCTCAGAGCTCGTCGCCGAGACCCGAGAGCTTCTCTCATCTGCCCAAGCCGATCTGGCAGCAGCCGAGGCGGCTCTGGCCAGCCTGGTTTGAGCCCGGCGCCCCGATCGGACTGACTACTCGGCCAGAGCTGCCACAGAAGCGCTGTGGGCGACCCGGTATTCGTTGGCGTAGGCCTCGTGATTGTCGGCCAGCTCGTCGGTGTCGTACACGTAGTTGACCATGAGGCCGTAGGACTCCTCGAGACCCTTACGTGAGATGTCGCCGGCCCAGTTGACTCGCTCGAGCCGAGCCCCGTTGCGCAGGTGAAAGCGAGCCACCGAGTCCAGCGGCTGAAGCTTGTGCTTCGCCGTGAGCAGATATTGGGCACAAGACCTCACGACCTGGTCCTCGAGCTCCGCATCGACCTCGGACGCTTCGACGGTGACCGCCGCCGCGACGGCATCGGGGAGATCACCTCCGGTCTCGCGTACCCAGCTCACGTAGCCGGGCACCGGCGACAACGTCGAGAACAGATTGAGGCTCGGAACCGAGGTTGTGAGCTCTTCGGTGACCTGCTTGATCAGGAAGTTCCCGAGCGGGATGCCCCGCAGACCGGCCTGACAGTTGGTGATCGAGTAGAAGATTGCCGCTTTGTAGTCGGGCACGAGGTCGTCGGGAGGGACAGGAGCATCGAGGAGGGGCTGGATCGAGCCGGGCAGGTCGAGGGTGAGCGCCACTTCGACGAAGATAAGAGGCTCGTCGGGCAACAGCGGGTGGAAGAAGCCGAAACAACGGCGGTCGTGTTCGAGCCGCCGGCGCAGGTCGTCCCACCCTCTTATCTCGTGGACCGCCTCGTAGGCGATGAGCTTCTCCAGAACCGTAGCCGGTGTGTTCCAGTCGATCCTCTGGAGCCGCGGGAAGCCTCGGTTGACCATGGTTTCTAGCCTAGCCCCTTGACCTACTAGCTCATGTGAGCTAGTTTGATTGAACTACCTACCAAGGAGATGAGATGCCGAAGAGGCTGACCCCAGTAGAGCTGTTGCGACGGTTCCGCAGGGAGTACGACGGTGTGACAATCGTCCCCGCCCCTCGCAACCTCCTGCGAGCTGAGCGAGCCGACAAGCTGCTTGATCGTCTTGAAGCCGCGGTTGGTGAGGACCAATGAGCGATCTGCCTGACCCGACAGCAGCCGGCCCAGAAGGAGGTTTGGAGACGAGTGGGAATCGAGAGATAGCCCCGCCGTCCATGACCGAGGAAGAGGCTGAGCCCATCCTCAACGGGATGGAGAACGCCGGCATGGAGCGCAACGTCGCCAGGGTGAGGTTGGGACTAGATCCCATCTTCACCGCAGAGAGTGATCCTCGCCCATGGTCGCACTACCCGAGTGAAGATGCCCTCAGGGCGGTGCCACCACCTCCCATACAGACAATCCGAGAGCCTGGCAGCGATCTATTGAGGGAAACTCTCGCGCTGTTGGCGCTCCATTGGGACCAGGGGTATGAGGAAGCCCCTGACATAGATCTCATAGCCGAGGCGATAGTCACGGCTATAGAGAGTGGGGGATTACGCCTTCCCCCCACGAGTCCCACCGAGGCCCCGCAGGCCGAGGATGACCCGCCCTCATCCTGTGACGTTTGCGGGGTCTTGGTAGGCGACTACGACCTGCATATGAGTAAGGCGCACCCAGACGAGCACTCGACAACAGTGCTCCTTGAAGAGGGCCTGCTTGACGACAGGCTCTTTCACGAAGAGTGGAACGAAGACGACGAAGGAACGATCTGATGGCCAACTACCCCAAGCCCAAGCCGAGAGCCCAAGGGGAGAAGATCCCCGTCGCAGGGATGACCTTCCGGCCGGGATACCCCGGCAACATCCAGAGGCTCATCGGCTTCTTCGACGGGATGAAACCCCAAGAGCAGCTCGAGGGTGTGGTCGCTGTCCTGGTGCGAGACCCGGCCAATGAGTACGACCCCAACGCCGTCGAGGTTCATGTCCCGATGCTGGGGATCGACGAGTTCATCGGCTTCTTGCCAGCCAAGGGCCACGCTGATCGCTTGGCCCCAGAGATCGACGCCGGCCACCTGTTCACCGCCAGCGTCTTCCCACGCATCGATCCCGCCCACCCAGACAACCCTGGGGTGGACGTGCTGGTGGTCCGACGCACATGAGCTTCCGTGACCTAGTTGAAGAGGCTGTTATGGCTCACTGGAATCTCGAAGAGTGGCTGGAACGTCAGATCGACAGCCCTGAGGTCGATGCGATGGACCGCAGTCACTTTCGTGAACTCTCGATTGCGGCTGACGCTGCAATCCCCGTAGTTATTTCCCCTGAGGTCAGGTCACGGCTCGATGAACAGATCCGAGACCGAGAGCAACTCCTGATCGAAGGGGCGGGGGATGACTACACCTTTCAGATCCCTGAAGAAGGGTGGCCAGAGGGTCCACTGCTGGTTTGGGGACTCTCTGATGAGAGCGGCCCTGTAACGGTCCTCTACGACTACTCCAAGACCTTCGGCCCACAGTTGTGGGCTGCTTGGTTCCGAGGAAGCAGCATGTTCGCTCAAGAGTTTGTTGAAGGTGGCTTCGGCTGGTCTCAAGCCCCAGTTGAAATCTGGGCTCCAGTTATCGAGATCTTCGCCTTCATGCAGGAGCGTCTCTGCTATGAGATCCGGTTGAGCCGAGCCTCTCGGAGGCGTCTTCAACGCCTCGAAGTGTCGCTACCCGAGACCGGGTGTGTGACTATTGCCCACCTCCGCGCCATCGACTACAACGGTGCGCCCGTAGATGAGGACAGGGCAAAGCGAGAACTCACCCATCGGTTCAACGTTCGAGCGCATCCTCGTCGGCTCGATTATCTCGAGCCAGGGCGGATCACTTGGGTTGGCGAACACATCAAGGGGCCAGTTGGGAAGCCTCTGATAATCAAGAACCGAGTGATGGGTGTGACGAGATGACTGAGACCCCAGTCAAGCTCATGCGCCAGAGCACCATCGGCTCAGGCGATGTCTGCGACCTGCGTCTTGGCCATGAGTTCTGGTTCCATCCCGAGGTACGCAAGGGGTCCCAAGAGAGGGCCATGGGTACCGCCTACCATGCGATCCTTGAAGCTGAGGCCACCATGGTGATGACGGGGGAGACCTACGACCGTGAAGAGGTCGCTCTCAGGGCATTCCAGGCCGAGCTCGCAGATGCACCTTCAGGGTTCATCTGGCGAGATGACGAGACTGGCAACCTCGAGACCGCGCTCGAGATCACTCTGGCTGGAGCCGAGAACTACATCGACGAGCACTTCGAGTGGGCTGACACGACCAAGTACCAGATCCTCGCTGTGGAGCAAGCCTTCACCTTCCCGTGGATCAATGGCTGGGATGCCCATGGCACTGCCGACCTGATCGTCATGGGGCTCGAGGATGGCTGGATCAGGATTGCTGACCACAAGTTCAGCCGGTTGAAGTGGCGCAAGGGTAGAGAGAACGCTCGCCAGACCCCTCAGCCGTCTTGGTACCTGAAGTGGATCAAGCACCACTGGCAGACCAATTCCGATGACCCTCATCGCATGGAGCGCCAGTTCCTCTTCAAGATGGACGTGTCGACGTGGGGCACTGGCCTGGACTTCAGGCGCTACAGCCCCAGCCCCACTCCATACGAGATGGAGATGACCGAGACCAGAGCGAAGCTCTACGCACGCATGGTCGACCAAGGTCCCGAGGGGATCTACACGCCGAACACCCATGTCCATCTGTGCGATCACCGCTGGTGTGACCACTGGGACGTGTGTGACTACGGAGAGCGTTTTAACGACCAGTAGCCGAGCAAAGGAATCTGATGGCAGACATGACAGCAAGAGCAGTTCTGGTGGCGGGAGCCATGCAGTCAGCAGTGGCTGAGGGGATCGGCAGTGGCCTCCAAGAGGCTGAGGTTCTCAGCTTGGCGAGGAAGTTCTACGCCGAGATGCGCGAGATGATGCAGACAGGGGAATCACAGGCTCAGATCGAGCAGGTCTTCCCTGGTACGACTGAGGTGGCACCGCCACCGCAGGCGCCCCCAGCGCCCCTACAGGCCGTTCCTACGGCACAACCAGCCCCAGCACCCCAGCAACAGTACGCACCGCCTCAGGCCGTCCCTCAGGGGACGCCTGGCCCAGCAGCAGTCCACGCCGGCATGTCCAGCGACGATGCCTGGGCCAACGTCGTGGGCGAGCTCCAAGCCGGTGGTGGCAAGTCTGAGAACTGGTGGGACAACCGCGCATCGAAGAAGAGTCCCAACGGTCCTGACTGGGCTCACAAGAGCGTGACGAAGGCCGACAAGAACAACGTGATGCGGAAGTACGCCCTCTGGATGAAGGATTGCCCAGACTGGGCCAAGCCGATCATCAATGGCTTCCCGGCCTATCAGCCCCAGGCCCCCCAGCAGCAGGCACCGCCGCCTGCCCAGGTGTATCACAACCAAGATCAGGTGCCGCTCACGGCCTACAACCCTCCGGTAGAGGAGTCGTTCTAGGTCATGGCTGCTCGGAATCTGACTCAGATTCTCGCCGAGCATCATGCCTGGGCTACGTCTGACACACCGCGCATCCCTTTGGGGTGGAAGTTCTTCGATCAGGCCACCAACGGTGGCATCGCTCGAGGCGAGGTGCTGATGATGTTGGCCTACTCAGGGGTGGGCAAGTCCTGGTGGGCGGGCAACGTGGTGCTGAACAACCCCACAATCCCCGTCGTCTTCTTCCAACTGGAGATGCAGGCCAGGGCGCTTGCCCAGCGCCTGGCCGCTACCTACTGCCAGGTGCCCACCAGTGACATCGAGAACAGGACCAGGGAGCTCGGCACTTCGCCCGAGATGGCGAAGTTGACCGCGGACTTCCCCTTGCTCTCGATTGAGGACCAGCCGGGGATGTCGCTGCGGCAGATGGCCGAGCAGATGGACAACTACGCCGAGACCATGAGTCGTCGGCCCGAGATGGTGTTCATCGACTACCTCGAGCTCGTCCGTGCTGGGCCTGCCCTCGGACCTGGGGAGGCGGTCGACAAGGTCTCCCGTGCTCTCAAGGACTTCTCGAGGGAGCACGACGTGGCACTGATCGTGCTGCACCAAACCAACGCCATGGAGTCCAGCCGTATCCGCAACTCAGGGAGCAAGGTCCAAGACAACGGACACCTGGCCCTGACTCGCAGGGCTGCGCGCTATGGAGGCGACGTGGCTGCCGACTACACGGTCGGCTGCTACCGGCCGGCTCTCGATCCCGAGATGGCCGAGCACATCAGAGCGATGGCTGACCCCCAGTTCATGATGCAGTTGCTGAAGAACCGTGGTGGAAGCCAGCTCTACCTGACTGGCGTCGAGCATCACGTCGACACCCGCTTCTGGAAGATCTCCGAGAGGCAGGCTCCTATCGAGGAGCCCCATGCGCGACACCAAGGAGCGTGGCAGCCATGACCAACTTTGTAATCCAGTTCATTGTGATGAGTGGGGTCTGCGGCATCCTGCTCCTCGCTGCCTACATCTGGATTGAACGATGAGTGACGCCGGCCTAGAGACGAAGTACCTCGAGACCGCACTGTCGATTGTCTACGGAGCACGCAGCGCCGAGTACGGGCACCCCATCGATGACTTCCGCAGGATCGCCACCATGTGGAGTGCCTTCCTTGGTACGGAAATCGAACCGAAGCAGGTAGCGGCGATGATGGTGCTGCTCAAGACCTCTCGCCTGGCTCACAGCATCGACCACGAAGACTCGTGGGTTGATATCGCTGGCTACGTGGGATGTGTTGACCGCATCCAGCGCAGATTGGACGGTCTGGAATGAGTGATCTCGAGGCCATCAAGGAGGAACTCACCTGGGAGTACATCCTCGAGCTCTGCGAGATGGAGCACGTCGATGTCTCTGGGGCTGGCACCAAGATCTCCTCATTCACTCATCGAGACGAGACCCCATCACTGCACCTCTACCCCGATGGCCACTGGTTCGACTACTCCACCGGCAAGGGTGGAGACCAGTTCTCCTTCATCATGGACTACCTCGGGATCTCCTTCGGCAGGGCACTGAAGCTCCTCAAGCGAGGGGTCGGTGACCCCCTCGCCTACGGCCGGCCGATCAACGTCGAGGCCCGAGAGAGAATGGTGCATGACTTCGCCCCCGAGCTCGAGGACAACTCGTTCCCGATGGACACCCCGCTAGGCCACACCGAGGCCAAGGTCAGGGTGGCTGAGTGGGCCAAGCGCAAGTGGGGCGTCTACCCAATGACGCTCCAAATGTGGGGAGTGAGGTTCAACCTCCGAGACACGGTCCTGATCCCTCACTACCTCCCAACCGGGGAGGCTTACGGGGTTCACCTCCGCTACCTCACCGGCAAGGTCAAGACCAAGGCGATCCCTGGGTCGACCTTCCATCACGGCTTCTATCAGCGTCGACCAATCCGAGAGGGTTCCACCCTCGTCATCTGTGAGGGGGAGCCTGACACCTGGGCTCTCTGGGACCTATTGCACCGCGGCATGGGCTGGGCAGAGGGCGGACGCTGGGATGTCATCGGCCTGCCGTCTGGTGCTCTAATGCAGAGGGAGGAGTGGTTCAAGCCACTCCTCGGCCGGCCCAAGTCGTTCATCTGTCTCGATGACGGTTTCGTGGGGAGGGAGGCGACGGACCAGGCCCTGGACATCTGCCCCACCCTGGTCCCCTTGATCCTCCCCGACGACGGGGACGTAGAAGACGTGGGTGATGCAGTGAGGCTTGACTACCGAGTTGATTTCGAGACTGCCCGTTGGGTGCAAGGCACCGGCCTTGGGCACCCCAACAAGGAGGCCACCGATGAGCAAAGCTAAGGCCAAGGGCACCACCGGGGAGAATGAGATCGTTGACCTGTTGGTCGACGCCGGCTTCCCCCGAGCAGACCCAGAAGACCCGGCCAGTGTCGGGGTGGAGAGGTTCCAGGGTGGCTATGAGAGCCACGACCTCCACTTCAAGAACATGCTCACCGACTGGGTCATCGAGGTCAAGTACCGCAAGGCGTGGCACCTCTTCGGCTGGGTCAGGAAGATCCGTAGGCGGGCTAACGGCAGGGTCTGGGCCATCTTCGGCATCCACGGGGACCGACGCACCACCGAGGGCAAGGAAGTCGGGGTCCTGTGCGTCATGGACGCTCGGGTTGCCGCAGACCTCATCTACTTCTGGGAGAAGAACAAGTGACCAGGAACTGGGACCTCACCCCACGACAGACTGACGTGCTGCGGACCCTCGCCGAGGGCAAGTCCCTCGAGGACGCTGCCTCCGCTCTAGACATCTCCATCCATACCCTGAAGCATCACCTAGTCACCGCCGCCGAGCGGCTGGGGACCACAGGACAAGGACGCTCGGTAACCATCATCCAAGCTGTCAAGCTTGGCTACATCACCCTCGAGGAGGGGACATGAACGAACCCAACTACGCCACCAGGATCGCACTCGACCTGGAGACCTTCATCGACTTCGAGGCGGCACACGCCAAGGTCGCTGAGGTCTACTGGGGACCAGGCACCGATCGCAAGATCCCCTTCGAGCAGTGGAGCTCCATCTTCTTCTCCAACCTGCCACCGCGCACTGGAGTTATGGGCTTCATCTGGGACCGTCGCTCTGAGGGAGCGACGGTTGAGGTGTTCACCAACCACTCCTCTGACGTGCTAAAGACCAGGGCCGAGCTCTGGCTGAGGTCATGGCTGAACGACAACCAGTTCCAGCTTCACTTCTCGAGTGAGCCGATGCTCCTCGAGCAGCAGGTCTACATCTTCGCCGAGGGTCACACCTACGGCCTGCTCGGGGGATTCGACCGGATCATCGGTGTGCCTCGCAGCGGCGATTGGCCGCTGGACAAGATCGAGAAGATCTGCGACCTGAACAAGCGGGCACCAGAACTGAAAGTCAAGAGCGCATCATGACCACGACCGAGCACGCACGAGGCCAGGCCCTTGGGGCACCGACCATACGGCGACAACTACACGTCCTGGGTCTGCTGGCGATTCCCAGCCGTGGGGGCCACCGATGGCTGACCCAACAGAAGCCGTAGCCGACTGGATCGGTGACAAGTTTCAGACACCTGAGGGCTACGACATGTGGGCGCTGGCTGAGGCACTTGTCCATGGCAGCACCGTCCCTGGCGTAGGCCGAGCCATGATCGGGGAACCGACCAGTTCTTGGGCAATGGGTCAACCCCTGTTCCGTGCTGTCCAACCCGAGGAGACGCCGTGATCCATCTCAGGGGGTTCGCTATGTTCGCCTCGCTCACGCTGCTGTTCGTGGTCGTGTTCCTGCTCATCGTCGGATGCTCCGACCCTGACCGGGTCGCTGTCCACTCCCCGACTCCACCGGAGATGGCACCGCCGGCGCCGACGCCGACCGCTGTTGTCTTTGAGGACGCGCCCCCCACGACTGAGACGTTGCCCCTATGGATGGCATCGGTGAGATCTCCGACACCGAAGCCCAGGCCGGCGCCGTCCCGACGGCTCAACCCACGGCCACCAGCGGGCTGCTACGGCTGGCTCGCTCTCGTCGCTAGCTACTTCCCAGCCAACGAGATCGACAACGCCTGCCGCATCATCGGCTGTGAGTCGAAGGGCGATCCCAACGCCGTGTCACCTACGAGTGACCACGGAATTTGGCAGGCGAACAAACGGACATGGGACAAACCCGACCACCCCGAAGGATGGCAGCAGGTCACCGGCACCGAATGGGGAATGACCCATAATCCTGAGGTCTCCACGAAGTGGGCCGCATGGCTATGGGGGCGCTCAGGCTGGTCGCCGTGGGTCTGTGCCCGCATTCTCGGCATAGTGTGACTATGGGGTTACAATGCAACTCATGGCACGACCAAGGGGATCAAGAAACCGCAAAGGCCGCAAGCTCATCGAGCGAGGCGAGTACGTGGCACGGTTCGAGCCGGGTCATCCGCTGGCTAAGAGAGACGGCGTCGTGTTGGAGCATCGCCTAGTGGCTTGGGAGCACGGCATCCTGACCGACCCGGCGCACCATGTGCATCACATCAACGGCAACAAGCGAGACAACCGGCCCGAGAACCTGGAAGCGATGACGGCATCGGACCATCTTCGAGGCCATGTCGGCCCCGTTGTCGTCAACCAGCACGGGACGTGGCCACGTCGTGGTGGCCCCTGCCTCGTCGAGGGGTGCGATAGGCCCGCGGCCGTCAAGCAGCAATGCAACACGCACTACCTCCGGATGAAGCGATATGGCAGCTATGAGCTACCGGCCAAATCAACAAGCGGACGTGGAACAAGCCAGACCATCACCAGGCTTGGCAGCAAGTGACCGGGACCGAGTGGTCCCAGGTGTACGACCCAGTGACCAACGTCAGCTTCGCAGCCCAATTACAAGCACGCTCTGGCTGGAGTCCCTGGTCTTGCAAGCGAGTGCTCTAACTACTCGACGGCAGCTCTGACCTTCTCCACGATGGCCTGAGCCTTTGCCTGCGCGGCGAGAGCATTGGCCTTGTCCTCGAGAGCCTGCTCGAGGCTCGTCTTGAGCCGAGCTACCTCACCCGTCAGATTCAGCACCGTCCCCACCAAGTCAGACTCCGCCGTGCCCCGGTTCGCCAAGTCCTGCTCGATGGCGAGGTTCGTGCCCTCCCCCCAGACTCCATCAACCAGGATCTCGAGCTCGGCCTGAACCTCACGTAGGGCCTCATCACTATCAGGTCCCCAGAACCCATCGATCTCCATGACCTTGCCGTACTCCTCAACCAGCACCCGCTGGGCGGCTGCCATCTCATCACCCTTCATCCTGAAGGGGAACCGGAGTCTGACGTTCGGCGGGACGATGGGCAGTCGAGACATTGGGATCTCCGATGGGGCTGAGGCATTCATGTCGAGGCCCATGTACTGGACATGCCAGCACTCGGACCTCACTGTGAGCTTGAACCGGAAGCGTGAGACATTGGCCTTCAGCCAGTTCACGACCTTGAGGTCGGTGCAGTTGTTTGTATGCACGTCGGCGGCAAGACCGAATTCGTGCTTCGAGGTACCGGGGTAGGCAGCTAGATTGCCTGTGCCTGCCTTCCATCTCCGGTACAGCTCCCACTGCTGGGCGTTGGTCCGGTGGCCCGACACGCCGACGACGTTGACCCCGTCAGCCTTGGCCGCTCGGACCATGAGGTTGTAGTAGCCAGCCGCTGCTCCGAAGAGGAACTGCCCCCGCCCTCTCACTGGGTGAGACCCAGTGGAGTTCAGGAGGGGCTTGAGCTTGCTCAGGTCCTGGCTGGGACCTGGGGCAGGGAAGGCCGCCATCTCACTTGTGGTTGCACAGGATGTGGTAGCTGCGGTCGTCGGTGACGCCGGCCGAGGTGGTGAATCTCACCGTGTACTTGTACCGCTTCCCGTCGACCCCGCCGTTGAACCACGTCTTGATGGCGGTGTTGGTCAGGGCGGTAGCAGTCGCGGTACTCCCGTAGGCGAGCTCCCCGGTGATGTCGAGGATCTCGAGATCGATCGATGAGATCGTCTCGGCAGACCCCAGGTAGTCGTCGTTGGGATCAGTGGAGTTCCCGTTGGTGTAGCCCTTCAGGTCAACCGTGAAGTGCTCGGTGGCATTGGGGTCTTTGCGAAAGGTGGTCATTTGGTTCCTTCTAAGCCACGGTGATTGGGGAGGCGTCGGGGAGGACTGTGGTGTCTCGGTCCTGATTCGGGACAACGTCGATGCGGCTTTCTCCTGGTACAACCATAATCCGGTCGACGGCAGAGGCTGTCCCAAGAAGTACATCGCCGGCTCCGACAAGGGTGCTCCCCTCCACCCGTCGCCTGGTGGCGACCGTGATTCGGTCGACCCCGGCGACCACCATGATCCGCTCGGAGGTGGGCTCGAGGGTGGCGATACCCCGTGCAGCGATGACCGCCAGGATCACTGCCACCGTGGCTGGGGCTATAACCGAGCTCGCAGTCAGCGTCACCGCTGGTGTCGCTACCGTCACGGTGACAGTGGCTGGGGAGGCGACCCCAGAGATTGAGGTGGACACCGCGGGGACGGTCACAGACACAGTGACGGTCGAGACAGAGACTGTGGCGCTGACCGAGACCGTGACTGCGGGAACGGTGACCCCGACAGCGACAGTGCTCGTAACGATGCTCGTGACGATGCTCGCCGTCGCCGCAGGGACTGTCACCCCCACCGCGACAGTCGCAGGGGCTACCGAAGATCCGGCAGTGACAGTGACGGCCGGTACCCCTACACCGACAGCCACCGTCGAGGTGGTGACCGTGGCGGAGATGCTCGTCGTTGGGGCTGGGACACCGACAGTGGCCGGGACTGTGGCCGCAGCGATGACGGAGCTACCCGCCAGGACAACAGCCGGGGTGGCAAGCGTGACTGCCACCGTGGAGGGAGCCACCGATGAACCAGCAGCAACAGCCACCGCAGGGATGGCAACTGTGACTGCAACAGTGGCCGGGGCGATGCTTGACCCACCGGCAACGGTGACTGCTGGGACGGCTGCGGTGACAGCCACCGTCGCTGGGGCTACAGAGGACCCACCCGTGGCCGTGACGGCAGGCGTTCCCACCGAGACAGCGACAGTTGATGTCGTAGCTGTGTCGCTGACGCTACCATCGGCCCAGAGGAACACCAGGGGAGGCATGGCCCCGATGACGTTGGCCATGAGCTAGCCCCCTCAGTCGGTGCCGGTGTAGTCGTCGACCAGGAGCCGGATGAGGCGCCGGAGGACTCGTGCGTGCTGTTTGATGGCCTGGGTCTGGGCGGAGGCGTTCATGGCCCCGGCGTTGATCTGCGTTTCTCCGAAGCTGTTCTT
>Ga0115002_10005587_pt1 | contig 14748 bp, 19 predicted proteins | sample ArcticOcean_MG_C_8_FD_89576 | JGI IMG/M metagenome (GOLD analysis project Ga0115002, IMG submission 89576) | Marine microbial communities from western Arctic Ocean - ArcticOcean_MG_CB11_86 | ecosystem: Environmental > Aquatic > Marine > Oceanic | place: Arctic Ocean: Canada Basin | collected... | reverse complement strand
ATCGTGACCAGTGTAATCATTTTTGGGGCACTTTTTATCATTGGCCTTGCGGTTACCCAACGGATCATCGAGCGGCATCTCGATGAGATTCAACATGCCGAGGCCGCCCTTCACGAGGCGAAAAACACGGCCGAGGCCGCGAACAGAGCCAAGAGTGATTTTCTGGCACGGATGAGTCACGAACTACGCACCCCGCTTAATGGTATTTTAGGCTATGCCCAGCTTATGAAACGTGATCCGCGTCTGACGGAATCGCACAAGGAAGGGGCTAACATCATTCAGCGCAGCGGTGAACATCTGCTGGAGCTGATCAACGATGTGCTGGATCTGTCGAAAATTGAAGCCCGTCGCATGGAATTGAGAGAAACAGAGGTTCGGTTGCAGCAGATGTTGACAGGTATTGTAGACTTATTCACGATACGCGCAGAACAAAAAGGATTACGGTTCAGATTCGAATCGTCAAACGCCCACCCGGTTGGTATCTGGGCTGACGAACAGAAGATCCGGCAGGTTCTAATCAATTTGCTGGGCAATGCTGTAAAATTCACACGCTCTGGTGAAGTCCGTCTTGTGGTTACCGCGCTGGAAACGGTAAGCGCAGAGCGGATTACCCTTCGTTTTTGTGTAGAGGATACCGGGATCGGTATTGATGCCACGCAGCTGGAAACCATATTCCAACCGTTTTCCAGGATTGAACAGAAAGACTCTACAAGCGAAGGGACCGGCTTAGGGTTATCCATCAGCCATGAATTTGTCCGCATGATGGACAGCGACCTCAAGGTCAAAAGCCGGCCGGAGGAAGGCACCGCTTTCTGGTTCGATATCACCTGTCCACTGGTAGCGTGCCCTGACTCACCGGAGACGATGGTGCATCAGGGCCCTGTTACCGGGTATGCCGGTCCGCCCAAAAGTATTCTTGTTGTAGATGATGCGGCCGATAATCGGCGTGTGATTGTAGACGCGCTACACCCTCTTGGGTTCAAAATGTATGAGGCCGAAAATCGGGCCGAGGGGCTCCGAATCGCGCGGGAAAAGGTACCGGATCTTATGCTGGTTGACCTGATCATGCCGGATCAGGATGGATTTGAGACGGTGCGGCAGGTGAAACAAGCTTCTGAATTAAAATTAATGGCCATCCTGGCCTTATCTGCCAGCGTCTCTGAAGAAAGTCGCCGGGATAGCCTTGAAGCTGGCTGTGATGATTTTATTCCCAAGCCAGTGGCATTTGACACGCTGATGGACGCCATCCGAAAGGCACTCGACCTGGTCTGGCAAAGTGATGGAGAGGAAGCCCCCTCTTTATCCACAGCCGAAGCGACCACCTCCTCCCCAACGCAACCCATGATTATGCCCCCTCTTACGGATATTGAAACATTGCATAAATTAGCGGTTGTAGGCGACATCCAACATCTTCTTCGTGCGTTGGACCGGATCGCATCTGAGCCAACGTATCATACGTTTACAGACACCATTCTCGGGCTGACCAAAACCTACGATCTGAAGCAAATTCGTACGCTTCTGGAAGCCCATGTATGATGAAAGCAAATAGCGGTCTAGATATGAAGATCCCCCGGCACCCTTCACCCCGCTCTTCAAAATGGCATGATGGCCATATTTCGGAGGGGCCCTATGATGACTAACAGCCAGGCTGTACAGGGTTCTATACTGATTGTTGATGATATGCCGGTCAACATCGATGTACTGTTTAAATATCTGGATAAAAATGACTTCCGGGTCTTTGTCGCCCGGGACGGAGAAAACGCGATTGAACAGACGCCTCTGGCGAAACCAGATCTCATTTTACTTGATGTGGTGATGCCGGGTATCGATGGTTTTGAAACATGCCGACGATTGAAAGCCAATCCGGATACGAAACATATTCCGATCATATTTATGACGGCGTTATCGGACACCGTTGACAAAGTAAAAGGGTTTGAGGCGGGCGCTGTTGATTACATCACCAAACCCATTCAGCATGAAGAGGTCCTCGCTCGCATAACCACACACCTCACGCTACGCAATCTCCAACGTCGCCTCGAAGAATGGAATGCCCTGCTGGAAACGCGTGTACAGGATCGTACGGCCGAACTAGGCCACAGCCAATACCCAGTTGCAGGCAGAGGTTGTCGAACGAAAACGGACGGAGGTCGCCCTGCGTCAGGTGGTTGATGCACTTGAAAGACTTAAAAACCGGTTGCATGCAGAAAATATCTATCTCCAGGAAGAGATCAAAACCGAATATAATTTTGAAGAGATGGTCGGCTCCTCACCCCCGATGCAGCAGGTGTTTAACCTCATACAGCAGGTCGCCGAGACGGATACCACGGTCCTGATTACCGGGGAGACCGGTACAGGCAAGGAACTTGTAGCCCGTGCCCTTCATAACCACAGCAAGCGAAAAGACAGCGCGGTGATTAAAGTAAATTGTGCCGCCTTGCCGGAAGGGCTGATTGAAAATGAGTTGTTTGGCCATGAAAAAGGCGCGTTTACTGGCGCGACAACGCTGAAAAAAGGTCGATTCGAACTCGCCGATGGGGGCACCATCCTTCTTGATGAGATCGGGGAATTGCCTCTGTCCACGCAGGTGAAATTATTGCGGGTGTTGCAGGAACAAGAGTTCGAACGTATTGGCGGAACCAAAACATTGAAGGTGGATGTGCGGGTGCTTGCGGCGACCAACCGGAAATTGGAGGAACAGGTTGCTGCAGGGTCCTTCCGTGCTGATCTGTTTTATCGACTGAATATATTTCCCATCCCAATCCCTTCCCTCAGAGCACGCAAAGCCGATATCCCCGTCCTGGTTCAATATTTTCTTCGTCAATTCTCACTTCGCATGGGCAAAAATGTCAATCGAATTGATCAAAATGCCATGGATATCCTGACCGGTTATGCCTGGCCGGGCAATGTGAGGGAACTCAATAATGTGATTGAACGTGCGGTCATTCTATGCCAGGATGGGGTGTTATGCCCAGACCAGTTGTCGATCCCCCGTTTACCGTCTACCGCCTCCAACCAAGAGGATCTCATTACTCTGGAAAACGCAGAACGGCAACACATTTTGAGGGCCCTGAAAAAACCCCATTGGGTTATCGGTGGGGCATCCGGTGCGGCGAAACGCCTCGACATCAATCGTACGACGCTCCTGGCACGGATGAAGAAGATGGGGATAGAGCGTGGTATGGCAAGTGAAGACTTTTCCTGACATCAAAGCGGTGGTACGGCCGGTTAAGTCGGTGGGGATATTGATACACTTAAAAGGATACAGACCGGCTTGGGCTTGGGCCTGGATTTATGTATCCAGAGGCCGTCACCCCACCAGTGAATCGTTAGAGAACAGGGGCATAGACCTTATACATGTGCCATTTCATGAATCAGCACTTCCTGCTCAAGACGTCCTTCTAATTTGTCCTTTTCCATTTCCAGATCATAGCGCGACTGGATATTCATCCAGAACCTCTCCGAGAGCCCAAAATACCGGGCAAGACGCAACGCGGTATTAGCTGAAACGGAACGTTTACCATGGACAATCTCGTTGATCCTACGGGGCGGTACATTGATATCCTTGGCCAATCGATATTGGCTGATCCCCATAGGTTTGAGGAACTCGTCCAACAGAATTTCTCCCGGATGAATGGGTGGTAATTTGGCTCTCATTTTATGTCTCCTAATGGTACTCTACAATTTCGAAGTCATAGGCATCACCCTGACGCCATGTAAAACAGATGCGCCACTGATTATTGATGCGGATACTATGTTGAGGGCTTCTATTGCCGTGGAGTTTTTCAAGCCGGTTTGCCGGGGGAATTCGTAAATCCTGTAAGGCGTCCGCACCGTCTAATACCTCAAGTTTCCTTCGTGCGATGCGTTGGATGTCCTGTGGAAGACGCCGTGAGCGTTCTCGTTTAAAGATCTTTTCGGCTTCTTTATCGGCAAAGGATCTGATCATGAAAATATAATAACGCCTTTCGTTATTATCATCAAGCGTTATTACTGTTCTCTAACGTTCAAAATTGTGGTGCGGACGGATAAGTCGATACAAAAATTGATCTGCAGACTTGGATACAAATCAACGCACTGGTAAAAATATGTATCCAGAGACTGTCAATCCACGAGGGGCTCTGGATTCATTGTTAAATGCCTTATGATTTTTAATAAGTTCAAATACATCTCCGCTTGCTACATCAAGAAACCCAATTAGTAAATCCAGTTGCAATATTAGATTGTCGTAAAATTCTTTCATCTTATATCTCTCTATATTGTTAGGCAAATAAATCCTATATTGCCTAACGTCTAAGCTAACCTGCCGATTGGCCGACCCTAACATCGTAAGGTCTGTGGCGCAACGATTGGTCAGCGCTGCTTCTCGGACGCCGTTATCGGCCCAAATCATTCGGGTATCCGAAGTCGTACACGCGTGGTTACGTCCACTGAACCACATTGATATGGGAAAGGCCCTTTGCTTTATTCATGATATTATTCAGAAGCCTTTCCGTACTGGCTGACTTGTAAAAACTGCTTCACATCCTGAATATTGAGGATATCATGGATGGCCTGAGGTTTGTCTAAAGCTTGATTATAATAGGCCTGAGAGATGCGATAGCCGATTAAAGACCCAAGATCACCAGGGCGCTCTTTGGATTGAAACCCATTGTAAAGCCAATGGCTAAAATTTCTTGTGTCCATGTCCTTTCGGAATTCGTACCACAGATCCTTTTCGTGAGTGTTCGATGGCCTAACACTCGGTAAATAAGGGCTGTAGTGATAACCGAGATGACAGTCGGGACGAATCTGCAATCGGGCGGTCTCTATGATGTCCATAACCCTCTTCCAGAAATCAGGCCATTATACTCTGACGCCGCATATAAGCCCCGGGGAGCTACCCTGTCGGTTTTGATACGCGTATGATGTGCTCTATTAAGTACGTAAAGCAATTTCTATTTGTTTGAAGCCTCTCTTCGGGCATATTTCAGTCTTTTCAACTGAAAGGTGTTCTATCTTGTGATCTGCAAAAAGCGGTATGCCTGAGTCGAGTTTAACAGGCATCTCAGAAATACTTAAATGAGTTAACAAGCCTTTTTCCAAAAATGAAGACGCCAGCTTGCCTCCACCTACCAGCCAAAGATGCGCTAACCCCTTCGACTTTGCTTCCCTGACCGCATCATCTGCTGTTGCAGATATGTTGAGATTCGCGCCTTCTAAGGCTTCCAGCTCACGACTTGTGCAAACCCACGATGGTTTATCTTCATAAGGCCATGATCCGTAATCAAAAACAAAATCATACGTGTTACGGCCCATAACAAGGCCATCAATACTTGCAAAGAAATCATCATAACCCGTATCAGTCATATCAATGTCCAGATTATCAAGCCAGGAGACATCTCCATCTTCTCTTGCAATAAACCCGTCCAAACTTGTTGCGACATAATATGTAACTCTCATGTTTTCCTTTTTCCCTTCACATATCGCGCAGATGTGGTGCTTGGCAAAGACTTAGAGCATGTCAGGACCAAGCGTCCACCTAAACAGGATTTTTATTAACCCCGTTATCCCAATTTCGATGCAATAGTTTTTCAGCTTGAAGGACCGTCTGGTTGATGATCGACGCCAAACTTTCAATGGTACGGATAAGGGCCACAGCTTCGCCTACAAATGTGTTGGCGATAGAAACATTGCCGTCTACCCAGGCTTGTTTCCACTTAGCAGCTTCGACTTCAGACACTTTACGCAGTTGATCCAGGTTTTCGTGCCAACGATCTGTATAAGCCATTTTTCAAAACCCTGGCACTATACCGTTCCGGCCAATTGATTTTACGTGCAATGTCCATGACCTGCTAACGTATCGTTTCATCACCCGTCGCATGCAACGCGGCCCTGTGCATATTCTTGTGAACGTTTGCTTCTCTGGAAGCCCAAAATCGTGACCCCATAACCACGCCATCCGCACCTAACATTAATGCGGCTGCAAGTCCTCGCCCATCTGCGATGCCCCCCGCCGCACAAAGTAATGTTTTAGAGGACATTGAGGCGATCAGGTCTGCAATTTCTGGGACCAGACTCATTGTGGCACGCTTTTCACCATGACCGCCTGCCTCAGAACCTTGCGCAACCACGACATCAGCACCACAATCCAGGGCGTTTTCTGCGTCTTTTAAAGTTTGTACCTGGCAAATGAGCGGGATATTTCTGTCTTTGATTTTTCTGGCAGGTATCTTTGGATTGCCGAAGGATAAGAAGACGGCTTTGGGGTTCATATCCAATGTTTTTTCAAGGACATCAGGCTTCTCATCAATCGCCCATGTAATAAGTCCGCAGCCTACGCCATCACTATCAACCGCAGAAAACTGTTCCTTTACCCACGCGATATCTCCATAGCCGCCACCAATCAGCCCCAGTCCCCCTGCTTTTGATACAGCGGCAGCAAGGTGGCCGGTCGCAGCGATGGCCATGGGTGCTGAAATGATCGGGTGAGCGATCGAAAAACGCTCAGTAAGTCTGGTATGTATCATATATCTCTTCACTGTACAAAATGCCAAAATGGGCTATTTCAAGGCTAATCCTTCTGTTGTGGATCATTACCCTGATAGGTCTTTTCGCCACACACCAGCACGCGTTTTGGATCGGATACACCTGCAAAGTCGTCTACGCTATGATAGCCAGCTGTCATGCTGATGCGGCTGCCATCGGTCTTGTTCTGGCCCGCCGCATGGAATAACATACTGTCAATCGCCAGCAGACCCCCAGCGGGCATGGGCACCGGTACCCGCTGATCAAGAATGCCTGAGGCACGTAAGGCCGGATCGTCATCAATGGTTGGTGAGCCATACGGCCTGCCTTGCGCCAGGTGGGTACCCGGTACAACGTAAGTACAGCCGTTGTCCAGATTTGTATCTTCCAGATAAAAGAGCACCGTAACAATGGTCCGTGTCCATTGATCAACATCGCGATGGATGCCAGTGGACATAGCCGAGTAGTGATCATCCTTAAGGCGCAAGGTGGCGTGGTTATGCCGATTGAGCAGGTATTCGATATTTGGACCGAGCAACGTCTCTAACGGGTTAAGCACACACGGGTGGGTGATCACGCTCTGAAAAATACCACCGCGTTCCCATATTCTGGAAATGCGAATGGGCCGATTATGCTGGTCGACCGTAATAGGCTCCACTCTATCCTCAATATGGCTCAAGATTGTATTCTTCAGCTCAGCGATAATCTGGGATGGTATTCGCTCTGGTAGCTTAATAAACCCGTTGTGACGAAAAAAATGATACTGTTCGACTGTTAAGCCCATACACCTCTCGATTCTTATTAGTGGTTAAGCATCGACGGAAGGGTAGCACCGTCACTTTGGCGTTCACCTCAGGGCCTAAGTCAGGTGGAAATGTCTCCCCCAAAGGGTACGCCAAATCGTCCCCCAAATATACGATTAATTAGGGTTGTTCTCGGTGTCAGTGAGATCTTTCGCTTTTTTGATAATATTGCGAGGCTTTTTGTTCATCTTTCAATTCAAAATATACATCTCCGAGACCATTTAAAGGCCTTTCAGAGTTTGGATGTTTTTGAGCCAAAAATGTAAAGATGCTTATGGCTTTATCATATCGTTTGTTCTTTAAATAAAACGCTGCAATTGAACATGCTCTATTCACCCTCAAAAGACCTATGAAATCAATGCCTTTAAAGTCATTCACAAAGGCATCAAATCGACTATAGTCATTGGCTCGAATAGCATTTCGTGTCAGGGTAAACATGGTCCATTGTGTTAATTCAGGAGAAAATCCAAATTGTTTTGCCCTTTGCGCATAGTAGCTATAAACATAAGGCATGCCACCCATTTGAATAAATTCTTCAAGACTACTGAAGTGTAGTTCTGGATAATAATGATAGTATGCTTTGATACCGTGATATAATGTGGTAAATGGCGTAGACCGATGTTCTTCTCCATCGAATTCCCGATAAATCCGATGTATTGTTTCCGGTGCCTTACTGGACAGAAGCATATCCAACTCATCAGTCCCTTCTTTTACTACGCCTTCATCGGTACCAGATGTAAAGTATAATACCCTATCGAAAGTTGTGTTTTTTGACAGCAGACGGTCTATGGTGCTTATTTTTTCCGTTAGTGGCAAAGGACTGGCTGCAATATAGGCATTAAATAATGCTGGGTTGTTAACCATCGTCTGAATAACAAAACCTCCGCCATAGGCCCAACGGAATAGCAACCGTTCTTCTTATGTACGAAAGGTGTTATCTACAAGACCCATGACTTCCTGTTCGATGAAGTCTAAAATTTATTTTGATCGAACACTAAAGTTAATATTCCTCTGTGATTGCTTGTTGGTAATTCCAACAACTATAAATTCTGGCGTCTGCCGACCGGCTGCAAATGATTTTTGCAAACTAACACCGTGTAGAAATAATCTTTGACCATCCAAGATATAGAGCACTGGATATTTTCTGTCAGAATCAGTATAGCCGTCAGGTAAATAGACTTGAATTTCCCGTTCCTCACTCAGTACTTCTGATTTTATTAAAAAGTTTGTCCCGACGATGTTGTCCACGCCGCCAGTTTGCGCATACGAATTGAAGCACAAAGAACAAAATAGTACTATGGTAAATAGTTTTATGTTCATAAAGAACGCGTTCCTTTTTATACCTAACAGCAGAGTTCTGTGGCGCAACCTGAGGTCAGTGATGATTCTCAATTGCTGTTATCGGTTCAAAACGCCCGAAAATCCAAAATCGGTTAAACGTGGTTATATTAACAAAAGCGTATTGATATTGCATAGGCAATTACTCTATAACGAACGCGATGATGTGCCTATTATGACGGTTCCTCTATCATCTCCAGTAGCTTGCTTACGGTGTTCCAGTTTCGAGCCGTGACAGTAGTTCCCATACTTCGTTCAACTGCCGCACCTAACTTGGAGCGACCGATGCCATCTGGAGCGGAAAGATATAACACTTTTCCATTGAGTGTAAATTGCTCAGACGGAGACCTGAGGGATTCCAGCCTGGGCAGATCAGGTGCTAATGGCATGGATTTCAGGAAGAAAAAGTGAAGGGCCTTACCGATCGTTGTGTCGTACGGATTATGTACGATGGCTTCTTTAAATTCAGGCGCATCGAGCAACAGCACTTCTGGTCGAAAGCCAACCCGGGCTTCCACAGCTGAGGCGATCGAACCTCCTTCTTTTACTGAACATTTACGTTTGCTTTTGAGTACGACGTTTCCACTCTGAATGTAGGTACGAATCCCCTCGAAACCCAAGGTTATAAGCGTGGCTACAAGTTCTTTCATCGGAAGCAAATGCTTACCGCCGACGTTTATTCCTCTGAATAAAGCGATGTAGGTATTCATGGACTCATGGATTCCCAGGTGCAGCCTAACGGACCGCGGCCAATAGGCGGTACAATAAATTGAGATGCGGACTGCGGGTCTCGATATTCATAAATCGTCCGAATGCTGAAATTCACAGATACGCTGTACCGTCTCGCTTCGGACAGGGTTAGGAAAAAGTCCAAAGCTACGCCATAATGAAGTGCTTCATAAGGTGTACGAATTATCGGGGCAAAATCAGTAAGATCAAAAAAAGGATATAGTCGTAAATCATGTGCTTAAGTTCCCATAGAACGCAGATGACGCTGATCGCACCGATTTTCTCTGATTTTCTATAGTTTTATCTGCGCTAATCTGCGTTTATCTGCGGTATCACCGCTCCATCATTTCAAACACATAATTCGATACGATGTCAAAAAATGAAACCGGCGAACGTTGCTAATCAGCCGCGCCGCTTTTTTGCGTCGGCTGAATTAGCAATGTTAGGCAGGCGTAGCTTTTTCAAGAGGCGCTTTATCTTTAGAAGTATTTTCTTCACCTTTAATAGCACAGTCACAGAGCATGTCGCCGTAAGATACTCTTGGCAAACTGGGTAAGCTTTCCGCTGGCTCTCGATGATATCTCCATTGGTATTTAAGTACGTTTCATAATCAATGAAAATATTGGCTCTCGACTTGTTTTTTAAAGGGGAGTGAAATGCTAATTGTGTACACTGCGCCCATTTCTCAAAAGGGAAACAGATCTGGCCTGTACCGTCATCGATCAGATCATTCCTTATGAAGAACGCGTCAAAGCAAGGAACCACCCAAAGTAACGAGTAGCCATGTTTCTCTGCAACCATTTTTAAAGCTTTAAGGGAAGCCCCGTAACCCCTATCTTTTTCCCACCTCTCATTGAAATCATTTGGAAAAGTAATTGCTGCCGAAAGAGGATAGTTAGCGTTATATTCGGCTGAAAACAGCATGGCCTTGTAGTCACGCACAACAGCCTCGAAAAGCCATAAATCTGTAGTATCGACATCAATCGAGATATATTCTGGTTCTTCGGGGACCCTATGCTCCCGGAAAATATCGGAAACATTAACCGAGGTCAGAAAGTGCTTATGGAGATTGATCTCTGGATTCTCGTTATCACCATCCAGAAGAAGGCAATCCCATTTATTCTCGAGTACTAGACGTCCTACATTTGCCCCTGTACCAGCGGTAAGGCTTTCAGAGTTAAATCCGAACTCTATACAGTATGGTCTATTATTTTTTGGCCTAATGTTAGCGAATACAATTTCGATGAGTTCATCCTGATAGGACTGGGAGTATGTTCCCGAACCAAACACCTTGTCATCCAGGGCTTTTATCCAATTTTTCATTTCTATCCTAACTCATTTGGAGTAGACGTTATGCTTTGTGCCGAACGCTGTGCGGATAAGGGGCGGTACAATAAATTGAGTTGATGGATGTTTACCTCTGAGATCATAAACCGCCCGAACACAGAAATCTACCGATGCGCCGTACAGTCCTGCTTCAAGGGCTTGTCAGGCGTCTTTTAGGTACTCATTTCAGAGCTCGGGCTGAGATAAAAGGCTTCTGGGTACCTTTGCAAATAGACCGTGTCCATTTGTAAGAGGTTCATTGACTTAATCCAATCTGAACCCGATTGATTCGAGATCGTTGATAAGCGTAGACAGCGTACGATGATACGCTCCCATATGACCTCGAACACCGGTGCCACCCGAACACCAGTAGCCCTCTTCGTCATAATGCCTCACAACACAGGCCGTTTCATTGCCTGTATTGCCACGAAGGAATTGTGACTCAGCCGGTGCTTGAAAAGGGCCTTCAAAACATCGATGAAGCAAAGAGAATGCAAAGATACCATTGTGTCTTAACACACGGTATGCAGAGCGGAACACACCACGATGATCTGGAATGTCCATTAACGCGAGTTGAGAAACAACGATGTCGATTGTCTCGTCCGCGATGGTTTCCAGCGTCTGGGCATCATATACTCGAAAAATCATATGGGCGTTATTCGCCCGCTCTTGTGCCGTTGCAATCAACTCGGTGGCGGAAGCAATGCCTATGACGTGTTTGGCCCCAAGTTGTACAAGAAATCTGGCAAGGTAACCTTCCCCGCAAGCGACATCACAAACTACTGAAGCCTGGATACGATCTCTCAGGGTATTCTCGAACTGCGCCAATAGTTGGTGTCGAAAGTCATTTTCGTCGGCAAGCACCCGATCTATGAATTCGAGATAGAAGGCTCAGTGCTTGTCGTACACAGAATCAGTCACAGTCGATCTCCATCGATACATATGGTGTCTAAAATCACGTTGCCCCGCGCCGTCCTCGTCGTCGGGTCGAGCACCGGATTGGCCGGTGCATTGATCTTGGACATCTTCAATGGCCCAGGCAGTAGTGAACAAGCTCTGAGATGTGGTCAAACTCCATGTCCGCCGTCCTCGCCGTTGTGACATGGTTTGAGCGTCGGAATGCCGTTGACCATCCCACTGCCGCCGCGCCCTCGATATCTGCCTCCACGTCATTGCCCACATAGAGCATGCGCTTTCCTTCGAGTCCACCCAGTCGTTCCGCGAGGTGAAAGATAGCGGGGTCGGGTTTCGCAATGCCGATGTCACCGGAATAGACGCGAATGCTGAGAAAGGGCAGAAGTCCGACCCCCGCAAAAGCCCGATCCATGCAGAATCCTGGCCATACTGTATTGGCGATGATGCCCAGTCTGAAGTCGTTCTCAACGAGCGTGCGAAGGGCACGTTCCGTGCCGGGGAAAAGCCACGATGCGTATCGAGGTCCTGCGTAGGCGTCGGCCAGGCACGCGGCTGTTTCCCTACCGATCGGAAGCTGCAATTCTGTTGTCGTGGCCTCCATCAGCCGGAGGAAATTGTACGCTTTCCCCAGTCTTTGCCGACAGGCTTTCTCCTGCCGGGCGAGCGTATCCTCGAGAAGGCGGAAATCAAGACGCACACCCATGCCGCCCAAGAGCGCATGGACGCGGTTCGCGTTATTCGCGGCGACTTGGCTCGGCGACACATCGGCATCCGCTTCAGGGTCGTAAAGTGTCCCGCCGGAGTCAAAGAATACACAGTCAAATTTCATCTATTTATACTCCACAGTTATCCATAGGGGGAGGTGGTCACTGAGATACTGTTTGCCCGTGTCGCTACAACAGGCAAGTTCCTGCTTCGCGGCTACGTCGTACGCCAGCCCGTAGTCGCCAGCCTGTTTCTTAATCCAGGCATAGTCCCCCCGTCCGTCGCCGATTGCCGTAGGATCGCCGGTGCGATCCGAGCGCACGGCCGCGTCGACATAGCCGTGACTTTCCAGGTATCGGCCCGTGGGGCCGCCCGGTTGCTCGTTAAAGTCGCCTACGATTATGTCCAGTCCTGTTTCGGAACTCCGGATCAAGTCCTGAAGCTCGGTTATGCGCTGCTCAGACGCCCGCTCGGGACCAAGTTGACGCTCTGATGGCAGATGAACATTGCATATTCGCAGGCAGCGACCCTCTCCCTCCACCTCAACGATCTGCCACATTCTCTGCGTCTTGACTGCGGATTCCTGCGAGGTACGGACATGGCGCGCGACATGACGATGCCAAAGCACCGCGCCGCCGTATTGAGGCAGCATCGTCCCGGGACAGTAGCATCCGGGCATCCCGAGGTGCTCGGAAACCAATTCAAATGTGCTCTGGTTCTGGATTTCTTGCAGACAGATGATATCCGGATTGACCGCTCGATAGATCGCGGACAGCCGCTTGAGGATACCGCCATCGGGTGCCGGAGGTGTATCCGTCGGGAAGGGGCTCCCCTGGAACCAGAATACGTTGTGACTGAGCACGGTGAACTTTTTCATTTTATCGCCTTGTTTCCTGTTCGGCCAACGCCGCCCATCACACGATTGCGGACCAGCAAAGATACCTTCGATGCCAAAGTGACACCGCAGGCGCAACCAACTTCAAAAAAAGCCAGGGTAGGAATTCGTGTGCATGGGCATTGTTAGCTGGTACGCTGGGGGACAAAACCCCGTTGAATTATGGCTACAGTTTCACTCTATCACAAAATCTCAATCCCAGCAACGAGCCAACCAAATTTCAAAAACCCCAGCCACACTTACCAAATTCTTCGTCGTTGGCCGGGCATTGCACCACGTTTGATAGCAAGAGGGTGAACATCTTGACACAATTCCGATGGCTCAACGCACCTCAATGAACGGATGGCACCAGGTCCTTCCCTGAAAAATATCTCCTGATTCTACGGCACAAACGCATCTGATTTTATGCTGCCGGACTTGGGCGACTGCGCAACATGACGACCCCCACCCATGCAAACCACACGATCATACTCAACCCAAAAATCATCACTGCTTCGGTGAGCGCCGGAACGATTGAGACCATGCCCGCCACACCGATCACCAGACCAAAATAGTTTAGGGCCTTATTAAGGCCTCCTGTCCGCAAAGCTACCCAACTTAACAAGAGGGCCCATAAACCGCCTATAAGCTCATTCCCGCTGACTATCCCGTTCTCTACAGTCCTAAGCGCTGCCCAGACAGTCTCAGCTTGAGTTGGATCTTTACCATAGAGCGCGGCGACTTTACCGAAGTCGTGAAGCATAAGATTGCCGCTGGCAATAATCAGGCCGGCCCAGATAAGTCCAAAGACCGTTGCAACCTGCATCATGGCCGGTGCGCCGACTTTCAAGCGGTCGTAGAGCGCTAACGCCACAACAACCAGACAAAATCCGGATACCCAATAAGCGATCAGTATCCATACGTACATGAGGCTTTGGTAATCCGGAAGTAGAGTTAAGTACTGGTCAGGATCAGCGTCGAGGATGGGGGACAGGACGGTCAAATACAATCCTATGCCCACCAGATATGCCGCTGAGTGGATCAGGGCGGTAATACCACCCATTTTCTGTAACTCATTCATTTTTATTCTCCTTCTTGGACGATATTGAAAAGTTTAATTTTTCAGGCACCAACTTACAGCACGTCCTCTTGGGCAATAGTTTTATAAGAAGAATAAAAAGAGGTCTAATAACATTGAACTAGAAAAAAGGATATAGTCGTAAATTATGTGCTTAAGTTCCCACAGAACGCAGATGACGCTGATCGCACAGATTTTCGCTGATTTTCTATAATCCTATCTGCGTTTATCTGCGGTATCAGCGTTCCATCATTCCAAGCACATAATTCGATACGATGTCAAGAAAAGAAACCGGCTAACGGTTGAGATCAGTGGCGCAACCTGAGATCGGCTATGATTATCAGATTGGTAAATGTCTCGTAAAACAGTCCAAAATCAGAAATCGGTATACGCGTGGTTGCGTCAAGAGAAGCGTATTGTTAGAACATTTGTGCCCAACATTCATCAGATAGATTTTATCCTTGATGGTACTATTT
>Ga0115002_10005586_pt1 | contig 14748 bp, 10 predicted proteins | sample ArcticOcean_MG_C_8_FD_89576 | JGI IMG/M metagenome (GOLD analysis project Ga0115002, IMG submission 89576) | Marine microbial communities from western Arctic Ocean - ArcticOcean_MG_CB11_86 | ecosystem: Environmental > Aquatic > Marine > Oceanic | place: Arctic Ocean: Canada Basin | collected... | reverse complement strand
CGACGATGCGACTGCGGCGACGTTCCTGGCGACTCGGTGTGATGGAGTTTGACATAGGGTTAAAACTGGGTCTTCGGGCTGGATTCGACAAACCGCACTTGAAAAGGGTCGGTGATCAGTGCCCTGCCGGCAGCGGCATCGCTCAAGCCTGCATACAGCCATGCTGTGCCATCTTTATTGCGATGTAGACCACCGGAGAAGATGACATCCTCAAGCCCACGGCGCTTGACCGGTGCCTGGGGGTAATCCTGCCGACTGCCGATGACTCGCGGCGGTGTGTGTTGCTGTGTTTGTGGGTCCAGCTCAAAAACCATTGGGTAGTAGTGTTTCTCTTCCGCCGGCGTGCCGTCACCTGCCATCCAAGCAATATGGCCAAGTACACCCAATTGGCCGTTAGCCAGTGGGTGCAATTCGTTGGCTCCCCCCCACTCCCGTGGAAGAAACTGACCTTTGAGCAACGGTGCGCTGTCGATGACAGATGCCGTCAGTGCATCGAGGTTGTCGACGATGGTGAAGCCAATGGTTCCACGCCCTCCCAGATCCCCCTGCGGTCGGGAGCAGACCGCGATCCCTCCCTGTGGCAGTTCTGCGAGGCGAATGTCCTTCATGTGATCTGGGCCGCGTAGGAACAACTGCATCTGGTCCAGTGACTCACCCCTGTAGAACGCCATGCGCCATCCCTGTCTGCCACCGGGGAGTTCTACCGGGAATTCGACGCCCCCAATGACGAACTCGGAACCGATGCGAGTAACACAGGGGTCCTGCAGTCGTGGCAGAGTTGGAGCTTTGGGATGGGGTCGCCAGACATTGTCCAGCGAACAAAGGAAGAAGGTGACCTGCGAGGCCTCCGTATCCCGAGCCTCTACTCGACCCGCAATAACATGCTCGCCGGCGATTGTGAAGGGGGCGGTGATATTGTAAACATCGCGATCGCCAACATCGGCAAAGGCAAGCAACTCGGCGCTGCGCTCGGACCCTCCAAGATTGCCTGGAGAACCGCTTCGGGACTGCTGCAACAGATCGAATGCTCTGGCTGGTGTCGTCATCATCCGTTCCTTGGGGTTTTCTTACGCCGGCGTTTTCACTTCCTCATGACAATACTCTATACTGAACCGCCACTCATCGCACACAACCCTGTCTCTGGAGAACTGCTCTTGTCCAACTATCGCGTCGCCATTATCGGCCTCGGCCGCATGGGTTCTACTATCGACGATGAGGGGCACACGAGTTTGCCGTACTCGGTCGCGGCGGCAACACAAGCGTCTCCCCGTCTGCAATTGATCGCCGGATGTGACCTCGACGCCGACAAGCGTTCCGCCTTCTCCACTCGTTGGGGCATAGGTGCTGTATACGAAGACTACCGGGATATGGTAGCCCAGGAACAACCCGATTTAGTCGCCATATGTACGCGCGCCGCCGGCACCGAGCAGCGTGAAGCTCCGGACGCGACATATCGTGTCGATCTGCATGCAGAGCTTACTGTGGCCCTGGCCGAATTGGGCGTGCCCATGCTGTACGTGGAAAAAGCCATCGCTTGTTCTATGGCCGGCGCCGATTCGGTACGGGATGCGGTCCTTGCGAACAAGGCGGTGATCAACACGGGCGTTCTACGTCGCTTCGACAACCGCTACGACATTGTTCGAGATGCAGTGCTGTCAGGAAGGATCGGTGAACCCAAAGCCGTCATCCACTATGCTGCCTCCAGTTTGTTGCATGGCCACATTCATTCTATCGACACCGTTAGCTGGCTTCTTGGGGATCCCTCCATCACCCAGGTACGGGGGCAACTCGATCCGGTAGGATATGTGATCGAGGGTGGTCACATTCCCTTCGATCCCAGATCGACCTATGAACTGCAGTTCGACAACAGCGTGCGCGCCTGGTCTGTCCCTGCCGCTTACTGGGAATTCGAAGTCCTGGGTAGCGAAGGGGCAGTACGCTCCGCGAACAATGGAGAAGGGGCGACGCTGCGAGGCACAGTGGACGGACAGCGCGGCTGGCAAGAGATTGCTCTGGCCTCTGTCGAACCCGAGAGCACAGTCGTGCGCTGCCTTGAAGATCTTGTACAGGCACACGAGTCAGCCGAGCCGAGCCGAGGCCACATAGGGGTCACGCACCATGTAACCGAAGCATGCCTGGCAGTTGCTGAGTCTCATCGTGCTTCGGGTGCCTGGGTGGAATTGCCCGGCGTAGATCGAAACCTCTATGTCTTCCACATCTGACTCGAATATCGGTTGGGTAGAACGACGACGGCCCGCCATCGTGCAACGATAGGGGGGCCGTCGTAGAATATTCCGATACAGCTTTTTGAGCGGCAGGGCCGTCAGTCTTCGAGAGAGCGTATCTCTTCGTGACGAGACGGATGACGCAACTTGCTGAAAGCGCGCTCCTTCAACTGCCGAATGCGCTCGCGGGTTAGACTCATGCGATCACCGATCTGCTCTAGCGTCATCGGCTCAGAGCCGTCGAGCCCGAAGTAGAGCCCAATGATCTCGTGTTCACGTTCATCGAGACCGTCCAGAACACGTTCGAGCTGCTTCTGGCTGGAGGATCGGGTGATGTTTTCGTCGGGCGATTCCTGTTCATCATTCGCCAGACGTTTCATCAGAGTGGTGTCCTCGTCTTCATCGAATACGGCGCGATCGAGCGACACAGCGCGGCGGCCGGACAGCACCGTGTCGCGCACTTCGTTGATCGACAATTCGAGGGCATCTGCGATTTCCTCGTCATGCGGCTCACCCTCGTTGGCATTGCCCAGCTGTTGGGCGGTGCGCGCGATTTTTCGCAGGAGGTTGAGACGATTGAGAGGAAGACGCACCGTGCGGCTGTCTTCGGCCAGGGCCTGTTGAATGGCCTGGCGAATCCACCACACTGCATAAGAGATAAACTTGTAGCCCCGCGTCGCGTCAAACCTATCTACGGCGGTCATCAAACCGAGATTACCGGCGCTGATTAGTTCCGAGAAGGACAAGCCGCGATTGCGGTACTGCTTGGCTACGGTTACGACAAACAGGAGATTGGCCTCAGCAAGCTCTTCACGGGCTCGCTCTTCACCAGCCGCGATGCGCTCGGCCAGCTCGGCTTCTTTCTCCCGGGACAGCGGCTGCGAACATGCGATCTCGTTGAAATACGTCTGCAGACTGACATCCTCGTCCGTCCAGCTTTCGTAATTCACGTATGCTTTACTCCTTGGCCGCGTACTGTGAGGGGAAATCCGGCCTCCCTTGCATCCCTGTTTCTTCTGTAGAGCCTTGTTTCTTTGGGGTGAAAGGGGAGTCGGGTTAGGGGATCTTAGAATGTAAAGCTTTACAACTTCTTCAGCCACAGGAAAGAAACGCCGCCCCTTCTGCTTTGCCGGTGGCCCGGCGTCTACTGCGGATTCTTCAACAGAGCTACAAAGGGTTTGTATACATATCGCCGATGCCGCTGACGGCCAGTGATCTCGTCAAGAATGCCGAGTGCCTCAAGCCTTGCAACAAGCAGATTGGCATTGGCGAAGGTTCGCTCGCAGAGCTCGGCCACCCGCTGCACGGAAACAATAGGGTGGGACGTCAGATGTTGGAGCAGGGTCATCGCTGTATCCCGAACCGTGGATTGCTCCCGCAGAATTTGTTCTTGGTGCTCCCGGAGCACTGCGTCTCTCTCCGTCAAGGCCAGAGAACCAGCCCGGGCCGAGTCTCGCAACAGATTGCCGAAGTGGAGGAGCCAGCCCCCCCAGTCTCCTTGATGCCGCACACTCTGCAATCTGCGGAAATGCTCACCCAGATCCTTCGCCAGCAGCAAGGAGGGACAGAGTAATTTTGCCGCTGCCCCGTGTGTTTCCTCAAGGAGCCTGACGAGCGTTAAGCGGGTAACTCTGCCGCTACCATCGACAAATGGGTGGATGGTCTCCAGTTGCCATGAGATCATCGCCACCCTGGCAAGAGGAGGCAGGTCGGCGTCCTCGGTGGCGAAAGCGATCAGTCTTGACAGGTGCTTCGGAATGTGCTCCGGCGCAGGTGGCACAAAATGAGCCGTCTGTAGCGTACTGCCTCGGGGACCCAACCAGATTTCTGATGTTCGAATCTGGCCTGGTTGAGCGTCGCGTCCACGGACCCCGCGAAATAGTTGTCCATGAAGATGGGATAGAGATCTACGCAAGACCGGCGTCGCACCAACCGTGGGAGCAGCCTTGGGGTCTGTCTTGGAGTCTGTCGTGACGTCTGGCACCTCGCGTAAAAGCGCCGCGTAGTTGGCACATACACGCAAATCGCCGCGGGAGCAGCGCAAGCCCTGGGCTCGGCTGCCATCAAACTCCCACCACAACAGATCGCGTAGCGTTACCGCGCTACCTTCCAACTGGCAGGAGGCGACCGCTTCCTGCTGACAAACCAGATCCAGCAACGAGCCGGCAGCCGGCTTTGACTGCACCTGTCCATGCAGGAAGCCCATTGCCTGATCCGCTTCTGACAGAGTGCGGTAAATCGCGCCAGAGAGAACGAGGCCTCTAGGGGGTAGAGCTTCGGGCTCAAAGGTAAAATGGCCAGCTGGGCGCTGCACAAGATGCCCAGCCCGAGTAGATCCAGGAACCATGATGGGCCTTTGCTTGCTGTGCTACACGATCGTTTAGCTGCTTTAGCGATAATATAACGAGGTCAGCCCCAGATAGCACGATCTTGATAGTAATTGACCCCTATGACATCAAAGCGAGTTGCCAGGCTACGAAAACGGGCGACGAAATCGGCCAGTGATCGATCAGACTGGGGTGTCCAGCCCATTTCAGCAACTGCACTCATTCTAGGGAAGATCATCGTATACGCAGCTACGGGGGTATCCAGAGCTTCAGACCAGACATTGGCCTGTACGCCTATAATGTGTCGGCTCTCGGCTTCGCTCAATTCGGGGATGGTTGGGTCGAATCCGTAGCAGTTGGCCAATGAACTGACACTCAGACGCCCTGGCTCGTGCTCCCCTTCGTAGTGCTTTCGATCCAGATAGACATGGGTCTGTGGGCTCATGACGACATCATGCCCGGCTCGAGCCGCCTGCAGACCGCCCTCGATCCCGCGCCAAGACATGACCGCTGCTCCCGGCGCAAGACCGCCCTCCAGGATTTCATCCCAGCCGATGAGCCGACGACCCCGAGCTGTCAGGTAGTTGTCGAACTGCCTGATCGTCCAGCTTTGCAGAGCGTCCTCATCAGCAAGCCCCTCCTGCTGTATTCGAGCCTGACACTTCGGACAAGTCAGCCAGCGTGTCTTGGGGCACTCGTCACCTCCAACGTGGATGAATTCACTGGGAAAGATGTCGAGCACTTCGTCGAATACATCACGTAAGAATCCCAGTGCATCGTCGTTACCGGCACAGAAGACATCGTCGAAGACGCCCCATTCGGTAGTCACCGAGAAGGGCCCGCTCGCACAGGCGAACTGTGGATAACCTGCCAACACGGCAAGTGCATGTCCGGGCAGCTCAATTTCCGGCACTACCGTAATGCCTCTTTCGGCGGCATAGTCGACTACGGCTCGGGCGTCCGCCTGCGTATAGCTCCCGCCATACGTTCCCCCCGCGCCATCATCGCGCCAGGCGCCGATCTCAGTCAACAGCGGATACTTCTCAATCTGCAGGCGCCATCCCTGGTCATCGGTCAGATGCCAGTGGAAGACGTTCTGCTTGTGAAGTGCCAACTGGTCGATGAAACGCTTGATAAAATCGATGTCGAAGAAGTGGCGCGACACATCAAGGTGTCCACCGCGCCAGGAAAAACGAGGACGGTCCTGAATTCGGACGGCTGGGACTACCCAGTCGACATCGGAGACAACGCTGTCGGCCTCGATGGCTGGTGGCAGAAGCTGGCGCAGGGTTTGCACGGCCCACAATAGTCCCAGGTCCTCTGCTGCTACAATCACCACGCCCTGGGGCGAGCTCGTCAGTTCGTAACCTTCCGGCCCTAAGGCTTCTGCGAGTGTTGCATCGTGTTCGAAGCGGATCGAACCGGGTCCCGCCGTGATGGGCAAGTCGAAGCCCGTAGATGGACGCAGGTACTGGGCCAATAGCGACGCTGCCGCATTGGTCGGTGTCGGCGCCCCAATCGTGGCATCTGGACCCAGTTGGAATCCGCCCGTGCCAAGCTCAAGGCTTAGCGGCCTTGGAATTATATGGATAGGACCCATGGCTTAGAGATTGACTTTCTTGAACTGGGGCAACCACTTGGCATTCTTGCGAAACATCTCCTTCGTCATCTGCCGTGCTTCCGCCAGTGATAGTTTGCTCGCTGTCAGTGGATCGTGGGCGATGGCCTGGTATACAAGCTCCGCATCTCCTTGCAGAGATCCCTCAACCGCCATCATTTCGATCTGCGCGCTTAAGCCCGTCAGCAGGGCGCAGGGCGCCGGAATGTTGCCAACACGAATCGCCTCGAAGCCCTTACGACTGGCGACAACGGGAACCTCGACACATGCGCCCTTCGGCAAGTTGTCGATCAATCCGTCATTGCTAACGTTGCCGTTGAACTCGAAGATGTCTCCTCCCATGAAGGCGCTGATGATATACGCAGCGTATTCGTGGCCTCGATTAAGTGGGACTTCGTCAAGAGCGAGCCACTCTTGCGCCGACTTCTGCCAACTTTTGTCGCGCTTCTGATATTCCTTCACGATGTATGCGTACTGTCCGGGATTCCATCCGCTACCTGTAGTGCAGTACTTGCGAATGAGATCGGGGCGCTTACGAAACCACCAGTTGTATTCTGAATTGTGTCCACTGGATTCGGTTACGTACGATCCGAGAGCCAGGAACATCTCATTGCGGACTTGCTCATGGTTATACACCGCTTTATCCGTGCTCACGACCTTCTTCAGTTTCGGATAGAGATCTTTACCCTTGTGTTGCAGTTTCGTATACCACGCCATGTGATTGATGCCGGCGCACTGATAGTCCATTTGCCCAGGCTTCAAGCCCAACCATCCCTCGAGCATGGCTGCAGTCCCTTGCACGGAGTGGCACAGACCCGTGAGCTGGATGTCCGTCTCTCGTTGCATGGCATGACACAGCATGGCCATAGGATTTGTGTAGTTCAACATGATCGCGCGCGGGCACAGTTGCTCCATGTCTTGGACGATATCGACCATCTCAGGAATCGTACGTAGTGCGCGAAAGATGCCGCTGGGGCCGCGCGTGTCTCCCACGTTTGTGTCGATCCCGTACTTCTTCGGAATCAGGATATCGTGTTGCCACACGCTGGTCGCACCACGCAGGATTGTCACGCAGACGGCGTCGGCACCTTTCAGTGCATCACGTCTTTCGGTTGTAGCGGTTACGGTCGCCTTGTAACCGCCCTGATCGATCAACTTCTGGCAAGCACGGCGGGCGAAACGCAGACGTTGCTTGTTGATGTCGACGAGCGCGATTTCGGCGCTACTCAGGTTGTCGAAGGTGAGCAGGTCGCGAACGAGGTTGCGGGTAAAACCGAAACTTCCGGCACCGATGAAGACTACTTTGGCCATAACGGTTTCTCTCTCAATCTATCACGGTCCAGCGTACCACACCCATGTGGTAACGGCCATGAGTGGCGATTCTGTTGGCGTAGTAGGCGGTAACGATTGTGCCGTCCTGGCGCTGAGTACTGGATGGGTAGCCGCCATCCGTGGCGCCCTCAAACTGCACTAGTACTCGGGGCGAGGACCAACTATCTCCCTGATCATCGCTGTGCCGAACACCTACTCCGTATAAACCCTTGTTTCGTATCCCGTAGGTAAGCAGAATCCTACCGTCTGCCAGGTTGGTCAGATGTGGTGGATGCTGACCGGGCAAAGTCAACGGGCCCTGATCCTGCCACGCTCGACCGTCGTCTTGGGAGGCGAATAGCTGTACGTGTCCATCCTTCATCGTGCGGCATGCTGCCAACCAGCGTCCGTCGCCTAGGTGCAGAATGTCGGTTTCGTTGAAGTCGGCGGCGGCGATAAGACTCCCATCTCCCCAACTCGCACCGTCGTCCGATGATCGCAGAATCCAGGACGTGTTACGCCCACCTTCTTCCGGAGAGGAATAGAAGGGTGCCGCCAAACCCGCGGGCCCTTGGGAAATATCGCCAAAAGGAATGAACCATCGATCCTTCTTGTCTGGCACGGTGACGCTGTCCGTCCATATCCAGGTCCTGCCACCGTCGGCGGAGCGACAGACTCGGGCATCGAGGGCTTCGCGGTTGCGGAAGGCAAAGTCCGGGTCTTCGGTACCTGGCTGCAGTACCGGCGTCCATCCCGATGCGATCACGAGCAAGTCCCCGTTGGCGGCACATCCAGCAGCTACGTTCATGCGATTGCCGAGGTCTTCACCTGTAGCCGCGGCGCCTCGTCTCTCCCACAAATAGCCGTCGTCGGTACTAACCCAGACTTCCACGTCGCCCTGCCAACCACCGTGGACGGGCCGGTTGTAGATCGTTGCCGCGAGGCTGCCATCCGGCAAGGCTGTCAGATTCGGCCAGGCGCAAACGTTATCAATCGCGATATATCGTTCCAAGAGTCTCCTTTTCTTTTCTACGTCTTCTTTTCTACGTCAAATGAAAACTCAGTTGTGGACTCCCACCCTGCGGTCGTCTAACCCGGTCCCATTCAGACAGATACTCCAGCAAATGGCTTCGATCCGCTCGTGAGCCTTCGCGTTGCAGGAGCTCCCGTACGAGCCCTTGCTCCGTCTCGTACTGCGCAGCATCGAAAAAGCCTCCAAAGTATGCTACCCGGAGCCATAACAGATAGGTCGTGAGCGCGTCGAACTCGTTGTAGGCGATGATCTCCGCCAGTCGACCCTGTTGCCAGGAATCAAGGACGCTGTCGCCGGCGCCGGAGAACTTTCCAGGTATGCCGCAAGCGGCAGACATTTCATGCAGGGAGGGCCGGCCACGGCCCCTGCCTGCTAGCACTTCGATCAGATCAATGTGCCAGTCACCGCCACCAAAGTAGTCGACGCCTTCCCAGGGCTTGTCCGGGCGTTTGGCGAAATCTGTTGCCTGCACGCCGACGGCAACCGCGCGTTGCACGAGGATTCTCAGATCCGCTGACCAGGAATTGTAACCGACCATCTGTGGCTTGGCCCTACCCAGTCCTTCCAGGAAGCGTCGCAGGATTTCTCTTTCAGCTGCCTCTGGAGCCTGGCGATCGGTGACGGTAGGCAACGAGTGCAGCTGTAGCCTGACTTCCCGTTCCTCTTCCGTGCGCGCCACTGCCGATACCGACACAAGGCGGCACAACACAGTCTTCAGGTAGGGGCGAGGCTCTTCAGGCGTGCCTCCTCCGCGCAGAAACATCTCCTCTACCACCTCAGCGTCAGATAGGTCGGATGGAAGCCCGTAGACCCGTCTACCCGTGTCGGCATCCGGTACCCACTCCGCATCAAAGGCCCAAACACCGGTATGTACGTTCTTAAACAAGCTTCACAGCTTTCTAATAGGAAAGATGATGATGGAACATTCGGAGCGGCAAGAATGTACGCCGTGTTGCTTCCTGCGACGCGATTGTGGTCATTTATTCGCTGCCCCCCTCCATCGTACGGCATCCGGATGGTGTCCCGCTTCGGCCGGTGCTCGATTCCCCGCGGCCGCATAGAAGTCTCCCTGTGTCCGTATTGAACGGCGTCCTCGTCGGTGCTCTGTTTTTACTCATTCTGCTCAACATCTATCAGTTTCTCGTACAGCGGGTTGCCGAGATCCTCTACGTCATAGCCTCCAATGTTCGCGCCAAAGCTCAAGAGGTCCGACGGGATGGCAAGGATGTTGAGATCATCGAAGCACATCTCTTTGACATGGCCACATCAGCCCGCAGTATTCTGCGTGCATTAGGTCGCTCGGAGGAGTCTCTTGGCCCGGATCCAGCGCTGACGGTGGGCACAAATGGCAATCGCATGTCATTAGACAGCCTCCTGCGGCTGACTGATAATATTTTATTCGCTGTCTCAGAGGAGAACCCCGGTGCCGAATGGGATGATGTTCAGGGCGAAGCGCTGAAACGCTTCCAGAAGAAGGTCCCGAATATGGAACCGGAAGCGGCGGAAAAATTGTCACCGTCATTGCCCATCAGAGCCACAAAGAGAGCCGCGGCAAGGGCGCGCAGCTTGCAGTGGGTCTGTATGGTAACGGCGTCAGGCCACAGACCCGGCCTCAGGAAACAACGATATATCTGTCACTACCGTCGGACGCCGCCAGCCAAATCCCCCGTTGAGTGACCTTTTCACCCGTGACGTGCTCCCAATGCTCCGCGTAGGCGTTGGTCTGCTGGGCAAAGACCTCGGTTAGACGGGGTGTGATCTCTCGGTACGTTTTATAGTCAACGATTTTCCAGCTCCCGTCTCCTAGCCGATATACCAGATCGATCACGCCGCGCTGCACCGTGTCGGCCTGGCGGGCAGCGAATGGGACTTCCACGTGGACGTGGCCTTCAGCTGCCTCGAGCTCTTGGCAGATCTCGGATGCGCGGAAGGCAGATAGAGCCCGGCTCACAGCCGCCCCGTCAGCGTCGAAGTCTGCCACATGCTCGGCGCACAGTAAGCGTATGTAGGCTGCCTCTTCCGTTTCATCCAAATCTGTAAGCTGTCCGTCGACGAGGCTCTCGAACAGGCGATGCACGACGGCCCCATAGTCTCGTCCGCGTCCATCACCGGCGGCGGCGTGCTCCAGTTCGGAGGTGACGGATTGAAGCTGGTAACTTGGCTGCCCTACCATTGTCCAGCGTGAGCTTGTCTCCTGTCTGAGATCCTCGAAGTCGAAGGGCTCCTCCACGACCGCTGGCGTTACGTTCTCGCGAGCGGGGATCGGCAGTTCGGGCATTCCACCTACAGCCGGCTCGATGGCTGCCCAGGCACCTCGGCTTTGTCCGGTTGTACCAAGTACCAGTACATCACAGGCGCGTGTCGCGGCGACATAGGCAAGACGGATATTTTCGGCCTCAAGAAACCGGGACTCCTCAGCAGCGTCTTCTTGCCAGCCCTCGGGTTCGGCCAAAACAATGGTGCTGGACCGAGCTGGACGCGCAACTGCCATCGACAGGTATGGCGTCTCCCCGACTCGGGAGACGTGCATATCGACACCATGGCGTTGAGCGGAAGTATCTGAAGGGTCGGCGAGGAATACGACTTTTGCTTCCAGGCCCTTCGCCTGATGCAAATTCATGATCCTGACCACATCTGATCGTCCCGTTTCCAGTGTCATTTCTTCTACGCGTTGCCGATCGTCGTGTACTATATCACGCAGTTCATCGGTGATTTGTCCCCAGCCCAAGCCGCGGCGGCTCGCCGCATCGCGCACCATGGCCAGCACGCGTAGCAGATTGCCTGCTCGCGACGACCCGGATTTTCCGACGGAGGCGTGGGCGACCAGGCCTGTAGATTCCAAAAAGCGTTCAAGGGCGGCGCCGAAAGGCCGCTGTCGAACATCCACCCATAGTTTCTGAAGCGAGGCCAGAGCCTCTGTGAGCCGCAGATGCAGCCCCGCCTCCAGGTCAGAGGGAGGTGGTGTTTGCCAATGGAAAGGCCAATCTGCCTGGCGCAGGAGATACAGTTCATCATCTCCAAGACCAATCAGGGGACCCCGCAGATAAGCGACCAGCGGCACCGGATCATCGGCTTGCAACAGCGTGTCCAGAGCATCAACGACTGCCCGCAGCTCCATGGAATCGCGCAGGCTACCGGCGCCGGTGATGTCATAGGGAACCTGTTGCGCCTCCAAGGCCTTGGCGTACTCGCCGAGGAAACGTCGCGACCGGGTCAGGATCATAAAGTCTGCTGGCACCGCCCTGCGACCCAGCACGGCCTGCTCACCGTTGAGTTCGGTGCGCCCACGCAAGGAGCCAGCAATAAAGGTCGCGATACGTTCGGCCTCGTCCTGTGTCTGCGCTTGCATGCGCCCCCCGCTCTCAGCACGAACACGCAATTGATAGACACCGGCTCCATCCTGAGAACCTCGATGAGCCACGAGTCGTTGGTATTGGGCCTGGTAGCGGGCGTCGTAATTTTCGAACAGAGGCTCAAAGGCGCCGTTGAGCCAGCTGATGGCTTGGGGCCGCGAGCGGAAGGATGTGGTCAATTCTACCACGTCCCCCCCACCGGCAAGGATCCGTTCTCGGGTTAATCGAAAGGCGTTCAGATCGGCCCGGCGAAAACGATAGATGGACTGCTTTTCGTCGCCCACGAGAAACAAGCTTCCGGGTCGCGGCGTAAGCGAACGCCAGTCCTGGGCGTCGTTCTCCATTCCTGTCAGATGAAGCAACACCTCCGCCTGCAGTGGATCGGTATCCTGGAATTCGTCAACAAACAGGCGCTGGAAGCGACGCTGAAAGTCAGCCCGAACGTCGGCCCGATCTCGCAGCAGTTTAGCCGTGAGTTCCAACAGATCGTTAAAGGTGAGTGTCGCCGCAGCGAGGCGAGTGTCACGATAGGACAGCATCGCCTCATCAACCAGTTCACCAGCCAACACGTAGACGTAGTGTCGCCACTGAAGCAGTAGCGGCTTGATCACATCCTTGCGCAAAGCGGGCAACACCTCATCCCGCAGGCTTCGCGCCAGCACCTGCATGGGACTTCCACTGGAACCCCAGCGTTTGAGAGTCACCCCCGTTTTCGCCGTCGATGCCATATCACGCAACAGTCGCTCTCGATCAGCGTCACTTTGCGGACCAGCGAAATCGACGAAGTGCCTCAGTTCGCGTAGTGTTTCCATGAGGCGATCGGGCTTGCCTTCTGGAAGCGGCTCTGGGATCTGCTCCTCTAGCTGGCGTACCAATTCACAGACCTGCGTCACGGCAGGCACAAGATCAGGCCGCGGACCCCGCGTAGGCTTCAGTTGCAAGTCGCTGTACTGACAGCGCTGTAGATAGAATTGGTAAAACTGTTCCGCCGTCAGTCCCGTGTCTTCGATATCCAGGAGTCGCCGGTCTCCGGCTGCCGAACGCTCTTGCAGAAAGCGGTCCCATGCGGCGCGAATCAGGAACAGCTCTTCCCGCTCCTCGACTTCCGAGAAGTCCGGGGGCAGGCCTGCCTCGATGGGACGTTCACGCAGAAGCCGAGCACAGAAGGCGTGAATGGTTCCGATCGAACACTGATCCACTCGTGCCACAGCATCGCGCAGACGCAACAGCTGACGGGCCGCTTCGGGGCCGTCTTTTTGCTCGGCAACGAACTTGAGTTCATCCTGCAGGGCGAGAAAAAATCTGCCCCGCATTTCACCTGCTGCCTTGCGCGTGAATGTGATCGCCGCCATGTGGTCCACGTCGACTTTGCCTTCGCGGACACAGGCTACCATGCGCTGCACCAGAGCATAGGTCTTGCCGGCACCAGCACCTGCCAGGCACAGCAGGTTGGTGTCCAGATCCTGACGAATGCGATCACGCGCCGGGGCGTCTGCCAGTTGGCGACTCACGAGCGCACCCACGCAAGCGCACTACGTGCTGCCCCCTCAGGCGCAACGTCGCCGGGGACGAGGCCCATCTTGGCAAAGGCAGCCTCCAGGGATCTGCTCGAGCGGGATCGTTGTGCCGATACCGCTTCCGCCCAGCCCTCAACAAGGGCCGTCAGTTCTGCTGCACCCTCCAGCAGACCTTGCGCCTGATCCCCGCCTTGTGCCTCTTGGGCGCAGATCCGTTTGAAGTCACAGAACCGACAGGGACCGCCGCCTTCCCTATCCCCCTTGTGCAGGGCTGGGAAGAAGCCCTGCTGTGCCAGAGCAAAGAGCGGCTGCAGGGAGGCTGCCAGTTCATGGCGCGCTGGTGGCGCGTCACTGAATCGTTGACCGGCGCCTCGGTCACTGGCCAAGAAATAACCACTGAGGCGGACGTGCCCATCGTCTTGCATCAAATGCGGTATGGCATAGGCATACAAGGCCCATTGCAGAGTTCGAGCCCCCTGCAGAAGGTCGGTGCCGCTGTAGTTGAAAGTGCTTCCCGTCTTGTAGTCCCATATTTCGTACGCCGTCGTCGTCCCTGCTGCGTCTCGCACGGCGTCGACGCGATCGATGCGTCCACGCAGACGAAAAGCGACATCATGAGACAAACGCACTTCGATCGTCTCATCGAATCCGAAGTCGAGTTCAAAAGCGGCAGGATGCAGAGCCGTGTCCGCTGCAAGTCTTTGCGCTTCGGCAAACAAAAAGATACGTGCAGCCCGTTCGATGCGGCGACAGTCGTTCCGATAGGCCGCCTCCAACGTAACGGGTACTCGCTCTCGCTCGTTGGCGATGGCATCCTCAACCATTTGCTGCAGCCGGGTTTCATGCTCGGCCCGAGGATGCTCCTCTTCGGCGTGCAGTTGCTGCATGAAGTTGAGAAAGAGCCCGTGCAGCAGAATTCCCATCTCCAGCGGCTGCAGCCAGCGACGGGGATCCTGCATTGGCGATTCTGCTGGCACCAACCCCAGTCCGTAACGCATGAAGTAACGACGGGGACACTCCGCCAGCGTCTCCAGCATGCGGCTTGATAATGTGCGCGACCCGGTGACATCCAAAGCCTCGACACCCTCTTGCGCGATCCAGCCGGAAAAGCGTGAGGGGGCAATCTGTGAGCGAGCCTGAGCTGCTGTCAAGCCGCGCCCAACGCCTGGATAGGCCGACATGAGTGCTGACTTAACCCCTGACTGATGGCGATGCGCAAGAAGCACTTCCAGATCATCCACTGCACCACCACCGTGCGCCGGTACGGGACCACTCCAGGGCGGTTCCTGTTGCAGCTGTCGCCGCGCCTGTTCAAAGAGCGGCGTCGGATAAGGCTCACGACCATCTGCCAGATGTACACGGCT
>Ga0115002_10005584_pt1 | contig 14751 bp, 13 predicted proteins | sample ArcticOcean_MG_C_8_FD_89576 | JGI IMG/M metagenome (GOLD analysis project Ga0115002, IMG submission 89576) | Marine microbial communities from western Arctic Ocean - ArcticOcean_MG_CB11_86 | ecosystem: Environmental > Aquatic > Marine > Oceanic | place: Arctic Ocean: Canada Basin | collected... | reverse complement strand
TTAACTGAATAAATTACAGTTATATGTAACGCGACAATAATCGCTCTGGTTCCACTTCTTGCCACGGCACCCGTTATCGAATGCCTATATTCTTACGCACATCCGTCATCGTATCCTCGGAAAGCGTCTTGACGCGTTGAGCGCCTGTGGCCAAAGCATCTTTTACATCATCTGGCCGGTTCGCCAGATCGTAGAATTTCTCCTGTATGGGGACCATGACCGCATCCATATTCTTCGCCAGCATTTTCTTGCAATCCACACAACCGATACCGGCATTTCTACATTCTGTATTGATTGTGGCAATCTCATCCTGACTCGAAAAAGATTGATGCAGTGTATAGATATTACAAATATCCGGATTGCCCGGGTCAGAGCGCCGAAGCCGGTTCGGGTCTGTATAGGCGGTGCTGAGTTTCTTACGCATCACCTCGCCATCATCTTTCATGGAAATATAGTTGTCCCGGCTTTTACTCATTTTATTCTGACCATCAAGGCCCATAATCCGTGGGGAAGGACTCAAAATCGTTTTCGGTTCCGGGAACGTGGGACCATAGAGATGATTAAATCGCCGGGCAATTTCACGGGTGAGCTCCAGATGCTGCGCCTGATCGTCCCCGACGGGTACCCCGTCCGCTTTTACTCCCAGGATATCCGCAGCCTGCAGGACAGGATAGGTAAACAAACCGGCATTAATATTCTGGGTATGCTGGGCAGATTTATCCTTAAACTGCGTCATCCGTTCCAGCGCCCCCAAAGAGGTGACAGTGTTAAAAACCCAGGCCAGTTCAAGTGTTTCTATCACATGGGACTGAACAAAAATGGTACACCGTTCCGGGTCCAGTCCACAGGCCATCCCAATCATGGCTGTATCCAGTGTGGCATCTAGCATAGTACCCTTATCGTACGCGATAGTAATCGCATGATAATCTACAATACAATAAATGCAGTCATACTTCGGTATCAGTTTCACCCAATTGCTGATGGCTCCCAGATAATTGCCAATATGAATTTCGCCCGTGGGCTGGATACCGCTATACAGTCTGGTCGGTTCAGACGATGGCGAAGTCGTATCCGTCTGAGATGGATTTTGTTCTTGCCCGTTCATACGTGGCGAATTCCTTTCAAAATGAATACACGATGCGAGAGGCAGGATACAAAATGAGCATCCTATCGTTCATTATCGCAGCACCTGCATTATTGTGAAATATAAAAATAGTTTGTATTCCTACCTGTCACCATGTATTATACGACGGTCTTTAAAATAAGTCAGTAAGAAGAATCTTTTTCGTGGGTATTGTCAAGAAAAATCACGCCAACTTATCGTTTTTCATTTAATTATCTACCTCTGAGTTAATATATGGATTTTATACTGGATAATATTGCAATCGGCAACTATGAGGATGCCATTAATCTGAGTGCACTGGAAGAGAGTAATATTACTGCGGTCCTTGATCTGACCATCGAAACCAGCTATTCTTTACCACCGAGTATTTTGAAGCTTAAAGTGCCGATGGCGGACTGTGTCCCCATGAATCATGAACACATTCGCATGGCTTTGCGCTGGCTCCGGGCGGTTGCCGAGGAGCGAAAAGTGCTGGTTCATTGCCTGGCAGGCATATCTCGATCCACGACGATGGTCTTATGTTATCTATATGAAGAGCACGGCTTTACATTCCAGGACGCCTATTCGCTGGTCAAATCAAAGCGCGACCGTATACAACCTCACCCCGCATTGCTTGAATCCGTACAGGCCTATTATAATCTGACAGAAGACTGGCAACCGGTCGATTAGACGAGAACATTCGGTCCGTCAGCGCACCTATCGAGCATACATAATATGGCGAAACAAACAGTGGCTATCGTCGGTGCTTCAAATGACCGGCACAAATTCGGTAATAAAGCCGTAAGGGCCTATCTGGCTGAGGGATATATAGTTTATCCCGTAAACCTGAGTGAAAGCCATATCGAAGGGCAACCGGCGTTTCGATCCCTGTTGGATATCCAGGATGATATCGGACGTGTTTGCTTATATCTGCAGCCGGAGAAGAGTCTGACCATACTTGACGAAATTGGGCGAAAAGGCGTATCCGAGGTGTTTTTCAATCCAGGCACCTCGAGTCCGGAGGTGATCTCCCGGGCACAAACGCTGGGGATCAATGCCATCCTTGATTGTGCCATCCTAGATATTGGCCGCTCACCTACAGAGTTTCCCTGATCCAGCATTATTTATATCGCGCGCTGGAAAAACGCCAAAACATTGCGGTACTAAGGATAAAGACAGGCCTATCATGAATCATGTTAATGACACACAATTAGACCAAAAATACCAGCAGCTTCAGACTGATCTACAGGCGATGGCCCATGTGCTGGTCGCCTTTTCTGCCGGTGTGGACAGCACCTTATTACTCAAAGTGGCGACTGATGTATTGGGCGAAAGAGCCCTTGGCGTGACAGGGGTCTCGGAGTCCCTGCCTGAACACGAAAAAAACGAAGCGGGCGACCTGGCCCGGTGGATGAGTGCCCGGCATCGGTATCTCGACACAGAGGAAATCCACAACGCGGAATACATGCAGAACAATCCACGACGCTGTTACCATTGTCGGAATGAACTGTATACAAAAATGAACGAGATATTCCAGCAAGAAGGGGCGGCTTTTATCTGTGAAGGCAGCATTGTGGACGATGCCTGTGATTTTCGGCCGGGTATGGTGGCTATCCGGGAGCATCAAGTTCGCAGTCCACTCAAAGAAGCCGGCTTCACGAAGGCCGACGTACGTGCCCTCTCCGAACACTTAGGCTTGCCCACCGCGGACAAGCCCTCGCTCGCCTGCCTGTCCTCCCGGTTCCCTTATGGAGACCACATCACCGTTGAGGCGCTGAATCAGGTAGGCCAGGCGGAAGCTTACATACGAACGTTGGACATCAAACAGTTTCGTGTCCGCCACCATAAAAATATGGCACGTATTGAAGTAGAGCCTCAGGATCTCCCCAGAATCATTGACCACCATACCGCCATTGTAACCCACCTCAAAACCCTCGGATATACCTATGTCACCCTCGATCTGGAAGGGTACCGTACCGGTGCGATGAATGAAGTGCTGAAGAAACGGGAACCTGTAACGACCGAGCCCTTGTTATCTATTGAACAGATGGATAGTTAATCCTTATTTTTTGAATTTCAATCATATATCTCGTTTGATTGTGATACAGGTCACAGACAAGGCTCTGGAAGTTATCGTATCTTTAATAAGTAGTATTCTCCAAGGCTTGCTGTAGCGATAGTGCGTTTGAAGTGCAAGTCCTGAAAACACGTCCTCGTACCATAACCATTTCTTAAGATTATTGCCGAATTACCTATTTGAAGGAGTTCTGTCATGCGAAGGTATCTATCGTTTTCGTTATCGGTCGCTTTATCCCTATTGATTCTGGCCAGCGCGGCACACGCAGCTATTATTACCGTAGATAAGAATGCAGGTAATAAGGCAGACTTCACATCTCTTCAAGCCGCTCACGATGCGGCGGCCAGTGGGGATACCCTGTATGTCTCCGGCTCTTCACAGCCTTACAACCGATTGACGCTGGGCAAACAGCTTTTTGTTTTCGGCCCCGGCTATTTCTTAACTGAAAATCCAGATACACAGGCCCGACCACTCAGGGCCGAGGTCGGCGGATTCACCTTTAATGCCGGTTCGTAAGAGTCATTGATTACGGGGTTTATTATTACCTCCAACGTAAACGTCCAAACCTCAGATATAACGATCAAGCGAAACCGGTTCGATGCTAATGATATTTTCATAACGATGGGGACCGGTGTTACGAATGTGCTTGTTTTACAGAACTATATGAGCGACTCTCGGAGCTCCAATGGAATAGCTTTAGGCAGCAACAATCAGAACATCATCATCTCCAACAATTTTATTGCGCGTCTGCTCTCCAGTAACATTATTTCCGGTCCAGGCTCGGCCACGGCCATCATAAACAACAATGTGCTCTTCGGCGTACTGGATGTCGACAATTCAACGATTCAGGATAATATTCTACGCGACGGAACTCTATCGGGGGCCAACAACTCCGCGAATAGTAACATCGCCAATTCGACTCAGTTTGACGGTCTGGGCAGTAATAATCAGGCGAGTGTTGATATCGCCACGGTATTTGAAGGTACAGGGAGTTCAGACGGGCAATGGCAGTTGAAAGCCGGCTCTCCCGCACTGGGCAACGGGGTAGGCAACGGAGATATAGGCATGTATGGCGGCGGTGACCCATACGTCCTCTCTGGTATTCCTTCCATACCGGCTATCTATTTTTTCAACGCGCCGGTCCAGGGATCGACGACCTCAGGACTCCCGGTTCAGATGAAAGTCAAATCACGTAATTAGCAGCATGGTCGATCATCGATATCTATCGATTGTAAAACGGAGATTTACCATGAAACGTATGCTGCTACTGGTCATTTTCTGCTGGGCCCACGCGGTCCAAGCCCAGAACATCACCGGTGTGGAATATTACATTGATACCGATCCGGGTTTTGGCAATGGGACCGGCGTAGGTATTACTGCCGGCACCGATGTTACGGTTGGATTCACGGCCGATTTAACGGGTCTTGATGACGGGATCCATCTGCTCTACGTTCGTAGTCATGATGCAAACGGGGTATGGAGCCTACCTCTATCTCAGCCCTTTTTAAAATCATCTATCGGCACAAATCCTGCCCAGAATATCACGCACGCCGAGTATTACATCGACCTTGATCCAGGATTCGGTAATGCGACCCCCATTGCCCTCTCCACCAGTCCGGATATTACAGTAAACTTTGCGGTTGCTTTGAACGGCGTTGGTACGGGATTGCATACCTTGAATGTACGTGTGCGCGATGCGACTGGCGTATGGAGTCTTGTCCATGCCCGAACCTTTCTTAAAACACCAGCCCAGGCAGACCCCGTACCGGATATCACGCGTGTCGAGTATTATGTTGACACGGACCCCGGATTCGGCAACGGCACAACGGTAACACCCGCGACCGGACCGGATCAAACCATCGCGTTTACGACAAATCTGAATGGGGTAGACGCAGGCATTCATGTGCTTTATACCCGTGCCCAGGACGCTGGAGGACATTGGAGTCTACCCTTAGCCCGGTCGTTTCTTAAAACCTCCGTCCCATCAGATCCTGACAAGAATATTACCCGGACCGAATATTACATCGATACCGATCCGGGTTTTGGAAATGGGACTTCCGTAACGCTGGCGACCGGTTCCGATCAAACTTTAAACTTCCTTGTAGATCTGAATGGGTTAGCCTTTGGTTTTCATAATCTCTATGTACGTAGTCAGGAGGCCAGCGGCCAATGGAGTCTACCCTTTGCCCATGCTTTTCTGAACGAGGTGGTTGAAACGGATGAGCCCAAATCCATCATCCGCGCAGAATATTTTATAGATGCAGATCCCGGGTTCGGCAATGCAACCGCCATTTCTCTAACGCCCGGCGCCGATCTATCTCTCGCCTTTACAGCCGACCTGAATGGTATTACAAACGGCATTCACCTATTGAATGTTCGAACCCAGGATGCCTCCGGCACATGGAGCCTGCACCATACACGTCCTTTTCTCATGGATAACGGGGTGGCCAATGATCCGCCCCCGCCCGTGACGCGTATCGACTATTTCTTCAAGAAAGACAATGAGGTTTCAACCATTCGCTCGTTCAACAATTTCACCCCATCCTCAGATGTGGACCTAGGCCTTGGCACCTTTACAGCAAATCTATCCGGTCTGGCCTCTGGAGATTGGGTGATGCAAGCGGCCGCTATAGATGCCGTCGGCAAGTCGAGCCTGTTGTTCACCCAATCCATTGAGGTGACGGCGGCAGCCATCGGAGATCTTACGCTGGATGGGGTGATTAATATTACAGACGTGGTCGCCCTTGTTCAGATCATTCTGGGGCAGAACCCGACACCGGAAGGTGGTTCAGAAGCATTTAGCATCGCAGATTTCAACGGGGATGGCACACTCAATATTCTCGACCTCATCGGTCAGATCAATACCATTATCGGCGTTACAGTTAAACCCCTGGTCGGTGCCATACAACCGGTTAAGCTCGGACTTGGCGATGTAGAGATAGGCAAGGACAGCCGTGGCTTGCTGCCGATTACTCTTTCGTCAACAGGCCATGTAGCTGGCTTACAGACGGACCTGATCTTCGACCCGGCTCTGATTGAAGTCGGTATACCCCTACCTGACCGATTCATATGCACATATTCAGATCGAGCACGATATAGCCGACGGTACCCTCCGCCTGCTGCTCTATAATGCGGAGGGCGGTGCTCTGGCCTTAGCCCCGGGTACAGAACTACTCGTCCCGGTCACATTACTTGATGAATCGACTGAAGATGCGACGGTTACCCTGAATGAGACTACGTTGGCCAGCGCGCAGGCCCGGCTGCTGCCGACCATCTCCGGTGTAACCACCGTGGCCATCCGGGCTTTACCAAAAGAATTTTCACTAAGCACCAACAGGCCAAACCCATTCAACCCAAGTACACAAATTGCCTATGACATTCCAGAACAGGCCCATGTGACCCTTATCCTTTACAATGTACTGGGCCAGGAGATCATCCGCCTGGTCGACGAACAGAAACAACCCGGCCGCTATGTCGCCACCTGGGCCGGTAAGAACCGGGCAGGCCGTTCGGTTGCCAGCGGCGTCTATCTCTACCGTATGGCTACGAGCACAGGCTATACCGCCCAGCGTAGGATGACGCTGTTAAAGTAAGCCCTATCCCCATCCCTGAGAGGGCAAAGGGCAGGTCATCCATATTTTTTTTAATCCGGCTGCAACAAAACTTAAATCGAGTCAGTCTCATGTTGTAGTATATATGAGTAACAACATGGATGACTGACCAGGGGGGGCCAATGCGATACGTCTATAGTAGTTTGCTTGTTAGCATCATGATGTGTGCCTTTACAACCACCGCGATGGCCTGTGAAATGCGGTCGGAGATCAGAGACGAAATACGAAAAGTAATGGCGAATCTGGACATCGACCGGAATATCGATTTCGATGGCCTTGAAGATCGGGTCCATGCGGCGGTGCATACCCGGTTGGATCGTGAGAAGGACCGGTTGCGTGATGAGCGAAATCGACTGCGTGATGCACGGCGTAACGTGGAACGTGAAGGGCGTAGAGACCGTCGTTATAATGATGAAGATGAGGATAGTAATTGGGGTTCGTCTGCTATACTGGCACTTGGTTTATATGGAATCGGCGCTTTTCTCCTGACCCGGCAATCTCGCCGTCAGAACACCGATTAAGAAATAGCAGATAGAAGAGCTACATAGAAAGATATATTAATTCGAATAAAAAAGGGCGACATGATGTCGCCCTTTTTTTATTCCCTTCTTATTTCTTGTCGCGCGTTACTGGTTTCCTCGTAAGGGTTCTGCACGGTATAGGGTAAGGGTGTTCATAAGTACGGAATGTATGAGCATGGCCAAAAGGACCAGGATCACCAACAGGCCAATTACATCGGACACGGGAAAAGACATCCCATATACCAGGAGGACCGGATTATACAGCAGGACCAGATTAAACAACGCCAGGAGAACACGTCCCTCCGTGGGACTCAATCTTCCGAATGACAAGGTAAAAGTGCCGATGGTATAGGTAGCCAGATACACATTGATTGACATGACCAGATAAACCGTAAGAATAGCCCAGGCCACCCAGGGTGACAAATAGCCTGAAAGGGCCAACCCCGTCAGGATAAACACCGTCCCGAACGCATCGCAAATGTGATCTACGTAAAATCCGTAACGTGGGCGTTTCATATCACGACAACGGGCCAGGGTACCATCCATGCTGTCTCCAAACCAGTCGATCACCAGCGCTACATTCACAATATGCAGGTATAGTGGATTCCACTGACAAAGATAATATCCAACCCCGGCGATGAGCAGCGCGACAAAACCAAGTATCGTCAGGTGGTCTGCGTTGATCCGTTCCGGCATTCTTGCGGCAAACCAATACAGGATACGCTTTTCAACGCCAGAGAGCAGGCTCGTTTGAATACGTTTCGCATCGGTGAAGGTCGAAGTAGACATGGTACATCTCCTTGGTTACGGTGACAGTGACCTGATTCAATACCGAAACAACGCAAACTCGATGCCATTGTGTATATTTTGTTTTAAATTATGTTTTTATAATGAATTAGGCCTTGTAAGCCATGAAGGAATGACAAACAGAACGGGCAATAGTTGCTAGCAAATATTGCTAATCACCAGTCTCTTGCCAGGGTTGCCTTAATCCTGATTACATAGTACACGACAAAAATTGAAAACTCCCTTCATGGACAGCCTCTATTTCCGTCCACCGGACGAAAATGGTTTCCGAGCATGGCCGCCCACGTTTGTGCGGTGTACCACAAACCGAGACATAGCTATGAGCTGATTCGAACCAGGTCATTCCGCTCACTACGTTCCCACGAGATGACAAATTGGTTTTTGTCGTGTACTATGTCCTGTTTATCTTTTATAATTACGAGTAAAATAATACTGCAAAAATTAACGACAGGGCTTGGCGTAGATCGGGGACGGTTGGGTACAAGAATACATCCGATTTACGTTATAATGCATATCTATCTTGATCACGAAAGGATCTATTATGTCTACCTTTGAACCTGCGCCCTATGGGACCGTTTTTGAAAATCTGCTTAAAAACACACGTTTAATGCCGCTCGACCCAGGTGTCATGGATCATTCGGCAAAAGCCGAATTGGAGGCGCTGGACCTGGAACAGGCCTTCGCCCCGCATCACATTTCTGATCGAACCATGGCTGAAAGCTGCCGGTCCGCCGTATGGATGGTTCACAATTATCTGGATACATCACATACGATATGCCAGGAGATCGAAACGGAAACGGGCAGTTACTGGCATGGCATCCTGCATCGCCGTGAGCCGGATTATCCCAACAGCAAATACTGGTTCAGCCGCGTCGGTGACCATGCGATTTATCCCATGCTGAAAGATGAAGCCGCTGCTATCGCGTCCCGGACGGACGATCTGCCTGATGAGGTCGCTTTCCTTACCACGCAATCTTCATGGGATCCGGTTACATTTATCGACTTGTGTGAAGCGGCTCACCTCGGGCGGCTCCCGATCGAAGCCTTATGCCGGCGTATTCAGCAACGTGAGTGGGAACTGCTATTTGATTATGCTTATCATCATGCCATTGGATAGACCGTAAGTGGATCATTAGAACGTAGGCAGGTCATCAGGATAGATTGCAATGTACAAGGAGGAAGTCCTGAATGCTCCATGCCATACACGGACTCCATCATATCACGGCGACGGTAGACGGCGCTCAGGAAGATCTGGATTTCTATATCGGTCTGTTAGGCCTGCGGCTTGTCAAAAAAACCGTTAACTTCGATAACCACCGTGTCTATCATTTCTATTATGGTGATCGCGTTGGGACACCCGGAACGATTATGACCACGTTTCCATATCGAGGTCATAAGGTTCGTGTCGGAGAAAAAGGGACAGGACAGGTGGTCACTTCGGCTTTTTCCATACCTGTATCGGCCCTCGATTTCTGGCAGGAACGTCTGGCCACTTATGGCATGTCCTATACATCATGCTCACGCTTTGGTGAACCGGTCCTCTCTTTTTCAGACCCTGCCTCTTTAAATCTGGAGTTGATCGGTACTCACGATGACCGGCGTCGTCCCTGGACGACGGCATCCATAGGCACGCCGAACGCGGTCCAGGGCCTTCATGGGGTGACGCTGTCTCTGAAGCATCTGGATCAGACGATGAAACTCCTATCAGATACACTGGGATTTACGGTGATCCGGACAGATGAGAATCGGACGCGGTTAGAAGTTGGTCAGGGTGGGCCGGGGCGGTCTCTTGATTTGCTTCACGAACCCAATCGACCCCTGGGCAAAAATGGGCTGGGGACCGTCCACCATATTGCGTTCGCGGTTGAAACGGATGAAGCCCAACAACAGTTGCGGGAAGATCTGATGGCGATGGGATATGAGGTGACTGAGATACGCGACCGTAAATATTTTCGCTCTATTTATTTTCGAGAACCGGGTGGGGCCTTAATTGAAGTGGCAACCATGTCACCGGGATTTTCCGTGGATGAACCGATAGATTCTCTCGGTCTGGCTCTGAAACTGCCCCCTGGGGAAGAACCGAATCGAACACGGATAGAAGGCCGATTACCGAAGGTTCTGTATTGACGGCGAGTCGGATGCTATGGTTTCCCGGATCGGATCTTTTCCAGCCAGACACGTATTTTCTCCTCACGACCCCGGTTTGTTGGTTCATAATACCGGTGAGCTCGAATAGACTCGGGCAGGTGCGTCTGGTCTACCACAGCGTCATCGTAATCGTGGGCATATTTATAATCCTTACCGTGTCCCATTTTTTTCATCAATTTTGTAGGTGCGTTGCGCAGGTGAATCGGTACAGGTTCATGGCTGGTCTGTTCCGCATCCTGCCGCGCTTTCGCGAATGCCGTATAGACCGCGTTGCTCTTGGGCGCGGTAGCGAGGTACACAACGGCATGCGCCAAAGCCAGATCACCTTCCGGCTGACCGACAAAATGTACAGCCTGCTGCGCGGAGGTCGTCAAGGTCAGCGCATAGGGGTCCGCCATCCCGATATCTTCCACCGCCATCCGGATGACTCGCCGGGCAATATACATGGGATCATCCCCTGCAATAATCATGCGGGCCAGCCAGTACAAGGCCCCGTCTGGATCGGAATCACGCACACTTTTATGGAGGGCGGAAATGGCGTCATAATGCCCGTCACCGCTCTTATCGTATTGCGGGGTCTTATGTTGAATCGCGGTCTCTACCGCCTCCATGGTTAGCTTGATGATCCCGTCGTCGCCTCTCTGCGTGGTCATGGCAGCCACCTCAAGTGCATTGAGTGCAACACGCCCATCCCCCCCGGCAACTAAAGCGAGGTACTTTATCGCCTCATCCGCCATCTCTATTTTTCGATCGGCAAGACCCCGTTCCTCATCTACCAGCGCCCGATGTATAATCGTCTGTAAATCGTCGTCATCCAATGCCTTTAACCGTAACACACGGCACCGAGACAACAACGCGGCATTGACTTCAAACGACGGATTTTCCGTAGTGGCGCCGATCAGCGTAAGCATGCCGTCTTCCACATGGGGCAAGACGGCATCCTGTTGCGATTTGTTAAACCGATGGATTTCATCAATAAATAAGATCGTTCTCTGACGCTGCATACCCAGTCTATCACGTGCATCGGCGGCCGCCTTATGCAGGTCTTTCACCCCGGCATTGACCGCACTTAATGGAATATAATGAGAACGCGTCGTCTGAGCGATAATCGTAGCCAGGGTCGTTTTCCCTGTACCAGGCGGTCCCCAGAGGATCATGGAAAACGGGGTGTCCTGCTCTATCGCATTAAAGAGCAGCCGCCCCTGACCGACGACGTCCTGCTGGCCCAAAAACTCTTCCAATGTGCGTGGACGCATGCGGGCAGCCAACGGTGCTTCACGTTGAAGTTGCTGATGGGCCTGTTGGTCAAAAAGATCGGACATAGGAAATTAGTGGTTGGTGGTTAGACACAGTGAATGAATGAAAGATACAGGATACAGGATACAGGATGCAAGGAAGAAGATAAGGCTTTTTCTCCTATCATTTTGAAAACAAAGTACATAGCATTGTGAAATAATGGCAACTAAAAATACAATTTATTATTGACATTGCATACTACATCTTGTATCATGCCGGGAAGTGTTCTACAACGGGTTGTTTTCTTACCCATTCGTTTTTCCTTTTTCAAATAATCTTTATTTGAGTAGGATTACAGGGCTTGAAGAACACAACCGTCTTATAAAACAACTTAAAAACTGGCGTACAGTACAACTGCCATCCAGGTTAGGATGTGGTGTCTTTTTTGATGCGTGCCGACTCTATACTGGCTATCGAATACATCCTAAAATTTATCAGGAGAACCCGGCTATGCAATGCCCGGCGTGCGGAGAATTAAATAGTCATGTGGTTGATTCGCGCACAGCGCAACAAGGACGAGCCATCAGACGACGGCGTGAGTGCCTTGGATGCGAAAAACGCTTTACCACCTATGAAACGATAGAAGAAGAAGAATTGATGATCGTAAAGTCCGATGGACGGCGTGAGGAATTTGATCGTGGCAAAGTGTTACACGGCCTTCAACTTGCCTGTACCAAACGACCGGTTTCGATGGATCAATTACATGAACTGGTGGATCGGGTGGCTTACTATGTGAGCAGTTTGACTCTCCGTGAGGTCCCGGCCAAACAGCTTGGGGAATTCATCATACAGGAATTACGCAAAATTGATGAAGTGGCCTATGTTCGATTTGCTTCGGTTTACCGGGATTTCAAAGATAGAAGCGAGTTTATAGAAGAACTTGAGCAACTCGAAAAACAAGGCTTGGCGCACGATCAACAGGTTCCAATTGCATTCAAAAATGAATAACTTGTTGTGGTTGTCCACCGCTCGGGCCTCTTACCTTGTATAGACAGAGGCGTTCCAGCCTAGGCATCAAAGTCATCGTAAATATTATCGTAAATTGTATTTTTTTATAAACCATTTTATAAGGTCATACCGCTGTGTCGCAGGAGGATGAATAATGGCTTCAGACGAAAACGTTTCAACGTTACAGGGAAGTTCACCGGAAGTTAACGCGCCCAAGGGGGATCGAAAAAACGCGAAGGAATCAAAAGCGATCGAGGCCTTTGGAGAGGATCTGTTTGAAGGGGGGTTAGCCGTCCGGCGACGCTATACCGAACCTGGAAAAGATCCGTATGATCAGGTAGAATGGGTATTACGGGCGGCGACCATTTCCGGAGATGGCGGTGAAACCGTTTTCGAACAGAAGGATGTGGAAATCCCGAAATCCTGGTCACAACTGGCGACCAATGTCGTTGTATCAAAATATTTCCGTGGACCGATCAACACGCCCGAGCGCGAGAACAGCGTTCGGCATATGATCAGTCGGGTCACGGATACCATTGCCGGCTGGGGGCGTAAAACCGGTTATTTTGCCTCTGAAGATGATGCAGAGGCTTTTCATGCTGAATTGACCCATATTATCCTCAACCAGCAAGCGACATTTAACAGCCCCGTTTGGTTCAATGTCGGTGTCGAAGATACCCCCCAATGTTCTGCCTGCTTTATCCTGGCCGTCGAGGATTCGATGGATTCAATCCTGGAATGGTGCAAGACCGAGGGCATGATTTTCAAAGGCGGTTCAGGGGCCGGTGTGAACCTGTCGAAAATACGTTCTTCAAAAGAGATTCTCTCTGCGGGCGGACAGGCTTCAGGGCCGGTTTCGTTCATGCGAGCCGCAGACTCGGTCGCCGGTTCAATCAAGTCCGGCGGTAAAACCCGGCGGGCAGCCAAGATGGTCGTGTTGGACATTGACCATCCGGATGTCATCGAGTTTCTCTGGTGCAAAGCCAATGAAGAAAAGAAAGCCTACGCCCTAGGTGATGCTGGATGGGATATGACCCTCAACGGCGATGCCTGGAGTTCGATCCAGTTTCAGAACGCGAATAACTCCGTGCGGGTCACGCAGGATTTCCTGGATGCGGTGGCCCAGGATAAGGAATGGAAATTGAAGTCGGTCACCACGAAGAAACCGGTAGATGCCCATAGAGCCCGTGAAATCATGCAGTGGATTTCGGAAGCGGCATGGCAGTGTGGTGATCCGGGCATGCAATACGATACCCAGATCAACGACTGGCATACCTGCTCAAATACGGATCGAATCAATGCAAGCAACCCATGCTCCGAATACATGCATCTGGATAACAGCGCATGTAACCTGTCTTCGATCAACCTCCTTAAATATCTAACATCCGATGGAACTTTTGATGTGGCCGGATTTATGCATACCGTTGACATCATGATTCTGGCGCAGGATATTATTGTGGATAACGCCAGCTATCCGACGGAGAAAATCGGCATCAATGCCCGGGCCTTCCGGCAATTGGGGCTTGGGTATGCAAATCTCGGAGCCATGCTCATGGCCTCAGGCTTGCCCTATGACAGCGATATCGGCAGGGCGTTTGCAGGGGCTATTACTTCGTTAATGACTGGACAGGCCTATGCGCAGTCCGCCAAAATTTCCGAACGTCTTGGCCCTTTTGAAGGCTACAAAGTCAATAGGGAGCCGATGCTGCGGGTCATTCAGAAGCATCGGGATGCGGTAGAGGATATCCACGCGGAGATGGTGGATAAGAATCTTCTGGAATCGGCCCGCACAGCCTGGGACAATGCACTGACCTTTGGCAAGAAACACGGATACAAGAATTCTCAAGCCACCGTCCTGGCTCCGACCGGAACCATCGCCTTTATGATGGACTGTGATACCACAGGCATCGAGCCAGATATCGCGCTGGTGAAATACAAACGCCTCGTCGGCGGCGGAACGATGAAAATTGTCAATAGAACGGTTGTTGCCGCCCTGAGAAAATTAGGCTATTCGGCAGATCAGACGAATAGGATCATCGCCTATATCGACGAGAACGCCACCATTGAGGGGGCCCCGCACCTGCTTCAGGAGCATCTCCCGGTCTTCGACTGCGCTTTCCGTGCCGAAAAAGGGACCCGTTCTATCCATTATATGGGGCATATAAAAATGATGGCCGCAGCCCAACCTTTTATCTCCGGTGCCATATCCAAAACGGTTAATCTGCCCAATGAAGCAGTCGT
>Ga0115002_10005582_pt1 | contig 14754 bp, 12 predicted proteins | sample ArcticOcean_MG_C_8_FD_89576 | JGI IMG/M metagenome (GOLD analysis project Ga0115002, IMG submission 89576) | Marine microbial communities from western Arctic Ocean - ArcticOcean_MG_CB11_86 | ecosystem: Environmental > Aquatic > Marine > Oceanic | place: Arctic Ocean: Canada Basin | collected... | reverse complement strand
GGCCAACCGCAAAGAACAATCATTTGAGCACCAGATAATTTGTACCAACGTCTGGCAGTGACAACACTAGAATAAGTACCAGGCGCGAATGATTAACGTCATGCTTACTATGCCCATAAAGGCGAAGGCGATCGAGAATATCACGAGGGATATAGTTAGTTCGTAACCGAACTTAAACCCTTTAGCTATCGTCGATTGCATAATTCTTTGCCCCCTACAGTCTGATCACTAAAGCAAATTCAGACGAAAATCGCGCCAGTCGTTAGATCGCGTGTGCCCTAACAGCTTTCCAGGTTGTCCAGCCTAGCAAGCAAAGAATCGGCATCGGCATCGCCAGAATCCCGTATGCCATCCATCGTTCAAAGTAGTAAAGCAAATTAGGTCTCATCACACCGAAACGAAAGGCATTGCTCTTTGACGTCATGATGCCAAGAGAAAGCACCAGAGACCACATTAGGCCCATCCACTGTATTTCCTTGGGCGAGAAGGCCGTGGTCGAACTGCTATTGCGCTAAGCCACATTCAAAAGAATCCAATTTCGTTTGACCTGTTAAAGGCATGCGATAGCCCAAACACTTCATCTACATCATCAACGTCCCAATGAGCTTTCGCATACTTGGGGAAAGTCTTTGATATCAAGCATCCCCTGCGTGGTTGAATTTCCCGGGGGCCGTAGGGTCGCTACCAGGTCAAATGCAAGTGAAATTTTAGGGACGAGCAGTGACTGATACGTTAGAGAATCGGACGCAAATTGCCAGGATGCGGTCCTGCAGATTCACTTCGCGAGGCCCCTTTGTCATTGGCCAATTTTGCAGGCTAAGAAATTACGACAGTTGTGATAAATGACAGTTCCAGCGAGGACCAGGATGACGAAGCGACTGAATCTGCCTACGACCAAGCCACTGATGGCGGCGAAGGAAGAATAAGTCCTTCAGGGCTTTCTGTTATCCGGCAAGTTTCAGAATTTGCGGCGACGTTGCTATTAATGGGTAAACACGTTACATTCACACTACCCTCAGAGATTGAACGGCAAGTCCGGCAGTTGCCCCATACCGCGCTGGCTGAGTTCAATTAGGGTTGATATGTTTTCTATGTGCACGGGTCCCGAAAACTTATTCATTTACTGATCAAGGGACCAAATTTAGAAGACTGAAATAGACCTGTCATAATAAAAACCAAGCACGGGGTTTGACCGTGCCGAAATGCTTAGGAGGCAACAGTGAATCTAGATTACGTCACTAATGAAGAGGTCATTCAAGCCGCTCGAAAGAGGCTTCCCCAAAGCGCATGGGACTATCTTTCAGGGGCCTCAGAATCGGAAACGACCATGCGGCGCAACCGACTGGCTTTCGACAAAGTCGCGTTCCGTCCCAGAGTGCTGAATGACGTTTCCAGCGTAGATACTTCAACAACTTTTCTAGGACACAAGCTACGAATTCCTGTCATGCCTGCGCCGGTAGGCTCGCTACAGGTCTTCACACCAGAGGGTGGAGCCGCCACCAGCAAGGCCTGCGCTGAGTTCGGCACAATGCACGTAGTTAGCTCCGTCACCGAACCCGGCCTGGAAGCCATTGCAGAGTGCGCCGACAATCCCAAGGTCTACCAGCTTTACATTAGGGGAGACTGGGAGTGGACCAAAGACATGATTGACCGTGCAAAAGCCGCCGGTTATGTGGGCCTTTGCACCACAGTGGATACAGCCCACTACAGCCGCAGAGAGAGGCCTCTTCGTGGCCGCTGGAATCCGCCCACGCGAACAGGGCCGGGAGCCGTCGATCCGTACTGGGCGGCATCTGTCACCTGGGGTTCCATCGACAAGTACAAGGCGTATTCAGGCCTGCCATATATGCTCAAGGGCATCGCCACCGCAGAAGATGCCAAGATCGCTGTCGAGCATGGCGTGGATGTCATCTGGGTGTCCAACCACGGTGGCCGCCAACTGGACCACGGCGAAGGCGCCATGGACATGCTGCCAGCGATCGTTGAGGCGGTCGACGGGCGCGCTGACATCGTGCTGGACGGCGGCATTCAACGTGGAAGCGATGTGGTCAAGGCCGTAGCAATGGGAGTGAAGGCCGTGGCTATCGGCAAACTCCAGTGCTGGGGACTGGGCGCTGCTGGCGCTGACGGGCTCATCCGTGTGCTGGAAATCCTCGAGGAGGAGATGATCGTCGCCATGGCACTGATGGGCGTCACCTCCATCGACCAGCTTAATTCAAGCTACGTTACCAAGGCAGACCTGGTGACGATGCCTCATGAGATGAGCACCTGGGTGAACAAGCCAGTAGATAGAATTCTCTAGAATTTCGATTTGGGGTCGTATGGACTAGCGTCCCAACGACCCCAAATTTCTTCAAGATGCCTTCTGGGCTTTCTGGACCTTAGGCATTACCTCTTCGGCGATCAGTTGCAGTGTCTCCAATATCAGGCCATGAGGCATTCCACCCCACTCGATGCTCATGATCAGATGATTGATGCCTATGCTCTGCTGCAGCCCGAGAATCTGCTCCGCAACCTCGTCCGGCGAACCAATCAGGAATCGGTCCCCCAAAAGGTCTTCGAAGTCACCGCCCAGGTCGTTGTCGCCCTCAGGCATCTGCCGGTCCTGCCCCCAGCTGTGGTAGGCCGCGTACTTCTTCTCTATGTAGGGGCCGCAGATGCGCAGGGCCTCCTCTCGCGTACGCGCCACGAATAACTCACGCCGCATGGGAAGCTCGTCCGGGAAGGGTTTGCCGGCCTTGTCCAACGCCTGACGATAAACATTGATCTGCCGCTTGATAGTCCCAATGCGATTATGCGGGTTGATGTACCAGCAGTCGCCAAGCCACGCAGCACGCTCTATTGCGACGTCCGCGTTTGCACCGATCCAGATAGGCGGATGGGGGTCCTGCAAAGGCTTTGGCAGACAGGAGGCACCCGCTAGCTCGAAATGCTCGGCCTTCATGTCCACCGAGTCCTCGGTCCACAGCCGCTTGATGGCAATCAGGTTCTCCTCAAAGCGTTTGCCCCGCCGGTTGATTGGCGCACCAAATGCCTTGAACTCCACGTCCCGATATCCCAGCGCGGCACCGAAGATGATCCGACCACCGGTCATGATATCCAAGGTCGCAAACTGCTCGGCGATCTCCAACGGCGTGTAGAGCGAGAGAAGCACTATGCCAGCATTCAGGCGAACGTTGGGTGCCTCCGCGCTGAGTCTGGCCAACATGGGTATCTGCTGCAAGGACTGAAATGGCGGGGTGCTGAAGTGCGACGTCGCCGTGATAGAGTCGAAGCCCAGCGCGTCGGCGGTCCGAGCCTGCTCCATGGCCTCCTCGAACCGCGCGCCGATGTCGTCGCCCACCGGGTACTGCCCCCTCAACACCAGCCCAAATTCAAAAAATTTCATCTAAATCAGCATCCCACTATTTGATATCAGGCCAAATTTTTGACAAAGTTCATATTTCTAACGGAACAAAGACGAACTTAATAGTTCACGGGCTTCATTGTCAGATGTTTTGACAGGCTTAATCCAACTAAACTAACTACCGCCCAGACTTGCCTTCATGGCCTGCCACGCCTGACGGGCCTCTTCCACCGAGCCCTCATCCTCGATTGTCGTAATGTCGCCGGGATCCTGGTCCAGAACGACCGCCTTGAACACTCTGCGCATAATCTTGCCGCTACGAGTCTTAGGCAGCATATCGACGAAGTTCAGCTCGCCAATAACTGCGATAGGGCCTAGCTCGCGTCGCACCGCCTGAAGCAGTTCGCCCTTAAGCTCATCCGACGCGCTGTAGTCGTTCCTCAGCACAACGAAGGCCGAGATAACCTCGCCTCGCAGATCGTCGGGGCGACCCGTTACCCCCGCCTCAGCCACAGCCTTATGTGTCAGCAAAGCCGACTCCACCTCGATGGTCCCCAGGCGATGGGCCGCAATCTTGATGACCTCGTCGGCACGCCCGGCGAACCACACGTACCCGTCCTCATCGATGTGCGCAGAGTCCCCGGTGAAGTAGACCTTCTGTCCGGGAATCTTGCCCCAGTAGTCGGACTCGTATCGTTCCGGCTCTCCCCACAGGGCTGGTGTCAGGCTGGGGAACGGCCTCTTAATGACCAGTATTCCCTTCTCCCCTATCTCACATGACTCGCCCTCCGACGTCATTACCGCCGCCTCAATGCCAGGCATGGGCACGCCAGAGGAGCCCGGCTTGATGGGCAGCATGGACAGTCCATAAGGATTGCCCACCAGTGGACCACCGGTCTCGGTCTGCCAGTAGTGGTCGATCACAGGGATACGGTCGTCCAAAACGTCCTTCTGGAGCCACTCCCACGCCGGTGGATTTAGCACCTCACCCGCGCAGAAGATCTTGGTCAGAGATGGCAACGGCTTTTTCGGCCGAGCAGGGTCACCGTACCGCATTAGCAGACGAACCGCTGTTGGCGACGTAAATATTCCCGTGACGGCGAACTCCTCTGCAATCTGCCAGATGAGGTCGGGCTCTGGATAGTCCAGCGCGCCCTCAAATGCGATGGTGGTGCACCCGGCCAGCAGCGGCGCGTAGACAATGTAGCTATGCCCGACTATCCAGCCAATATCAGAAGTCGCCCACCACACGTCATCGGGCTTCAGGTCAAAAGTCCAGCGTCCCATGCTGTGCACGCCGACCTGATAACCGCCGTGGTTATGCACTACAAGCTTGGGCTTGGCCGTGGTGCCGGAGGTCGCCAATATGAAGGCAGGGTCGTTGGACTCCATAATCTCGTGCCCGTCGTCATGGCCCTGCCCGCGAGTCAAGAACTCGTCCCAGGTTATGTCGCGCTCGGGCGTCATCGGGACACCACTGCCGCGATCGAGAACGACAACGTGTTCCACTGATTCACCACCGGTCTCCAAAGAGGCATCAACGATGCCCTTCAGAGGAATGTCGGTGCCTTTGCGATAGGTGATGTCAGTGATGAAGACCAGCTTGGAGCCGCTGGCTCTTATGCGGTCGGCCAGAGCGCCTGCGCCGAATCCGGCAAACACAACCGAGTGAATGGCACCGACTCTTAGTGCCGCCAGCATGAGAATCACTGCTTCGGGACATACCGGCATATAAATCGTGATACGGTCGCCCTTCTGAATGCCCATGCCTCGCAGCGCCGCGGTCGCCTGCTTTACGCCGTACAAGAGCTGCGCGTACGTGAGCACTCTTCGCTCGCCGCGCTCGGTGACGTAGGCTATTGCAGAGTGGCCTCCCCTACCGGCTTCCACGTGCCGGTCGACGCAGTTGTAGGCCATGTTTGTCTGCGCCCCTAGGAACCATTTGAAAGAGGGAAAGTCCCACTGGAAAATCTGGTCCCATTTGCGAAACCAGGGGAGCTGATCAGCAGCCTCGGCCCAGAAGCCCTCGGGATCGGCTGTCGCTTCGGAACGCCACCGTCGAACTATCGGATTAGGGGTTACCATGCTGCGCCTCCCAGTGAAAATACCACAGGTGATAAGTCAGACCGCCATTCGGCAAGAGGATATCGCCGTATGACGGGGATAGCAAATTTTGGTTACGCTTAATAAAAAGAAAAAAGCTTTGCTGACAGCCCTTCGCCACCAGGACTCGCACGACGCAATTGACAACTTAAATTAACGTCTCTATAGTCTTGGCGACCATGACCCCAATAATCTTCTGGTATTCGTCGCCATTTCATGTATTTTAAGGCAATTGCGCAGTGCATCCTTGATCCATCGACAATTCAGCTAACAGGACATATCTCGCAAGCTAACAAGGTGTCTGTCGAAGGAGATAAAAATGACCGAGCGATTCGAGTTTCCGTTCAAAGAAAACTACATTGAGGTCGATGGCATTCGGCTTCATTACGTAGACGATGGTTCTGGACCACCTATCTTGATGATGCATGGTCAGCCCACATGGAGTTATCTCTACCGAAAGATGATCCCACCGCTGGTTGCTGCCGGCTATCGCTGCGTTGCGCCAGACCTGATGGACTTCGGACTCTCCGACAAGCCTGCAAAGGAGTCGGACTATAATCTGAGCAGGCACGAAGGATTAATCACCGGCCTGGTGGAAAAGCTCGGCTTAGAAGCCGTAACGATTGTCGGACAGGACTGGGGCAGGCCTATTAGCCTCCGCTACGCCATCGACCATCAGTCCAACATCAAAGCGCTGGCGATATTGAACACGCTGGTCACGATAATGCCCATGCCCCTCTTCTTCAAAATAATGTTTCGCAGCGGTGGCTTTTCCAGTTTCTTGTCTAAACGCCTCGACCTGTTCCGGAAGATGTCTTTCGGCGGCAAACTACTTATCAAGCGCCCCTTGGACGCCCGGGCCAAGGAACAGTAGCTGATGCCCCATAAAGATGTCTCGACGAGGTCCGGCATAGCCGCATTTCCGAAGATGATCCCCCCAACGAGCGACACGAAAATGCGCAGTACATCAAGGATATCGATGACACACTTCGCTTATGGGATATACCGGTCTTGGTGATGTTTTCGGACAAAGACATGGCGTTCAAAGTGGCCGAGGGTCAGCGCATCGCAGCGATGGTGCCCAACGGTCGGTTCCACGTGATAGAAAACGCCGGCCATTTTCTGCAGGAAGACGCTGGGGAGGATATCGCCGATCGCATGGTGACGTTCCTTCGCGATGAGGCCAAGGTCAGCTAATTATCAGCGCTGAACTTAAGCAACAGGCAAAAGCAGCCCTGCGAATCTAGAGACTAAAGGGCTGCAGGTCGCCTTTGTGCAGGTTCTGTCCCGGCATGAAGGCCTTGGCCTTCAGTGCCTCGATGAGGTCAGACTCGCCTCTGATATCGCCGTCGAACATGGTGATGCACTTGCCGAGACCATGGGTCGAGTGAACATCGCTGCCTCCTGTGCCTCCCATGCCTAGGTGCGCCGCCACTTCCAGGGTGAACAGGTTCTCCTGGTCTGTATTGGACCCGTTGGCAACCTCAATATCGTCGACCAGCTGAAAAAGTGGGTGACCAGACGCCTCTTCCGCCGTTTCCGGGCTTCTTCTCTTGGAGTTCTTATAAAGAAGGTTCACGTTGTATGGAGGCTTGTTAAAGAGGTTCCGAAAGGGGTGAGCGGAGATCATGACTCCCCCTGCCCTGTTGACGGCCTTCCGCAGCTCGCCAGCAACGTTAATGCCACTTACGTGTCGATGAAGTCCGTAAGCCAGTATGTGGCCCATGTCCGTATCGACTTCCAGCGCCCTTATCACGGTGATGCCGGCGTCACGAAACGTATCCTCCAGGTCTCGAGTCTCCCAGCCTCCGCCGTGTTCGGTAAGGCATACGCCGTCGAGTCCGATGCGCTGTGCCTCCTCTATTAGCTGCTCGGGAGTGAGGCTGCTGTCGCTGCTGCCCCGGACCGTGTGCACATGTAAGTCAAATTTCTTCAAATGTTCTGGAAACTCCAATGCAATCTAAAAAGAACCAGGTGGCTATGCAGGCAATACTACCTTACGAAGTACGGCATGAGCCAGCCGAACAGCCCTATGAATGTAATCGTAAGGGCCACAACGCCCAGCATGACTTTTCGAAGCAGGTACATGATTGGCGCTGCCATCATCAACGAGATGACCAGCACGGCCACAGTGTAAACAAGGTTGGGACTTCCCAGCCCACCGCCTGGCGCCTCATTGGAGCTGACCAGAAACAGCAGAGCGAACATGGCGCCCAGTCCCGCCCAGGTGGGGTAAGACATCAATACAATTACCATGGCCAACCGGGCCGGCGGAATCGCCTCAAAGAAGCGCTCCATAGACGGTGTGCGGTTCTTGTAAAGCAAGAACAGCATTATTTCGCCTAAGGCGATAAATACGGAGGCCATTAAAAGGCCTATCATCGCACCGGACGCTATGAGACCTAGGATGGCATGACCTTGTTAAAGGTGTCTCTTGCGCCTACCAGCGAAACAAGATGGGCGTTCCACTTATGCTGGTGCTGCAACAACAACTGCAAAGTTGAGCCAACCTCTCTTTTTGACACTGGAGCGTAGATAGTGGGGCCACTACCTGCAAGATGAATCTCTCGGGCACCCAGCGAGTGCAACGTGTTCCAGTAGACATCCAGGCCAGGAAAGGCCGAAAAAGCCACGTCATCAAAGGCGTTGAACAGGAACTGGGGCGGAACGTCTCCCCCACCTCGAATACGAGCCTCCAGCTTGCGAGTAAGCGCCCCCCTGGTGTAATTGGCTTCAGTCAGGCTCTTGTACAGCGTCGCGGTCTTGTCCTTCACCCGAATGTCCGGCGAAAGCACAATCAGCCATTCCAGGTCAGCCAGCGGCACAGAGCGGACGCGTTCTCCCCGGCCCAGGGCAATAGCTGTTCCGCCGTTAAGCAGGAACGGCACGTCGGAGCCAAGCTCAGCGGCAATTTCCGACAGCTCCACCAGGGTCAGGTTCAACCCCCACAAATCATTTAGGCCAACGAGGGTGGCCGCCGCGTCGCTACTGCCGCCGCCCATGCCGGCAGCCAGCGGTATGTTCTTCTGGATTTTTATCGAAACGCCAGCATCCGCATTCGTCTTCTCTTTGAGTAGGTTTGCAGCGCGGATGGCCAGATTGTTCTCTGACTCCAGCTCCTCGACATCACACTCCAAAGCGATCTCGTCCGACGGCGTTAGGGTCACGGTGTCGTGCAGATCAATGGTCTGCATAATAGAGGCTACGTCATGGTAGCCATCAGCGCGACGCCCCAGTACCTCCAGAGTGAGGTTGATCTTGGCGTAGGCTCTAAGGGTTATTTCGGACTTGGAACTCATTACTCCAATCCTAACCCTCTCCCATCAAGGGGGGAAGGGATTTATTGCACCTGAGAGCCACCGATAATTAAATGTCGATCGTTTGCAGGGCCGACGCCTGATACAAGCGTCCCCAGTCTTCCACACTCAGCGTTTGCGGACGGCGCTTGGGATCAATGTCCGAGTCCACCAGCATGCGTTCGGCAACATCCCGGGAGATGCCTAGCCCATGCTGAAGGCAGTTGTGGACCTGCTTGCGCGGCGCTGAAAATCCAGCCCGCACCAGCGTGAAGAAGAGTTCGATCGAATCAAGCTCCAAGGCAGGCTTTTCGTAAACGTCGATGCAAACGATGGCGGAGGTCACCTTGGGAGCTGGACGGAAGGCCTTGGGCGGCACGCTAGCCACTACTCGGGCGCTTCCGTAAAGCTGAGTAGCCACCGACAGCAGGCTCATGTGTCCTGGCTCGGCGGTCATGTTGCGGGCTACCTCCCGCTGCACCATGAAGACCATCAGCGAAGGCTTGTGCTCTGCTTCAAGAAATCGCCGTACGATGGGCAAAGCGGCGTAGTAAGGGAGGTTCGCAACTATCTTATACGGTTTGCTGACTTCAACTAAGGAGGCTATATCTACGTCGCGAGCGTCCGCATGAACAATGCGCACGTTAGGTTGGTTCCGAAACTCCAGTTGCAGACTCATGGAGAGAACGTCATCTAGCTCAACGGCCACAACTTCGCCAGCTGTGTCAGCCAGTTCGCGAGTCAAGATGCCCCTGCCCGGCCCTATCTCCACTACGGTGTCGTCAGCCGTAACCCCTGCAGCCTTCATTATTCGGCCCAGAATACGCCTGTCCACCAGAAAGTTCTGGCCCAGGGATTTCTTTGCTTTCGGTCGGCCTGATGCGGAGGTGATAACCAGTGCTCCAGGTATGCTCAGTGTAAAGATACAGATAGAGGAGGATTCCACCATGATAGCCTTCCTCTGGTCGACAGAGGAAGGGACAACCTGTCCTGTAAAGTAACTAAACAGGAAGAGGTGAAGATCGAGGAAAAGGTCGTGCACCCCCGTTCGTTCACTGCCTTTGGCGTATCAGGTGAAACCGACTCGAGCCAGGTGAACCTACGGCACCCGGAATATGCCCCTTACCGCTGCTTCCTTCCGGACCTGACGGGATTCGCGGCCATCCGCCGCGTAGGACCCAACTCTCAACATCGGAATTCACCGAAAGAGGCCTCAAGCACGCGCCCTCTCGGAGGAATTCAGTCTCGCTAGAGCGGATTGCGAATACAGGGCACCGCTACCTCCCCACCTAGCACGACCATATTTAATGTTAGTTGAGGTGTTAGGGAGTGTCAACGAGATTTTTAGTTATTAGTACTTAGTGGTTAGTTAATAGTCCCCGCACCATGGGGAATACTAATAACCAAGAACTTATTACTAACGACTAACTCTTCATCTTCAATATGCTCAGGAAGGCTTCCTGCGGAATATCAACGTTGCCGACCCGCTTCATGCGCTTCTTACCCTCGGCCTGCTTTTGCAGGAGCTTGCGCTTGCGAGTTATGTCGCCGCCGTAGCACTTGGCAATAACGTCCTTGCGCAGCGCGCGGATGGTCTCCCGCGAGATGATCTTGCGGCCAATGGCGGCCTGGATTGGCACCTCGAACAGCTGCCTGGGAATCAGCTCCTTGAGCTTTGTAACCAGTTCCCTGCCCTGATGGTAGGCGTTGTCTCGATGCGCAATAATCGAAAGGGCGTCCACAGGATCGCCGTTGACCAGAATGTCTACTCTCGATAGCTTGCCAGCCCTGTAACCCGTGACCGAATAGTCCATGGAAGCGTATCCCTGGGTACGCGCCTTGAGCTGATCGAAGAAATCGATTAACACCTCAGAAAGGGGCACGTCGAACTCCATCAACACCCTGGGGGCAGAGGTTCCTCCGCTGCTCTCGTTTTGCAGGTACTCCATGCGCTTATGCTCACCACGACGTGCACGCACTAGCTCCATGACAGGCCCAATAAAGTTGGCTGGCGCGATGATGCTCAGGTCCAGCCACGGCTCCTCAATGGACTCGATGTACGAGCTCTCCGGGAGCTTGGAGGGGCTGTCAATCTCCTCAGTATGGCCATCGGTGAATATGACGTTGTACGCCACACTCGGCGACGTCGCCAGAAGAGTAAGGTCGTATTCGCGCTCCAGTCGCTCCTGAACAATGTCCATGTGCAGCAGGCCAAGGAATCCGCAGCGGAATCCTGAACCCAACGCCATGGAGTTCTCAGGCTGGAAGGTCAAGGCGGCATCGTTTAGCTGGAGCTTTTCCAGCGCCACACGAAGATCAAGATACTCCTCACCATCAGCAGGATAGAGCCCCGCGAAGACCATGGGCTTGAGGGGCAGGTAACCCTTCAGTGCCTCTGTTGCTCCATTGGCCGCGAGAGTAATAGTGTCGCCCACCGGCGCATCACCTACACTCTTGAACCCGGTCGCAATGTACCCGACCTCGCCTGCTTTCAGGCTGGGGACGCTGGTTGGCTTGGGTCTGAATATGCCCACTTCCAGCACATCACTCTGGTTCCCGTTGGACATCACGCTGACGCGGCTACCCGACGGCACCTCGCCTTCGACGATTCGCACATAAGCGATAACGCCCTTGTAAGTATCGTACTTGGAGTCGAATATCATCGCCCTTAGGGGAGCCTTATCAGAACCCTCGGGAGGAGGGACGCGTGCCGCAATGGCTTCGAGTATGTCTTTTACGCCCTCGCCGGACTTGCCAGATGCGAAGACAATCTCGTCGTCCTTGAAACCGAAGGCCTGCGTTACCTCATTGGCAACACGCTCCGGCTCCGCCACCGGCAGGTCGATCTTGTTGATGACAGGGATAATCTCCAGGTCATGCTCCATGGCCAGATAAACATTGGCCAGTGTCTGAGCTTGAATGCCCTGTGTAGCGTCCACTATAAGCAGAGCACCCTCACAGGCAGCCAGACTTCGGGAGACCTCGTAGGAGAAGTCGACATGGCCCGGGGTGTCAATGAGATTGAACTGGTACTCCTGCCCGGAGTCGCTTTTGTAGTCCAGGCGCACGGCCTGTGCCTTGATGGTAATGCCGCGCTCTCGCTCGAGGTCCATGCTATCCAGGACCTGCTCGACCATGTCCCGTTCCTCAACGGCGCCCGTGTACTGTAACAGGCGGTCCGCTAGCGTGGATTTGCCATGGTCGATGTGCGCGATTATGCAGAAGTTACGTGTGAACTTAGAATCCATGTAACTATGGTAACACCGGTAGCCAGAGGTGGTCTAGGACAATTTGGATAAGGGCTACATCACCAGGTGCATTTATATAGTGTCATTTTTCCGCAATGGCCTCGCCACACCCCTTTGATACGATTGGTCTGAAAGAGATTTCAGCGCGCGCCGCCTCATGAATATATAACCACGATAGCTGTGAGGCCCCAGGGGGGAAATCAAGAGGAGCCATAGGTGAGGATCCATAAATGAAGAAGAAAACTGTTGCCCTTCCTTCCGCATTATTCCTTCTTCTCAGCATAGCCTGTGGTGTGCCGCAGGAGCAGTTTGACGCCCTGGCAACCGACTTGGAGGGGCGCAAGACTGAACTTATAGGTATGCAAGAGAGCGTCGCGGAAATGCAGGCTCGCATTTCTGAGCTTCAGGACGCGTCTACGGTGGCTGCCAGCGTGGTCCTGAGTCTGGAACGAGACATTTCAAAATTGCAGGGCGAGCTAGAGGAAAGCAAGACCCTTCTGAGCGGTACGGAATCGGAACTTACTGCAAAATCGGACCAGTTTGTCGAAGCCGAGGAGTCAATAACTACTCTTTCAGACCGCCTGGAAACTCGTGATGAGGAGATTGAAGGGTTAAGTCAGGAAGTCGAGAGCCTGATTAAACAGGTGGCGGTCAGCGATGACAGCGTCGCCGATTTGGAACAGAGCCTTGCTTCGCGGGACGCTGAGCTTGAGGACAGCCAAGAAGAGATCGACAGCCTGGGCACAGAACTGAGGCTGGTGAATGAGGCCAAATCAGCTCTGAATTCGCAGGTGACCGATTTGCAGGCACAGGTGACCCTTAACTCTGAGGCAGTCGTTCAGGCGGAAATCGATGCCTTGATTAGAGACCGAGACGTGCTGGTCACCAAGGTGAGGCAACTGGCAACCCTTACAGAGGAGTATACTTCCGACCCAGACATCGAGATCAACACTTCTGGACTGGCCTGCACCGGCAGCATGCTGCCAATCCTGCACTGCGGAGACATCGTCATTATGCGCACCAACCTGCAGCACCGCGACATCCAAGAGGGCGACATCATCAGCTTTCAGCGACGGGACTGCTTTACAGGTCGCACTGTGACCGAATCGACCATTCTGCACCGCGTTATAGACATCGATAGCGGCTGGTTCGTAACGCGGGGCGACAACAACTATACGGTGGACCGCTGCCGTATGTCGATAAGTAACGTTACGGGGAAATTGCTGGCCTATATTGAGGACATCTATCCAGAACACTACATGGCAACGTCCAACTATGAGGCGATCAAGACAAATTACAATGACCTGCAGGAGAGGTTCGACAGAAACCTGGCCAAGTATCAGGAGCAGCTGGAGCTGTTAGAAGACGCAGAAGATGATTACAACGACGACACAATTAGCTTCTCTAGCTACAAGAACATCTGGGAGGACACTGAGGACGATCGTCTATCCCTGATTCGACTCGTCGTGGAGTTAGAAGACTTCTCGAACACGTTCTCCGCCCTGCAAGACATGATCATTAAGGGAACCTACAAGGACGCCAACTGGGCGCATCTGGTCAATTAGCTGAAACAGCACCAGATGCTGGCCGACGCCAACGTCTGCGCGCTAGAGGTGCTCCTGACTGTCAGTGGCTTCTGCTTCGGCCCGGCGAGGGTAAACGAGATCAAAAAGGTCTCCGAAGCTCCAGATCAGTCCCCAGAGGATAAGAGACACCATCAGGGCAACCCACACCTTGGTGACCACCTGATAGGGCAGATCGCCAGCGCCCTGGTTGACGCCCGAAAGCAGCGCGAGCAGGACCAGAAGGCCAGCGGCAATTCCCACCCATAAGCCCGCTTTTCCAGCCCTGCTCTGCGACAGGGTGCGAACCTCGAAAATCCGGCTTGGCTCGTTGGGATTTCGTTTCCCTGCGGGATGCGCTGCCTGAGCCTGCGAGGCCGCCCAGTCGGCAAAATCAGGATCATGATGCACGCCCGTAGACTGACCTACACCCGTTACACGATGACCGTCATAGAGCGAGCGCAATCGAGGATTGCGAAGGGTCTCATAGGCCCCATTGAGCCGCATCATAGCTTCTGAGGCGTTGGAATTATGGTTCAGGTCTGGATGATTCTTTTGCGCCAAAACGCGAAAGGCCGCCCGAATCACATCTGGGTCAGCCTTAGGGTCCACCTGAAGAATTTTGTATAGATCTTCCATATGTATCTGGATCATCTGCGGCGCACGTCAGCCAGAGACGGACAAGTGAGAGAAATCCTGTTTTGAGTCTACATGGGGGTCGAAGTGTGGGGTAAGGGTACAGCCATTCACGGCATATGGGGTATGCACCACTGGCTACAAACGCCGATGACTCACATTGAAGGATCAGTATAGATAGGTTCGGAGATGCAATGCAGAGCCAAAGTCGTTAAGAATACGAAGAAGGCTGATTACGATGCACTGGTGGGGAAGGGGAGACTCGAACTCCCACGCCCAAGGGCACATGATCCTAAATCCGGCGATTCCAGTTTGTTCATGTTTCTGTTTGTCTCTGGACGCCGTCGTAGACTAATGTCAAAGTTGTCATTGTATCGGGGAGTATGTAGTTGTTTATCGCCGTTGTCGTAATAACTGTCGTAATTTAGGCTGTTTTAGAGTCTTACATTTATCCAACTGGCTCAGCCTTGAACTCTGATTGCTACACAATTACCAACGTCCTTCATATGGGACAAAATACTTAGATCAGCTTCGCTTCGATTATAGAGCTTACAAATTTGATT
>Ga0115002_10005578_pt1 | contig 14762 bp, 9 predicted proteins | sample ArcticOcean_MG_C_8_FD_89576 | JGI IMG/M metagenome (GOLD analysis project Ga0115002, IMG submission 89576) | Marine microbial communities from western Arctic Ocean - ArcticOcean_MG_CB11_86 | ecosystem: Environmental > Aquatic > Marine > Oceanic | place: Arctic Ocean: Canada Basin | collected... | reverse complement strand
CGTCGCCGATTGAATTCAAAGGTTACAAGCTGGGAATTCACATTTGCGAAGACGCCTGGTGGGGAGAAGAATCGACCTTCTACCACAACCAGCCGAAACAACATGTCGATCCGGTGGCTCAGTTGTTCTCAGCAGGGGCCAACGTTTACATCAACATTTCTGCCAGCCCGTTTGAAGCGACAAAACTTTCTCGCCGGGAAGAGCTTGTTACCAAGCACGTGAAGAAAGTTTGTTCGCCGTTTTTATTCGTCAACCAGGTAGGCGGCAATGACGATTTAGTGTTCGACGGGCATAGCATGGTCTTCGATGCCGATGCCAACAAAGTTCTGCAAATGGCCAGCTTTGAACCTGACCTGCAAATTGTCGATTTAGACCATCTGCCAAATTCTCTCGAAGAACTACCTGTCGAACGGGAAGCTTTATTGCTCGACGCATTGATACTCGGCCTGAAAGACTACGCAACCAAATGCGGCTTCTCGAAATGTGTGCTTGGCTTATCAGGCGGAATCGACAGTGCACTGGCCTGTTACATCGCCGCCTGTGCGGTTGGCCCCAAAAACGTGCACGGCCTGCTCATGCCCAGCCGATACAGCAGCCAGCACAGTGTTGATGATTCTGTAAAACTGGCCGAGAACTTAGGTGTGAATTATGAAATCATTCCCATCGACGACATTCACAGTTCTTACGAAGCGGCCCACGTTGCTTCCGACGATTTAAAATCACAACCCGGTGGGCTTGCCGACCAAAACGTGCAAGCCAGAATTCGCGGTAACCTAGTGATGATCCGCAGCAACACTCACGGATGGTTGCCCCTGGCCACCGGAAATAAAAGTGAACTCGCCGTCGGCTATTGCACGCTGTACGGTGACATGGCGGGTGGGTTTGCCGTGCTGTGCGACGTGCTGAAACGCGACGTCTACGGCGTGTCGCGGTACATCAACGACGTGCGTGAAGGCAAAGAAGCCATCCCCAATCATATTATCGAAAAAGCCCCCAGTGCCGAGTTGGCCCCCGACCAGTTCGACCAAGACACGCTTCCCGAATACCCGGTGCTCGACGCCATTTTGGAAGGCTTGATTGAACGCGAAGAATCGGTGGCCACCCTTAGCCAATCGTTCCCGCGCGAAACGGTTGAATGGGTCGTCAAACGGCTCGACCGAAATGAATTCAAACGCCGACAAATGCCACCGGGAATTAAACTGTCACTCCGAGCATTTGGCTCGGGAAGACGAATGCCGATGGCGGCACGGTTTGAGATGGAGTAAAAAATATAAAGACTGCTCAGCGGATTTTTATCACCACAGATCGCACGAAGGACACGAAGTTTCTAAGCCGACGGCATGCCGTCGGAACCAACGCCCCTGACCAGGATCATTTCAATGAACCCCACCAGCGTTCCCACGCCGACCGCCCGTTGCCAATTTGGGATTGGCCGTTGTGATATTACGCCTCCGGTTGGTATTTATCACCGCTTTTGGGGGGCCGCGAAACATGATGTGGCCACCGGCGTGCACCGTCCGCTAACTGCCACCGTTCTGCTGCTGAAACCGCTGGAAGCCGACTCGGCTGAGCAACCTCACGTGTTAATTGCCATCGACCATTGTCTGTTCCGCCAGCAAGAGATGGATGAGTTGCTGTTCGAGACGGCCAAACTAATTGGCATCGATGTCGAAAATATCGTCTTTCTGTTTTCGCACACGCACTCCGCCGGTAATCACGTTCGAGATCGGGCGCATCTGCCCGGGGGAGATTTGATCGGCCCGTATTTAGACAGCCTGCCGGAAAAAATTGCAACGGCATTTCTGACGGCTTCGACCAGCCTGCAACCGGCGACAATGACGTTCGCCAAGAGCCACTGCAACATGGGCCAACACCGCGATTTCTGGGACGAAGCCCGCGAGCATTTTGTGTGTGGTTTCAATCCCGGCAACCAACGCTCTTACCCGGTGAAAGTTGTCCGTGTGACGGACCAAGCCAATGAGATTTTGGCAACAATCGTCAATTATCCCTGCCACCCGACAACTCTCGCCTGGGACAACACGCTGATCAGCCCCGACTATATTGGCTCGTTACGCGAAGAACTCGAGTTTGAATCAGAGGCGTTATGTTTTTTCATGTTGGCCCCCTGCGGCGACATCGGCCCGAAAGACGGCTTTCGTGGTGACACAGCTGTCGCTGATCGCAACGGTCGGCAAGTTGCATTTTCGGCCCTCAGTGCATTGGAATCGATGCCGACGGCTGGTCACGATTATGGCTACCTCGGGCCAGTCATTTCTGGCGCGACTTTAGGCGATTGGACTTGGCAGCCGCTGTCTGAACCCAGACAAAAAACGACCAGCCTGTTCCGCCATGAATTCCAAAATTGCGAACTGGCCTACCGGTCCGACTTACCCACCGAAGAAGAGTTGCAAAACGATTTGCAACAACTGCTCGAACAAGAAAAGTCAGCAACAGAAAACAATGACCTCGACGAAGCCCGCAGGCTGCGGGCTTTGGCTGAGCGAAAACGCCGTTCATTGGAACGCAGCAGCCTGTTACCTCAAGGCGAGCCGTTCAGTTTTCCAATTCGCTGTTGGCAAATGGGCGATTTAATTTGGATTGTCGTCGAAGGCGAGCCGTATTTCGATTTGCAAGAAAAACTCGAAGCCCGGTTCCCGGATAAGACGCTCATTGTTTCCGTCCTAGCCAATGGATCAAATAGCAGCTATTTGCCACGTGAAGAAGATTACGCACAGGAATCTTTGTACCAGCAAAGTATTGCGATATTGGCGCCCGGTAGTTTGGAAACGTTGATTGAAGTGGTGGCATCTCAAATTGAACTCTGGAACTGCTCTTAGTATTGGTCTAATGATTAATGGAACAAGTTGAGCTTTTTACGATCATCGATTCGTTTGTAATTAAGGGACGGGGTGTTATTCTGGTCCCGGATTTTTCAGTTCCTGAGTCAGGTTGGCTTAACCGAACAGAAAATGTTCGTATTTTAATACCCCAAGGAAATTGGCTAGATTTCGAAGCTGTATTTGGTGTGGCACATTTCAATATTGCGGATCCCGATTCGACGATAGACCAGCGTTGGCGAGTTACAGTTCGACTGGAAGAGTCGTCCGAGAAAATTCCTGTTGGGAGTAAAGTTTTTTGCTCAAAAGAGCTATGCAGAGATTTGACTGGCAATATTTAACTCTTCACATCACTTTCAAAACAACCGCCCCGATTGTTTCTGCGGCTCCAAACACTCGGACACATCATTCTTCACATTGTTCACCAGCGTGCTGATTGGGTGAAAGTCCATTTCCTCAGCCGGATACGGTTTTAGTAAATCGAGCAATGTTTGCTGATTTTTTTCGTCCGGGTTGAGCCAGCGGTCGTAATCGGCTTCATTCAGAATGACCGGCATTCGGTTGTGGACGTCTGCAATAGCCGAGTTCGCATCGGTCGTCAAAATTGTACACGATTCAATCACTTGGCTTTCTGTTGAACCAGGTTCCGGCTGCGATTCCCACGTTTCCCACAAACCGGCGAAGGCGACTGGATCGTTCGAATTCACGCCGATGAAAAACGGTTGTTTGATTTTGGAGGTCACTTTCTGCCATTCAAAAAAACCATCCGCGGGTATCAGGCAACGGCGCGATTTGAATGCCTCTCGAAACGTCGGTTTTTCGTGAGCCGTCTCGGACCGGGCGTTCATCATTTTAGCACCAAAACGGGCATCGTTGGCCCAGGACGGAATTAACCCCCACTGCATCAACGCCGGTTCGCGACCAGCGGACGTTTGCCGAATCACGACAATGTTTTGCGAGGGCGCAATGTTATACCGGGGCGTCCATTCGGGAACCCGCAACAAGGCAAAAACTCGGGCCAGCTGTTCAGCCGACGTCTTCAATGTAAAACGACCACACATAAGAAACAGTTTAAAGCCGCACAGTCTTTGTCGAAACCCCGAAGAACAGTTATCATGAATTTTCATTTCATTAAGGCGAGCCGTGGATGTCAGTCCACGGGTTTGGAATCGCATCCAGATAGTTTCAACTCATTTCAAAAGTTTTCCTCACATGAACCTGCGAGCAATCGGTAAAACAGACATCCAAATTACTCCCATCGCAATGGGCTGCTGGCCGATTGCTGGCATCACCAGTATCAATGTCACCGAAGCCAACAGCCTAGCGACATTAGCAGCCGCCGTTGATTCGGGGATCAATTTTTTTGATTCCGCGTACTGTTATGGATACGAGGGGGAAAGCGAACGGCTGATCTCTAAATCGCTCGGTCATCGTCGTAATGAAATTGTCATCGCCACCAAAGGTGGAATCCATTGGGAAAACAAACAGCAATGTAAAGACGGGTCGCCGGAAACTTTGAAGCGACAATGCGATGAAAGCTTGCAGCGTCTGCAGACCGACTACATTGACCTGTATTATCTGCACGCTCCTGATCCGAACACGCCGGTTGCCGAATCAGCGAGTGCCCTGAAAGAGCTGCTCGACTCTGGGAAAATTCGGTCGGTCGGCGTTTCAAACTTTAACGTTGAACAGCTCGAAGCCTTTCACGCCGTCTGCCCCATCTCGGCCTCGCAACCGCACTTCAATATGTTGCAGCGCGAGATTGAAGACAACGGCCACGCAGCCTGGTGTGCCGAACACGAAGTCTCGCTAATCGTCTATTGGCCGTTGATGAAAGGTTTGCTGGCGGGAAAACTTCCGCGAGACCATGTGTTCGAAGCCAAAGATGGCCGACAAAAATATCCCATGTTTCACGGCGAGGAATGGCAGAAAAACCAAGACTTTTTAGACCAACTCCGGCCCATTGCTGAGGAAGCCAACGTGACCTTGGCCGATCTGGTACTGAACTGGACAATATTGCGGCAAGGCATCACAGCGGCACTGTGCGGTGCCAAACGGCCCGAACAAATCCGCGACAACGCCCAAGCTCTGACCTGGAATTTGACTGACGACCAAATTGCCCGAATTCATCAGGCTATTGCCGACAGGGGTGAAATCATCTCGAAATCAGCGGTTTAATACGGTAACCTCAAGACTAAAATAGATCATGATTCTACCTGCCTGCTACGAGAGTCTTCTCATGTCGAAAACTTCTAAGCAATTCACACTATTGGCCGCTGCAGCGATTTGCTGCTGCCTGTTCGGGCAAACGCACGCCGAGAAGCCGAATGAGAAATCAAAGCCGCTTACCCAAGAACAGGCTGGCCAGCTTTTTACGGCGCGCATATTTCCGTTGTTGAAAACGAAATGCTTTGCCTGTCATGGAGACGACCCGAAAGAAATTCGTGGCGAATTCGACATCCGCAGCCGGGCTGGAATGTTGAAAGGTGGCGAATCGGGTGAGACATCGCTGGTTCCAGGCAAGCCAGAAAAAAGTCCGATTTACTTGTCGGTGAAGTGGGACGGCTTAGAAATGCCTCCCAAAGAAAATGATCGCCTGACCGCAGAACAAATTGAATGGATTCGCCAGTGGATAGCCGGTGGCGCACCTTGGGTCGAACCTGATTTTACAAAACCATCGACGAAGAACACGTTCGCCGATCCGAATTCGGTCGTGATGTCCACATCGGGTGGACTTGATCCCGGTTGGACGAACCGCGTTTACAAGGCCGAAGATGTCTGGGCTTTTCAGCCAATCAAACGGTACGAAGTTCCCTGGGATGCCATTAAGAAATCAAAAACCAAAAATCCTATCGATGCCTTTATCGTCCGCAAGCTACAATCGCAAAAACTGCAGCCAACCAACTGCGCCGATAAACGAACTTTGCTCCGGCGGATTACATTTCAACTGACGGGGTTGCCTCCCACGGTTTTTGAGATTGTCCTATTTGAGATTGACGAATCGCCCCGGGCGTTTCAAAAAGTCGTCAACCGATTACTTTCTAGCAAACACTACGGCGAGCAAATGGCCGGGCATTGGTTGGATGTGGTCCGTTATGCCGACACGGGCGGGTTCTCGAACGATTACGAACGCCCCAATGCCTGGCGGTATCGCGATTACGTCATCCGCAGTTTCAATACCGACAAACCTTACGACCAATTTATCGTCGAGCAAATCGCCGGTGATGAATTGGATCCGAACGACGCCGAGTGCCGAATTGCCGTCGGCTTCTTAAGAATGGGGCCGTGGGAGCACACGGGAATGAGCGTGGCCACAATCACCCGGCAGCTTTTTCTTGACGATATCACGCACGGCGTTGGTGTCTCGTTCCTGGCACAAGGCCTTCGTTGTGCACGGTGCCACGATCATAAATTCGACCCGTTGCCCACTCGCGATTATTACCGCATGCAGTCGGCGTTTGCCCCGGTGCAATTTGCTGATGTGAACGTCGATTATCAACCCTACGAAAACACGTCCAACTTTGAAGAAATCAAACAACGTTCAGAAAGGCTGCTCAAAGATTCTCAAGAAACGATGGCCCGCTTGAGTAAAAAATCGAACGACGCCATCGCCCAGTTTCTTAAAAAACGGGGCGTCAAAAAATTGACCGACCTGCCCCCCGACGAACGGCCAAAAAAAACGTTCTACGGTCTGACAGCACTCGAAAAAAGTATCCGCAAAATCTACAACAAGCGGATCAGTTACTTTGAACGCGAGATGAAACGTTTCGAGCCGTTTGCATTCAGCGTTTACAACGGCCCGCCCAACGGGTTTAGCTCAAACAAACCGACCTTCCTTATTCCGTCAGCACAAAATCGCAAAGGGAGAGTCCAACAAGTTAACATTCTCATCGGCGGGGCCTTAAATGCCACTGCCGAATTGGTGACCCCCGGCGTGTTGTCCGCCATGCACGGCTCGAACGATGCAGTTTCTCCAACCGCCTGGAATACAATTCCGAATTCGATGCAAGGCCGTCGGCTGGCATTGGCGAAATGGATTGCCAGCCCCAGCAATACCTTGACGGCCCGCGTGATGGTCAACCGCATCTGGCAAATTCACTTTGGACAAGGCCTGGTTGCTACGTCAAACAGTTTCGGAAAAATGGGGGCAAAACCATCACACCCCGAGTTGCTTGACTGGCTGGCAAACTGGTTCATTGAACATGGTTGGTCGGTAAAGAAGCTGCAACGGCTCATAGTTTCTTCGAACACTTACCAACAGCAAAGTTCTCACCCGGAAGTCGAAAAATGCAAAACGGTTGACCCGAATAACGAACTGTTGGCCTATTACAACGCCCGCAGGCTAACCGCCGAAGAAATTAGAGATTCCGCGCTGGCTGCCGCCGGCGAACTCAACCGCGAGATGGGCGGCCTGGGTGTGTTCCCCGAAATCAATTGGGAAGTTGCCAAGCAGCCTCGACATATAATGGGATCGGTGGCCCCCGCTTATCAGCCGTCACGGCTACCTGAACAACGAAACCGACGGACGATTTATACTTTCAAATTCCGCACCTTACCCGACCCAATGCTGGAAGTCTTCAATAAACCGACCAGTGATATCTCGTGTGAACGCCGGTCCGAAACGACCGTCACGCCGCAGGTGTTTGCACTTTTCAACGGTCAATTCACACACGACCGGGCACTGGCACTGGCCAACAAAATCACGAAATCAACGAACAACGTTCCCGACCAAATTAACGCCGCGTTTCAACAGGTCTTCGGTCGATCGCCGTCCGGTGAAGAACAAAAACTAGCAGCCAGTCATCTTGCCGAGATGCTGGCCCATCACAGACAGCGCAAGCCGACCGTGGTTCCGCCGCCGTTAGTGGTGACGCGGGCCATGATTGAAGAGTTAACCGGCGAAGAATACACCTGGGACGAAGAACTCGATTTGATGAAAGACTACGTCTCCGATTTGAAGCCCTGGGATGTTGACCCGGAAACCCGGGCGCTTGCCGAACTGTGCTTAGTCTTATTGAACTCAAACGAGTTCGTTTACCTGCGATAAAAACAAACTTGGCGAGCCCTGGGTGTCAGCCCAGGGGTTATGCGAACAATGATAAAATCGACTCAAGCCGAGATACAATCACATGACACCCAACACCAACACGCGACGCAATTTTCTATTCGGCCTGGGGGCCACATTGGGGACGGCTGCGTTCAATAGCCTATTGCAGGCGGAAGAACCAAAACCGCCAGCGGCTACGCAACCAGCCGGGCCACTGTCTCCCAAGCCGGCGCACTTTCCAGGAAAAGCCAAGTCGTGCATCTTCCTGTTCATGGAAGGCGGCCCCAGCCACATTGACACGTTCGACCCCAAACCCAAACTGAACGATCTGCACATGCAAGAGTTTGTTCGGAAAGACAAATTCGTCTCAGCGATGGCCAGCGGAAAACGGTACTATGTGAAAAGCCCGTTCAAGTCGCGCAAAGTGGCCGACTCGGGAATCGAAATGTGCGAACATTTCAAGCACTTGCCGTCTGTCGCCGACGAGATGTGTTTTTATCGCGGCTGTCAGGGCGAATCGATCAACCATCCGACCGCCTGCTATCACATGAATACGGGCAACCGCTTCGGCGGAGACCCGGCCATCGGCTCGTGGACCACCTACGGCCTCGGTTCCGAAAACCAAAACTTGCCCGCGTTTGTCGTCCTGCCGGAAGTCGTTTTCCCGCAAGGCGGTGCCGCCAACTGGGCCAACGGCTTCCTGCCCGCCTACTACCAAGGCACGGCACTACGGGCACAGGGGTCGCCCATTCTCGATCTCAATCCACCCGCGGGCGTCACCCGAGCTGTACAACGAAAAAATCTCGACCTACTCGCCAAACTGAACTCCACCGATTTCGAACGGCACCCACAACACGACAGCTTAACCGCCCGGATGGAAGCCTACGAACTGGCGTTTCGCATGCAGGCCGAAGTGCCCGGGCTGCTGGACTTGAACAGCGAAACCAAACAAACACTGGTCGCCTACGGCATCGGCGAAAAGGAAACCGGTAGCTTCGGCAAACGCTGTCTGCTGGCCCGACGCCTCGTCGAAAACGGTGTGCGGTTCATCCAGCTTTACGCCTCAGGTTGGGATTCGCACGATTATCTCGACAAGTCGACCTCCGCCAGAATTCGGTCGGTCGATAAACCGATGGCCGCGCTCATCAACGATTTGAAACAACGTAGTTTGCTTGATGAAACGCTGGTTCTCTCAACGGGTGAATTCGGCCGCAGCCCCGACAACGGCGTCCGCGGCGGAGCACACACGGTCGGTCGCGATCACAACAATAAAGCGATGACAGTCTGGTTCGCCGGTGGCGGCGTGAAACGCGGCTCGATCGTCGGTGCCACCGACGAAATCGGCGAGAAGGCCGTCGAAGTCGTCCACCCCATCAAAGACCTGCACGTCACACTGCTGCACCTGTTAGGCTTAGACGACAACAAACTAACCTACTACCACGAAGGCCGGTACAAACAACTGTCGCAAACGGGTGGGGAGTTGATACCCGAGTTGTTGGCTTAGGGTAATGTATGATATGACCTTGCTTTATCACGAATGAAGTCTGCTTTGTTTGGTGTCTGCTAATTTTTGGTTAAAGCAGAGGAAAAGCCAAGAATGGAGAATCGATGGAAAATCCTTCCCGCGGATTAAGCTCTTTCACTCTTACGTTCATCATCTCCACCTGGATTCTGGGAATTGTATCGCCTCTCAAATCGGAAAATCAACTTCGCTCATTAGAATTGAAATTTCCCATTCCGATTGTCCTTGATCAGATCTGGACTTATAGAGCCGATGATGGCTTGGAGCCTCCAAACCCAGGAATTGTGTTCTGGCTCGGTGTTAACGATCAAAGAAAAGAGCGATATGTTGCCGTTACAAGCGAGCGAGTCCTTTCTCAAGGCGGTTTTCAAAATTTACTGAATACCGGCTTGAAGCGAGACGATCCCGAATTGTTTTACCAAGGTTCTGCCGCGCCGCGAGATGCATTCTTTCATAGAATGGATCTCGATGCCGATGGAATAGACGAAGTGTTACTAACAGGGAGAGGTGGGGCAGGAGGGACAAGTCTGCTGCAAATCTTCAAAATCCCCGATGACAAAGCGACATTATTTTTTTCGGATTCGAGCCGTTTCGGTTTTCGACTCTTCGACAAAGAACGGGATGGATTTTTCGAATTAGCCAATCCAGGGTTTGAATTTATTGTGGACGAATCGACAAACACCTTGCAGCCGAAACAGTTCACGATTTACCATATTCAAGGAAAAAAATATGTGAAATCGGATAAAATCCCGGTTCAGAAATTTCATGCAATCGTCAAGAAATTTGAGAAAGTGACCGGAGTTCCCCTGTCAACAACGGGGAAATCTCCTGTTATCCGAGTTCATCATTGAGTTAGAAAGAAGCCATGTCTCGATTCCTCAATCGTATATTGTTTTTTGTTGTCCTAATTCTCACATCTGCCGACCAGTCCCAAGCCGAAGGCTGGAAAAAACACATTGTCGTCCCGCAAGCCGACAGCATGATTAACTCGGCGGTCGCTCACGATTTTGACGGCGACGGGCACGTCGATATTCTCTCGTCTTATGATGGGGAAGTCGTGCTATTGCAGGGGCCAAATTGGAAACCAATTACCGTACACAACTTCAAAGATTCGGTTTCCCGGAACAAGCCGCGGGCTAGTTGTATTCATAGTTGCCTGATGGATGCCGACGGTGACGGCGATCTCGATTTCTGTGGGTCGAGCAACACTGTCTTCTGGTTGGAATGTCCCAAGAAACCACTGACCGATTTGCCTTGGAAATACCGGACGGTCGATGATGAGATTATGGGCACGCATTGTCTGATTACCGGCGATGTTGACCGGGATGGACGCATCGATTTAATCGCCAACTCAGGACGGCCCGCTGGAAAGACCAGTATTCCCGATTCGCTGACTTGGCAGCAGGTTCCCAAGAATCCGCACACGGCGAAGAATTGGATTCGGCACGTGTTTGCCGACCGCGATGCACCGGGGGGCTCACATTACACCGGGTTCGGCGACGTGAACGGCGATGGCCGGCCCGACATCAGTTGTGCTGCTAAAGGAGGCGACAGGTTCCCTGGTGGAGAATGGTTCGCTTGGTGGGAACAACCGAGCGACGCCACCCGGCCTTGGAAGAAACATCTGCTGGCTGGCAACCAACCCGGCGCAACCAACATTCACCCCGTCGATGTGAACGCTGATGGGAAAATGGATTTCGTCGCCACTCGCGGCCACGGCAAAGGTGTGCTGTGGTTTCCGGGACCGAAGTTCAAGCCGGTGGAAATTGATTCCGAGATCGAAGGCCCACATTGCCTGACCACCATCGACCTCGACGCCGACGGCGACATTGACTTCGCCACTTGCGGTCGGGAAGTTGATGGGCTAGCCGTCTGGTATGAGAACGACGGCAAAGGAAAATTCACGCGGCACTTAGTCGGCACCGATCAAGGTTCGTACGACATTCGCGCCATCGACATAGACGGCGACAAAGACCTCGATCTTTTAATTGCCGGCCATGACAGTAAGAATTTGGTTTGGTACGAGAACGATCTGCGTTAACTCTTTTTTTGAGATGTTGCAGTTTTAGAACTGTCTAGCGACGTAGGGTGGCAGGGTCAGAGCATCGCGATGGCCCTGATATTCAGCTCCAGACCAGGGCCATCACTTCGTTCTGACCCTGCCACCCGACGATTTACTAAGCTGCGTGCTTAGCTTGCTTGGCATCACCCAACCGGCTGAGAATTGCCTCGGCAGTGCGGGCGGTTGCTCCGGTTTTGGCTACTGTGCTTTTCAGGGATTTCAGTTCGGCTTGTACGCTGGCTAAGTTCTCGGAATCGCCCAGCCAGGCCTGTAGTTCTTCGGTCAGTTGGCCGATGAGTTTGCTCGGGTTTCCTGTCGAATGAAATTCCGGAAACATCGCTCGGTCAACCATCAAGTTGGGAATCGTCATGTACTTGCAAGTGACCAGCATTCGAGCCAGCAGATATTCTGGACGGCCCAATCGGTAAAACACCACGGCGGGTGTCTCGCGGGCTAGCATCTCTAAACTGACCGACCCCGAAACCATGAAAGCACAGTCGGCAACTTCGATTATCTCCGACGTTTTTCCCACGAAAAACTCGACCGGCAGTTTCGTGCCCGACTGCTCTAATTGAGCCTCGCAAAACTCTTTCTGCTTTTCGCGATAACAGGCGACCAAAAACCGCACGTCGGAATGCTCGGCTGACAGCCGCTGCATAACTTCGACCATAATCGGGAAATTCTTGGTCACTTCATGGCCGCGCGACCCGGGAAGAACGGCGACCGTTTTTATCAAACGGTCGGTCCATTGAGTCACAAAACTTTCATCCAGCGGGTGGTCGGCCACTTCATCAAAAAACGGGTGCCCCACAAACTCAGCATCTACGCCGTGCTGGCGATACCAGTCGGTTTCAAATTCTAACCCCGACAGAACATGATCCACAAATTTTTGGACACGTTTTATCCGCCAAGGCATCCAGGCCCATAATTGCGGAGGCAAATAGTAGAACACGGGAATGCCGGCCGCCTTCGCCTTGCGGGCGATCCACCAATTGAACCCGGGGAAATCGACCAAAACGACGGCGTCTGGTTTATGCTTTTCAAAATAGGCTTCCGCCTGTTTCATCAGCCGGTAAAACTTCAACAGCATGGGAACCACGCGCAAGAAACCCATGACCGCTAGGTCGGTTAGCCGAAACAGTGTTTGACAACCGGCGGCTTCCATCTCGGTTCCGCCAAAGCCCGTACACTTTACGCCGGGCGAGCGAGATTTTAATTCTTGAATCAAATGAGCCGCATGCTGGTCGCCGCTGGGCTCACCGACTGAGAAAAAGAGTTCCATTTCCGTATGCATCCTTGCCTGGAATGTTTTGCGCGGCTACCAGTATTCTCACCAATAGAATTACGTCAAGAGCGATTTGACCCTTATCAGGGTTTACGGTTGCGTCTCCAGAGCACTTTACCACATCTATTGCAGAGTCGATGCTACACTTAGCTTGGACGCGGTTTCACAATTCCAGCCGCCCAAGACCATTTATTGACTACGCCAGAACGACGGGAAGAACAGCACCAGGATCGCAAACAGTTCTAACCGGCCCAACAGCATCAGTAACGTCAGCAACAATTCGCTCTGCGGCGAGAAGCCCGAATAGTTGCTATGAGGCCCCAATACGCCGACGCCCGGACCGATGTTATTCAGTGTCGCAGCGACGGCACTGGCACAGTCGATTAGTTTTTCTGACGTATTCTGCCCGGCAAGCTCCCACTGGGTATCCGGCTCGATGGCGACCAGCAACATCCAGCTTGAAACGAATATCAGCAAAATTAAACTGAAGTACACCATCACCTCGTGTCTGTGAGAATTATCAATCGTATTCCCGGCGATGCGTAACGGGCGGACTACATTCGGTCGGAATGCTTGTTCGATTTCTAACCGCAAAACTTTTACAAACAGCAAACAGCGAATGACTTTGATCCCACCGCCCGTCGAACCAGCACACCCGCCGACAAACATTAATAGGATAAGCAGGCCTTTTGAAAATTCACTCCACTCGGTGAAATCGACCGTACCGAAGCCAGTGGTTGTCATCACGGCGACCGCTTGAAAACTGGCGTGGCGGAATGCTGTCAGCGGGCTAGCGTATTGATGATTGATCAACACACTACCTGTAAGTAGCAAAGTGGCGACAAACAGAATTCCCAAGTAGACTCGGAATTCCGGGTCGTGGATCAGCGGCCTGAGCCTGCCTAACAAACTTTGTGGCCTCAGCGGATCGCGTGACCGTAAAACTTGGTAGTACAACGAAAAGTTTGTACCCGCGGCTAACATGAATAGAATCAGCGTTCCCTCAATCACCGGGCTTTGAAAATGCCCCACGCTGCTGTTGTACGTGCTGAACCCGCCGGTGGCCATTGTGCCAAATGAATGGCACAGGGCATCGAAGGTGCTCATGCCTTCAAGTCGTAACACGACGGTCAACACGCCCGAGATGACCATGTAGATGACCCACATCACGACCGCCGTTTCTCGCACGCGCGGCCGAACCGATTCATTAATTGGCCCGGGAACCTCGCGGCGCATCAACGCTTTTCCGCCTGCCCCCAGTTGGCCTAAAATGGCGACGAACAACACGATAATTCCCATGCCACCCAGCCAGTGGGTGAACGACCGCCAGAACAGCACACACCGAGGCATCACCGCCGGGTCTTCCAACTCGGTCAGAATACTGGCGCCCGTTGTGGTGAATCCCGAAATCGATTCAAAAATCGCATCGGTTACGGACATCGGTACGCCGGGTGCCCGTTGGGCGCCAGAAAACAGAAACGGCAGGCTGCCTAATATTCCGGCTAATAACCAACCTAGCCCGACAATGGCCAGTGCTTCTTTTCGTAGGATGGCGGATGAATTTTTCTCACGCCGTCCGATAAAAAACAGCGTGCCCCCAATGCTTAGGCTGCAGCCGATGGAAGCCAGCATGCCGTAGAAGCCGTTCGATTCAAACGTTTTCACTTGGCCAAACACGGGGAACGCCCAAGGCAGGCAGAACACCATTGACGCACCGACCAGCGTGCCCAGCAGACCCAACATTCGTAACAACAGCAGCCAATTCATATTTTGAAATCGCGTAAAGTCGTGTTAGTGGGTCACATTCAATAGGGCCGCACGCCCTGAAACGGGTCTCAGAATTTCGAGCCCGCATTCTACTGAACTGTCGTAGTGGAAGATAGCCACCTTACAGGTTGAACCCCGGCGGAATCAGTCCTGTTTTACCGGATTACCGTAAGCATCCACTTCAATTCGGGCCGTTGTCGAGAGAGGCGGCTGCATTGTGGAATTAATCGCAGCCTGCAATT
>Ga0115002_10005576_pt1 | contig 14763 bp, 11 predicted proteins | sample ArcticOcean_MG_C_8_FD_89576 | JGI IMG/M metagenome (GOLD analysis project Ga0115002, IMG submission 89576) | Marine microbial communities from western Arctic Ocean - ArcticOcean_MG_CB11_86 | ecosystem: Environmental > Aquatic > Marine > Oceanic | place: Arctic Ocean: Canada Basin | collected... | reverse complement strand
CGAAAGTTTCGAACACGCTCCGGTGGTTCATATCAACCTTGGCCACCTCGACGCTCGCTCCTAGTTCAGCGAATGCCCGGACGGCGGCCTCCGTGATGGCGCGCACCTCCGGGTCGACCGGGAGTCCACCCAGGTCCGCAGACCACCCAACCTGCATGCCCTTTACCCCGGCGTCGAGCTCCGCCGTGAATTTGGGGACCGGACCAGGCATGGCCGGCGGGTCTGAGGCATCGGGCCCCGCCATGACCTCCAACAAGATAGCGGCGTCGCGCACGTCATTGGACATGGGTCCATTGCACGAGAAGGGACGCCACCCACCAGGCGAATGGTAGGGACGGGCGACACGACCTTGCGTTGGCTTGATGCCGAAGACGCCCGACAGGCTGGCGGGGATGCGAATGGACCCGCCGCCGTCGCTACCCGTTGCGATGGGGTGCAGACCAGCGGCGAGCCCTGCCGCCGTGCCACCGGATGAACCGCCAGGCGTGCGCTCGGTGTCCCATGGGTTGCGCGCCGCGTCACCAAGCATGTTCTCGGTGGTGGCGGAGTGGCCGAACTCAGGGGTGTTGGTCTTGCCGAGAATGATGGCGCCTGAGGCTCGGATACGCGCGGCGGTCAGCTCGTCTGCCTTTGGCACGTAGTCCTTGTACAGGGCCGAGCCGTTGGTCGTACGCAGGCCCTCAGTCTCCGTAAGGTCCTTGATGCCGATGGGAACTCCGTGCAGCGGCGGCAGGTCGCCACCCGATGCGACGGCGGCCTCGGCTTTGCGTGCGTCGGCCATCGCGCGATCGCCGTCGACCGTCAGGTAGGCATTCAGCTTGGGATTCAGCGCGTCGATGCGGCGCAGGTAAAGCTCGGTGAGCTCGACCGGCGAGACCTCACGGGCGCCAATCATCTCCCGCAGACGCCATGCGGGTGTGAACGCCAATTCTCGATCGTCCATGCTTGTACTCCCTTCACTCTAGCGGGCCCCTGCTGGCGAATCCTATCGCACTCGTTGACCCTGTCACTCGGCGCCCCTATCCTCCGTCACGCGCCCGCTGCGTACGTCAGGGTATGTGAGAGCCGACGAGCGAGCGGATGCGGGCAGATTCGACAGCGCGGAGGAGGCCCGGCCATGGCGGACACGTTCGAGACGATGTTGGAACGCGCCGGGCTCTCGCTCCCTGCGGGTGAGGTCGAGCGCCTACGCCCCTACTACGCGCGGTACATGGCGAGTTTCCAGGTCGTGTACGAGGCCGACCTTGCCGACGAGGAGGTCGCTGGCCGCTTCGTCGCCGCGTGGGGCCCGCAGTCGGAGGCGCGATCATGACCACTGACGGCACCTCCTTGCACTACCTGACCATCGGCCAGGCCAGCCGCCTGATCCAGCAGCGCGAGGTCTCCCCGGTCGATTTGGTCGAAGCCTACCTGCGGCGCATTGACGAGATCGACGGCACGCTGAAAGCCTATGTCACAGTCGTGGCCGACCAGGCGCTGGCAGACGCCCGGGCAGCGGAGACCGAGATCGCCGGCGGCAACTACCGCGGCCCGCTACACGGGGTCCCCATCGGCCTCAAAGATCTGTACGACACCGCTGGCGTACGCACCACCGGACAGTCGAAGGTCCTCGAGCACCGCGTCCCGGCCAAGGACGCAACCTCGGTAGCGAAACTGCGCGGCGCCGGCACCATCCTGCTGGGCAAGCTATCGATGCACGAGTTCGCGCTGGGCGGCCCGGACACGAGCCTCTTCGAGCTCTCGCGCAACCCGTGGGACACCGAACGCGGTCCTGGCGGGTCGTCCAGCGGGTCGGGGACCGCCGTCGCAGCCGGGCTCTGCATGGCCGCGCTGGGCTCCGACACTGGCGGCTCCATACGCATCCCTGCGGCGTACTGTGGCATCGTCGGACTCAAGCCGACCTACGGGCGGGTCAGCCGCGCGGGTGTCCTGCCGTTGGCGTGGTCGCTGGACCACTGCGGGCCAATGACGTGGACCGTCGAGGACGCCGCGCTGATGCTCCAGGCGATGGCCGGGCCGGACCCGGCCGACCCGACGGCGGTGGATGCGCCCGTGCCCGACTACTCGGCCGCGCTGGCCGACGACGTCCGTGGCCTGACCATTGGCGTACCGCGCAGCTACATCGACGACCCCGCCGTCGGCGTCGACCCAGAAGTGGGGGCGGCCTTCGACGCGGCGCTCGCGGCGCTAGCATCGCTGGGCGCGCGCATCGAGGAGATCGAGGTGCCGAGCTTGGCTTTCGCGACTGAGGCCAATACGATGATCATGATCTCGGAGGCCTTCAGTTACCATCGCGCCAACCTGATCTCGCAGCCACAGAACTACGGTGCCACCGCGCGGGCCTGCTTCGTACTTGGCGGCACCTACACCACCGGTGACTACCAGCAGGCCATGCGGGCGCGGGCTCGCGTGAGACGGGAGTACGCGGAGGTCATGCAGCGCGTTGACCTAATTGCCACACCCAGCATGGCGACCCCCGCAGGGCCATTCGACTACGACCTGCTGTCCCTCATCGGTATCCCTAATTTCATGGGGCCGATGAACCAGACCGGTATGCCCGCTATCTCGGTGCCGTGCGGCTTCAGCGACGACGGTCTGCCCATCGGGCTCCAACTTGCGGGCAGGCCCTTCGACGAGCCGACGGTGATCCGCGCGGCACACGCCTACCAGCAACAGGCGGGATTGCTCGACCGGCGCCCCGGCTACTAGCCCTGCGCGCCGAACCAGTCGAGCAACAGCCCCGTGTCTTGCAAGTCTGCTCCAAGGTTTCTCAGAAGCAGCGCCGAACTTCTAAGAACGCTTCACCACGCTTTGTCCTTTTGCCTTGTCCAGTCATTCGCCGTACGCGCGAATCCACCTGCTAGGCAGTGTGGTCGGTGGGCCGGTCAGGGTTCGTCAGCGACGTGAGCCGGGCGATCAGCTCGGCGGGCTCCGCGTGGTCGAGGCTCGATAGCAGCTCGTCCAGTGTCTGCTCGGTCACGGCGCCTGTCGGCGACTCCACACGCAAGACGCTGGCGTGGGCGGTTTTCACCGTCCGTTCGTCGCTGCCGTAGAGGCGCTCGCTCATTTTCTCGCCGGGTCTGACGCCAACGTACTCGATAGCGATGTCGATATCGGGGCGCAGCCCCCGCATCCGCACCAGGCGGCGGGCAAGGTCATCGATGCGGATGGGCTCGCCCATATCCAGCATAAAGAGCTCGCCGCCCTGGGTGAATACGCCCGCCTGAATGACGAGTTTCACCGCTTCGGAGATGCTCATGAAGTAGCGCGTCATGTCGGGGTGGGTCACGGTCACGGGCCCGCCCGCCTCAATCTGGCTCTCGAAGGTAGGAACGACGCTACCACGCGAGCGCAGGACATTGCCAAACCGGACCGCGGTGAACAGTGTGTGGCTCTTGGCGCGGCCCAGCACGATGAGCTCCGCCAGGCGCTTGGTTGCCCCCATGGCGCTCGACGGCTCGACCGCCTTGTCGGTGGAAACAAGAACGAACCGCTCGGCTCCTGAGCGCTCGGCGGCCTCGGCCACGATTCGCGTGCCGAGCACGTTGACCCGCACGGCCTCCGCCGGGTGTGCTTCCATCAACGGAACGTGCTTATAGGCAGCGGCGTGGAAGACTACGTCGGGCCGGTAGGTTTCGAAAATGGAAGCGACCTTGCGCGCGTCGGTGGCCTCGGCGATCAACGGCACGACCTCGACCCCAGGGGCCGGGTGCAGCATAAGCATGGTCAAGTCGAACAGACCCGACTCGTTGTTATCGAGCGCCAGCAGCCGCTTGGGTCCGAGGCTCACGATCTGACTGCACAGCTCGGACCCTATGGAGCCTGCGGCGCCGGTGACAAGGATCGTCCGGCCGGCGATGGTCGCCTTGCAGGACTGCTCGTCTATGGCCACTTGCTCGCGGCCAAGCAAGTCTTCCGCTGTCACGTCGCGTAGCGTGGGCCCAACCCGCGAACCCTCGACGAACGACAGCAGTGAGGGGACCACCTTGATCGCCGCGTCGGTCGCCTCGCAGGTGTCCAAGACGTCCCGGAAGTCGGCGCCGCTGATGTTAATGATGGCGATCGCTATCAGGTCGACGGACCGCGAGCTCACGACGTCGGCTATCTCGGCCCGGCCGCCCAGCACCCGCGCACCGTGGAGGCGCATCCCCTGTTTGGCGGTGTCGTCGTCGATGAAGCCGACGATCTCGTAGTCCGCCGCCCCGAGCCCCATCAACGTATCCGCGAGCATCTGCCCCGCCTCGCCTGCACCGACGATCAGCACGCGCTGGCGCCCACCCCCCGACGCCCGCAGGCTCGACCGCATGAGTTGCGGAGCGTAGCGGACGGCAAGAAATCCGGTCAGTGAGAAGAAGCCGCCGAGGAACACCGTGCCCAACGGAAGCTGCCGCTCGCCCGGCACGGCCAGGTCGATGCCCACGACAAATGCTGTGGCGATACCCGAGGCCAACGCCACAGGGACAACCTCACGCGTGGTCGCGTATCGCCAGATGCGGTGGTACATGCCCAGGGCGTAGTTCGACGCCAGGAAGGCCAAGATGATGAAGGGCAACAGCGTGACGAGGCCGTCGATCCACTGCTGTGGCGGGCGTCCGGCGAAGCGCGCCGGGAGCGCGAGGTAGAACGCAAACGCCGTCAGCAGGCCGTCGAGCACCAGCAGGTAGCCGGAGCGCCGGAGGGCTCGAATCAGCGGTAGGTGCGGGAAAGGCACGCGTTTCACGCGGTTTCTGCTCCTTCAAGCAAGCGGAGAGGAACCTGCGCTCGCGCTCACGTGCACTGGATTGTACCGCGCACCTATACAGTCACCGCCAAGGGGTCATCTTCCCGTTTAGCGCGCCGTTAAGGCGTCGTCTCCGCTATCCTGCCCTAGACTGAAGTCCGTTGGCGCGGAGGCTAATAGCCTCTCGCTCCGAATGGGCTGGCTGGAGGCGATGGCATGTTATACATCTCACACCGAAGTCCCGATAAAGTGTTCGTGAACGCCGCCGGGATCATCGCGATGACCGGCAAGCCTTCCCTCAACCGCGGGATAACGGCCATCGCCGTCCACGACGGCCGCATCGCCGCCCTCGGTGACGACGACGCAATGCGAGCGCTGGCCGGCTCCGCACCTGTCATCGACCTCGAAGGCGCCGTCGTGATGCCGGGGCTGGTGGACTCGCACAACCACTTCCTCTCCACCGCCATGGGCTGGGAGCGTGTGCAGCTCGCCCACACCCGGTCCATCGACGAGCTGGTTGCGGCCGTCGAGGTCCGAGCCCGGGAGACACCCCCCGGCGAATGGGTGCTCTGTTCATCACGTTGGCACGAGACTAACCTCGCCGAGGGACGGATGCCCACGGCCGAGGAGCTCGACCGCGTCACGCCGAACCACCCGGTCCACCTGCCGCGAGGTGGCCACGTCGTCGTCACCAACAGCAGAGGGCTGGCGCTGGCAGGCATCGCCCACGGCACTAGCGACCCGCCGGGCGGCGAATACGTGCGCGACGCATCGGGCAAGCTGACGGGCATGCTGTTGGAGCGCCCAGCCTTCGCGGCGCTGAACCGCCTACTGCCCCAGCCGGACGACGAGGACCGGCGTCGGGCGCTCCGGGCCGGCATCGCCGCCTACAATCGCGCCGGCATCACCACGGTGCGCGACCCCGGCCTGAACGCCACAGAGATCAAGGCGTATCGCGCGGTCCTGCCCGAGGCGCAATCGCTGCGCGCCAGCCTCATGTGGCGCATCGAAATGAGAATGGCGCCCGAGGAACGCCGCGCATGGATCGACGACCGAGCGGGCCTCAGCGAGTTCGGCGACGACTGGCTCGACGTCTGGGGGCTCAAGATCGGACTGGACGGCGGCGTCGAGGGTGGTTACTTCCGCGACCCCTACGCCAACAATGCAGAATTTCGAGGGTTCCCTTTCTACAGCAAGGAGGACTTGCACGCGATCCTCGAGCAGGCCCATGGGCTCGGCTGGCGAGTCGGCGTCCACGTCGTCGGTGACGCCGCCATGGACATGGTGCTCGAGGCGTTCGAACGGTTGGACGCGAGCACAGGCGCCGGGGCTGGAGGCCACGCATTGGAGCACGCCTTTTCGCCGGCGGCCAACGCCGTCGAGCGAACGCGCGATCTCGGCCTTGGTGTGACTCTCCAGCACGCACTGGTCTACAGCCTCGCCGGCAATATGCGGACTTACTGGGGTGACCAGCGCGCCGCCGACTGCACTCCGGCCCGGGCATGGCTCGACTCCAAGGTGGTCGTTGGCGCCGGCACCGACTCGCCGGTCACAAACTATGATCCGTGGCAGAACATCTACGGGTTCGCGACTCGCGACACGGACGTGGCCGGCGTACTCGGCCCCGAGCACCGCATCTCCGTGGCGGAGACGCTGCAGGCCTACACCGTAGGGTCGGCAACGGTACTTCGCATGGACGACACGGTCGGCTCCCTTGCTCCCGGCAAGGCCGCCGACTTTATCGGCCTCGACCGCGATCCCCTATCGGTACCGGTGAGCGAGGTGCGCCATACTGCGGTCAAACGAACTATCGTTGGTGGCGAGCAAGTCTTCGAGGCATAAAGGGTCAAGATGCCAATGCAAACCCCCATACGGGTCGACGGGCAGCGTCTATGGGAAAGCCTCATGCGGCTCGCTGAGATCGGCGCGACGCCCAAGGGCGGTTGCCGCCGCCTGGCGCTGTCCAACGAGGACCGCATGGCGCGGGAATTATTCGTTGCGTGGGCGGAAGAGGCCAACTGCGAAGTCTCCGTGGACCGCATGGGCAACATATTCGCCCGCAGGCCCGGCTCCCACCCGTCCCTCGCGCCGGTGGCCACCGGAAGCCACCTCGACACCCAGCCCAACGGTGGCCGCTTCGACGGGCCCTTGGGCGTTATGTGCGGCCTAGAGGTCGTGCGAACGCTGGCGGACCGCGGCATCGAGACGCGCAGGCCCATCGAGGTGGTGGCGTGGACCAACGAAGAGGGTTCGCGTTTCGCACCTCCCATGGTTGGCTCCGGTGTGTTCGCGGGCGTCTTCGATCTGGCCTACGGGCTTGGCCGGACCGACGCGGACGGGCTCACCATCGGTGAGGAACTGCGCCGGATCGGCTTCGACGGCGCGCAGGACATCGGGAGCCACGCCTTCGGTTCATTCTTCGAGGTCCATATCGAGCAGGGTCCGATTCTCGAAGCCCATGGCAAGCGCATCGGCGTCGTCAGCGGCGCCCAGGCCCAACGATGGTACGAGGTGACGGTGCGCGGGCAGGACGCCCACGCTGGCACGACCCCCATGGACCGGCGGCGGGATGCCCTAGTAGGGGCCTCGCGCATCGTGACTGAACTCCAGAGCATAGGCGCGGCGACGACGGACGGTCGCGCGACCGTCGGCGTCATGCGGGTTGAGCCCAACTCGCGCAACACCATCCCAGGCGAGGTCTTCTTCTCCATCGACCTGCGGCACCCGAGCGACGCAGCCCTCTCTGACATGGCAGCTGACATGCGTGAGTTCGCGGCCGGCGTCGCAAAGGACGCGGGCCTGGGGCTGGACATACACGAGATCTACTACGCTCCACCGCTGCCCTTCGACCCCGGCGCGAAGCGTGCGGTGACCTCCGCCGCGCAATCCCTGGGGCTCGAGTCCATGGAGATCGTCTCAGGCGCCGGCCACGACGCTTGCCACATTGCACGGGTGGCGCCGACCGCGATGGTGTTCATCCCTTGCGCGGGCGGCATCTCGCACAACGAGACCGAGAGCGCGGCACCAGAAGACGTGACCGCCGGATGCGACGTGCTGATCAACGCGATAGTGGAGGCCGCAAACGCGCCGACAGCGCAGGCCTAAGCACCGCCGCACGACGCCCAGAGCTGGGTCAGTCAGTTCATCCTCAACGACGCAGCCTGGGGCCTCGACCGCGACTCGATCCGTAGCTGGGTCGTAACCGTTGTGCCTCAGTCGGACGCTGGACTGGACTCGCTGGCAATCCACACTGGGCAACGGCATGCTGATCTTAATATTCCGGTCGGCCAAATGACCCGGCGGCTGGGCCATTTGCTGCCCTAGGAGCCTTGTCGGGCCAGCCAGGGCTCCGTCTCCAGGGCAGACACCCTTGCCTTCTGTCCGTTGGTCATGCCCAGCTTGCTGCTTTTGGCGCTCCTGTTGCGCGTCGGTTCAGGCGGGTGGTCGGACGGCATCAACCGGCGGATAATGGTCTCCTTCTCGGCATCCCCACAACCGGTCCTCGCGCGACGTGGCGTCGCCGGGAGCTTGTCCTACCGTGCGATGGCCGTGCTGCGTACGCACAGTCGGCATTGACGGCAGGACAGGACGAGCTGATGGTGACCACGCCAACTGAGGACTCATCCATATGCCATCGTGGCTAGCAGAACGCGGTCGTTTCCTGACCGTACTCAGACATCGCGAGTACCGACTCTACTTCGGTGGCCTGCTGATCAGCGTGGCCGGATTTCAGATGCTACTGGCGACCATCGGTTGGCTCGCCTTCCAGATTTCCGGGTCCACCGTGGCATTGGGGATCGTGGGCGGAACGCATGCGCTCCCGGCATTGGTGTTCAATCTGTTCGGCGGGGCGCTGGCTGACCGATTCAATCCTCGCAAGCTGATCATCATTGGCCAGGCGCTCGCCGGCGCCGTCATCGCCGGCATGGCCGCTGTCACGTTCTTCAGCCAGGCACAGTTGTGGCACCTGCTCCTCGGCACATTCCTGGCCAGCATCGCCCTCGGCATCGACCAGCCGGCACGGCGCATGATCTGGGCTTACCTAGTCCCACGCGATGAGTACGTGTACGCGATCTCGCTCAACCAGACCGTGTGGAGCTCGACCCGCGTGTTCGCGCCGGGGCTGGCCGGCGGCCTGATCGCCTTCGTCGGTGCGGCCACCGGAAACGACTCGATCGGCGCAGCGGCCGCGCTCATGGCAACCGTCGCGGGCTTTCTGGTCATGGTGCTGGCCATGGCGCTCGTGCGCATGGGGCCCATTGAGCGATCGACCGGGGAGACGGTCTTCCATGACGTGGTCGACGGCCTGCATTACGTCCGCGGGTCGCCCGTGTTCCTCTACCTGCTCGGACTGTCGTTCATCGCCGGCTTCTTCGGTCTTTCCTATGCCATCCTCATGCCGGTTTTCGCGGAGGACTACTTCAACACCGGCTCCGGCGGCTTCGGCCTATTGCTGTCCGTCAACGGTGTCGGCGGCATCATCGGGACGATCACGGTCGCCTCATTCGGCCGCTACCAAGACCGGCCCTGGCTGCTCATCGGCGGCGCCGTGGCCACCGGCATCACCATTGTCATCTTCGCGGCCGTGGCCGCGATATCCGGCTCGCTCGCGCTGGGCCTGTTCGTGCTAGTTCTCGTGGGCCTGGCGTTCGCGCTCTTCCAGATTGCAGCCGGCACGGTGATCAACCTACTGGTGTCGGACCAATACCGAGGCCGCGTGCTCAGCCTGCGTAGCATTATGTTCAGCCTGGCGCCGCTGGGTGGGCTAGCAGCCGGCGGCTTGGCTGTGGCCATCGGCGCCGCGGCGGCCGTCGCCATCGGTGGGGCTGTGGTGGCGGTCAGCGGGGGCGGCGCGTACCTGATGAGCCGCGATATCCGGCACCTGCGCGAGGTGGTCGCCAGTGGTACGCAGGCGGAGCCGGCGGCCGCGGGCTAGGAGTCATGGCCAGTGACTTAAGCGCGCTTGCGTGTGCTACGCTGCGCCCGCGAGCAAGTACCGACGGAGGTGTGTGGCATGACCGAACGTATCTGGGACCACTACCTATCCGAGCAAGATCGAGCCAGAGCCGGCGCAGCGGTGCAACCGGTGGTCGGGTTTGGCAAGAAGCCCGCGCTGCTGCTGGTAGACATGTACAGGTGGGTGTTCGGCGATGAGCCTGAGCCGCTGCTGGAGGCCGTCAAGAAATGGCCCGGGAGTTGCGGTCTGGCCGCGTGGGACTCCATCCCGCACGTCCAGGCGCTGCTGACAGATGCTCGGGATGCCGGCATGCCAGTGGTCTACGTCACTGGCATGGCTGAACAGACTTCCGGCGTGAGGGAGTGGCGCTATGCCAACCGTGGTGGACAGCCTGATCCCAGGGTAGTCGACTCGGCGCACGAGGACCGCGTCCGGCGCATGTACGACATCGTGGACGAGGTGGCGCCCCTATCCGGCGAGGCCGTGCTGGAGAAAACCGCGCCCAGCGCCTTCTTCGGAACCCCACTGGCCAGCCACCTCATCCGCGAGGGCGTCGACACCATCATTGTGGCCGGCGAGACGACCAGCGGTTGTGTCCGCGCGTCAGTCATCGACGGGTGTAGCTATCGCTACCGCATGATCGTGGCCGAGGAGGCCGTGTTCGACCGCGACGAAGCCTCACACGCCATCAATCTGTTCGACATGAACGAGAAGTACGCCGACGTGCTCCCCTTGGCGGATGTACGCGCGTGGGTTCAGGCCTTTGCCGCGCGATCATGACACGACACGTCGGCGGCTTCGGGCTCATCGCGGGCTCCGTGATCGCATAGGCAGGCGGCCTTCGGCACGTTCAGGGCAGGCTCGAGAGGAATCTCTCCGTCAGGATCATGCGCAGATTCGCGCCGCCGCATCGGCATCCTGAAAAGTTGAAATTCTAGGCTACCGGCGCCCCTATCCTCTAGCGGGACGCCCGCGCCGTCGATCGAAACGTTGGATCCGCAGAGCCCACCAATTACACCCTCCGCATTCGAGACTGAGGTCGACCTCAGGACGGTGCCTCGTGCACTCCGCGCCTTCGTGTCCCTTCGGTTCAGGGAGTACCGCCTCCTGTGGCTGGGGCAACTCAGCCAGGCGGGCACCATGTGGGCCGAGCGCATCGCGCGCAGCGTCATCGCCTTCGAGCTGACCGGCTCGGCTCTGCATTTAGGTGCGCTGGAGGGCGTCCGCGGGGGTGCGTCCCTGCTCTTCGGGCTGTGGGGCGGCGTACTTGCCGACCGCTTCGACAGGCGCCAGCTCCTGATGCTCATCCAGGCCTGGTCCTTGGCCGTGTTCGGGGCCATGACCGCGCTTGCTTTCACCGGCGCGCTCGAGCTCTGGCACCTCTATGCGAGCGCGGTAGGACTGGCGCTAGGGCAGGCGGTCAACCAGCCGGTGCGCACATCGCTGATCCCGTCGCTGGTGCCGCCAAGCCTGATCCTGCAATCAATGACGCTGAACTCAATTGCCATCAACGCCACGCGCATCACGACACCGCTGCTCGTTTCGGTGCTCGTAGCCGCAACGGGCCAGGGTGGGTGGGGCTACGCCCTGTCGGTGATCCTCTACGTCATGATTCTCGTGTTCACGGGTCTCATGCGAATCCCCGACGCGGCCAAGCCCGAGAAAGGCGCGCGTGATCGATCGATATTCCGGTCTTTCGCAGAGGGTTTATCCTACGCGTGGAAAAATAAGACACTGCTGGCGCAGTTGCTCATCGCCGTCGGCCCATTAGCCTTCGGATTCAGCTATCAAGCGATTTTGATCGTCTACGCGCTCCAGACCCTCGCCGTCGATACGGCCGGGTTTGGAGCGCTGTTTACGGTCGCGGGATCGGGCGCGCTCCTCGGCGGTCTCGTCATCGCATCGCGCGGTTCAATGCCCAGGCACGGGCGGGTTATGATTGGATCTGGCACGGCCTACGGCGCTGCGCTTCTCGCCATGGGCGCTGTGGATCTGCTGCCTGGCGGTTGGCCTCTCTTCTGGTTCGCGGTTCCCGGTCTCGCCTTGGTCGGGGCGGCGCAGACAGCGTTCCGGGCCGCCAATAACAGCATGATCCTGATGGGCACACCAATCGAACTGCGAGGCCGTGTTATGAGCCTTACTGTGCTGACACAGGGTGTGGCGGCAGGTGGAGCACTGTTCGCTGGAGCCCTGGCCGCGGCGGTTAGCCCGGCAGCCGCGATGGCGGGGCTCGGTGTGCTCTGCATCGTGGTGGTCTGGGGCGTAACCGTCGCGCGCCCAAGCCTGATGAGACTGTAACGAAACGAACCGAGCCCAGAACACAGGAGACACCGTGCGCCTATCCAGCTTCCTACCGCAGGCACTGCTGCCGAGAGAGGACCGCTTCTTCGGACTCCTCCGCAGCAGCACTCGGAACCTCCACCAGACGACCATCGCGCTGGTGGACTTCTTCGAGGACTACCAGGACATTGAGCGCAAGGCCGCCCATATCCGCGACCTCGAGGAGATTGGCGACCACATCATCCACGAGATCATGTCGAACCTCCATCGGACGTTCGTGACGCCCTTCGACCGCGAGGACATCGCCGAGCTAGGCGTGCGGCTCGACGACGTGGTGGACATGGCGGAGGAGGCCGCGCGCACGATGGTCGAGTACCACGTGACGGCACCCACGCCACGGGCCATCGAGCTCACCCACTTGATCGACCAGGCCGGGGCGCTGCTTGAGGACGCGGGCGAGAAGCTGCGGGCGCGTGGCCGCCTCCGCGAGTTACTACCGCTGACCGTCGAACTGAACCGCATTGAGAACGAGGCCGACCAGGTGACATCCAAGGCGGTCGGCGAGCTTTTCGCCATCGAAAAGGACCCCATCGAGATCATTAAGTGGCGAGAGATCTACGGGCTGCTGGAGGGCGCAACCGACCGCTGCGAGGACGCCGCCAACGTCATAGAGGCAATTGTGCTGAAGCATGCTTGAAGTCGCCATTCTCGCCATCACTATCGCGCTGGCGTTGGCCTACGCCTACGCGAATGGCATGAATGACGCGGCTAACGCGGTCGCCACCGCCATCTCGACACGGGCGCTCACGCCGGCGGCCGCCGTGCTTATGGCCGGTGTACTCAACGCGGCAGGCGCCCTTTCGGGGACAGCTGTTGCCAAGACCATCGGCAAAGGCATTATCGACCCCGAGCTAATGACGCAGTACGCAGTCGCCTCGGCCATCGCCGCGTCGGTCATCTGGGTGATCATCGCCACCCGGCTCGGCTTCCCGGTCAGCGTCAGCCATTCGCTGATCGCAGGGGTTGTTGGCGCCGGCACGGCCGTCGCCGGCTTCTCGGAACTCAACACAGCCGTGGTTGTGAAGGTGCTGCTGGCCCTGGCGCTCTCACCACTCCTCGGCTTCATCGGCGGCTTCCTGCTGATGATCGCGATCTACTGGGCTTTACGGCGGCGGGCGCCGTCGTCGGTGAACGCGGTGGGTTCCAAGCTGCAGATTCTTTCGGCGGCGTTCCTGTCGTACAGCCACGGCAGAAACGATGGCCAGAATGCCATGGGCATCATCGCCCTCAGCTGGGCTGTCTACTACTCGCAAGACCTGAGCATCGACTTCTGGATGATCATCGTCTCGGCATTGGCCATAGGCCTGGGCACCGCCATCGGGGGCTGGCGAGTCATACGGACCCTGGGCATGCGCGTCACGCGGCTGGAGCCCATCAGCGGTTTCGCGGCCAATTTCACCGCGGCATCGGTCATCGAGGCCGCTTCGAGCATCGGCCTGCCGGTGAGCACGACTCACACTTCGACCAGCACCATCCTGGGCGTGGGCGCGACACGTCGGTTCTCGGCCGTGCGCTGGGGCGTCACGCGCAGCATCTTGCTGGCGTGGCTCGTCACCTACCCTTTCTGCCTGGTCCTCGGCTGGGTGTTGGCGAAGACCTTAACCGCCATCACTTGATGGTCGTAACAGGATGCGCGGAAGTAGCATGAACGAGCGAGTATAGAGAGCAAGCGGACGAGGCGTAGAGAGCAGATGCAGTTGACCCTCGCGTGCATCGGCGAAGTCGTCGGCACCTACCTACTGGTCGTTATTGGCACGGGCGCGGTCGCGGCCTCGCTCGTGACCGGCGCGGACGTGGGCCTCTGGCAGGTCGCCGCCATCTGGGGCGTGGGCCTTTCCCTCGCTATTTACCTCACGGGGGCGCTCTCAGGCGCGCACCTGAACCCGGCCGTGACCTTGGCCTTCGCGCTGTTCCGTCCACAGATGTTTCCGCCTCGACGGCTGTTACCCTACTGGGGTTCGCAACTGGCAGGCGCCGTTCTTGCCGGACTTACTACCTTGTGGGTATTCGGCACCCGCATCGCTGATTTCGAGGCTGCCGAGCGGCTCGTTCGTGGCGAGCCGGGAAGCGAACTCTCCGCCATGATATTCGGCGAGTACTTCCCCAACCCGGCGTTGTTCGGCACCGGCGAGGCTGTCCGGGCGCTGGTATCGCCGGGCAGCGCGGCCATTGTCGAAGCGTTCGGCACCGCCGTCTTGGCCTTCGTGGTGTTCGCGGTCGTGGACCGCAAGCGGCGGACCGGGAGCGCCATCCTGAACCCGCTGCTCATTGGCCTCACGCTGATGGTGTTAATCGGCGTGTTCGCGCCGCTGACTCAGGCGGGTTGGAACCCTGCCCGCGACTTCGGGCCGCGCATCGTCGCGTTCTTCGCCGGGTGGGGAAGCACGGCGATACCGGGCCCGTCAGGCGGATTCTGGGTCTACGTCGTCGGCCCTCTGATGGGCGCGCCGCTGGGCGCCTTCGCCTACGACCTGCTCTCACGACACGTCCACCGCTTGGCGCCTGTTGGGACTGCGGAGTACGAAGCGGTGGTTACGTAATGGCCCATGTCCTTTTCGTATGTGTCCACAATGCTGGCCGGAGTCAGATGGCGAAATCAATGTTCAATCGAGCTGCACTCGCTCGCGGCCTGGGCTACCTGGCCGAGTCCGCCGGGACCGAGCCCGCTGACCACGTCCACGCCAACGTCGTCGAAGCGATGCGAGAGCTGGGCGTAGACGTAGCGGACGCGGAGCCGAGGTTGCTG
>Ga0115002_10005570_pt1 | contig 14780 bp, 9 predicted proteins | sample ArcticOcean_MG_C_8_FD_89576 | JGI IMG/M metagenome (GOLD analysis project Ga0115002, IMG submission 89576) | Marine microbial communities from western Arctic Ocean - ArcticOcean_MG_CB11_86 | ecosystem: Environmental > Aquatic > Marine > Oceanic | place: Arctic Ocean: Canada Basin | collected... | reverse complement strand
GATGATGTTGATGGCCTATCTGGCCTGCCCCAAATTTCCATAAAAACTCCCCAGAATCTTTACTTAATATACCTATAGTACGAGTGCTCCTAAAGCTTAAAAGAAAATCGCCTTTATCTGTAGTATTTAAAGAATTCCCATGTGTCCACTCTCTTCTATTCTCCAAATGACAAATCACGTCTTCTTCATATGATAAAGCAGGTGAAATAGGCCACTCTCTTACAGTTTTTCCATCTGTAGTTATTTCCCTAACCAAATCTCCCAACATGTAATCTGAAGTTCCTATATCAAAAGTTTTATCTTGGTCATTATGTCCACCTTTTACTTGACTAGAAACTTCATGAGGCAAATTTTCGAATAATAGTAAAAGAGTGTTTCCATTTTCTAACCTCTGAAAATCATGATGCAACATGGGGTCATCATATCTCCACACAATATTACTGTCAGGATCTAATTCCACAATTGCAGATGACGAACCCCCTACTTTATAAACTTCGGGGACATCGGTAGGAGCTTTGGTACGACACAATAAATTACCATTGCCCAACAATTTACCGTAAACGATCCCTTCGTCACAGTGCCAACGATGAACAACATCTCCATTTACATCAAGTAAATTAGCGTAATTGGAACCTAATGGAGAAAATAGGACATACCCTTTATAGGCATCTTTAGAATTATGTATTAACCCTACAGGATGATGAGTTGATCTGCCCATGAAAGCTCCTAAATATTACTTAATTAATGGAGTGTCTTCTCTATTAGCCCACTCTCCCATCGAACCGTCATAAACACGGACTCTATCGTAATTGATATTTGGCGAAAAAGAACTGACAAGTTCTAAAACAAACATTACGTGCGCCGCACGTATACCACCCTGTCAATATGTAACAATTTGCTTCTCCGGATCTATCCCTGCTTCATTTAATATCTCAAATATTTGTTCAGGGGTTTTAAATGTTTTATCTTTTCCCCTATTAACAAAATTTAACCACTCTAAATGCACTGACCCGGGGACTCTACCTGACCTTTTATTACCTCGATCATTTGTGCCATCCCATTCTCCGTCTGCCCGAGCATCAATAATTAAATAATCCTCATTATCTAAATTTGATTTGAGATCCTCAATGGTACACATTAGATCTACATTGGCTTTTGGAGTAAAAGTAACTTTTTCATCAGTAGGTCTATCTATAGAAATAGGCCTATTTTCATCTATCCATTTTTGCCAACCACCGTCTAAAACTTTCGCATTTGTATGCCCATAATAATTAAGAACCCACCAAAATCTTGCAGCCCATAATCCTCCACTTGTATCATAGCTAACTACTGTTGTGTCATCCCCTATTCCCATACTTTCGAAAAGCTTTTTCACAACATCTGGTTCTGCAACCCATGGAAATGATCCTGGATCTTTTTCATAGTTTGGATGTTTAATATAATGATGAACTTTTATCCCTACAGCTCCTTTTATGTGAGCTTTTGTATAAGATTGGAAAGGGTCACAATCTATGATTCGAATATTAGAGTCATCCATATGTTCTGAAAGCCACTCTGTAGATGCTAGTATGCCTATATTATTATATTTTTCAGCCATTTAATTCTCCATAATTCAGGTTAGATAATTGCGAATTCTACACTAGACATCATATATTTAGTAGGCGCTTATATTATTTCCAATGATCTGGCAATATTGGTACCCCATCTCCAATTTCATCAGCAATCCATTGTTGAATAAACAATCCATCTTTATATGCTGAATTATCCGATTCTTTCAAAGTGACTTCCCCTGTAATATTTTGAATCAAAGGATCCAGTTTAGATTTTGAATAAACGTCATTCTCATCCCCGACCATTAGCAAAACTTTAGCTGTCACAGCTTGTGCATGCCATCTTAAGTTGAAATATGAAAGTACATTTATTACTTTATTTTTTGAATTAGGATGCAATCGCAAATAATCATTAATTTCTTCCAAAGGATATGAAGCAGTTAATTCAGCAAGATCTATAGTGTCAAAAAAATAAGCCGGAGTAGAAACAACATGAGTTACTGCTCCATGCAATGCCGAAGCAAATAATGCATTATCATTACCTGAAACTAATAAAGCATTTTTATTAACTTCAGGTCTTGTAATGAGAAAATCTAATCCCCTAAGAGTATCAGCAACAATTCCTCTATAAATATATTTGTCTAAAGTTTCTATATTTTCGGTAAGTTGTCCTGGGTACATAGATATATGAGGATTATCAGAGTTTCTCATCCCTCTACATGCTAATGAAAAAATAACAAATTTATCTCTAATTAAATTGCTAGTTCCTTGAGGTATTATTTCTAATACACTAGCATTTCTTGGAACAAAATATATTGTTGGGAAAGGCGGATCTCCTTCAGGAATACTTAAGTATCCATATAGAGGATATTCATCAAGACTATTGATAGCTACAGAATATAAAGTAGCATGTTTATCAGATCTTATAGGAATAAATTCAAGTTTTGGAGAAATATCTACTTTAGATAGTTCTTGAGATATTCCATACCAATATGTACCAAAATCAGAAGGCCTTAATTTATCCATATATTAATCTCCTTCTTTTAAGTGCTTTGAGAAAAAATCCAAAATTATCTGAGAATGTATATTCTTACCTGCATCATGGCCATAGCCATCATATTCATATATATTCTTATCAGTAGAAGATATATTTCTAAATACGGCATAACCCGTTTCAGGAGGACATACATTATCTTGTAATCCTAAATTCATAATGATTGGACAAGTGATAGATCCTGCAAAACAAATACCATCAAAATAAGATAACGTCTGGGTAATATCATCTTTTGTATCCGGATATAAATTCAAATAATCATTAATCTCTTGATATGGATATGTATTAGTTAGTTCAATAGCATCCATATAGCCACATAAATAAGGCGCTCCAGCCGAAGCGGCCTTTATCTCTTTTCTCATCGCTGATGCAATAATTGTAAGTCCCCCGCCCTGACTACTTCCTGCAACTCCAATGCGACTTGAATCAAGTTTTACTTTAAATATATTGTCATATCTACTACTAGCCTCTATCAATAAATCAATAGCTTTCCACACATCTGCATAAATCCCTTTGTAGGAATATTTATCACGGTTCGTAATATTATGTGTAAGCACTCCTGGGTATCCTGGATCAAATTGAGATCTACTTCTGACTTTACCCCTGTGATTCAAAGACAATGTCGCGTATCCGTGATTTGCCCATTCTTTATGTATAGGAGGATCATTTTGATATCCAGGAAGGTGCAATATTATTGGAATTCTCCCTCTTGCTTCTATGCAAAGTGGAATTGAAAGCCAAGCAGAAATTCTAATTTTTCCTAAACTATTAAAAAAAACTTGGTAAACATCAATATTTTTGGTTGACCGAAGTTCATCGCGTATAAATTCTGGATCCAAATCAATTTGATTTAAATCATCTAATACCGCCCCCCAAAAAATATCGAAGTCTTCAGGTTTAAGCACCTTACATGTATAGTTCTTATTTATATTCAATTTATCTCCATAGTAAGAATATTATTCAAATGGTTAGATAGAATTATCTTATGAAAATATTATGATAAGAGTAAGAGAATCATACAACCAACTATCACAGTATCCAAATACGCTATTTTGGATATGCCTTATCGCGTTAGTTCTAATGGCTGGGGCTGTTAGATTTGAAAGTCTCGACTGGGATACGGGATTTACTTACACTCCTCATCCTGATGAGAGAGCCTTATTAATGAAAAGTGACGAGATCTCTTTTCCTAAATTGTCAGAGGCATCCTCTTTTCTAAATCCTGAAACAAGTACTTGGAATCCAAGGTGGTTCGCATACGGAAGTTTTCCAATATATTTATTGAAAATAGCTGAGTCACTAGAACCCATTATCCCAGATTTTATTGACCAAGATATTAGAATTCTTGCCCGAACATTGTCGTCTTTATCTGATATAGGAACTATTATAGGAATAAGTTTATTAGCTAAAATGATCCTTAATCGAAGATATGCTTTAGTCGTAGGGGTTTTAGTAAGTTTTAGCGTAATCCATATTCAATTATCTCATTATTTTGCAGTTGATACTTTAGCAACATTCTTCTGTATTTGGGGAATTTTTTTCCTTTGTAGAATATCAATTACTAGTCGGAAATCAGATTCTATATTCGCCGGCATATTCATTGGATTAGCTTTATCATCAAAAATAAGTGTTTTGCCAATATATAGTGCTTTCTTTACTGCACATTTTTTATACATTGTTAATAATATTAATCTGAAAGAAAAGTCTATCTGGAACACCACTTTTTTAACAGTGTCCATAGGACTATTAACAAGTATTCTAACATTCTTAATAGCTCAGCCATACTCAATATTAGACTGGTCTAGTTTCTCATCAGACATAACAGAACAATCAGAAATGGTTCGCCAAATCAGAGATTACCCATATACAAGGCAGTATATAAATACAATTCCATATGTATATCAAATTGTGCAGCTAGGCAAATGGGGCCTCGGGTGGCCATTAACAATAATATCCGCCACTGGGTTGTTTTGGTTCTGGAATAAAGGTGTGATTTATAGCAGGGTTACATTATTGCTTATTTTACTTAATATTATTTCTATCGGGGTATTACTAACATATAACAATTTATTAAGTATCTTATTAGCAATGACTTTATCTTTAGGGTCTTTATGGGTAACAATTCCATTTAGATCAAAATTAGATCATAGATATCTAGTTATTCTATCTTGGGTCATTCCTTATTTATTAATAACTGGAAGTTTCGAAGTTAAATTTACTAGATATCTATTGCCGATAATTCCTTTCCTAATACTGCTCGGAATAGGTTTTGTACATGACAAAATGTCATCTGCAAATAAAACTCAATTTATAGCATTAATGACATTATTAGTTATTACAATAAGCACCACCATTGCCTATGGCTTATCAACACAAAATATTTATTCAACCCCCCATACTGCAGTTAAAGCATCAGAATGGCTCAATGAAAATGCACCTACAAATGCAATTATTTTAAAGGAGCATTGGGAAGAATCAGTTCCGAATTTAGATAAGTTCCAGATACGAGAAATGCCTATATATGATAATGACGATTTATCAAAACTTAAAAACATTTCTGTATCCCTCGAAAGAGGTGACTACTTAGTTTTATATAGCAACAGATTGTATGGAACTGTATCGAGAATCCCTGAACGGTATCCTTATATGGCGGCATATTACAACTCTTTATTCAACAATGAATTAGGTTACAAACTTGTTCATTATGAAGCAAATTACCTTAGCCTTGGGGAAGTATCCCTACTTGAAGATACCTTCGAAAGAGCCTCCGTGCCAAATCCTATTTACGATGAATCAAAAGGTAAAATAAATGTCGGATTCGCAGATGAAAGCTTTTCTGTGTACGATCATCCAAAAGTATTGATCTTTCAAAACGAAAAAAAATACACCTACGAACAAATAGATTCAATCATTAAAAATAAATCCGAAATATTGTCCCAAAAATCTCAAGATATTTTGGCAAGCATGATGATGGATGAAGAACGGCTAAATCAACAAAGATCCGGCGGAACATGGTCAGATATTATTAAAGAAAACTCTTGGAGTAATAATAATCCAGTGTTATTTTGGATAATTTGGCTAGAAATCATATCCATATTAGCATTTCCTTTGGGGTTTTTAATATTCAATAAATTTAAGGACAGAGGTTATCTTTTATCCAAAATCTTAGGTTTACTAATCTCTTGTTATGCAACTTGGCTCATCACTAGCACGGGAGTATTACCCTATAACATATTTTCAGTATATGCCGGTATATCCGTACTTTTCTTTATATCAATTTTGGCGTTCATATATAAAAAAGAGGAAATTGTACTTTTCTTAAAATCTAACTGGAAATCTATAGCTTCATATGAAACATTATTTTTAATCGCTTTCTTCGGTTTTTTATTAATACGGATTGCAAACCCTGACTTATGGCATCCATTCAGAGGTGGGGAAAAGCCTATGGATATTGCTTATTTAAATGCTGTTACAAAATCCACATTCATGCCCCCTTACGATCCGTGGTTTTCTGGGGCTAGCCTTAACTACTATTATTGGGGATATTTCATCGTAGGATCGTTAGTACATCTGACAGGAATATCTACAGAAATTGCTTATAATTTAGCAATACCAACTTTCTTTGCATTATCTGCGGCTGCATCATTTACTATTGGATACAATTTTTTAGACAAAATAGATGTAACTAACCGATATCAAAATATAACTCCTTATTTAATAGGAATAGCATCAATCATTTTCATCTGTGTTCTTGGAAACTTAGATGGCCTATATCAAATATGTAATCAATTTTTCCAATCTGGAAATGTAATGGATTTCGACTTTTGGAGAGCAAGCAGAATGATGCCTCCAGATCCCCCAGGATTTGAAATAACTGAATTCCCATTTTTTACTTTTTTGTTTGCTGATTTACATCCACATTTAATGAGTATTCCATTCGTTATTCTAATAATAGCAATTGGTTTATCCATAGTTAAATCATTTTCTACAAGTAATCAAAATTTAATCGGAAGAATAGTCACATTAATAATACTTGGCGTAACTATTGGAGCTATTAGTGCTATAAATACTTGGGATATACCAATGAGTTTATGTGTGTCTTTCTCAGCTATCTTACTTGCACATTTTTTAAAATATGGTGGCATAAATAAAAAAATGATTCTGATTTCTATATTGCAATCATCTTTTGTATTGGGAATAGGAATACTCTCATTCATTCCATATCACATAAACACTATAACTTTTTTCAAATGGGTTGAACCCACTACAAATGTAACAACACTTACTCAAATTCTGTCTATTAATGGGTTTTCCTTGTTTTTAATTGCTACTGGAATCATATGCTTACTAAATGAAAAACTTAAATTGAGCTTAAAGGAAATATTTATCACTATATTTATATCTATAGGTATATCTGGATTACTTGCTGTCATCAATAATTACAGCGGCGCAATTTTTGTATCTAGTACATTGGGCATATTAATTCTATTTTTATTAAAAAAATATATTGAAAATAATCAAAAATACACGCCATCATTTATTTACATATGTATGATCACGGTAATAGGACTAGGAATTATATTTTTCATCGACATATGGCGCATAGAAAACGATATCGCAAGAATGAATAGTGTATTTAAATTTTATTTACAAGCTTGGATATTACTTGGAGTATCTTCTTCTTATTTCATATATCAAATCATAATATTGATTCCAAAAATGAATCTTACTTTCAAATATATTATTCCCGTTTCTATAATATTTTTATTTATTTCAACATCTATATATCCCATATTGGGGACTAAAGATAGAATCAATGATCGTTTTAACACTGAAGTACCTCCCACATTAAATGGTTATGCCTACACTAAAGGAACAAATTACTTAGATGAATTAGGTGAAATATCTCTTGCAAGTGATATTGAAGGAATTAAATGGATCCGCAAAAATATAAGTGGGTCCCCAGTTATGTTAGAAGGGATAACACCTGCTTATAGATGGGGTGGCCGGATATCAATTCATACAGGATTGCCTGCTCCTATAGGTTGGAAATGGCATCAAGAACAACAAAGATGGGGAGCAAAAGATTATGTGGATATACGTCGAAAAGATGTAGACGCGATATATAGATATCCAGACGATTCTTATCACCTCTTGAACAAGTATCAAATAGAGTATATATATATTGGTGATTTAGAAAGACTATATTATCCTGAATCAAGTATATCCATGTTAGAAAATGGTTTGTCTGGCAGATTATCTAAAATATTTGAATCTGATAAAGTTTCTATATTAAAAGTGAATAAATAAAATTACAAAAAAGATTTTTATAATCTAAATAAGTTAGAATGTGTTATGCCTTACAACATTTTAAATAAATATACAGTATTAGACCTATCAAATAGATTGTCAGGTTCATTTTGTGCAAAATTATTGGGACAATACGGCTGTAGGGTTATCAAGGTTGAACCCCCTGAAGGGGATCCTGAAAGAATACAAAACACTCCTATGTTTTTGCATTTAAACACTGGAAAAGAGAGCTTAACTCTTAATTTAACCGACCCCAATGGTAAAAAAATATTAAAGAAACTAATGAATTCGGTTGATATAGTAATAGAGACATTTAAACCCGATTATATGAAATCAATAGGACTATCATATGATGACTTACTCGAACTCAATCCTTCCTTAATCATGGCATCTATAACTCCATTCGGACAATCCGGTCCGAATAAAGACTTTGACTATACCGAGTTAACTATATTTTCAATGTCGGGAGGAATGCATAGAGAAGGGCTTCCTGACAATCATCCAATTCGATATGCAGCTGAAGCATCTCAACACTATGCAGGCAATACAGCTGCAGCTGCAATAACTTCAGCATTATTTAAAAAAATAACTACAAACCAGGGCGATTGGATCGATATATCAATCCAAGAATGTTTTGCAGGCCATCCTCACCAAATAGCTTTACGGGCACCGTTTATATATTCAGGAGTAAGTGATGAAAGAATGAATCCTAGATTCATGTTGAACAATGGGAGCGAGCCTTACGCAGTAGGTACATTCAAGTGTAAAGATGGATTTGTAAGTTTTCTTCCATTAGGTGCTAGGATGTGGCCCCTAGTGGCGCAAATGATAGGCCGAAAAAACCTTGTTACTGATAGTAGGTTTGACACACCTCAGAAAAGATTCGATAACAGACATGAACTCGAATCAATATTTCAAAAATGGCTAGATACAAAAACAAGAAGTGAGATATTTACAATAACCCAAGAAGTCGGGCTACCTGGAGCTCCAGTATTAAAAATTAAAGAAGTGTTAGAAGATGAACAATTTAAATATCGTGAATTTTTTATAACTTTAAAAGATGAAAGTCATGGCAAATTAAAATACGCAGGTGACCCATTTAAATTTGTAGGGAGAGAATTTCAAAATTTAACTAATTCTCCTAAATTGAGTGCAGACACAAAAGAAATATTATCAACCGAACTTTCTATGTCAGAATCAGATATTGAAAAGCTAAAAGCTTCAAACACAATATGACTAAATTGAATTCACGAAATTTACCTCTTGCAGGAATAAGAGTTCTGGAGTTATCCGAAATATGGGCAGGCCCTTATTGCGGTTGCCTTCTAGGAGATATGGGAGCCGAAGTAATTAAGATTGAATCTATACAAAGGATTGCTCGCGGACCCTTAAATTCTCCCGAAGGGGCTGCCCAGTATCCTGATGGACACCCTGGTGCCGAACCATGGAATAGATTTGCTATATTTAATGCGACAAACCGTAATAAAAAAGGTCTGACTTTAGACCTAAAAACCCCCAAAGGTCGCGATGCATTCAAAAAACTGGCTGCCGAGAGTGACATTATATTGTGTAATTATGCCCGAACAGTTATGGAAAACTTCCAGCTATCCTATGAAGAAATTTATGAAGTAAATCCTAAAATAATATACATGTTAATGCCTGGCTATGGCACAACAGGGCCATACAAAGATTATAGAAGCATGGGGATGGCTGTTGACGCAATATCCGGACATACTTTTCAAAGAGGCTACCCAAAGCTACAACAAAGTTCTAATTCCGTGGTCCATCACCCAGATGCGGTTGCGGCAATCAATGGCACATTTGCTTTAACAACAGCCCTTATACAACGAGAAAATACAGGCGAGGGACAATTAATTGATCTTTCTCAATCAGAATCATTCATGACACATATGGGTAATATGTATTTAGAAGAACAAATGAATGAATCCGGAATAAAAAGAAAGGGAAACAGAAGTACTGAATATGCTCCTCAAGGAGTATATAAATGTTTAGGAAATGACAAATGGATATCTATAAGTATATTGAATGATCTACAGTGGTCTAAGCTAGCAAAATTAATAGACTCAAATTTAATGAATAATGAAAAATACAATACTAAAACAAAAAGACTAACCAGTCACGATGAATTAGACATCATAATAACCGCATGGACATCAAAACTAGATAACTATAATGCCATGAATCAATTACAAACTATAGGAATCCCTGCAGGGGCTGTACTAAATTGTGGCCCTGACACATATGATGACCCACATCTAAACGAGAGAGACTTCTTCCAAATCGTTGAAGATTCGACTGCAGGTATCTACCCGATGTCTGGTCCTGTTATTAGATTCCAAAATAGCTCTACTGAAATAATACATAATCCCGCACCTTCCTTAGGTGAACACAATGAATACATATTAAAGAATGTACTAAACTACTCTGATGCAGATATTAAAGAACTCGAAAAATTAGAAATAATAGGCAAAACTCCTTTAAAGGGATCTGATATGGGAGGATCCAGAAGGTTGGAATCGAAAGATTAATGTCTGTCCAAAAAAACAAATATTTTATACCTTGGGAATCTCCTATCAGTGAAGAGGCTGTAGTATCTGAATCGTTACATATAAGTGACATTCATATTGACGGAAACGATGTTTATTGGATAGAAAAACGCGAATCTGAGAATGGTCACAATACCATAATCAAAAAAAATAAAGACGGTGACTTAACTGACGCTATTCCAGATACATTTAATGCAAAAACTAATGTCCATGAATATGGAGGTGGAGCATTTTCGGTATCAAACGGTATAGTAGTATTTTCAAATCATCCCGACAATAGATTATATAAAGTCTCTGAGGCTAACCCATTACCAACCCCTATTACAGAAGATGATCCCCGTCTAAGGTATGCAAATATCGAATTCGACAACTTTAGAAATAGAGTCATAACCGTTCAGGAAGACCACACAAATCCCCAAGCTATTATTAATAGTTTGGTATCCATAGACTTAGAATCTCCTAATAATATGATTACTATAAAATCAGGAGCTGACTTTTATTCATCTCCATCATTAAGTCCTAGGGGGACACAATTGGCATGGGTAGAATGGAATCATCCTAATATGCCCTGGGATAGTACAACTCTTTATATAGGAGATATATCTGATAATGGTGATTTACTAACCAATAAACAAATATCAGGATTCCAAAACGAATCAGTTTCAAATCCTATTTGGTCACCTGAGGGGATACTCCACTACATATCAGATTGTTCTGGTTGGTGGAACATATTTTGCTTAAAAGACAACCGAGAAATCAACTTAACCCCAATAAAGGCTGAATTCACTCAACCTCAATGGCAATTAGGTATAAATTTTTATGATTTTATATCGAAAGATGAGATCGTCTGCACTTATAATCAAAACGGCATATGGCAATTAGGATTATTATCTACATCTGATAAACAAATCAAACAAATACTTCCTCAATTTACTGAAATAGGAAGAGCAGGCATTAAAGCTTCCAAAGAAAAATTTGTTTCGATATTGGGATCTTATGATAGCGGTTACAAGTTGTATGAATACAACATAAAGGACTCACAGATCAGGCAATTAAGTAGCAAAGAAGACCCTGATATCGACAAAGCCTACTATTCAGTCCCACAAAATATTGAATATCAAACTCAAGGGTCTCAACAGTCTCATGGGATTTACTATAAACCAACCAATCCGTTACATAAATCCTCAAATACACTACCGCCACTTATTGTAATAACACACGGAGGGCCTACCGCGGCAACAACCGGAACCTTAAATCTCGAAGTCCAATATTGGACAAGTAGAGGGTTTGCCGTTTTAGATGTAAATTATAGAGGTAGCACTGGATATGGAACCCACTATAGAAAGCAGTTAAATGGGAAATGGGGCGTTTATGATGTTGAAGATTGCATAAAGGGAGCTATTCACTTAGTAAATAAAGGAGAAGTAAACCCTAATCAATTAATTGTAAAAGGAAGTAGTGCAGGTGGTTACACTGCTCTAGCGGCGTTGACATTTTACAATATTTTTACTGCCGGTGTAAGCTACTATGGAATCAGTGACCTAACAGCATTAGCCGAAGAAACTCATAAATTTGAATCGAGATATCTCGATTCAATGATAGGTAAATATCCTGAACATAAACAGGAATACGAAGATCGATCTCCCCTATTTCATATAGATAAAATCACTAGTCCTATACTTCTATTCCAAGGATTAAAAGATAAAATCGTTCCTCCCAATCAATCTCAAAACATGGCAAACCTTTTAATCCAAAAAGGTATATACAATAATTTAATAACCTTTGACAATGAATCTCATGGCTTCAAAGAACCTGAAAATATCAAGAAATGCCTTGTAGAAGAATTGAAGTTTTATCAATACATATTTAATAAATAATATAAAAAAACATGCATGGGAATCTTAATTGTCGGAGCAACAGGTACTACAGGAAAAGTTCTTGCGAATTAACAGATTACCTAAGAACGCTTAAATTTAAAACCCCTCTAATCTCATCTGTTGATTATCTTGCCTCATTTCTAAATGTCCGAATCCTGAAACCCCGACTCCCAGTAATCTAAATTTTATGCCTTCTGTAATTTCATATTCAAGCAATCTTGTAGCATATTCAGAAATCTCAGAAGATAACTGAACGGGATCTGAAAAGGATATTTGCCTAGTAAATGTACTAAAATCAGAAGTACGCAACTTTAATTTTACTGTCTTCCCCGAAATACCCTTCTTCATTAAAGAAGTACTGACATCTTGACTCAATCTTGAAACAATTTCTTTTAATAGCACAACGTCGCCCGTATCCTCATTCAGTGTCGTTTCAGAGCTATACGATTTGCGATCTTTATGTATAACAACTGGCCTATCATCAATCCCTAAACTCATAAGTTTTATTAATTTAGCATTAACTCCAAAATTTTCTGAAAACCATATATCGCTTTGTAATGAGAATTCATGGATTTTGAAAATGCCTTGTTTATTTATTCTCTCTTTAGTTTTAGGGCCTATTCCCCATAAAACTTCAATTGGCAAGGGAGCTAAAAAATCTTTTTCTAATCCTGGTCGCACTACTGTAAGGCCATCAGGCTTATCTATATCTGACGCAATTTTAGATATGGATTTCGATGTTGAAACACCTGCTGAAATTGTTAATTTTAATTCATCCAAAACTTTACGTTTTAAACTTTTAGCGATAATTGGGGGAGTTATTTTTGCAGTTTGGTTTTCTGTAACATCCAAATACGCCTCATCCAACGACAAAGGTTCTACCAGTAAAGTGAAAGTTCTAAATATTTCCATGACATACTTAGAAATATCTCTATAAACATCAAATCTAGGTTTCTTTATAATCGCTTGAGGGCAAAGTTTTAATGCCCGACTCATAGGCATTGCAGACCTAATTCCATATTGCCTTGCTTCGTAAGAGGCAGAGGCAACAACTCCCCGGCTGTCTGGGCGTCCACCAACAAGAACTGGCTTCCCCGCAAGTTTAGAGTCATCCCTTTGCTCAACAGATGCGTAAAAAGCATCGAAATCAGCATGTATGATTGCTTTATTTACCTTCAAATAATCCATTAGATCTCATATTACAATTTATGTATTGACTATACATTTAACTTACATTAAAATACTGCAGTGGTATACGTACACCTTCGCCCATTTTTAAACGATCCCTTCAAAAGGGATTTTTCAGTACGCTATCTTTACAAATTAAAAACGTCTCAAATATATCTCGTAACTATCGCTTAATAATAACTTCCCATTTCAAGGAGTGCTAGGAATAATGACCTCTTCTGTGTCTCGAAATTCTATAGAAATTTTCCCAGAAACAAAATCTTTCTCACGCATATCAAAAGTAATTGATGTCCCCGATTTAGTGGCTATACAAAAAGATTCTTTTGAATGGTTTACAAGTGGCGCACTAACTGATCTATTTAATGAGATCTCCCCAATAGAAGATAATCAAGGTAACAATCCTAGATTTTCCTTACGGTTTGTTGGTCATGATTTTGCAAAACCTAAATTTACTGAAGAAGAATGTCGCCAAAAAGAAAAGACATTTGATGCTTCGATGTATATAACTGTAGAACTAGAAATAAACGCGGCCGGCCCTGGGCAAGGCGAAATTAAAGAACAGCGTTTATATGTCGGAAATATACCCATGATAACAAGGGCGGGCACTTTTATAATAAATGGCGCCGAAAGAGTAGTTGTAAGTCAATTAGTTCGGTCACCGGGCGCGTATTTCACTGCTGGATTAGACGCCGCGACAGGTAGGCCTTTATCTACAGCTAAGCTCATACCTTACAGGGGAGCTTGGATGGAATTTGAAACAAGTAATCGAGATGTCATATATGTAAAAATAGATAGGAAAAGAAAAACTCCAGTAACTACCCTATTAAGAGCTTTGGGAGATGGTTACGAAACAGATGAAGAGTTAATGGAATTATTTTCAGATGTAGATGTCAACGAAAACCATCAATACATGAAAACTACTATTGCAAAGGATTCCAGTGTTAAAACTGGTGAAGAAGCCTTATTAGAATTTTACAGACGTATCCGTCCTGGCGAGCCGCCAAATGCTGAAAACTCAAGAAAGTTAATCGATTCATTATTTTTTGATCCTCGAAGGTATGATTTAGGAAAGGTAGGAAGGTATAAGCTAGACAGCAATTTAAAAGGACCAGAAAACGCTGATAGAGACAATTTAGCGTCGGAAAGAGTTCTTACTCGTTTAGATATAGTAAATCTTATTAAAAGGATTATTGAAATAAATAATCAAAAACGGAAAGCTAATGACATTGATCAT
>Ga0115002_10005568_pt1 | contig 14787 bp, 12 predicted proteins | sample ArcticOcean_MG_C_8_FD_89576 | JGI IMG/M metagenome (GOLD analysis project Ga0115002, IMG submission 89576) | Marine microbial communities from western Arctic Ocean - ArcticOcean_MG_CB11_86 | ecosystem: Environmental > Aquatic > Marine > Oceanic | place: Arctic Ocean: Canada Basin | collected... | reverse complement strand
CTTTAAACAGCTTTTTAAATATTTGATCGTCCACGCGTCCGTTCCTGCCAAGGCTGTTACGAAATCCTTTCCTATTTCGGTCCGACCTTAAAAATCGTCGGCGAAGATGGGAGTTCGATGGTGAGCGCCATGAATGGTCAAACTTGCCAGGCCTAAGAAAGATACGATTGGAAGGAGGAAGCGCTTGGTCGGCATAATTGAGTTTATTGAATTCCAGGGGTAAATAGCAGAGTGACCTGCGTTAAAGATCTCAGATTTTAATCGTCTCCTTGGGTTTGCCAAAAGCTTTAAACCATTTTGCCTCAGAATCGGCATCGCTAATCAGAAGCAGCTCCACACCTTCCTCTAGTTTTTTGGTCGGATTGGGATTGATATTGAGGTCACCGTTTTGCTTAACCGCGACTACCGTGCACCCGGTGTTCTTACGAATGTCGGCTTCTATTAAAGACTTTCCGATTAAATCCTTTGGCAATTTGACGTTAAAAATATTGAGACCTTCCGCAATCATAAGGATGTCACTACGTTTCAAAAAGTTAAAGATAATGTCTGCTCCCATCGAGGCGTAAGACATCACAAAGTCGGCTCCCGCACGGTGCAAGGTCGAGACATATTGGTCGAGAACTGCGCGGCTTATTATCTCGATGTCCGGACGTAATTTCCGGAAAAAGATCGTCAGGAAGGCGTTTGTTTCGTCGTCGTGCGGCGTAACAACGACCACGGGAGCAATTGCCTCAAGAATGCCAGCCTTTGTTAGGATGGAAAGGTCGCTTGCATCGCCTATAATCGCCTTTTCACCAAAGCGGGCTACTCGTTCCGGAATTTTTTCCAGAATGCGAAAATCGATATTATTTTTCTGCAATGCATCAGCGGTTGCCCGGCCGACGCGACCTCCTCCCACTATTACAACGAAGCTGTTTTTCAACTGGGCGATACTGTAAAGTTCGTCGTATCGACCTATCTGCTCCTCTGATCCGGCCATTACGAGTACGGTATTGCCGGTAATTTCGGTGTTGGGCCCTGCGCTCTGAAATTCCCCTCGTTCCCAAACGCCAAGCACGGAGACACCCACCTCACGGCCGAGTCCTGCTTCCTGAAGGGTCTTTCCTACCAACGGTGTTCCTGCGGCCGTTACCTCGGCAATCAAAAGTTTGTCGTATTGACCAATAATATGCTGGGCCGCCCCACCAAGGGAGGTACGTCTGGCCAATGCCTGCCCCATCATGTCGCCAAGTAAGAACACACGAGTGCTTCCTGCTAGTTTCTGAATGTCACCGCCCGTGGAAGAGTTGGCAGTCGTCAGAACCGGGATATTTTTCGATTTCTGACGTACCGTGAAAGCAATGGTGGTATTGGCAATCTCTGTGCCGGTGGATGCAACGAGTGCAGCCTGGTCAAGGCGCAATCGTTGATAGGTCTCTGGACTGTCTGGAGCTCCGACCATCACTTTTATGCCATCGTCATAGAGTTTGAGCGCTATTTCAGGATCTCGCACCAGCATGACATAGTCATAACCAAACTGGTCGAGCTTACGAATGAGGGATGCAGTTATCGCATCGTAATTGGTGAGGATCACATGGGAATGGGTATTTGCTGGTAGCTCACGAGGAGCACGAGCGCGAGCCTGTGCCTCCATCCAGGGAGTGTAAAAGAATTCGATCAGGGTAAACGGCAACAACATCATAAGAAAGATGATCCCGGAAAGAAGCACAATGGTCGAAAATAAGCGTCCGACATCCGTATTAAAAGTAATGTCTCCAAACCCTAGGGTAGACATAACAGTGAGCGTCCAGTAGAAACCCGTGAACCAAGAGTGTTTCTGTCCCTCCCAGCTCATGATCAAGTGGAAACCCACACTATAGACAATAATCATGAGGAGAAGGATCAGCAGAAACTTAACAAGCAAATGGAAGTTTCGGCGACTGGATCCTTTTTCAAGAAAGGCAGCAACTTGGGAGGAAAGAAATTTCATTAACCAAACATTTTATTCTTAATAACCATTTTCTATCAAATCAAGAGCCTCCGGATTTGGCCAAGTGGTTGGTGCTACAATAAAAACAATAACTATTTCTGGATAAGGAGTAGGACCTAGAGTCTGTTTAGCCAAATACTTTCTTTCATAAATCGAGTGGGTGAGTTCGAATCAGCTGAAAGCCTCCTTTTTACCCAAGTATTGCGGCCTTACCAATTGATCAAAAACTCGTTCAAATGTTACGGCAAAGAATCCTCACCCAACGCTTCTACGTCTTCGATTGAAGGAGGCAGGCGAAACTAACCAAAATCCAATCGCCGCAATATCGGTCACGTGAATCCCGAAACAACGATCTGATAGAATTGGACGCACATCCCTATTAAAACTGATGACATCTCAAGCACTCCAAGCAATTGCGATCAGAATCATTCCGAGGACCCAAAACAGCCGTATCGTCTTCGTGCACTTCAGGTTCTTGGACCATCGTGCTGTAGGGTAGACTTCCATGAGAAACCTAAAAGTCTAGAAACCGATCACCGTATCGTTTCCCTTTTTTGCTAAACTGGAGTCCCTTGCTTGTACCCATTTTCCTTTTCGAATATTTATATAGACATTTGGCCCCTACGTATTCCATGGCGCTTGACCCTGCCTCTCTCTTTCTTCAGTTCTAACTTTATGTCTGTCTACACCATCAGTGACATCCAGGTACATGACTGGGAAAAGTATCAGGAATATGTGAGGCGAACCCGATCGATTGCAGAGAAATACGGTGGTAGGTACCACATCCGTGGAGGAGAAATCACTGTGGTTGCTGGAGACTGGAAACCGAATCACCTGATCGTTATTGAGTTTCCGTCTATGGAAGTTCTTGGACAATTCAGGACGTCCCCCGAGTACCAATCTGTTGCGGAAATCCGTAAGAGCGCATCTACTTTGATCTCTTCTATCGTCGTCGAAGGCTACGATGGCGAGAGTGATAATATTGGTACCTGACGAGAAAGAAGGCGGAAACCCAGGAGGTCGTTTCAGGGTGCCATGGGTGCGACGATTATTCGACCCTGGATCATCATAAAATGATCTGAGGAAGTTCAAATGTAGGGATAGGCACCGGATTCGGGAGCCGTGAATTCTATGAAGACAGTATCGCCCGGATAAGCCAGTCTGGAGACTGCCAGGATTCGATCTTGTTCCTGCTGAGACATGACGATCCCCGTCGAGAGTAGACGGTGGGTATTTATCTTCATGTAAGCTTTTGAAATGCCGAACGTTGGCGAGATAGGAACGGTTGATAAAGGCTTCCCTTATTTATTTTGTCCATGGAGGTCAAATGATTGTGCAGGTCGGAGCCATTGACCTTCGAAGCAACTTTCTGCTCAACTCTCCTAATCTTGGCAGAACCATTAACGGGAAATATGTTATAAAGGGGAAAGTGGTAGCGCGTTATTGGAATGGAAGAATACAAAATCATTCAAAAAGAGACCATCAGGTTAAATGAAGCAATTGAACGCCCGACATTTTCCTCTAAAATAAAACCGTTTCCATTAAAAAAAGAATACCGAAGCGTGGTACCCCTTAAGATATTTACTACCTGGCACACGAAACATTTGCCTCCTAAGATGCAAGAAAACTGGGATGCTCTCAAAAGTGAAAACCCAGAGTTTGAACATTACTTATACGATGATCCTGCTTTCAAGCCCTTGGTAGTGGTTGGTCGCTCTCCAAATACCGCCGAACTCCAATTAGTGATTCCAATTTTTGCCAGAACAGTAGGAGATGAAGTTGTAGCTGAATACGCATCTGCAGGTGTCACGGACTATGCGTGTGCAATAGTCAGTAACACCTTTTAAGAGATCCGGGTCAACTTTCAGGATTTCCCGGGCTTCTTTTCGAAGTTTTGAAAGACTACGATCGGCTACGGATTGTCCCTGTAAAACAGGAGGACATTTCATTGTGGGGGCAGTTGCTTGGAACCGCACCTAAAGAAGCTGAGTTTGGCCGGCATGCCGTCGTACCCGGATCACCCTACAAAGTATGGCGAAACATCAACTTGGGGAAATCCCGGAGAAGCCAACTCGATCGCAAGACCCGACGACTGTCGGATAGAGGGAACGTTCGTTTACAAGTACCTCCCTCCAGATGAGGCAGGAGAAGCTTTAATCTGGGCCAAGGAAACGCGCACGGGGCGATTTCCCGGTGACGCTATTCAACGGGAGTACATAAAGAATTTTTATAGCGAAATTGCCAGAACAGGCGCAGTTACCGGATATGCACGTACCTACAAACTTACTTGCGGAGAAGATACGGTGGCCACCTGCTTTGGAGTGGTGGATGGAGAGCGTTATTGCTACCTCGTTCTGGCCTGTGACTATGAGAATTTTGCACAATACTCACCAGGAATGTTGATTCTGGATCTCGCCATGGCCGATTGGGCCGCGACAGGAGGAAAGGTGTTCGACTTTACGATAGGGGATGAGCCATTCAAGAGTAGCTTCGGTTGTACCCGGTCGCCCATGTATATTTTTGAAACGGACATCGTTAGGCGATGAACTTCCGAGCCCGGATCGTTCGTTACGTCTGAGAGTAACGATCGTTTAAATGAATGTTTAAAACCCGCTTACCAGTAGTTCATAGCATCTTCAAAAAGACGGGATAAATCGGTTTCATCCGCAGGGAAGGGGGATAGCTTGGTTACACGGTGTTGGGGCAAGGTTCCTTGAACAAGCGTAGGAATATCCGCTGTCGAATAACCGACTGCTGAGAGTCCATTGGGCATCTTCAAACGTTGCATGAATTCAATGATACGGTTGGCCAGGACTTCGCCGATTTGATTGTCACTAACGCCAGATACCTTTGCTCCCAGGGCTTCTGCTGCCTGTCGATGTCGCTCGGGGTTGGCCGGAGCAGTGAAACGGAAAACTGCAGGCGCATTTAATATCACTGACATACCGTGTGGGATGATGGCGTGATCCGCCTCAAACCCTTCTGGAATGAATTCACGCACGTGACTTGAAACCGGATAGGACATGCCATGTGGCAGGTGAACTCCGGCATTGCCAAATCCAACCCCTGCCATTCCAGCAGCCAGGTGCATCATGCCTCGGGATTCAATATCGTTAGGATCCTCAAATGCTGGAATTAAATGTTTGTCCAGCATTCTCAGTGCTTCGAGTGACCAAATATCACTAAGTGGATTTGACCCTTGATAGGCGGGGCGAAGAATGGGGCGATCTGGTTTGGGCCTTTCGCGGTAATCGATAGCGGTGTAAGATTCTATAGCGTGACTAAGCACGTCCAGTCCCGTTGAGGCGACTACAACGGGCGGCATAGTTTTGGTGTTTTCCGGATCGATCAAACCCAGGGTTGGCTTGAGTCGGCGATGCGCGATTCCCGTTTTTGCATGAATGGAGCTTAAATCAAATATCGATACTCCGGTTGTTTCACTTCCCGTTCCACAGGTGGTCGGAATAGCAAATAATGGTTTCAATGGACCAGGCACTGGTTTGGCTTTCCCGATAGGGGCATTCACATAATCCAGAAGATCAGCCGGGTAAGTGGTGTATAAATTTACGGCTTTTGCCGTATCGATTACGGAGCCACCTCCGACAGCGACAATACAGTCGAAATCTACGTCTTCGCCAAATCTTATAGCGTCCAAGAACGAATGTTCGTTCGGTTCAATTCTTACCCTGTCGTAAAGCTGGAAATCTATCTTGTTGTCCTCGAGTGATTTTATGACCGTTTGAACGGGCGGGAGCTTTGCCAATAGCTGATCCGTCAATACCAATGCTTTTTTGTAATTTGCATCGGCGAGATCCATGCCGATTTCGGCGGTGATTCCGACGCCGAATCGGATGCTCGAAGTGGCCATCTCAAATGCGTAATCCTTTTCCATAATATCCAATCAGGGTTTGGTTAAATCCGTTTACAATGGGCGATTTTGCTATCCTGCCGCATCCGTTGTAAGTCGATTAGAAGCAGTTGACCTTAGCAATGCTTTTTGCACGCTGTGCATAATTAAATGGTAATGGTTAAAAGGAAACTCCTATGACAACTGGCTCTGAAAAAGTAGCTCTCATAACAGGATCCGCCACCGGTGTAGGTCGCGCCTGTGCAACAAAATTTGCTTCGCTTGGATTCAAAGTCATTGTCAACTATCCCGGGGTGGATCGCGAGCAGGCTGAAGAAACAGTCAGACTCGTTGAAGGCCAGGAAAGCGAGGCTCTCCTGATCGAATGTGATGTCAGTAGGGATGATCAGGTGGTGGCCATGGTTCAGCAAATCGAACAGGCATTCGGTCGATTGGATGTGGTCGTTAATTGCGCTGGTGTAACTCATTTCATCGAACCCTCGGATCTGGAAAGTATGACCGAAGAAAAATGGGACCAAATTTTGGCGGTAAATACGAAGGGTCCTTTCTTTGTCATTCGAGCGGCCAAACCGTTACTTAAAAAAGGACCCGCATCTTCGGTGGTGAATATATCTTCCGCCGCTGGAGTTTCTGGTTTTGGATCTTCTGTCGCTTATTGTGCAAGTAAGGGCGCTCTTAACACTATGACCAAGACCTTGGCTCGAGCCCTGGCTCCGGAGATTCGCGTCAATGCGGTTTGCCCCGGGCCCATAGACAGTCGGTGGCTACGTCAAGGAATGACGGAAGAAGAAATTCAGGACCGCGTTTCCACGCTTCCCATTCCTAAGATTGTTTCTCCCGAAGATGTTGCCGATACGGTTGCTTACCTGGCTATCGGTACGAGTAAAACGACCGGCCAATTACTTACAGTTGATTGCGGCCGCAGCATGTAATAATTTTTCAACACAAATAAATTTCAGTTACAAATACACCGACCTCTCTCTTAGAAGACTTTCTCAATTCTCTTAATCAAATCAAATGCTATGAATTTTTTTCTCAATGGAAGCTGGCAAGACCGCGATGAAGTTATCGAAGTAAAGAATCCCTTTGATGGAAGCGTCGTTGATACGGTTCCTAAAGCAAATGCTGCCGATGTGGAAACGGCCCTTCAAACAGCTGAAGCAGGAGCTAAGATCATGGCCGGTCTGACGGGTTACGAACGGTTTGTAATTCTCCGAAAAGCAGCCGATTTAATGCGCGAACGCTTGGAGGACTTGGCTCAAACGCTCAGTTCAGAGGAAGGTAAAATTTTGGCCGAAGCGCGCATGGAGGTGGATCGTTCCGCTCAAACCATCGAACTCAGTGGAGAGGAGGCCAAGCGGCTTGGAGGAGAAGTCCTGCCTCTTGATGGCGGAAAAGATGTGCGAAACAAGTTTGGCTTTACTTTGCGTGTGCCTTGCGGAGTTGTTGTGGCGATCACCCCGTTCAATTTCCCTTTGAATCTCGTTTCTCACAAGGTCGGCCCCGCTCTTGCTGGTGGTAATGCGGTCATCTTGAAACCGGCTAGCGATACGCCCTTGGTGGCATTGAAACTGGTGGAAATCTTTTTGGAAGCTGGATTGCCGCCCCAAGCCATCTCCTGCATTACCGGAAGTGGTGCAACGATCGGTGATGGAATTTGCTCCGATCCACGAGTTCGGAAAATTTCGTTTACCGGCAGCCCGGAAGTGGGCGAGCATATTTGTCGTGTAGCGGGAATGAAAAAGGTAACCATGGAGCTTGGCTCCAATGGTCCACTGATTGTGTTGCCGGATGCTGATATGGACCTGGTAGCGAAGTTGACCGTGGCATCAGGGTTCACCAATGCCGGGCAAGTGTGTATCTCCACGCAGAGAATGATTGTGCTCGATTCCGCGCACGATGCGGTGATGGAAGCCCTGTTGCCAAAAGTGGAAGCCTTAGTGGCAGGTAATCAGCTGGAGGATGGATCCAACGTGGGGCCCATGGTCAGAGAGGCCGATGCCGCTCGGGTTGAGAGTTGGCTGAATGAAGCTGAGAGTGCCGGAGCAAAGATTCTCACCGGCGGGCAGCGAAGTGGAGCATTGATGCAACCGGCACTGATCGACGATGTCACTTCAGATATGCGGATAAGTCGGGAAGAATTATTTGGTCCAGCCGTGGGTGTCCACAAGGTGAAGGATATCAAGGAGGCGGTCAGATTGGCGAACGACACTCCCTTTGGGTTGAGCGCCGGAGTCTTTACTCAGGACATCGACGCTGCCATGCGATTCGCACAGGAAATTCAAAGCGGGAATATTCATATTAATTGGGGCACGATGTGGCGAACTGATTGTATGCCCTTCGGCGGGCTTAAAGGAAGTGGGACAGGTAAGGAAGGTCCGAAATATGCGATCGAAGAAATGACAGAAATGAAGACCGTGGTAATTCACTCTAAATAATATACACCAACATGAAACTTCTCTTACCGCTCCTTTTATTTCCAACACTTTGCTGGGCTGTAGCGACAGATCCGGTACAAACAAACGAAGGTTATATTACTGGATGGATTCTCAATGAAGAGACCGGACTGGAAGTATTTCGTGGAGTTTCGTACGCTGCTCCTCCCCTAAAAGAGTTACGATGGCGACCTCCTCAGCCTCGAAAATCCTGGAGCGGAATAAAAACGTGTCAGCTGTTTAGTCCCGTTGCTCCGCAAACGCTTAATAAAGGAGCAGACGCTTATCTGAGTGAGGACTGTTTATTTTTAAACATTTGGTCTACCAAGGTTAATGAACCGGAATCCAAGTTGCCCGTAATGGTATGGATTCATGGAGGTGGGTTAAACGGAGGCTGGGGTCACAAGCCGTTTTACGATGGAGCCACTCTTGCCGAGCGTGGTGTAGTTATGGTTTCGATCAACTACCGTTTGGGGGCTTTGGGCTTCCTTGCTCATCCGGCATTGTCTGCAGAATCCGAGGAGGGTGTTTCCGGCAACTATGGCATTCTCGACCAGATAGCGGCTCTGAAGTGGGTCCACAACAACATCGCTGCTTTTGGAGGCGACCCGGACAACGTGACCATCTTTGGCGAGTCGGCTGGTGGCACCAGTGTTGCTGTTCTTTGTGCCTCACCCTTGGGCAACGGCTTGTTTCATAAGGCCATTATTCAGAGTCCCTGGTTGTTTGGGTTTGTCGACAAATTGGCGATGCCCAACTTTACTCATTTGAAGCAATCCATGAAACAGATTCACAGTGCGGAGGACATAGGTGTGGACTGGGCAAAAGCACATACCGACAAAACCGATGCTGAAGGATTAGCAGCGCTTCGAGCGTTGCCCTTTAAAGATGTGTTGGGGACGGTACCATACTATCAGACACGACCCACTATCGATAACTGGGTGCTGCCCGGGCATCCGCAGACCGTTTTTTCTGAAGGCAAACAAGCAAATATTCCTGTGATCATTGGCACAACCAAAGACGAAGGAAACTACTTCAAGAAGTTTGTAGCATTTGAAGATCGAGCGGCCTTTGGAAAAATACTTAAGGAGTATTATGGCAAAGAGGGTGCAGTCGTATTGAAACAGTACCCGGGAGAATCCAAGCAAGAACTCAAAAATGCAGCCAGTGGTTTTGTGACTGACTCCTGGTTTGTTCAGCCTGCACGCCAATTGCTCAATGGCATGACTCAGCTTTCATCGCCTGCCTATCAATACCAGTTTTCCCGAGGGAATCCTGAGGCGCCTGCGCTTGGCGCGGCGCATGCGATTGAATTGCGTTATGTTTTTAATACACTTGAAAATAAAGAAGAGGATTTCGATAGTCAGACCTTGGCTGACACTGTCACTGATTACTGGGTACAATTCGCTAAAACTGGAAATCCGAATAAGAAAGGACTCCCTCAATGGCCAGCCTTCACCAGTAAGAATAAGGCCTATATTGATTTGGACGTCGAGATAACGACAGGTGTGGATTTAAAGAAGGATGCCTGTGATGCCATCGATGCGGCATTAGCCGGTAATTATTCAGTGAAATAATGACCTGGGATAGGATCCGTACCTTAGAAACAGTTAAGGAGTAGCTCTCGCTAGGTGCTATGTCTACCTGGATCTTTAGGGACGCCTGGTAGCCAAGGGATACATGTTCCCGGCTCGTTCCGTAACGATTTTGGCTCCATTCGAGAATAAAACTATACGGCAGTTCCAAGTTAACCTGCGCAGCGAATGACTTGTATTTCAAGTGGGGTTCCAAAAGCGCAATTTCTGTTTCGGAAAGACGTCCTCCAACGATGACATCGACGCTTATCTCCTTAATTGGATGCCAAATTGTCCTAAGTCCTGCCAATGCGGTCCACCGTAAACCTGACGTGTAATTTAGGCCGAAATGAGGCCCCATAGTCCAAGACTCATTTACATCGTATTGCTTACCAATCTCACCCCCTATGTGTGGTTGGTAAGCATTTAAATTTTCAACATAATCCAAAGATACCGGTGTGCCCCCAATACGCTTGTGTAGTGAATTTTGCGCATTTTGACCAAAAATTCCCTCACGCTACTCTCAAAGGGACATTTCAAGATTCTGACAAAGTAGATTATTCCAAGGATGGAGAATACGATGTTACTGTTTCAGGAACGATATCGATTAAGGGTGTTGAGAAAGAGGTGTCTGAAAAAGGTACCATTGCGGTATCCGGCGATTCGCTTAGCCTTAACTCGGAATTCAATCTAACTCTCGCAGACTATGGGATTGCTTTCAAAAAAGGGAAACCAGCAAAAAATATAGCTAAATCGGTGAAAATAACCATCGATGCTAAAAGTCTGAGAGCAGAAGAAAGTAAAGGCGCCTGATTAATTTTTAAAGATTTGCCAATGCTGTATTGGCATTACAATGACCCACAAAAGATAAGCCTGTCGAACTTGACTCGACAGGCTTATTCATGGCCCAAACCGCAGTTTCATATCGGCTCGCTCGGCGATCGAGCCCTACCTAAATCAGAAAATTGTGACTATTTGTGGTTAAACTGCTCTAGGATGCCGCAAGTACCTGAATGAATTATTCTTCTGATACAAGCAGTCGCCAGTAGCGTGGAACGAGATTTAACCCAAAGGGATTGGGACGAAGTGTGATGGTAGCCGTGTCGTCGTTGCTTTGGTAGCCTATGACCCCCGGTCCAGAACTGCCTTGGTCGGATGTCCATATGGCCTGCCAACTGGCTAAATCAATCGAAGATTCTACGCGAACATTGGTGGTCACATCTTTGCGGATGGTGAATCGAAAATTTCCGTTTCCGAGGACTGCTGAGCGTGAGTCAAGATGTGTAGGATTCAGAGGATCCGTAACCAGAACGTATTCGAGCAGGTTTATCCAACCATCCAAATCCGGATCCTTGGTGGGTTCAGCGTCCTCCGCATCAGCAAAACTGAAACTGGTCTGCCACGTTTCATAGGTTTCTACATCCGAAATCACGGTTACCTTAAAACCACTTTCAGTTTGTCTGCCTTCTAGATCGGTCGCTGTAACCGCAATGGTTACTACTCCGCAATTCAATTGAGACGGGGTTAATTTCAACTCTCCGGCTTGGCTTAGACTAAGTGATACGATGTTCGGATCACTTGAGTTTGCACTGAATGTGAGGGGTTCTATGAGACTTGCATTAGTCTCGACAAAGGAACTCCTGGCTAGGCTGAACGCACTCAGGGGCAATTCTCCAAATGCACCGCCTAAGTTGTTCGCCGCGTCGAAAACCTCTAGGGATGCAATCTCGTCGGCTACACTCATTCCGTTTCCGAGCACACGGGCAAAGACAGTAAATCCGCCGTTTTGATCGTCGAGAAGAGTGGCGTTGTTTGCGAGATTGATAAACCAACCACTGGTTGCTGAGTTGGGGTCTCCTCCTAATTTAGCCATGGCGACGGTCCCCCTGGTATTGCTAATACCCGGTTCATTTTGCACCGCCGGGAAGTTCGGAACATCTTCAATCAAATTGCCGTTAAATCGGAAACCGCCTCCTTGAATAATGAAACCCGGTACAGAACGGTGGATTATATTATCGTCGAAACGACCCGCGTTGATGTAGGCAATGAAATTGTTTGCTGTTCTAGGGGCAGCATCGAGGAACAGAGCAAAGTTGATCTGCCTGGAGCCTCCATTGATGGTCACATTCAGCCTGACCGCAGGTGAATCCACATCCGGGTCATTCATAAAATCCGTGAGATCCAACTCCATCGCAGCACCACCTTGATCCATCATGAGGTCTGAGAAGGGTGTCTCAATGACCGGAGCCTGGTTTTGTCCGACCAAGACTATCGGAAACAGTAAACCCAAATAGAGTAGAGAACGAAGTTGTGGGGACTTCGTTGGTAAGTTTCCCAACCATTCTATCATCGGTAGATAATCTCCGAATACTCAACTGCTCTTTCTGCGCAAGTCCCACTAATTCCCAAGTTCAACTTCAATCGAAGTACGTCCGCATTTAGCTTATAATATGTCATCCTCAAAATATCTCTACACAGTCCCATCCCCCTGGACAGAAAAATCGATGGAGATCCGGTACTGTTTTTTTGTTCCCAGATCTATAAGTTAGTCAAATTGTAAAGGGGAATATTCCCGGACTGGTAATTGAGGTATACGAAAAAATAAATCGCTTGGATGTGGAAATTGAAATTAATTACTTTTCTTCTGCGCCTCTGGGTTGAGAAACCAGGAGCGAAAGGGAACCACACCGCGTTCATGAGCCCATTGCTCCCATTGATACATCATGTAAGTGGCTCTATTCCTTTCTTTCAAAGATAGATCATTCATCTCCGTGCGATCCTTCTCCATATCGTAGAGTTCCCACTTGCTCGTGGGACCCTTGGAAACAAGTTTCCATTTGCCGTCTCGGATGGCGCGATTGCCTTCGTGCTCAAAGTAGATGGGTTTTCCGCGTTCGAGAGATGTACCCGTAAAGGATGGACGCAATGATATCCCTTCAAGTGGGATCAATTGATGTCCGTTGGTATAGTCAGGGTAATTGGTGCCAGCAAGGTCGATTGCCGTGGCCATGAGGTCTACTAGATGGGCGGGTGAATCATAGAGCGGACCTTGTTTGGTTTTGCGGAAGCTCTTTCCTTTTCCCGAAATGCCCTTGGGCCAATGAACGATCAAAGGAGTGCTAATGCCTCCTTCATGGGAATAGTGTTTGTATTCTTTAAAGGGTGTGTTGGAAACATTGGCCCAATTTTCGCCGTAACCGATTTCTGTTTCAGGTGGTCCGGGCATAACGCCTTCGCCTCGACGCAGGGGATAACCATCGCGAGATTGAGGAGGAATCATTTCGGTTTGAAGCTCGTCTTTGCCCATGGGAGGTAGAGTCGGTGCAGAGGGGCGTTCTATAGGCCCCTTACGCTGCGATTCAGGTCTACCAAATGTTTCTGCACACCCTCCGTTGTCCTGAAAAAACATGATGAGCGTATTCTCATACTGTCCGGTGGCTTTCAGAGACTCAACCATTCGGCCAATCGCCCGATCCATCGAATCAATCATCGCGGCATAGACTTCCATGAGGGCACTTTCCCAGATTTTGTTGTTAACGGATCCCCAATCACCCACTTGAGAAGACACTTCCCAATGGTCTGGGAGGAGCTCCAACTCTTTCATTCGCTTTACTCTCGCTTGTCTGGTCGGAGTGTAGCCATCGTCATAAGCGCCTTCATAGAGTGCAATATCTTCTGGAAGCGCGTGCATCGGCCAATGTGCAGCCGTGAAAGGAATGTAGGCAAAGAAAGGTCTGGTAGAATGATTCTCAGCATGATCCTCGAAATATGTGATGGCATTATCCGCTATAGCGTTCGTGTAGTACCACGTTCCATCGGGCTTATACTCGGGATCATTTTCAGGTGTAATATGTTCATTGTCCCGTGTTAGTCCGTTGGGATCATAAAATGAACCAGCTCCGTGGATGGTGCCGAAGAACTTATCAAACCCACGCTGAAGCGGCCAATTGCTCTTATCTACATTCTCTTCTTTGAATCGGTAGGGAGTTACATGCCACTTGCCGCTCATATAGGTGCGATACCCAGCAGGTTGAAGCGCCTCAGCTATAGTGAGACAATTCTGGTTTAGATCCCCTTGGTAATTGGGCAATCCGTAATCCCTCATCATATGGCCTACGCCTGTTTGGTGGGGATATAGACCGGTTAACAAAGATGCTCGAGTGGGGCAGCATCGGCTGGTGTTATAGAACTGGGTGAAGCGGACGCCGCCCTTTGCCAATTTGTCCAGATTGGGGGTATTGATCTCACCGCCATAGCAACCGATGTCGGAGTAGCCCATGTCGTCTGACATGATGATAATGATATTAGGGCGTTCGGCCTCTGCCATTAACAGATGAGCAGACAAAGCCAGGAAACTGTATAAAAATGTTCTTAGGGTCATAGGTGGATTTAGTGTTTTGAATGTGGGAAGGTCAACTTATCAAATGCCGGCTTAATTTAATTGTTCCCGTACAAAGTCCGGGAGGCGTTGATGAATATTGACTGTCTTATCATTTACTAGCTTTGGACCAGAGGTACTGCGTCCTCGGGCTATTTGATCTTTGAGCACATTCACCATCATCTCAACACGATCAGGATATCGGGAAGAGAGATTCAGGTCTTCATGTGGATCACTCGCCAGGTTGAATAACTGAACAAATTGCGCTCCCAATAAATCCTGTCGCTTTGCCTGCTTACCGTATTGAGCGAGAGCATCTTTCCAGGCGTCTTCAGGAATGGGCACATTGCCATGCAAACCCTTTGCTCCACTGCCAGGCCCAATGCAGAGTTTCCAATTCCCATCACGAACAACATATACCTCCATTGCGGATTGCATGATCAAATATTGTCTTTGAGTACCCGTCTTATGGTTACGCAATATCTTGGCAAAGCTGATTGAGTCTGGTGCGTGTTTAGGATCCAGCCTGTGATTTGCCACATCGGCGAAAGTCGCCATAAGGT
>Ga0115002_10005567_pt1 | contig 14791 bp, 12 predicted proteins | sample ArcticOcean_MG_C_8_FD_89576 | JGI IMG/M metagenome (GOLD analysis project Ga0115002, IMG submission 89576) | Marine microbial communities from western Arctic Ocean - ArcticOcean_MG_CB11_86 | ecosystem: Environmental > Aquatic > Marine > Oceanic | place: Arctic Ocean: Canada Basin | collected... | reverse complement strand
TTTTCAGCCTGCTTGGCGAATCGGATGTTCTGCTCGATTCAATCCACTCCTTCGGCGGAACGACCACCTTTGACAGTTTTACCGTGGGAACACCTCTGGTCAAATGGCCGGGCATGTTTGCCCGAGGGCGCTTCACACTTGCCTGTTGTCAAAATAAGGATGTAATGGACTGCGTGGCTTCTAGTCTTGAGGAATACGCCGAACTGGCTTTGCTCCTTGGAAATAATCGCGAAGAAAGAGATGCGGTGAAGCAAAAAATCTGGCTGCGAATCATCTTGTTTTTGATGATAACGAGCCAGTGTGCGATTGGGAGGCTTTCTTCGAAACCGCCATTGACGCCGCCCCAAAAGTGTCTTTAAAAAAACCTAGCCGGTTGAAAGGGCGGAATTTACCTAGTCGTCGCTGCTAGCTAGACTCCAACGGCAGATCTTCCAGATTAGAGATGATGTATACATGAATTGAGTCGGCCCGGCCTCTTACATCGATTTCATTTCCCGGAAATGTGGATAGATTTACACCGGCGTGTATTCCAACATCGCCCGAAACGACAAGCTGCGATGAAAATTCCTTGTTCATCGACTCGAGGCGGCTTGCGGTGTTCACCGTATCGCCAATTGCTGTCAGGTGGGTGGCGTTTCCGTAGCCCATCTCGCCGACAATCACCGGCCCAGCGTGTATGCCGATGCCGAGGCGGAGCGGCTCCCCAATTTCGCTTGCGAGCGATTGATTCAGCTTCTCAAGGTTTCGTGTCATGGCGCGCGCCGCGATAAGGGACTGACGGCACGCCTGTTCGATATTTCCGTCGATGCCGAACAGGGCCATCACGCCGTCTCCGATGAATTTATCGAGACGACCGCCGGCGGATTCAATGGCCTCTCCCATCTCGGAAAAGTAGCGGTTCAACACAAAAACCACGTCGTAGGGAAGCTTTTTTTCTGAATATTTCGTGAATGATCGAATGTCGCTGAACAGGACGGCGATTTCCATTTCCTCCCCGCTGTGGCGACCGGCCCTTGTGTGAATGTCTCGGACGGATACCTGGGGAGAGAGAAGGCGGGCGATGGAAATGTCTTCGGTCGGCTTGGTCTGACACGCGAGGCGCACATTGGCGAGGCTTCCGATGCGCTCGAGGACGTGGAGCTCTTCCTCGCTTGCGGGGGGAAGCGAATCGAATCCCTCAAGGATCCGCACCCGGCAGGTGGAGCATCTCCCGCGCCCGCCGCACACCGCCGCATGGGGAATTCTGAAAATCCGGCTGATGTCGAGAATGGTGGTTCCTGTCGTTGCGGAAACGGCCCTGCCGTCATCGTAGGTGATTCGAAACGAGCCCCGCGATTTTTCTGCATAAGAGCGTATTCCACGGGCAACAAGAGCAAGGACGAAACCGGAGATGAGAACCACCCAGACGGAATCGACCCAGAAAAGAATTTTGCCGAGCGCATCCTTGTCCGGCCAGCGAATGATCGCTGAGGCTTGCTTCATCCATTCGGGGTCTCGGGACAGCGCCAGGACGGATCGGCCTCCCTGCGTATAGCCTAGAAGGGAGAGCGTGGGGATCAAAAGGGCGGCGGCGAATAAAAAATTCTTTGCCCATACGTACATCGGCTTTAGCCTCAGCCAGTGGTGAATACCGATGCATCCGTGTATCCAGGCCGCGAGGAGTCCGGCTGTCTGGTAAGCAATGTATTTGTTGCTAAATTTCCAGTGGATTAGCAGGACATACGCGTAGTTGTCTGTGGTCCCTGCGATTTCGTGCGCCATTCTTGTCCCGATAACGTGGATGGCCAGCAGGAGCGGTATCGAAATGCCGAAGATTAATTGGGCCGCCTCGGAAAAGGTCATGACGAGACTTCGGCGGCGGAAGACCGCCCAGACGGCGAGCGCGAAATGAATCAGCAGGGCACCGTAGAGAATCAGCGTACCTAGCGGGTTTCGCCAGAGGCGGAGGAAAATATGGCGTCCGGCTTCCATTGCACCGAGGGAGATGAGGCCCAGGGCGTGATTGAGTAGGTGGGTTGTGACGTATACGAAAAGAATTAGGCCAGTGATGAGACTGGTTTTTCTCAGCAAGTGGACGCCTCCATAAAATGCTCCGGGATGAGGTGAATTGCTTTAAAGACGCATCAAGTCCTCGCCCGCGATAATGGTTCCGCTGAAATGGCTCGAAAGGGCCTCGACTACTTTATCGTTCGGGGCGAGCGGTGGCACGACGTGCGAGAAAACCAGTTTACCCACGTTGGCCTCGGTTGCCGTGCGTCCGATCTCCTCGACCGTTGCGTGATGGGCGGCGACAATTTTTGCTGTCTCCTTAAAGCCGCCGTATCTTTGATCAATTAATTCAGGGAGGCACGGATGCATCACCAGTATGTCCGCTCCCTGGGCGAAGGGAATTAATATTTCCGTTGGGCTTCCGTCGCTGGCGATGACGATTCTCCGGCCCTCGGCCTCGAAACGGTAGGAAAGAATGTCGTCAACGTTGCCGTGGCGGGTGCCTTTTTCGACGGCAATTTGTATCCCGTCTATCTCAAAGGTGTCTCCGGGAGAAAGGGTGTTGACCTCGATTTCTGCTCCCGCGCGGGACTTACCCTCGTTTGCCCGGAGGTCGATGTCGTATTCGTAGTAGTGGAGCATTCTCTTGACGATTTCTCCGACGGGGGCGGGGCCAAAAACGCGAAGCGGGGTTTTTGCTCCCAGAATCCAGCGCGAGATAAAGAACTCGCCAAACCCGCTGTAATGGTCGGAGTGAAAATGAGTGAAAAATAGATGCTCGATGGTGTTAATGGGAAATCCCGATTTTACAATCTGCGTGGCGGCGTGCCGGGCGGCATCCACCAGATAGAGCTTCCCCCCTGAGACGATGGCGTTTGAGGGGCCGCTTTTCTCTGGCGTTGGCGGCGGAGCGCCCACACCGAGCAATATTAACTCCATGAAATCTTTCCTCTTAGGGAGAATTGGCCTTGCCAGATAGCCAGGATGGGGGTGTTATTTTTCGGGGTACCCAAGAGCCCTGATGGCCACGGTAATTTCGGGGAGTATGGCCAGATCGTCAATCGTGGCGGGTGTTTTGTACTCCTCCCCGTCGGCGATCTTAGCCATTGTGCCCCTTAAAATCTTGCCAGAGCGCGTCTTGGGCAGGCGCTCTACGACGATAGCCTGTTTGAAGGAAGCAACGGGGCCGATCTTGTCTCGGACCATCTGGACGACCTCGCCCACAATATCGGAGTTGCTGCGCTCCACCCCGGCTTTTAAGACGAGGAAGCCGACCGGCAATTGTCCCTTGAAGCTGTCTTTGGCGCCGATGACCGCGCATTCTGCCACATCCGGGTGGGCGGAAAGGACCTCTTCCATCGCACCGGTGGAAAGGCGGTGGCCGGCGACGTTGATGATGTCGTCTGTCCGGGACATCACATAGACATAGTCGTCCTCGTCTATGAAGCCGGCGTCTCCAGTTTTGTAGTAGCCCGGATATTCGGATAGATATGCATCCACGAATCGCTGCTTGGCGTTCCATAGGGTGGGCAGGGCTCCGGGCGGCAGTGGCAGCTTTACGGACAGTGCGCCCATCTCGCCGCGATCGACTTCCCTTAGCTCTGAGTCCAGGACGGCGAAATTCCATCCTGGCACAGCCTTCGTCGGCGAGCCGTGTTTGACCGGAAGGTGCTCGATGCCCATGCAGTTGGCGAGCATGGGCCAGCCACTCTCGGTCTGCCAGTAATGGTCAATGACGGGAACCTTGAGATGTTTTTCCGCCCATTCGAGGGTGTCGGGGTCCGAGCGCTCTCCGGCGAGGAAGAGGGTTTTGAAGCATCCGAGGTCGTAATTTTTCATCAACTCGGCATCGGGGTCGTCGCGCTTGATGGCACGGAAGGCCGTCGGGGCCGTGAAAAGCGCCTTGACTCCATGCTCTGAGATTACCCGCCAGAAAGCGCCGGCGTCCGGGGTGCCCACGGGTTTTCCCTCGAAAAGGATCGTTGTGCATCCGTGCAGTAGAGGCGCGTAGACGATATAGGAGTGGCCGACTACCCAGCCGACGTCCGAGGCTGCCCAGTAGACATCGCCGGGCTCGATGCCATATACAAATTTCATACTCCACTTGAGCGCCACCATGTGCCCACCATTGTCGCGGACGATTCCCTTGGGCTCGCCGGTGGTGCCGGACGTGTAAAGGATATAGAGCGGATCATTTGCCGCGACGGGAACGCAGTCAGCGGGCCCGGCAGTTTTTGTCGCATCTTTCCAGTCGATGTCCCGCCCCGTCTGAAGATCCGCTTTGAGCTGGGGGCGCTGGAGTATGATGCAGCACTTGGGCTTGTGAGTCGCGATATTTATCGCTTCGTCGAGCAGGGGCTTGTAGGCGATGATGCCGGAGGGCTCGATGCCGCAGGAGGCGGAGACGATAACTTTCGGTGTGGCGTCGTTAATCCGGGTGGCGAGCTCATTGGCGGCGAAGCCGCCGAAGACCACCGAGTGCACGGCGCCGATTCGGGCGCATGCGAGCATGGCGATAGCCGCCTCGGCGACCATCGCCATGTAGATGAGCACCCGGTCGCCCCGCTCAACGCCATGGGCAGCCAGCACCCCGGCGAACAGGGCGGTCTCGTCTCGTAGTTCGCGATAGGTGAATTTTGTGATGTTGCCCGTGATGGGGCTATCATAGATCAGAGCGAGTTGATCGGCTCGACCGGACTCAACATGGCGATCAAGGCAGTTGTAGCAGGTGTTCACTTCCCCGCCTGCGAACCAGCGGTAAAAAGGCGGGTTAGAGTCATCTAGTGTTTTTTCCCATTTCTTATGCCAGTAAATTTCTTGGGCCGCCTCGGCCCAAAATTCCTGGGGCTTATCGAGTGAGCGTTGGTGGATGTCGGCGTAATTCTCGGCCATGGTTACCTCTCCTGAAAAAATATCGATTGGAAAAAAGCAGTGGGTTTAGTTCAAATCCGCTTCCGGCCAGTATCACTGGAATTTCCGAAAAAATTTATATTAATAATTGTACTATGCTTTTCCTTTTTAAGTATGGCCCTTGGAAAATTGATTCGTTTTTCCTGCTCTTCCTGGCTATCCGGCAATCCACCCCGAATGTATGATTGAAGAATGTCTTCTTTGAATTCGATGTTCGGTTTCGCGGAAATCCTGGGGCTTCTCTCCTCGCTGCTCTTCGCCAGCACCATGGTATCGCTTCGCCAGGGCATGCGGCTTGGCTCGCCGCTCGCGGCGGTCCTGGTGATTAACACGGTGGTCAGCCTGGGCGGATTCATGGGCTCCCTGATTCGGGGGACTATCTGGACTGCGGATATAGCCCCGCTTCTTTACTTTGCCACCATGGGCCTCGTAGGCCCCGGCATTGGTTCCATCTGCCGCATGATGGGCGTCGTGAGGATGGGGCTCAGCCCCTCGACCCTCGTCGCGTCGTCCACCCCAATTTGGGGAACTATGCTGGCGGTATTGATTCTCGGAGAGGAGCCCACCGCGCGAGTCCTTCTGGGAACGGTTTTCATCGTCGGCGGGGTGTCTCTTCTGGCGTTTGAGGATAGGGACAAGGAGAGCCAGGATTTCAGGAAATGGTTTCGCACGGCCCTTATTTTTCCGGTCGTGGCTTCCTTCGCTTATGCCGTGGCCCCTATTTTTATCAAGCTGGCCTATGGCTATCAAAAAACGCCGATGCTCGGCATCGGGGTGGGATTCTGCGTGGGGAATATACTGCTCCTCCTGGCGAAGCCGATACTCCCCGGTGGCGGTCGGATTCATGCCCCCCTCAAGAGCCTGGCCTGGTATCTTCTCGGCGGATTATTTAATTTTTCGGCCGCCATCTGTTTCATGACGGCGCTCACCTTCGGGAAATTATCGTCGATACTTCCGGTGAGCCGCCTGACGCCTCTGTGGGTGGTTCTTCTTAGCTATATTTTCCTGAGGAAAATCGATCGGATAACGGGGTTAATCATCATGGCGGCAGCCCTGGTGGTGGTGGGCGGTGTGATCATTAGCATTCGCTAGGGTTGGCGAAGGTCCTGTCTGGGGCGAGCCTTCTTGCCGAGAAGGCCCAGAGAGAGGATCTTAGCAATTTGCGTGTCGGCATTGGTTCGGACCCGGAATTCCACCCGGCGGGAGAGCAGCTTGTTCTCCTCGCCGTTCTGAGATTTGACGATTTTGCTCGATGAGAGTCCGTTGGCCGTGATATTGGCCTGCGACCACTCCCTGAAATTCTGCATGGCGGGCAGGCGCATGCAGAACTCCAGCACGGCCCGGGTTCGATTCTGGGATAGTTCCATGTTGAGGAAGTAGGCGGTGTCTCCGGTGACGGTTCGGCTCCACTCGGAGGATGTGTGGCCCTCTATGCGTACTTCGGCGATTATTTTCCGGAAGCGGTCGTTATAAAGAATCTTGACGTAGCGCGGGAAAAAGCTTAGAAGGATTTCCTGGAATCCATCCTTGATGGTCGATTTTCCCTCATCGAAAAGAAGCTCGGGGTTGTGGAATCTGACGGACAGGGTTTCCCGATTCAGGGTCGCTCGCCAGCGCCTCAGGTCGGTCTTGAATTCTTTGTTGAGCGCTAGGTAAAGCTCTTGCTGGCTCTGCTGCCAGGCTTCGGCGATTTCCATGATCTTGTCCCGGTCCTTCGTCACCTCTTTCATGTAGCTGATGGCGATGAAGAGAAATATGATCATGAGACCGGACATTAAATCTGAAATCGATATCCAATGGTCGCCACTCGAGGATTTTGCCTTGAACATGCCATTAACCTCTGGTTGATTCCGTGTGGCATCGGGAAACTAAATATAATCTAAAGACGGCCAAAGGGGCCCATGCTGGTGAGCGGCCCTAGGCGGCTTTGGGGATTGCGTACCACCTCTTGCGCGGGCCGAGGATGGCGCGGGCACGCCATTTGAAGCCCTTGGGCATGCCGTTAATTTCGTTGAGCAGCGCATCCAGGTGTTCCTTGAACTTCGGCGTGAATCTGCGGGGAATGGACGAAAAATTTTCCTCGCCGAGCTTTTTAATATTCTGCGTGATTGTCCAGTAAAATCCCCAGTCTTCGGCGCATAGCTGGCTGATATAACGCGTGTTGACGATGGGGATTCCCATGTCCGTTTGCTCCGTCAGGAAGTCGAAAGTCACCACGAGAGCGAAAAGGTCCATCGCGTCTTTTCTGGCAAGATCGACGATTTGCAGCTTGGTCAAGAGGAGATCCGTCGGCGAGATCGTCAGGCCCTCGGCGTCGAGGCGGTCCTCGAACGGAATTTCGTGATTCATGCTCAGCTTGTCAAATAATACCTCGATGCGGTTTTCGGCCCCTCGGCCCTCTTGTAGAAACATCATCCGATCGCCAACGTTTGCCATATTGAATTCGCGGTCCTGGTTCAGGCCGGCGTCCTGCATCATTTTTTCGATCCGGCTTCGATCTTTCTTGTAGGCGGCGAAATTTACGTTTCGGATCGGGCGCTCCAGTGTGGGAACTTCTTTGAGGATTTTTTTGCAACTTAGCCGGATACCCAAGCCGCCGAGGAGATTCATCGTGATGCCGTTTTGAATCGCGCGTGCCCCAAGGGCCTGGCCGAGTTGATCGAGAGCTTCGGTCGATTCGAGATCGCCCAGCGTGTCCATGGTCGAGGTGAGCAGGGTGTCTTCGTCTGTTTCGCCGACGATTGCCGTCTTGAGATCGGCGAGAAGGTTCACCTGGGTGTCCGAGGATTTTTGGATGTCAGCGCGAACGCCCTTGAGGGCGACAAGAAATTCATCCGAGGAGGCTTCTTTTTGGTCCTTGGGCTCAATAAAGCCGAAGAGCGTCCGGAAGATAAGGCCCAGTGCCATTCCCAGGATACTGGTGACGAAGGCGAGTTTTAGTCCGTCGAGAAGTTTCGGGATGCTTCCGTCGATATCCTTGACGTCGAATTCGATAAGGCCGAGGTAGATGCCTAAAAAAGTTCCTAGAACGCCGACGGTGGCGAGGGTCTCCTGGGTGCGTTGGGTAAACTCCTTGGCCAGCGGGGATTTCGAGCGGGACAGGAAAATAGCTAGGAAGAATATTAAGAAAAGTAGGGCAGTGAAAGCAATTGAAATATTGTTCGAAATCAACGCGTTTATAAATTTATCGAAACTACCAGTCACGATTTTTTCCTCCGACCAAGCTTGAAGCCCTTATGAGGCGTAACAGCAGTTGAAAATCATACTTCCCGAAGGTTTCACCCAAAAAATGGGCAGTTGTGCACTCTTCCTTCTATTTAGATATTTTTAGCACAATAAGAGCTTAACACGGTGATATCTGAATATTAAGGCCTGGGAATGCTTTGTGATAAATTATTTTGAAATCGATCCTTGAATGCCCGAAATTATGTGGTGGAAGGCGCAGGGGCCTCGGGCTGGGTGGGCGGGGCGACAGGCTTTTTCGGGGCGGCGGCTTTCGCATTCGCCCGAGTTTTTGCTCTGGCGGTCAGTTGCTGGACGATATTTTCGTACTTCGCCTTGGCGGACTTGTGGATGACCTGCTCGAAGCTTTGAAAGATACGCACGTTTGAGGTTTGTCCCGATCTCGCCGAGGGAACATAGACCTTGATCCGGTTTAATGGCGGTTTCGTGCTGCCCCTTGAAAATCGCGGCAGTCGCTGGAGGCAAAATCGCACCGCCTCGGCTGGACTTGTTTTCTGGGGTGCACGCTCATAGAAAAGCTCGCCCCACGAGGTGCTGTGAATGAGTTCAAGCTTCGCGATTTTGTTTGCGTTCTGGCCCACCCCGTAATTCAGGATGGCGAGTTCCTGCTCGACCTTACTGTTAAGCAGGAGATCTTCGTTCTTGAGGGCGTCCACCTTCATGCTCGGAAAAAAATCTATCATGAAAAAGAGCAGATCCTGAATCTCGGCCGCAGATAGAGGCGATTCGCGGGCGATGAGGGTGGTATTCGTGTCCTTTGCCCAAATTCCGTTCAGCACGAGCCACATGAGGATTTCGGGAAGGTTGTGGGAGCGGTTGAGGATCTGGTCCTCGTATTTTTTCTCCTCAATCTCGATGGCGGTGACGGTGCCAGGATAGATTTTCCAGAGCCCTGCATTCTTGGTGGGTTTATCGAACACGAACGTGAGCCGGTCCTGTCGGAGGCTGTCCTCGAAGCTTTTGGGGAGGTAGCCGATCTTATTTTCTTTCTTCGAGAAAAAGGTGAACAGCTTGCGGCCGAGGACGGTCATGTCGGTTTCGTTAATCTGCACCTTCGCCTCGGAGCCAGATTTTTTGAGGCGCTTGTAGGAGTCGATGATGAAGTTGTTGACCTGTCGACCCAGGGCGACACGTTTTTCGAACGACCATTTTTTGAAGTTGTTGAGTTCAAGAATTTGCTCGTTGGTCCAGCCCCATCCCTGAACCACCTGACAGAGCATGTCCTTGAGCGGATATCGGTCGCGCGTGAGGTCCTCAAGGCCGGTGATCGACGTGCCGGCCTTGAGGTAGAAACACTTGCGGAGAACATCGAGGTGCTCTTCCTCATTCTTGCGTTGGTAGTAATCCTGAATGCGGTTGAACATCAGATTGTAGGGATCGATCTCGGCCCGATGAGGGTCTTCCTCGATCAGTACGATTTTAGGCTCAGCGGAAGCCCGGGGCTTCCCACCGTTCTTTAGACGCTTGTCAATTTTTTCTTCCTCTTTATCCTCGGCTTCTTCGCCGATGCCCTCGGTTTTTTTCTGAAGGTCGGTCAATGTGCCCTTAAGGCTGTCGCAGAGGAGGGGGGAGTCGGAGGAATTGTCCATGTAGTCTTCGATGAGCGCCATTTTCATGGCCGACTTGAAGGGGCTACCAAGGGCCTTATTAAGCTGCCATAGGGCCGCGCCGAAGGCTTCCTCCATCGTGACTTTTTGCGAGTTGCCCATGTCGATGTAGTTGCCCCGTTCGATCTTATGGCTCTTGATGGCGAGGGAGCGGAGGCGTTCATACTCCTCGTCTTGGATGTCCGGCGGCATGAGCGCCCAGAAAGGAAAATGGCCGGCGAGCACGGTGTGGGTGCGGTAGAACTCTTCTTTTAGAAGTTTGCCCAGCGCGGAGCCCGCGCTTTCCTTATCGGCCGAACCGAAGTTATTGACTTTCACGTTGTCTATGTCGGTGATGAAGAAGTGGGACTCGAAGTGGCTCAGCTCCTCGGCCCACGCCTCGAGGGCGGCGAATTTTTCCTTTAATCCGTCGAGTTGGGCCTCATTGATTTTTTCGGTCTTCACGCACACCCAAATATCGAAGTCGCTCTTCGCTGTTTGGGCGATGGTGGCGAGGCTGCCCATGGCAGAGAGGGAGTAAATCTGATTCTTGACGCCCACCTTGCGTAGCGAGAGGGGCCGATAGTCGGCGTCGGGGAACATTTTCTTGAGCATGTCGACCATGTCCTTGCTGACGCGGTAGTTCCATATGCCGCCCGGGACCCGCGAGCGGTCCTCGATGTAGCCCGGCAGGCCCTTGGTGTTGAGGTGAACGAGAGAGGGCAGGACACGGAAGATGTCGCGGTCGAGCCCGTTGAGGCGCTGCTCGATGGTCTTGAGCTTGCGGCGGTTGTAAATTTCGTAGGCGCGGGCTCGAATGTTCATCTCGGTGAGGATTTTGTCGTCCTCGGTGAGTTCGCGCTCAGGTTCCTTCTCCTCGTAGAGGCCGCTAGCGGAGCCGTTGGACGGGGAGGTCTCCTCCTCGATGGGCGCATCGTCGAGCCCCTCGCTGAAATCCAGACTTTTCGGGGCACTAGCCCCGGGTTTTTTTCCGAATATCGATTTAAGAAACATTTTGCTTCCGCTCCTTGGCGGGACAATACGTCTGCATGCCTTCGTGGGGCCGAGAATTATCCCGGCGCCTTGATCCAGGCCAACTCAACAAATTACATTCCCCGGCGGGCGCAAATCAGGTGTTTCGTGGGACCACGATAGTAATTTTAGCGGATGGGCGCAAGAGAGGCCTCGGGGCGCGAGAGGGCTTATCCCGGGCAAGAATATTGTGGTATCTTGGGGTAATCCATTATTTTCTTCGCCTGATTCGACCCCCTTGGGGAGGTGCCCATGAAAAAGCCGGTTAGACAACGAGATGGCCAGCAGTGGAATTCGGACTATCTCATCAAGGCGACTGGGCGTGCGGTCCATCATGAGGGAGACGGGCGAAGTCTCCCGCCTCAGGCGAGAAGTATCCGGATGGTTGAGAAATATATCACGCGCTCGGCCGAGAATGCTGAGCGGCTTGCCTGGCAGGCTGAGGAGGGCGGTAATCGCCTCACGGCGCGGCAGCTTTATCGAATTGCCTCGGAGCGCTACCGCGAGGCCCAGCATTTCTGCGTTCTCATCGTTGGGCCCCGGAAGCGCGAGTTGCACGCCTAAGCTACTTGAGTGCGCCTCGAAACCTCATGCCTTGTCCGACTATCCAATTGTGTGGGTCGAAATTCCTTTTGAGGGGAAATCGCTGCCCGGCCTATTTCACCGGGTCCCTGGCGGCGGACCCGCGATTCGCCGCCAGGGCTGTGGCTGTGGCCTGTTTCTACTGGGATCGCCTGATGATATTCCAGGAGGCGCCACCCCGCTTCAAATAAGTGTTCATGGAGATGGCAGTATGGAAGACGAGGAGGCATTTGATCGCGTTGCCGATGGCTTCACGCTCAAGGGTCATGCCAATAAAATCCAGTGCCCGGCCCTGATGGTGACCTGTGAGTTTGACCCACTGAACCCAATCGAGCAGACCGAAGCTGTTTACGAGGCGCTTTCAGGGTTCAGGGAGCTCTGGGTATTCAAGGATAAATTTCACATCTTGAGGTCGGTCGAGGCCGTGGGCGGCCTTTCTGTTTATTCTTATGTCGCGCACTGAATGACCCGGGCCCTGGGTGACGAGATAGCCGAGGGCCGTTCGAGAAAAACGCTGGTGAAAAAAAAACGGAGAGGGCCTATTATATTTTATTTTCAACTCTGCTTTTTACTTTTGAGCCCCATTCGATGAGGATGCAATGTTTGATCTCAAATACGAGCATATTCACCTGATCCACACGGACCACGACGCGGCCGTGCGCTTTTATCAAGATACCCTAGCCGCTACGATCCTGAAAAAAATTGAGCGCCACGGCGCCTCCCAGACCAAGCTTGATTGCCACGGGACGATGCTCATTGTCCGCGGGATCCGCGAAGGCGAGGATCCGATGGCGGCGGGATCGCTCCCCCGGATGGGGGGGGATCATTTCGGTTTCTTTATCGGCCAGGGCCAGTATGAAGAGGCGAAGGCCCATCTTGAGGGGCTGGGCGTGAAGATTGTGCAGGAGGGCGATCTACCGCACCTCCGGTTTCTCTACTTCGAGGGGCCCGATAGCGTGATGATCGAACTCATGGACCCGAAAGAATAATTTTTTCGTCAAAGGAGACTTTTAACGATGGAACGCGTGCGCAGCCTGATGGAAATGACGAGCCCCGAGACAGCCGAGGCCCTCAAGAAAACGAACCTCGCCATTATCCCCATCGGAAGCGTCGAGCAACACGGCAAGCACCTCCCGATGGGCACCGATTACTACGCGGCGGAGACCCTCGCCCGGCGGACGGCCTCGCTGACCGGGGGACTCCTGGTCGATTTTATCCCGTTCGGCGTAACCCCGCTCCATATGGGTTTTCCAGGAACCATCAGCCTCCGGGCGGAGACGATGATCGCTGTGTTTATGGATGTGGTGGGGAGTATGCACCGTCACGGCGCGCGGAATTTCGTTTTCTATAACTGGCACGAGCGTAACTTGCCCGCCGTTGAGATAGCTGCCGAACGCGCCCAGAACGAATGTGAGGGTGCCAGGGTGCTTATCGTCCACGCCCATTTTATCGCGAAGGAAAACTACGGCCAAGAAGTGGGCCTCACCCACGGGGGCGAGCTTGAAGTTCTCCCCGTTCTGGCGGACCGGCCCGGGCTGGTGCATCTCAAGCTGGCCGACGATCCCTCGCCCATGGGCCACGGCGCGGCACAAGACCGCCTCCGCCGCGACCCGGCGGTTTACTACATCCCAAAAGACGTGAAGACCATGTACGCCTCGGGGTGGTATGGCGATATTAAAGACACCTCGCCCGAGCGCGTCGCGGAGGTTGTCGAGGGCACTGCCCGAATCGCTGCCGAGCGAATAAAGGCGTATTTTGAAATTTGAGCTATTCCTATTATTCTTGATTTTCCTCGAAATGTAGTGGCAGTTTCATCGGCTTCGGGTCTTATCTCGATTGATCGTGTGAATCGATGCCCAGACTGGAATAGTAATTTATTGGAAGACGATAGTCCCCAAAATGATTCGTCCGTCCAGTTTTTTCGCAGGGAACTTCGAGCATACAATGGATGGTTGAAGGTTTCAGCATATATGTCATGTTCGATGGTGTGCCGGATGGAATCGATGAGGGGTAAAGTTTCCTGCTTTTCTCCCGAGAAAATGGACTAGTGCATTTTCTTCGTTGTTTGCGAAAACCTCATTGAGTCTCCTCTGTTGTATTCCTAGAGAAGACGCTTAGCCGTCGGCATTAATCTTCCGGACAATTTCCTTGAGAATTTCTTGCGCTTTGTCGTTGTCCACCTGACAGGTTCCTGCCGCTTCGTGTCCGCCGCCGCCGTACTTGAGGCATAGCTCGCCGACATTGGTGTTCGAGCTGAGGTTGACGATGGATTTTCCAATGGCGAAAACGGTGTTCGCCTGGTCGCGGCCCCACATGGCCTGAATCGAAATGTTCTGATCCGGGTAAAGCGCGTAGATCATGAAGCGGTTGCCGGCGAAGATGGGGTCTTCCTTGCGCATGTCGGTAAGGATGAGGTTGCCGTAGATCTTTGAGCATCTCTTGAGCTGGTCCTTGAATTTTTCTTCCTGTTCGAAAAACAGGTCTGTCCGCTCGACGATGTCGGGGAGCTTGAGAATTTCCTCAAGGGGGATCTCGATGCACTTGTCCATCAACATCATCATGAGGTCGTAGTTGGAAATCTTGAAATCCTTGAAGCGGCCGAGCCCGGTGCGTGAGTCCATGATGAAGCTCAGGAGCTCCCAGCCCTCAGGGTGCAGGACATCCGACTGGGAAAAGTTGCCAGAGTCCACCTTGTCAACCGCGAATAGAATGTCCTCGTCGATGTTCGGGAACTTGTCCTCGCCAAAATATTCGTAGACGACGCCCGCGCAGGAGGCCGCGTCCGGGTCGGTAACGTAGTTGTTCTTGGTGCCTACGCGCTCGACCTCGCTGGCGTGGTGGTCGAAGGCGAGATAGGCGGCTTCGACGTAGGGCAGGTTGGTGATGATGTCTTTGTTCGTAATCTCGACCTTGCCGTCTTGCATATCCTTGGGGTGAACGAATTTCACCTCGTCGATCATGTTGAGGCTCTTGAGGAGCGCACCGCTCACAAGGCCGTCGAAGTCGCTTCTCGTTACCAGACGATATTTGTCAGCCATTTTCCCTTGCCCCCTGCCGGTTTACAATAAAGCACGGCATATGCGGAATACGATTTCATCGAGACGGCGATTATCTAGCCACCCTTATATTCAGGTTGAAAATTAAATTAACGAACGATCGCATTATACTCAACCATAAAAAAACCAGACAGCTATTCTTCGAAATCTCTTTGTATTTTAAAGCCTACCCCCCAGAGGCGAATCAGGCAGCGTCGAGCGCCTGCGCTAGATCTGCCTTGATGTCGTCAATGTGCTCGATTCCGATGGAAAGGCGCACATAGCCCGGGGTGACGCCGGTGGCCGTCTGCTCCTCCTCGGAGAGCTGTTGGTGCGTCGTACTGGCCGGGTGAATCGCCAAGCTGCGCGAATCGCCGATGTTGGCGACATGGTAGAACATCTTGAGCGAGTCGA
>Ga0115002_10005565_pt1 | contig 14794 bp, 15 predicted proteins | sample ArcticOcean_MG_C_8_FD_89576 | JGI IMG/M metagenome (GOLD analysis project Ga0115002, IMG submission 89576) | Marine microbial communities from western Arctic Ocean - ArcticOcean_MG_CB11_86 | ecosystem: Environmental > Aquatic > Marine > Oceanic | place: Arctic Ocean: Canada Basin | collected... | reverse complement strand
CAGCCGCGTTGATTAGCGATTTGAAGCGACGAGGGTTACTGGACGACACGCTGGTGATTTGTGGCGGCGAATTCGGCCGCACCCCGCAAGGCGAGCCGCGCGACACGGCCGGCCGCGACCATCATATCGACGCCTATTCGATGTGGATGGCGGGCGGCGGAATTAAAGGAGGTACAACCGTCGGCGAAACCGATGAGTTGGGTTATTACACGGTGAAAGACCAGGTTCACGTCCACGACTTCCAGGCCACCGTGCTGCATTTGTTGGGCCTCGACCATCTGCAGCTGACGTACCGCTTCCAGGGCCGCGATTTCCGCCTGACCGATGTGGCGGGGAACGTTGTGAAGAAGTTGCTGGCCTGATTTTCGACGTCGTTTCACAACCGCAATCGGATGGCCGGGACTGGACCGAAGGGAAGCCCCGGTCTTGCGCGATCACCGGGGCTTCGTAAAAACTCCAGCTTCGGCCACCCCGCCGATAACAAACCGGCCGAACGTCGGTCTATTCCGTAAATGTGGCGTGTGAAGTCAATAAAACATTGTCACGAAAGGTCCGACCATGCGCTGGCTCTTTTTTGCATTGCTCGTCTGCTGGACATCGTCTTTGAACGCTGCGGAAACGGTGACCATTGCCACGCTCAATTGCCAGTTCTTGTCGCCAAAGACCGTTCACGTGAAATTCGGTCTACCGTTCGATCGTCGTTCCTGGACCGAAGCACAGCTGAGAACGTGGGCGGCAGACGGCTTCCGCGAGCAGCAATATCGAAAAGCGGTCAAAGCAATCGCCGCAACAATCGAGAGGATTGACGTCGATGTGATCGTGCTGACCGAAGTCGCTCGCGTGTCTAGGGTGAATGGCATTTACGCCTCGCCAAACGACGTCACAGTCTTGCACGACGAATTGAAGAAAAACTATCCCCATCTGGCCTTCGCCGATTCGAGCGACAAGTTTACGAATCAAAATGTTGCCATTCTCTCCCGGCGACCGTTCGTCGAGGGGTCGATCTTGCCGCGTATTCCGGGCCGCGAAGGGTTTTTCGGTGAACTGGATGACGTGGAATCCGAAGACGAGACGACGGTCTCCAAAGGGATGCGGGCCGCAATCAGAATTGACGGCGAAGTCGTGTATCTTTATCCGGTGCACCTGAAGAGCGAACGCGGCGGCCACGAGAGTGACGCGAAGAGGATCGCGCAGGCATCGATCGTGCGTCGGAATTATCTCAAACAACTTGCTGAGAACAAACATGTGATTGTGGTAGGCGACCTGAACGACCATCGTGGTCAGCCTGCGATGAGGAGAATTCGTGGTCTCGACGATTTGAACGAGGATCTCGCGCAGACCGGCGGCCCCAGGTTTTTCAAGCGGCGCGACAGTGAGTCCAGCGACGAATTCAATCGGCGCATTCGTCAACACTGGACCTACGAATTCTCCGGACGACGGAACCAGATCGATCACATTCTGATTTCGCAGTCGATTCGCAACCGTTGCACTCAACGTAATTATCGCAAGAAGATGCAGATTGAGTTCATCGAGGTGACCGAGACCATCGAGGGAACAGACATTCCGGCGACCGATCATCGGGCCGTGAAACTGACGTTGGAGTTCCTGGACAAACACCTTTGAACTTCAGCTGGTTAGTAATGGGGCGGTTCGCGGTGCGTCGCGGCTAAGCAACTCATCGACAAACGCCATCTTCTTCCTTGCACTCATCGCCTGACCGTTCCACAATGGGGCGTCGACCCGGTTGTTGCGTTCTGTAACGCCGTCCTGTTGTTCGCCTCGTCATTGTTTTCATCGAGAGGAAGCAGAAATGCGCGCGACTCTGTCCGTCTGCCGGCCTGGCTTGTTGTCGTCATTGCTGTTTGCGTCCACGCTGTCGTTCGCGTCGGCCGTTCATGCTGATGGGTTGCCGATTGTCACCGATGTGCAACAGCAGCCGCTGGTCGCAGCGACCGAGCGGCTCATCGAAGCGATGAACTATGTCGGTGCGCCATTCAGCCCAGCCGACTTGAAGACGTTACGGGTGGCGATGCGGAATACCGATGCCACCGAATCGATCACCGGCATTCAACGCATTCTTGATAAGTATTGTGTGGCGGGCGTTAAGATCAGCGCCGAAAGCCGTGTTAAAGTTGCGGAGGGGGACGCCAACAAGGAATTGGTGCAGCAGGGGTGGCGGACATTTCTGGTGAAAGTGTCGAATCAAGCGGGTATCAATCCCAAGCTGGTTGCCGTCAGCCCGAATGCGGCCCCGCAGTTTCGCCGCAGTCGTGGAGCGAAACGCCCGAAGATCGACATCTCGGCCGCCGATGTCGCGCAGCGGTTTCTGTCGATTGAAATGTTCGACAAGCAACCGTTGAAACCGAAGCTTTCCGGTCTGGAATTGGAATACCGAATCATCCAGCTTTACAGCCGCGATGTCGGTCGCCGCGAAGCGAAGTTGGCGTTCAATGTTGGACAGGGGACGCAGGACATCGGTTTTCGTAATGCCGTGCCGGTGCTGTTCAAGTCGGTGCCGGCGGTTGAAATTTCGTTGGGCGTAAAGGACGCCGACGGCAAGCCGACAATGGCGGCGTTTGTCATTCGCGATAAGTTCGGCCGCATCTACCCCAATCCTGCGCGACGTCTCGCGCCCGATTTCTTCTTTCACAATCAAATCTATCGGGCCGACGGCGAGTCGATCCATCTGCCGCCGGGTGAATACTCGGTGATGATCGCTCGTGGTCCCGAGTATTACGAAGAAACCACCAAACTGGTTGTCCCCCGTGGTGTCGTCAGTCATCGGGCCGAATTCCAATTGCGCCGCTGGACGCATCCGGCCAAACGCCTGTGGTTCTCCGGCGATCATCACGTGCACGCCGCCGGTTGTGCGCACTACGAAAACCCAACCGAAGGTGTCACCCCCGCCGACATGATGCGGCACATTCTGGGCGAAGACCTCAACGTTGGCTGTGTGCTGAGTTGGGGGCCGTGCTGGTACGCGCAGAAGTCGTACTTTGAAGGAAAGACGTCGGCCCTTTCGCGGCCGAACAATCTGATGCGGTACGACGTCGAAGTGAGCGGTTTCCCGTCAGCACACGCGGGACACCTCTGCCTGCTGCGACTGAAAGAAGACGACTTCAGCTACGCCAAGCCGACCACGTTCAATTGGACCTACGGCGGTGAATCGGGGCGTTTCGAGGGAAAGCAGACGTCGGTTATTGGAGAATGGCCCAGTTGGACCGGACCGATTCTGGCATGGGGCAAGAAACAGGGTGGCATCGTTGGTTACAGTCACAGTGGCTGGGGACTGCAACTGCCCGACGTCTTGCCCGGCGGCCAACGCGGGTTCGTCAACTACCGTAATCGGCCCGCCGGCTGGAACGGCCGCGCCGCCGACAAACTGCCCGATTACGCCATGCCGCGCTTCGACGGCATCGGTGCGAACGAGTACATCGTCACCGTTGCCGACGGTGTTTGCGATTTCATTTCGGCTGTCGATACGCCGTCCATCTGGGAGTTGAACGTCTGGTATCACACGCTCAACTGCGGATACCGGGCGCGCATCAGCGGCGAGACCGATTTCCCTTGCATCTACGGCGACAAGGTCGGCCTCGGCCGGATTTACGTCAAGCTCGATCCGGGTCAACCGCTCGATTTCGACACGTGGATTCAAGGCGTGAAGAACGGTCGCAGTTACTGCGGCGACGGTCGCAGTCATATTCTCGATTTCGAAGTCAACGGCGTCGCCGTCGGCGAACCGGGTTCCAGTAACAAGATCAGTCAGTTGAATCTGAAAAAGCCGGGCAAGGTGAAAGTTTCATTCGACGCATCGGCATTGCTGGCAAAGCAGCCGACGCCGAATACCGAGCGCATCCGCAAATCGCGGCTCGATGCGAAACCGTACTGGCATATCGAACGCTGCCGCATCGGCGAAACGCGAACGGTGCCGGTCGAGTTGATCGTCAATGGCCACGCGGTGGCGACGAAGAACATCCCTGCCGACGGCAGCGAACAGTCGCTCGAATTCAACGTCGACTTGAAGCAGTCAAGTTGGGTCGCCGTGCGAATCCTGCCTTCGGTTCATACCAACCCGGTGTTCGTCGAAGTCGCCGGCAAACCCATCCGCGCCAGCCGCAAAAGCGCCCAGTGGTGCCGCAAAGCGGTCGATGTCTGTTGGAATTCCAAGAAAGGCCAAATCCGCGTCAACGAGCAAGCCGAAGCAGCAGCGGCATACGATCGCGCACGAGAGGCTTACGATCGGATTCTTTCTGAGAGTGATGTTGATTGACGACAAAGATTGAAACGCAAAGATGCAAAGAGCCGCAGAGATGCGCAAAGAGAAGGTGATAATTGCGTGCTCCTCGTTGAGTCGCAGCAGAGTTGAGTTAGTGGAGCCTCTCATTTCATACTTTGCGAACCTTTGCGGCTCTTTGCATCTTTGCGTTTAAAAAACAACTCGCAATTCTCCATTAATGTAGCCAACCCGATGATTTGCATCTCCGTCACTCCGACGTCGCGTAAACTTGCGAAGGTCGATATTCTCAATGCGTCGCGGAACTGCGACATGATTGAAGTCTGTCTCGATCATCTGGCCAAGGAGCCGGACGTCGGCGATTTGATTTCCGGGTTCGACAAACCGATTCTCGTCTCCTGTCGCCGGAAGGCCGATGGGGGACATTTTACGGGGACCGAAGAGCAGCGGCTGGGATTGCTGCGGCAGGCAATTGGGGCGGGCCCCGATTACATCGAGCTGGAACTCGATATCGCCGGCAGTGTGCCGCGTTTCGGGAAGACCAAGCGGGTCATCAGTTACACCAGCATCGATCGTCCGTTGGGTAAGATCGACGACATTTTCATTGAGGCGTACAAGGCGAATGCCGATGTCGTCAAGTTTACCTGTCCCACGCCCAATCTCGATGCCGCCTGGCCGTTGCTGGCGGCGGTCGCCAAGAAACGCGAGTTGCCGGTGGTTGGCATGGGGCTGGGGCGGCCGGGCATCACATTTTCGCTGTTGGGTCGCAAATTCGGTTCGCCGTGGATTTACGCCGCCCTCGAAAAAGGGATGGAAGCCCACGAGGGACAGCCCAGCATCTTCGAGTTGGACGAACTGTACGACTGGAAGGAAATTGGCGAGAAGACCAAGCTCGTCGGTGTGGTTGGCTTCGGGCCGCGTGAGACGTTGACCGTCCGCATTCTGAATGCCGGTTTCAAGTTGCTCGAAAAAGAGACACGCTGTTTGCCGTTGGAAATTGGCGGCCTCGACAAACTGGCCAAACGGCTCGAAACGCTGCGGGTTAACATGCTCGTGGTGCGTCCGGAACTTTCGACGGAGGCATTGGAATTCGCCGAACACGCCGAAGAGGCCGCGCAACAGAGCGGTTACGCCGACCTGCTGCTCAAACAGAAGAACGGATGGAACGCCTACAACATGATTTGGCGCAGCGCGCTGAAGGCGATTGAGGACAAGCTCGGCAAGGAAAACTCCGACGACCGTCCGCTCGACCGTCGAAATGTTCTGGTGGTGGGAGCCAACGGAACCGCGCAAGCAATGATTCACGGCATTCACCGCCGCAAGGGCGTTGTTAGCGTAACGGCACCGAACGACAAGCAGGCGCAGCGCGTCGCAAAGCAATTCGGAATTCGCGTCGTCCCCTTTGCCAGTCTGTACGACACACTGGCCGACCTCGTTATACTGACCGATCCCAATCTGAAAATGGGTCATAAGAAATCGGAAATGAACGCGGGGTATTTTCGCACGCATATGACCGTGCTCGATGTCTGCCGGTTACCGAGCGATTCCCCCTTCTGTTTTGAAGCGCGTCAGCGTGGCTGCAAAATCGTCGAACCGGCCGACGTCTACATCGACCAGCTTTCCGCCCAGTTCAAGGCGATTGCCGGACAGGATTTGCCGGTGGAGGCGTACCAGTCGATTCTGGCCGAGCAGAGGTGACTGAGGGACAGCGTTGGTACATCTGGATGGCGGAGCATGTCGGATGAAGCGTCGAACGATGCCGACTATCCGTGAAGTTCTGATGGCCGTCATTGGAATCGGGTGGCTTGGCTGTTCGACCTACATGGTGATTGACAGCATCAGCACACGCGATACCAATTCAGTTCGAGGAGTCGTTTTGGCCTCGCGCGTCATCAAGGATGGAGGAACATCGGGGCAATATTTAGTTCCGAGAGTCGAATACCAATACGTCGTAGCCGCGCAGCGTTTTCGCGGCATCTGGCTCGGCCTTCCTGAGAATAGACGGATGGCGAACTGGACTGCTGCACGTTTCGCCCCTGGAACAAATTGTGCAGTTTTTTACAATCCGGCGACTCCAAGCGACGCGTCGTTGGAGAAGCGACCGACAACGTTGCGAATGTTCTTGGCGATGATGCCTGGATTGGTAGGGCTTGTCTTACTTACAGCTGTGATCGCCTACTACGTGTTGCGCCGAGTAAGGGCTTCAACTGGCGCGCAGACGGCTGTTGAATCCACTCATTGACCAAGACTGCCAGCGTATATCGAGAATCTGCCATACGTGATATCGTGTTGTTTGGTCTTGTTTATTTCCGCCCATGTTCTTTCACAAGATTCCGTCTTTCAACATGGCAATTGAACGAATCGAGTGGCAGTGTCCGCAGTGTGAACGGCGTTATGCGATTCCCGCTAATTTACCCCGCCCAACGTCTTGCCCGAAATGTCAGCCGGATGACGAACAGGCGGCAGTGCCAGCCGTGACGCAGCAGTCCGATAGCACTTTCGCCGACAGTTCCAACTTGGAACCGCCGTTAAGGGCCGACGTAGAGTTTGAGGCAGCGGCGGGTGAACGAGACGCTGCGGCCGGTCGCTAGCGCCGAAAATATCCGGCGCTGCGCGTCATCTCGTTGTTCTATCGCTGCCTGGCGGCGGTAATTATTCTGGCGACGGTGGTGGCATTTGTTGCGGGCGTCGTGGCCGTTTTTCAGGCCAATGATCAGTCGGAGCGTTGGGCCGCCGTTGGTATTGGTCTCGGTTCGTTGGTGGGCGGCGCATTCTGGAGTGTCACCGTTTTGGCGTTTGCCGAGCTGATAAAATTGATGCTCGACATCGAACAGAACACGCGGCAGCGATGAATATGCGTGCCGTTTTCTATCTGGCCCGACACGTGCCACAGGCCGACATTCGGACATCGAATCTACCCGGTCTTCCTACCTGGAACACGAATATCGCCATTGACCTCGAATTTGTGCGGAAATATGCCTCCAAATCGCACTGCCTGTAGGATGGCCTCTCAGTGTATAATCAACTCACGTCGAATTCCGGCGGCGAGAACCAATGGAGAGGTTGGATGCCAAGTGTGACTGTATTCTGTTTTTTGGCGAGCTACGCGGTTGCCTTCGGGCTGGAGATTGCGCGGTGGTTTCGGAAAATTTCGATCAACCGCATTGTCGTCCTCGTCGCCGCAGCCGCCGGCATGGTCGCCCATACGATCTATTTGCTCAATCGCAGCGGGCAAACCGGAAAGCCGCCGCTGTTGAGCTCAACACACGACTGGATGCTCGTGCTGGCTTGGCTGGTGATTGGATCGTACCTGCTTCTGACGGCCCTCAACCGCAAGTTGCCATTGGGGGTGTTTCTGTTGCCCGTGGTGATTGTTCTGATCATCATGGCGTATTTCGTCAGCGACGGTCCCAATCTTCGCGTCGGGCCGAAAGCTGCCATCGAACAGGCCCATAGTGGCTGGGTTATGCTCCATGCCACGTTGTTGGTGTTTGGTATCACCGGTGTTGTGGTCGGTTTTGTGCTGAGCGTGATGTACCTTTATCAGCATCGAAGGTTGAAACATCATCAGGCGATGGCCAACGATTTGGCTTTACCCAGCCTTGAGCGGTTAGCGCGACTGAACCGCTCGGCGGTCATCATCTCGGTGCCGCTGCTCACATTGGGAATGCTATTTGGCGTTTTTATGGGCCTTCTTTCCCGCAAGGGGCCGAATCCCATTTCATTCGCCGACCCGATCGTCATCAGTAACAGTATTGTCTGGTTGGTGATGCTCGTGTTTTTCGTCTGGTTATTGGCAACCAGGCGACCGGTCGGGAAACAGGTGGCCTGGACAACTATCTGGGCGTTCGGCTTCCTGCTGGTAACTATCATCAGCCTGCAGGTGTTAACCGGCGACCTCGATGTAATTCAAACGTGGCACTAGAAAAAGCCAAGCGTCGAGTGTCTAGAGCTGAGAGCCAGGAAAGCAAAGCCCACGGGCTGCGGCCCGTGGGATCTGAAATGACGTTGGAGTTTGTTCTTTGAATCTGCAAGTGGTCTATTGCAATCATCATTCCGCGGCGCTGGCGGTGCGCGAACGGTTGGCGTTCTCGTCTGAGGAATTATTACACGCTGCCTACGATCGGCTGCGCGTCGATTTTCCCGACTCAGAAATCGTTGTGCTTTCAACCTGTAACCGCGTTGAACTGTATGCGGCCCACGAATCGCCCGACGAAGCGCCGACGCATCAGCAGATTGCGAGGTTCTTCGCCGACTTCCACCAGATTCCACTCGACGAATTCGTCGATGATCTCTTGGAGCAAACCGGGCCGGACGCCGTGCGGCATTTGTTCGAGGTCACTTCCAGCGTCGATAGCATGGTGCTGGGTGAGCCGCAGATTGTCAGCCAGGTGAAAGAGGCCTACGACGTCGCGATGAAAAACGACGCCTGTGGGCCGTTGACCAATGCATTATTTCAGGGAGCGTTAAGAGTCTCGGCACGCGTGCGGACCGAAACCAAACTGTCCGAAGGTCGCGTCTCCATTGCCAGCGTCGCCGTCGGCGAATTCGGCAAGAGTATTTTCGACCGCTTCGACGACAAAACGGTACTCATTATTGGTGCCGGCGAGATGGCGGAGGAAACTCTTCGTTATCTGAAAGAGGAAGGTGTTCGCGATATCATCGTCGTCAACCGCAGCCTGAAACGTGCTGAAGAGTTGGCTGCTGAGTGGGGCGGCCGAACGGAGCCGTTCGACAAGCTCGACGAATGCCTGGTCGCCGCCGACGTGATTGTGAGTACAACCGGTGCCGACCGACCGATCATTGATGTTCCGCGGTTTCAGCAGGTGCTGGAGAAGCGGGAGGGAAGGGCGGTATTCGTTCTCGATTTGGGAGCGCCTCGCGATTTCGAACCGGCCGTCGGCGAGATCGACGATAGTGTCTTCCTGTACGACATTGACAGCTTGGAGCAAACCTGCGAACGCAATCGGGGCAAACGCGTTAAAGAGATCGAACGTGCGCAGCGGCTGATTGAAGAGGAGACCGCGAAATTTATGCACGATGTTTATCACCAGGCGACAGGCCCGGTGGTCAAACGATTGCGCGAGGAATGGCACGACATCCGCCGGCAGGAAGTCGAACGGCTTAATAAGAAATTGAGCCACCTCGCCGCTGAAGACGTTCGTGAAATCGAACAGTCGATCGAACGAATCGTCAACAAGCTGTTGCACCCGCCGCTAAAGGCCCTGAAGGATGAAGCGAAAGAGGGTACGCCTCACGGGCTAATCGACGCGATGAAACGGTTGTTTCATCTCGGTGACTGACGGTAACTGCTGATTGATTGTTTATGTCGATTAAAGCCTGAATCGCAAGTTGTGAAGTTGCGAATTTGGCTTGACGGGAGACAAGAGCCCCAAGTATTTAAGCCTGAAGCGCAAGCGAAGGAGCTTGCTGGCATCGCCTTGGAGTCATCCTTCGCTTGCGCTTCAGGCTTTGATTTTGCAGCGTTCTACGCTACGGCGCCTCGCCGGGGAACTGCTTCAGCATCGAAAGAATCGGATTCAGGGCGACCTGTCCCAGGCCGCAAATTGACGTCTGTTCGAGCGTCTCGCCGAGCTCGGTCAGCACCTGCAGCTCTGTCGTTTCGCGACTGCCGTCCTGTACGCCTTCGAGCAGTTCGACCGCTTTTTCGCTGCCGATGCGGCAGGGTACACATTTGCCGCACGACTCGTTGCGGAAGAAGCGGACAATGTTGGTTGCTAATACGAACAGGTCGCGGGTGTCGTCGATCACGATGACCGCACCGGTGCCGAGCATGCTGCCGGCTTGCTGCATCGCTTCGAAATCGAGTGGCGTGTTCGCGTGGGCGGCGGTGAGGAAGTTTGAACTGGCTCCGCCGGGCAAGAATGCCTTCAACGCTCGTCCATTTCGCATGCCGCCAGCTCGCTCGATGAGTTCCGCAACCGTCGTGCCGACCGGAATTTCGTACACACCCGGTTTCGCGATGTCACCGGAAACTGAAACGAATTTCAGGCCGGCATAATTTCCCGCTGCTTGTTCGTTCCACCACCCGCTGCCGTGATGCACGATGGACGTTGCCAGCGCAAATGTCTCGACGTTGTTGATGAGCGTCGGTTTGCCCCAGAGACCGTACGTGCCGGGATAGGGCGGCTTAATGCGCGGCTCTCCGCGTTTATCTTCCAGCGCTTCCAGCAGCGCTGTTTCTTCGCCGAGAATATACCCGCCGGGAGAGATGAAGATTTCGATATCGAAGTTGCATCCAGAACCGGCAGCGTTGTCCCCCAGGATGCCGGCTGCCTGGGCGCGGGCGATTTCGGCTTCCAAGGCGCGCCGTTGTTGTTCGTATTCATGCCGGATGTAAACGATGCCCTGTTCGGCGCCGATGGTCAGTCCGGCCAGCAGCATGCCCTCGACAACCAGATGGGGCAACGTTTCGAGAATGACGCGGTCTTTGAATGTCCCCGGCTCGCTCTCGTCGGCATTGCAAATCACATATTTGGGTTCCGCCTGCTCGTGGGCCACAAGCTCCCACTTTTGCCCGGTGGGGAATCCGGCACCGCCCATGCCGCGGAGATTGCTCGACTTGAGTGGGGCAATACAGGCCGCGCCCACATCGTTTTTTCCAGCGGTCAGCGCCTTCACGGTGCCGTAGCGGTCGGCCGTTGTCCGGTAGGGATCGCACTTCCACTGCGGCGATGCCGCGGGGGACTCATCAGGGGGCAATTTGCCTGGCTCGTTTATGAGTTCGAGCAGCGCATCGAAATCGGACACGGTTTCCTGCGGCACGGGTGTCTCGTTAATCGAAATCGCAGGAGCCGTCTCACAACGGCCGAGGCACGACACTTCATGCAGTTCGACGTCGCCGTTGTTGTGCAAGCTGCTGCGCAGTTCAGATGTGAGTTCCCCGCAGCCCCGCATGGAGCAGACCACGTCGCGGCAAACATGAACGGCGGCCGTTGGTGGAGCCGTGCGACGAAAGTGCGGGTAGAAGCTGACCAATCCTTCGAGTCGATAGAGTGGAACACGCTCGCGGGTGGACAGTTCACGCAGCGCAGCCTCGTCGATAAATCCTCGCTGCTGTTGAAGCTGCATCAACTCTCTGAGCAGTCTCACCGCCGGCACCTCGTCGCAAATGATTCTCGACTTTGGGTTAAAATCACCAACTGTGGACGGAAACGGCCACGGCCGCCGACAGTGCGGCGAACATCAGCAACAGCATGCCCGCACATCCTCCTGCACTCACCGTCGCAATACCGTGCCGACTGCCGAGCGACTCCACATAATCCTTCGCATCCTTCAGGCCGCAACCGGCTTTGTCGCGGTAGATCTTGATGGCGTGAATCTTCTTGCCTGCGCGCAGCAATTCCAGAAGTTGGGAATCGCCGGGGTTTGTTGGTGCGGCGTCCTCGGTCGGTGAACGACTTGCTGGCTCACTGGCATACGGGTTGGCCAGTGTGTCTTCGAGCGCCGCGCCGCAGGCGGAGCAGAAACTCGATGTCGATGCGTTATCGGCATTGCAAGTCGGGCAACTCGGCATGGAACGATTCACTTCCAGGTGTTGCGGCATCGATTGGAATAACTGTTCGTGTCAATTTTTTGACGTAACAGCATCCGAACAGTGTCATCTTTGTTTAAAAACCGCCTACGGATTAATCTTCAGCAATTCGACGGTGAAGTACAGTATCGAATTCGCGGGAATTGATCCTTTTCCGCGCGGGCCATATGCCAGATTCGAAGGGAGTATCAGTTGGATCTTGCCACCTTCGCCGACCAGTTGAAGGCCCTCTGTCCAACCGCGAATTACGCCGTTGAGCGGAAACTCGGTTGGCTCGTTGCGCTTGTATGAGCTGTCAAACTCTTTGCCGTCGGCAAACGTTCCTGCATAGTGAACTGAAACAGTGTCTGTCGCTTTGGGCTTTTTCCCTTTGCCCTGGCGCGTGATCCGGTACATCATTCCAGAACCGGTGGTCAAGAATTTCCCGTCCGCTTCCGTGTCGGCAAAGGGACCAAGACCAGGTGGAGTGGTAGACTTCGGAATGGCCGGGTCGATGCCAGCCGGATCGGCACTTTCGGGAGTCTCTGGCGATTGGGGTGGCTGTTTGATGTCGAGCAATTCAACAGTGAAGTACAGTGTCGCATCGGGAGGGATCGGTCCTCCGCCGCTTGGGCCATAGCCCAGTTCTGAGGGGATGATCAGATCGATCTGTCCCCCTTTGGCCACAAGTTGCAGCCCCTCGGTCCAGCCGGCGACAACGTCCTGCAGGCCGAACTCTGCCGGTCGCTGGCGTTTGTACGAGCTGTCAAACTCTGTCCCGTCTGCCAGTTTTCCCTCGTAATGGACCTCGACGGCACCGGTCACGGCCGGCTTTGCGCCGGTACCTTCGCGCGTAATTCGATACTTCAAGCCTGTGTCGGTAGTTGTAAACTCCCCATCGGTGCCCTCAAAGGGACCAAGAGGATGTTCCGCCTCGTAGGCTTTCAATTCGGCGGCCGATTTACCGGATCCGCAGCCGACGGCAAAAACAATCATCATGGCAGCCGCGAAAGGTGCCAGGTAGCGTGCCACAGCCATTGTCACTCCTCCAAATATGTATGCAACGAAAAAATCACTTGGCAGAATATCTCAGGCGTTTTTGCGCCACGTTGCCTCACCATAGTCGATCTCCGTTGTTGGATGCTACTGCCAAGACGGTCGTTGGCGACAGATTTCAGGTGAGGTGATTTTGCATCACCTGAAGCGAGTTGCGGGCAAACCGGCGTTGCTGGTAGCGAACATATGGGTAGCCGACCTTCGAGAGCCATATGCCAGGCTTGGAGAAGGCGACAATTTCGTACCAAACCGAGTCGTCGGCGTGTTGCCATTCGACGCGGAATCGTTCTTCGCCGCGCTCGACATGCCCTTTCAACGTTCCGTAGGCAAAGGAAAACTCGTCGCCGACTTCCGATGCTGTCTCTTTGACGTAGACGATTCGGCAAACGTTGACAACCCAGAGCCCGCAAGCGCGAGCCAGTGTTCCCACCAGTTCGCCTTCGCGAAGCCTCGCATCGGGCCAGCACGGTTCGACCCATCCGAGTTGCAGCATTCGCCACGATTTGAGGGCTTGCCTGGCACGCTCGAACGTGGCCCTGCCGCTGCCGAGGCGCACTCGATTGCGGTCCACGACATAACCCGACGGCGGCTTGCCGCGCGAGCCGCCCACCTCATTGTACGACAGCGGCATGTCGCGATTTGAATCGCGGATGTCGGCAAGAATGTGGGCAGTCGGCTTGCGGATCAGAAACATGGACAGATCATTCAGTCGGCGGTTTACAGAACAGGTAACGTAGCTCAACGGGTTCGAGTTGAGAATGCAACCGCGGCGAAGTCAGTGCAGGTATCGACGATTCGGCTTGATCGAAAATCAGTCGGCAGCGACAATTCGCTGCGGCTGGTGGTCGATTCCGTTAATCCATCTGAAGGCGCAGGAGCATGGTTCGGGACGTTTCTGTTTTGATTTCCGATTTGAGCAGCTCCGAAGCCGGCGTGCGGAGCAGTGCAGCGGAGGCACTGTCGCGTCTTGGTGACGATGCGTGCGGCGCAGCCGTGCCGCTCGCCCGCTGTGTCGGCGATGACAATGAAGAGTTGCGAGAGTGGGCGGCGGCGGCGTTGGAAGAGCTTGGCCCGCCCTCAGCTGCCGACTTGGATGCGCTGATCGAGTTGTTGGCGGACGAAGCTCCCGATGTTGCCTATTGGTCAGCCACGCTGATTGGAAGATTGGCCGAACGGGCCGTTGCTGCGGTTTCGGCATTATGCTCCGCCTTGGAAGCAGATCGACCGGTTATTGTGCGCGAACGCGCAGCGTGGGCGCTGGGGCGAATCGGCCAATCGGCAGGAGAAACGGCGATTGCAGCCTTGAACAAAGCAGGCAACGATTCACAGCCTCGACTCGCCCGACTGGCGCAACGGGCGTTAGATCGCATTTCTGGCTGAAGGCGCTGACGACCTGCTGTCGGCAAACGACAGTCTACGAAACGGCAAGGGCCTCTTCGGCCGCTTCGACAGATTCTTCAGCGGCAACATCATCCGTTGCCGTGACGTCATCCGTTTCGGCGACGTCATCCGTTTCGACGACGTCATCGGCTGTGGCGGCATCATCCGCTGTGGTGACATCGTCAACTGCAGCGGCATCATTAGCAGTCACATTATCTTCCGTGGGCGGCTCTTCGACGGATGTGCGATTGCCGCCGGCATGCAGCGATTTCTCGAGCGCCTTTTGGCCGCGATTCATCAGGCTGTCGGGTGGTTCCCCATGCCCGGCTAACGTAACGCCCGCCGAAAGTGTGAGCTGCAACTCAAGCTCGTCGATTTGGAACGGCGTTTTGCTTGCGGCAATGCGATAGCGTTCGGCAGCACTGGTGGCATCATCTAAAGAGCACGCCGGCAGCATCATGCAAAAACTGTTTTCGCTACGAGCTATTGTCAATTGTTGTGTTATGAAAATGTTTCTAAGCGGCGAGTTCCTGCAGAATTCCGTCTTGGAAGGAACGTCCTTCGACGACGAGCGTCATCTTTTCGTGGCT
>Ga0115002_10005564_pt1 | contig 14800 bp, 15 predicted proteins | sample ArcticOcean_MG_C_8_FD_89576 | JGI IMG/M metagenome (GOLD analysis project Ga0115002, IMG submission 89576) | Marine microbial communities from western Arctic Ocean - ArcticOcean_MG_CB11_86 | ecosystem: Environmental > Aquatic > Marine > Oceanic | place: Arctic Ocean: Canada Basin | collected... | reverse complement strand
TCACCGCCGTCGCCGATGGCTACCAGGGCGCGCTCATGGCCCCCACCGAAGTCCTCGCCGAGCAGCACTTCCTGGGCATCCGGCGCCAGTTGGAAGCCCTCGTGCAACCCAGCTTGGAACAGGATTGGTTCAGCTTCTACCTGGCGCCACACCCCGTCCCCATCAGCATCGGCCTACTCACCGGCAGCACCAAAGCGGCTGCGCGTCGTGAGTTGGTCCGGCGCGCGGGCGAAGGCACCCTCGACATCCTCGTAGGCACCCACGCGCTCATCCAGAAGGACGTCAAGCTCGCGAAACTCGCCTTGGCCGTCGTGGATGAGCAGCAGCGTTTCGGCGTGCTCCAGCGCGCCGCGCTCCGAGACAACACCTCGCGGATGCCCCACCTGCTGCTCATGTCCGCCACGCCCATCCCGCGAACCCTCGCCCTCACTGTCTACGGCGACCTCGACGCCTCCACTATCCCCGAATTGCCCGCAGGTCGCTTGGAGATCAAGACGTCGCTCGTTCCCAACAGCCGCTCCGCCGCCGCCGAAGGGTTCATCGTGAAAGAAGTTGCCGATGGCCGTCAGGCGTTCGTCGTCTGCCCGCTCATCGACGAATCAGAGTCCGTGCTCGCACGCGCCGCGACTGTTGAGTTCGACCGCCTGCGTGACACCACGCTGTCGGAATTGCGCGTTGGCCTGCTCCACGGTCGCATGCCCCTCGCCGAGAAGCAGGCGGTCATGGACCTCTTCCGCACAGGCGAACTCGACGTGCTGGTCACCACCCCGGTCATCGAGGTCGGCATCGATGTCCCCAACGCGACAGTCATGATGATCCAGGGCGCAGACCGTTTCGGCCTGGCCCAGTTGCATCAACTTCGAGGACGTGTGGGGCGAGGAGAGCACCAAAGCTACTGCCTTCTGCTCTCAGACTCGCTGTCCGAGGACGCCAAGGCGCGCCTCGATGTATTGGTCAAAACCACCGATGGATTCGACATCGCGGAGGCCGACCTACGCCTGCGTGGCCCAGGCGACTACTTCGGCACACGCCAATCAGGCCTGCCCACGCTCAAGATGGCCCGCCTCGACGACCGCGACCTGCTGTCGTCTGCCCGTGCCGAGGCCCAGGCGCTCATCGAACAAGACCCCGCGCTCACGCACAACCCCGGCCTCGCCGCAACCGTCGCCCGCTACGCCACGGCAGTCTCCGACGAGATGGCCTAGTTGGTCGTTAGCGTGACCTTCTCAATCTCCTCAGCAAGCACGGAGTCCAGGTTTTCGATCGGGATACCCGAAGTCAGCACGACCTTGGCGCCAGTCAGATCAAGCAGCGCGTGGAACCGGCTCACCAGCGCCAGATCCTTCATCCCCTCAGCTTCGGGATTCACCAAGATCAGATCGGGATTCATCACCCCTAGCTGCTCGATGGCCTCCGAGGCCGTTGGCACGTGGACAACCTTGCAGAAACCCTCTGCCTCCAGCCCCTTCACCGTTGTTTCTCTAACCCAATCATGGTGCTCGACGAGCAACACGTACAACATTTTGTGTCCTGCCATAACCTGCCTCCATGGACTAGGTCCAGAGCGTTTGCGTCCTGGCCCAAAGTTCGCAACTCAACGCACGAACGCCTTACCCGCAGGTACTCCGCAAACGTTAGGTCCGGTTTCTGTGATATTCATGTAGCCATTCGGTCGAGAGCGACCTACGTCGGCAGCGACCTACGTCGGCAGCAGGCTACACATAACTACGTACCGAATCATTGCTATTCGCGCGCCGTATTCCGCCGGTTCTGCCTATTTGGCTACGTAATTCTACTTAGAATAGTGTGCCGATGAAGGCCGCTTGCAGTACCGATCCCACAAGGACTGGACAGGCCAAGCGATCGCGAACGGAGAGGCACGATGTGGTGCTGTGAGTCCAAGCTCTGACAAACGCACCGGGCGGTTGTTGGTGGTGGGCCGTGCAAGCTCGCATAATGGCCCTATGGGATTTGCGCGTTGGAGATAGTTAAAGTCGAATGGCGGGGGGTGAAAGTCCCGTACGGACATCCAGAAGACACTGGCGGCAAGCAGCTCGTCCGCTACGCCCTTCTGCTCTGGATGCAGACCGACGACGGCATCATGGGCGTCGGTGAGGCCTCACCCCCCGGCTCATCCAGCGAGGAGCGGATCGCCGAGATTGGCGCTATGCTCCACGACCTCGCCCCCACGACGATCGGGCTAACTCCGACGATGGCGTTCGATGTCGTCTCCGCACTCACTCCGCACACCGCTGAGGGAGATGTCCTGCGTTTCGGCTTGGAGACCGCGACCCTCGATCTCATCGGTCAACAACGGCTCCGCCCCATTGAGGATCTGCTCAATGGCGTTATCGACTGGGTGCCCATCTGCGCTGACGTCAGCTTCGTCGAGCCGGACGAGGCTGCGCGCCAAGCTAAGCAGGCGGTCGACGACGGCTTCATCTGCGTGAAGCTTTCCATCGGCTCACGCTTTGCGGAGCACGATGTCGCAGTAGTCCGGGCGGTGCGCGAGGCCATCGGCTACGACATCGCCCTGCGCGCAGACGCCGACGAGGCCTGGAGCCCGGATCGCGCCATCACTACCCTCAAGTTGCTTGAGCCCTACAACCTGGAGTTTGTAGAGCAACCCGTCATAAACCTGGATCTGAAAGGCATGGCCGAAGTACGTCGGTCAGTGTCCATGCCCATCGCGGCAGACGAGTCCCAGCGGACGTTGGCCGACGCTGAAGCGATCATCGAGGCAGGAGCAGCCGATGTCCTCATCGTCAAACCCACGCTTGCCGGTGGCGTTCGCGCCACCCAGGCAATCATGGCGCTCGCCGCCCAGAACGGCTTACGTTCAGTGATCGCATCGTCAATGGAAACTGGCGTAGGCACAGCCGCTGCGCTCCACCTAGCGTCCTGCCTCGGCGAAGCGGAAGCCAGTGGACTCACCTCTGGCCGCTGGTTGGAGAGCGACCTTCTCGTCCACCCGCTCGTTCCTGTGCGTGGTCACATCACCGTGCCGCAAACGCCTGGCCTTGGCATTGAAGTCGACCGTGACGCGGTCGACCGCTACACCACCGGCGTCATGGGTGTCGTCCGCTGAAGCAGGCCACGCCCTGCACCCACTCGCTGCCGCTTGGCTATGGCCGACGTTCGCGAGCAGCGCCCTTCCTGAAGCCGTAGAGGGCACACAAGAGGGCGCGGTATCGCGAGCGCTAGAGCGAGCGCCTAGAAGTCGATCACGCCCATGCGGCCTGCGTGGTAGTCCTCGATGGCTTGGTGGATCTCTTCTTTCGTGTTCATCACGAAGGGGCCGTAGCGAGCCAGTTGCTCGTTGATCGGCAGGCCACCTAGGAGCAGAAAGCTGAGAGGTTCATCGCCTGTGTTCGTCACGCGCACCTGGCCGCCGTCCTGATCGAACGATACGAGTTCGCCCTCTACGGCATCCTCTTGCTCGTCTATCCCGAAGCGGCCTCGGCCTTCGACCAGGTAAGCGAATGCGTTGTACTCGGACGGTACACGCTGCACGTGCGACGCGCCTGGCTGGAGGATGAAGTGGAGGTACAGGATCGGCGTGTGGGTGTCGATCACCGCATCTACGCCTAACGCTTCGCCAGCAATCACGCGAACCCAGACCCCAGCCTCATTACTGGCCACGGGTACGTCCTCCGCAGGGAACTCCTGGTAGCGAGGTGGCACCATCTTCTCCGCTGCGGGCAGGTTCACCCATAGCTGGAAGCCATGTAGGCGACCACCGTTCTGCATGACATCCTCAGAAGGCATCTCCGAGTGCACCACACCTGAGCCGGCGGTCATCCATTGCACCGAACCTGGCTTTAGGATGCCGGAGTTGCCAGCAGAGTCTTTGTGCTGGAACGATCCGTCCAGCATGTAGGTCACCGTCTCGAAGCCTCGGTGAGGGTGGTCGGGCGCGCCCACTGCTTCGCCCGGAGCGTAGTCGGCAGGGCCCATCTCATCGAGAAGCAGGAACGGGTCGTACATCGCGAGGTGCTCCGTCGGGAACGGCCTACGCACAGCGAATCCGCCTCCTTCTATCGTTCGAACACTGTCCACCGTGCCCATCACGGTGCGGATAGCGGTTTCGTCAACTTTCGTGGTCATCGGTCAACAGCTCCATCGCCTCATGGGCGTCAGCAATCATCTTAACGAACGGGCGACGCCCGCACCAAGTCAGATGCAAACCACGGGGTGCAGGTGCCCCGGCCCTGCGAGCTGGCAAACAGAAGCTCTCGCAGTTGGCTGCGCGAGCGCTGACTCGTAGAATTGACCGCATGACCATTCTTACCGAAATCACCAAGCGCTTCGCAGCAGCGGTCGCCGAAGCGCAGAAGCAGGGTGTGCTGCCCGAGGGAGAGCTCCCCGAAGCCCCCATAGACCGCCCCCAGAACCCCGAGCACGGCGATTTCGCAACCAGCCTACCCCTCCGGCTGGCTAAGCTCGCGCGCAAGTCGCCGATCCAGATCGCGGAGAGCCTTGTGCCGTTCGTTTTGCCCGGCGGCAAGCCAGATGGCCTCGTCGACTCCGCGTGGGTCGCACCGCCCGGCTTCCTCAACGTCAAGCTGAGCAACGCCTGGTTGCAAGCGCAGGTCGAAGCGATCCGCGAAGCGGGTGCAACCTTCGGGAACACCCAGGCAGGCGTTGGCAAGAGCGTGCAGATCGAGTTCGTCAGCGTGAATCCCACAGGGCCCGTACACGTCGGCCATGCTCGTGGCGCCGTTCTGGGCAGCGCGCTCGCCAACGCGCTCGCAGCTGCGGGCTACGACGTTGCTCGCGAGTATTACGTCAACGACGCCGGAACCCAGATGGAGTTGTTCTACGAATCTACCTACGTCCGTTACGCGCAAGCGCTTGGGGAGACCGGCGAGGAAATTCCTGAGAACGGCTACCGGGGCCAGTACGTTGTCGACGTGGGCGAAGAGATCGCCAAAGAGTATGGACGTGAGTTCCTGGATATGGAGCGCGCCACGGGCGTCACTGCGATCGGCGTCGTGGGCCTCGATCGGATGTTGGTGGCTATCGCCGCCGACCTGCTGGGCATCGGAGTGGATTTCGATGTCTGGTTCCGCGAGAAATCGCTGTTCGAGTCTGGGGAGTTCGATGAGGCGATAGCCGTATTGGAGAAGGCTGGCTACACCACTGAGCGTGAAGGTGCGAAATGGTTCACATCAACCGCTCTCGGTGAGGAGAAGGACAACGTCATCGTCCGCTCCTCCGGTTCGCCCACCTACTTCGCCTCTGATATCGCGTACCACCGGAACAAGCTCGAACGTCGTGGTTTCGACCAGGTCATCGACATCTGGGGTGCCGACCACCAGGGCCACGTCACACGCATGAAGGCGGTTCTGCGTGCCCTTGGCATCGACGATTCACGCCTTACGATCCTCATCTCGCAACTCGTCACGTTGAAGTCTGGCGGCGATATCGTCCGCGCTTCCAAGCGCACCGGCCAGATAATCACGCTCGCGGATCTCGTTGAGGAAGTGGGGCCGGACGCCTGTCGCTTCTTCTTCCTGTCGCGCGCGGCCGAGAGCCAGATGGAGTTCGACCTAGAACTCGCCAAGAAGGAATCCAGCGACAACCCCGTCTACTATGTGCAGTACGCGCATGCACGCATCTCCGGAATCCTACGCCAAGCTGCTGAGCGAAATGTATCGTGGGACGACGGCGACGTTGGGTTGCTTGTCGATGATGCGGAACTTGCGTTGGTGCGCAAGATGCTTGTATTGCCCGAGCACATCGACGCCATCGCTATCACGCTCGCGCCCCATGCGTTGCCGCACTATGCGGTGGAGTTGGCCAACGCGTTCCACCAGTTCTACGACCAATGCCGCGTCGTCTCGTCTGAGCCTGGCGACCTGCCGATAATGAAGGCCCGCCTCAAGCTGATCGAGGCCGCCCGGATCGCCCTGGCCCGCACGCTCACCCTGATGGGCATGTCCACGCCCGACACGATGTAGGGCGAGTCTGGGCTACGCGGTCGCCCCCACATACCAGTCGTAGATCTGCGTCGCCGTCATGAACGCCACCCCCGGGTGGTTCTTGACCACCTCCAGCATCTTCACGAACGAGGGGAATCGGTGCGGTTGCCCCATGATGAATGGGTGCACCGCGATCGGCAGGATGCGCGCGGTCTCTGGCGTATCGCTCAGCAACGTAGACAGCGATGCCTCCACCCGGTCAAGCATTTCCGGTGCTTTGTGTCCGCCGCGCAGGTAGATACCGATGTCGTTGATCTCATTCGAGTACGGAATCGACGTGAGCGAACCTGCCTTGACCTTCATAGGATAGGGTTGGTCGTCATTCACCCAATCCAAGACATATTTCACACCTTCTTCGGCGAGCACATCCGGCGTGTCGAATGTCTCCTGGAGGCCGGGGCCAAGCCAACCCCGTGGACGCTTGCCCGTCTGGCGCTCGATGGCATGCAGCGTTTTTCGGATCTCTGCGCGCTCGTCGTCTACCAGGTTGAGCGGTACCTGGTGGTAGCCGTGGCCCACCGGATCCCAATCCGCCTGCATGCACGCCTGAACCACACCAGGGTACGAATCTCCCACAGAGCCGTTCAGCGTCATGGTTGTCGCGATCTCCAGGCGCTTCGTGACCTCCAGCATCCGCCAGATGCCCACGCGCAGCCCGTACTCGAACACCGAGAACTGAGGCACCTCTGGCAGGTTTTTATTCCCGGGTTGACCGAGAGGCGATCCGGTGGGTTCATCGAACTCCTTCTGCTCCACGTTTACCACCAACATCACCGCCAGGCGGAGGCCGTCGGGTAGGGCTAGTGGGGGGCGGTCGATTATGGGGACGAAGTCGGCTCTGGGGTTCGCCATCGGGCACCTCGCACAGCGGATTGAGCGCGAGTGTAGCCCACGAGGGAACTTTTGCGAGCGTCCTCTCGTCCTACCATCGACCACCAAATCGAGCCACGGAGTAATAATGAAGCGTTTCTTCTCATTTACCGCACTCGCCATCGCAGGCCTGGCGCTCTTCGCCGCCTGCGGAGCCGACATACCGGGCGCAGGCGACAATGGCGGGGGCGGATCTGCCGATACCGGCAAATTCGCTGGCCAGATCACCATCGGTCCGGTCTGCCCCGTCGAGCCCTGCGATTTCCCCGAGGGGGCGATCTACCAGGGACGCGACCTCACGTTCCTGCGCTCCGGCGCGAGCACGTTCAACGTGCCGTTGAACGTCGACGGCACGTTCAGCGTCGATCTAGTCCCCGCTGACTACATCATCAGGATGGAAGGTTGTGCCTACGCTGGGTGCGAGGTCTTCGCGATCGAGCAAACCGTCGTCGCTGGTGAGACCGTAACGTTCTACCGGGACTTCGACACGGGTATCCGGTCGCCGTCGCTACCGCCGCCCTCGTATCGCCGCGTGGTGATTCGGTGGGTAGCACCACGCTGTCCTGGATCGCACCACCGCATTTCTATCGCTACGACCTAGGCGAGCCTGACGGCGTGATCGTTCTCTACGTGGGCAGCGATCCCAGCGTCCTGCGCATGCTCGACACTGTCGCAGGCCCGCAATTCGCTGGTGCGGTCGTGAACCTGGACTCGATCGACGATTCTACCGGCGTGATGAATGGCGACGATCCCCAAGCGCAGATGGAGGCATACCTCGCGCTCATGCTGGGCTTGCGAGATGCACTCTTGAACGTGGGCAATCCGGACTCCAGCTTTGGTGGCGTCCCTGAGGCGACAGCCATCGCCAACGAGATCGCGACCTACACGCCGTTCTTCCAGGAGCTGTCGCCACGCGTGATGGTTTCACTCCTGGAGTTTTACGGCGAGCCGATGCAAGAGGTCAACGCCGATGTTGCCGCCCTCGCGGCGCGCCTGGTAGTCATCACCGGCACCGAAGAGCTTCAGGCCGCGCTGGTCCAAGGCCCCGCGTTCGCCCTCGCGGATTCATCGACCTTGCCGATCAGGCAGGCCGATGCGGGTGAAGTCGTGGAGCCGCTCGACGCGGGCATGCTTATCATGCCAGGCGAGGAAACCGGTGGCAGCGCGCCAGACATGATCGTTGAGCTGCTGCCCTGATCGCGATGGATCGTTGGCTCGGCGGAGGCTAGATCGCCACGTCGCCGGGCCACTCGCGCAACAGCGCGCCCTTGCCCGGGATGCTGAACTTCAACCCGACCTGCGTGGAAACCCTCCATAGCATGGTCGGGTTGCTTGCAATAACCGGCACGCCGAGATCATCCTCAAGCTCCTGCAGGATGCTCAGCGGATCCATGGGCCCGCCCTGGAAGTAGATGGCCTGCGCCCCCGGTGCCTTCGCTAGTTCTGTCTTCGCCATCTGGTAGAGTTGTTCCGGCGTCTGTGCGGCACCCTCACCGATATTCTCGAACGATTCAGCGGGCAACATCGATTCGACGCCTTTACCTGCGAGGTTCTCTTTCAACATGCCCTTCAGCCGAGCATCGAACGGGCACAGCAGCAGCGCCTTCCGGGTACCCAGCGCCCGCAGCGCCGCTGCCCCCGAGTCCAGTGCGGTCGACACCGGGATGGAAACCGCCTCTCTGATCTTGCGTGGCAGATCGGGGTTTTGCACCTCGACGGGCGCTCCCATCACCGCGATCCCAGCCCAGTCGTTGGCCGCCGCAAGCTCCGTCGTCTTGGCGACATGTACGTCGGTCTTGCCCGCGAGTTCGGTGAGGTGGGTCGTGTACAGGCCTAGCCCCTCGATCTGCACCTTCACCCCGTCGGGCACGAGCTTCATGAACTCGTCGTAATGCTTCCCCCACCGATTGTTGGCAGAGATGTAACCGATGGTTGGCGTGGCCGGGGTCGTCATCGTGGTACTCCAGGCTATCGATATAGGGTCGCCGGGTAGCCTAACGCCTGCTGAGCGCTGTCGCCAGCACTAGGCGCCACACGACAATCAACAGCGTCGTCGCGCCGATGGCCACGATGGCGAACGGCAGCGAGAACGGCCGATCGAACAACACCACGCGTATCGCGATGGCGATGACGCCCGATCCGACCAACGCTAGCAGCACGCGCAGGAGTGTCAGCGTGCGTGAGTGGATCGTCGCGGTGGCGAAGCTGGTCGACGTTACGCCAACCACGAGCCACGCTATCGCGAAGGGCACGACTGTCCTGGTGAAGCTTTCGATAGACACCGGATCTTCGTGGTTCATCGCGCCGATAAAGGGGAATGCCGCGAGAACGGCGATATCACCCGCGAGGGCGGTGGCCCTGAGGCGTAAGTTGTTCACGCGGCTATCCTCGGACCACGCGGACGAACCGCCTGCGGCCTGCACGCACGATCGTATCGAACGGAATGCGAGTTCCAGATGTGAACGTTCCTACGCCTCCAAGATTGGCGCCAAAGTCACCAGACGATGGTGAGACTCGCACTCCATCCACTTCTGTTGCCCCTTGGCTGATCAGTCGTCGTGCCTCGGAACGACTCGGTGCCAATCCTGCTGCGACCAAGAACTTGGGGAGATCAACCATAACGGCTTCGTCTTCGAACTTTAGAAAGCCCTCAGTCGCCTCTGTAATTACGAAATCAGGTACATCCGTCGGCTGCTCGCGTTGCTGGAACACTCGTTCGAACTCTGCGCGGGCTGCCTCGCCGTCCTCGGCTGAGTGGAACCAGGTCACCAACTCGATGCCCAGGCGTTTCTTAAATTCAATCGGGTTGGTCGTATGCGTCTCGATGGCCAGCCGGATGTCCTCGACCTCAGCGTCGGGGGTGTCGGTCAGCAACTCAAAGTAGAGCGCGATCACGTTGTCGGGCAACGACATGACCTTGCCGAACATGTCGGTTGGCGTGTCCTCGATGGCTATGTAGTTGCCTAACGACTTGCCCATGCGCCGGACGCCGTCCGTGCCGGGCAGGATGGGCATCGTGAAGACGATCTGCGGACGCTGGCCCTTCTTCTCTTGGAGTTCGCGCCCCACCATCAGGTTGAAAAGCTGATCCGTGCCGCCGAACTCAACATCCGCCTCGATGGCAACGGAGTCGTATCCCTGGAGTAATGGGTATAGCAACTCCGTGATGGCTATAGGCCGTTGCTCAGCGTATCGGTTCGCGAAATCCTCGCGGTGCAGGAACTGGTTCACCGTGAAATGCGACGTTAGCTCGATAACAGAAGCCAACGTGAACTTGCCGAACCACTCGCTCTGGTACACGGCGCGTGTTTTTTCTGGGTCAACGACCCTGAAGAATTGACGCATGTACGTCTCGGCGTTCTCCCGCACCTGCGCGGCGTCCAGCATCGTCCTGGTGTCGGATTGGCCTGACGGGTCGCCGATCTGTGCCGTCCAATCGCCCACTATGAGGATCAACTCGTGGCCGAGATCCTGGAGCTGACGCAGCTTGCGCAACCCGACGACGTGGCCTAGGTGCAGATCCGGCCTGCTCGGGTCGAACCCCATCTTGAGCTTGAGAGGAGTGCCCGCCTCCAAGCGCTTCAGGAATTCGGCTTCCGGGATGATCTCAGCCACACCACGCTTGGTGATCCGGTGCAGCAACTCAGGGTCAAGCTTAGCCAAAGCGAACGCTACCTCTCATATCAGCGACCCAGCAGGGCCCTGGTTTCTTCAACATCCCGCTTCATCTGCTCGATGAGCGCGTCCACGGAGTCGAACTTCTCTTGGCCGCGCAGCCGGGCCACGAATTCCACACGAACTGGCTCTCCGTACAGGTTACCGTCGTAGTCCAGGATGAACGACTCCACCACCCTCGGCGCATCGTCGTGGAACGTTGGCTTGATACCCACGCTGGTCGCAGAGGCGTACCGTTCGCCGTTTACCTCGATCCACGTTGCGTAGACGCCATCTGCGGGCAGCGCCTGCAGCGGCCCCAGGCCAACGTTGACCGTAGGGAATCCTAGCAGTCCGCCGCCGCGGCCCTCACCCTCGATGACCGGCCCATCCAGTGTGAATCGCCTCCCAAGGAAACGCTCCACAGTCATCAGTTCGGCGTTGGCCAACGCCTTACGCACCGCGCTTGAGCGTACTGATGTGCCCTCAAGTTCGAAGTGGCCCGCCACTTCCAGCGAGTACCCGAGCACCGCTCCGAGCGTGTCCAGCACGGGCAGTGTGCCCTCGCGATCTTGACCCACCGCAAAGTCGGGGCCCACCACCATGTGGCGCATCCCTAGGCAATCGCAGAGGGCCCGCATGAACTGCTCGGGCGACAGGTGTGAAAGTTCTACGGTGAACGTGATGGGGATGACGTGCGCGACCCCGGCATCGTGCAGAAGGTCGAGCCGCTCATTGAGGGACGTCAACAGCACCACCGGCAGCGCCGGCCTGAGCACCGATAGAGGATGATTGGCGAGCGTGATTACAACGGGAGTCATGCCCCGCTCTGCAGCCGTCTTCACCAACGTCTGGATCAGATGCTGGTGACCAAGATGGACGCCATCGAAGACGCCGAATGTCGCGGCGACAGCGCCGCTTGGGCGCCCTTCGGTCAATTCATCGCAAAGATCAGCCACGTCATGAACCCCTGCACGCCGCTCGAAGTTACGAGACTGGCTGCTTCTCTTGGAGTTCCTGGTGCGCCCAAGTCACGAGCTTCGCAGTCTCGTCCCAGTCGATGCACGCATCGGTGATCGAAACGCCGTACTGAAGGGCCGACAGATCCGCGCCTAACGACTGGTTGCCCGCGAAGAGGTTGCTCTCAACCATCACCCCAACGAGCCCTTCGTTGCCCGCCTGGCGCTGACCGACCACGTCCCGGAACGCGATGCCCTGCTTATTGTGGTCCTTGTCGGAGTTGGCGTGGGAGCAGTCCACCATCAGTCGCGGAGGGAGGTTCGCCTTGTCTAGCATCGCCTGCACTTCCGCGACGGTCTTCGCTTCGTAGTTGGCACCGCTGGTGCCGCCTCGTAGGATCAGGTGGCTGTACGGATTTCCCGACGTCCGGATAAGGCAGTTGTGCCCCTCCATGTCAATTCCAAGAAAAGCGTGGGGAGCACGGGACGTCTTCATCGCGTCCACCGCGATCTGTGAATTGCCGTCGGTACCGTTCTTGAAGCCCACGGGCATGCTGAGCCCACTGGCCATCTCTCGGTGCATCTGGCTCTCAGTGGTGCGTGCGCCGATCGCTGCCCACGAAACCAAGTCCGCGATGTACTGAGGCACGATCGGGTCAAGGAATTCTGTACCGGACAGGATCCCCATGTCAGCCAGGTCGATCAGCAGTTTGCGTGCCGTGTATAACCCCTTGCCGATGTCGAACGTACCGTCCAGGTTCGGGTCGTTGATCAGGCCTTTCCAGCCGAGGGAGGTGCGAGGCTTTTCGAAGTACACCCGCATGACCAGCAGGACGCGATCCTTGACCTGATCGGCGAGTTCCTTGAACTTCACCGCGTACTCCATCGCAGCCTTCTCGTCGTGGATCGAGCACGGGCCGACGACCATCAAGAACCGGTCATCGTGCCCATGCAGGATGTCCTGGATCTCGGCGCGGCCTTCGATAACCGTCTCCGCCAACTTCGGCGTGATGGGCAACTGTCGCTGAAGCTCTTCCGGTGAGATGAGCTCTTCGATCTTCAAAATGTTTACGTTGCTCGTTGAGTGCGCCATGACGCATTCCCCTTTGATTGTTGCTTGATTTGCGGACCGTTTAGGAGGGAAACAGGGGCAGTGGACTAACTATAGGAGTGGCTACCACTGCCATGGCGCGTCAAGAGAGGCAACAGGCGAGCAGCATTACCCGTCCCGCGACCGCATGTGCGGTAGCCGGGGGCGTGTTCCTTCGTTGCTCGAACCTGCAGGCCGATAATCATCCGGCTTGTGTCCCTCTCGCTCGTAGGTTCTTGGCACCCTTCAGGTACACATGAACCAACTCTTCCTTGCTCCGCTCGGTGTTCACCAGCAGCATCACTCTGATGACACGTTCGTGCGCTCCGGGTACCAGGATCTCGGGGGAGGTCAACAGCGCCGTTTGCTCCCATCCCATGTGGACCCGTAACGCGACCGGCGGAAACTCGGCATTCAAGTCCGCCGTTGTCGTAAAGAATACGGCTCCCACGTCGTTTTCGGCAATGCCGTTGGCTGCGACGAGCTCTTCCAGCAGCTCTTTCGTAGCGGCCACTATCGCGGCTTTCGTGTTGGCGTCGGCGGTGGTTGCACCGCGCAGTCCGAGGCACCGTGTCATTTGTGATCCAGCCAGTGTGGTTTTGCCAGTGTTGTTTGAACGGGTGGGGGCGGTTAGGCGCCGTTTCCCACCAGAGACGCGATGAACGCACCCGCCCGCTCCGCCCGCTCCCCAGCGGGCGCCGAGTCTATCACGTTGATTAGAGCGCTCCCGACCGCGGCGGCATCCGCCACGCGGCCAACCGATACCACGTGCTCCCGCTCCGAGACACCGAAGCCGACCGCTAGAGGAAGAGACGTCTGGGAGCGCACCCGCGCGACGAAATCGGGCAGCGTGACGGGTAACTCCGAGCGCGCCCCCGTGACTCCGGCGACGCTTACGCAGTAAACGAAGCTATCGGCGGAGGCAGCGCCCAACGCGATACGCTCGTTCGTGCTGGTCGGCGCCAGCAGGGGAATCAACGCAAGCCCTTCGGCCCGGCACGCGTCGTGGAAGGGCCCCGCCTCATCCACCGGCAGATCGACGATGATGAAGCCGTCGACTCCTGCTGCCGCGCAATCCTTAGCGTACGCCTCGATCCCGTAGTTCAGCACCGGGTTGTAGTAGCCCATGAACACCAGCGGCACCGTCACCCCAACCTCCCGAAGCTGGCGAGCCGTCTCTATGCACTTGTGCATGGTCATACCGGCTTCGAGCGCCTTGTAGCTAGCCGACTGGATCGTCGGCCCCTCGGCCAGGGGGTCCGAGTAGGGCACACCCAACTCAATCAGAGTAGACCCTGCCTTTTCCAGCGCTGGCACGATCTCCAAAGTGTCCTCGACCGTCGGGAAGCCGAGCGTGAGGTACGGGATAACCCCAGTCTTACCGCTCTCCCGCATCTTCCGTAGTGCCTGATCCAGTCGTTCGCTCATAGTTCTAGTCTCATGTCGCCAGCGTGATGTCTGCCAGGTGTGCGGTCAGTAATACCGCGCTGGCGAAAAATAACCCCGTGAAAGCCACATCTTCCGCCCAGTCAATCATCCCTGGTTGCCTTACCGCCATAATGGTTGGGTTGTAGTGCAACGCCGAAACCAACACCATCGCGACTGCCAACGCCAGCCCGGTCCAGGCAGTCCAAGCGATCCCCAAGCCCATCGCCAGTACCAACACCATCGCACCTAAGTAGAACGGTAGCGTCCTCGTCAGCAACTCACGCATCGAGTCGTATCGCGACACTCCCGCCTTGACGGTGGCTCGATACACCTCGTGCGTCGTTGAGAGAGCGAAGGCGGAGGCCATAAGCCAGGCCGCAAGGGTTGCCAGGGCCACGATTCTGCTCCTGTAAAGCCACGCCAAGTGTACTCGCTACCCGGAGAGGGCAAATGCGATTGCATTCTGCGCTGTGTGCGCCAAGACGAGTGGCCAAAGCGCCCCGGTTCGCCAGTAAACCAACGCGAACGCCGTCCCCGACAAAAACGCTGGGCCTGCCACCGCCACGTCCATATGGGCCACCGCGAACACGAGCGAGCTCACAACCACTGCCAGGGGGAGGCCGAACCGGCGCAACAGTCCGGCGAACACGAAGCCACGGAAAAAGACTTCTTCTACGAATGGCCCCACCAAGACCACCACGATGAACGTCAGCCAGCGGAGCTGACCGTCATCCAGCGTCTCTGGCAGCGGCGGCGGCACGAGGTCTTGCGAGATGTTGCCGACCAGCGTCACGTAGATCGCTCCCCCAAGGAGG
>Ga0115002_10005563_pt1 | contig 14800 bp, 12 predicted proteins | sample ArcticOcean_MG_C_8_FD_89576 | JGI IMG/M metagenome (GOLD analysis project Ga0115002, IMG submission 89576) | Marine microbial communities from western Arctic Ocean - ArcticOcean_MG_CB11_86 | ecosystem: Environmental > Aquatic > Marine > Oceanic | place: Arctic Ocean: Canada Basin | collected... | reverse complement strand
TTGGGAAACGTAATGCGCTACTCTATAGCACCAAAATAAAACTTGGGCGATTCTCAATTAGCATACAGGCGTAACGGTATTATAGTACCGCCTTTGTGGACCTGTCGCAAAAGTTCGCATTTACACCCTAAATTTGCAACCTTCGTTCGTAAAATTTAGGGTGGTTTTCAGTAAATTAGCGCTCTCGCTGCCGTGAGATTAGTGGAGGACACATGGAAGAAAACCCAACTTCGATGCGCGTGCCGGAAGCCGGCATCCGCGATCTGTTCACGCTAGATGCTCGCTGGCAAGCCTGGCTGGACGTCGAAGCCGCCTTGGCTAAGGCGGAAGCCGAGCTTGGCGTTATTCCTAAAGATGCTGCGGCCGTTATCGTCGAGCGGTCACAGCTTAAGCTGCTCGACCGAGCGCAAATCGAAGAAGGGCTGCGCCGAACAGCACACCCCCTGGTTCCCCTGATTTGGGATCTCGCGCGCGTCTGCGGCGATGAGGCCGGTGGCTATGTCCATTGGGGCGCAACCACCCAGAACATTACTCAAACCGGCCAACTACTTTTATTACGAAAGGCACACACGATCTTTCTGGGGCAAATCGGACGGATTCTTGTGGCGATGGCCGATCTAGCCGAGCGCACCAAGGACATGGTTCTGCCTGGCCGGACGCATGGTCAGCACGCAGTTCCAGCGACTTTTGGCTTCAAAGTTGGAATTTGGATTGACGAGATATGCCGCCATGTGGCGCGACTTCGTGCTGCGGAACCCCGTGTATTCTGTGCGATGCTGGGCGGTGCGGCGGGAACTTTCGCGTCGTTTGGCGAACAAGGCCCTGAAATTCAGGCCCGCATGGCGGCACATTTGGACATGGTGCCAATGCCGGTACCGGCGCGTACGATCGGAGACCATCAAGCCGAATATGTCGCATTGCTGGGCATGCTTGCTGCGACCTGCAGCAAGATTGCCCGCGAAATTTATACGCAGATGAAGCAAGAATTCGGCGAAGTCGAAGAACCCGTCCCGCCCGGGACGGTCGGCAGCAGCACAATGCCGCAGAAACGAAATCCAAAGCTGACGCAAGACATAATCGCGGCAGCAGCCGAAATTCGCGCTGCCGTGCCGCTAGCGCTCGAAGCGATGCAAACCGAGCATGAGGCTGACCGGACAACCAGCCTCATGATGTCGAGCGCGCTGCAAAAGGCTTGCGAATTGACAGGCGATATTCTCAGTCGAATGGAGGTCCTTATTCCCGGCCTCCAAGTCGATGCCGGCCGGATGCGCCGCAATTTAGACCTCTCCGGCGGACTGATCATGGGTGAGGCTCTAATGCTGTCCCTCGGCGCCCATATCGGACGTCAAGAAGCGCATGACGCCATCTACGACGCCGCTCAAGCCGCCGCGACTGGCGATGAGTCCTTCCAATCCCTTTTGTCCAAGGATGAGACCGTCCGCGCTCATCTGAGTAGCGACGAAGTCGCCGCGCTCCTGGACCCAACAGCCTACACCGGACAGTGCGCCGCGATCGCCACGGAACAGGCCGCGCATGCAAGGACTGTTGCGGAAGGCATCAAGAAAGAGAATTTATAAACGACGTCATCCGGGTCAGCACTGGGCCACGCGCCTGAATGTGCGGTGCGTGGCCACAGTCGGGTACGAGCAGAGTTTGTACCGCACCCGTCACCCCACGGCGTATTGCGTCCACCTGATCAGGGGTCCCGTACTCATCTTCTATGCCCTGAATTGCGAGTACAGGACAATCGATGGAAGCAAGTGCCGCTTCCATATTCCAATCGCGAAACCAGGACGCTGACCACATGTCCGCCCATGCCGCGAACATCTCGACTGTCCCACCGCCGTGATAACGCGTCAGGCGGCGGCGAAACGCTTCGTCCTGCCACGCTTCTTTTGCCGCGGCCACACCAGCAATCGATTCCGGTTCGACGAAAACATGTGCAGCCTCGGTGATGATACCGCGAACCGCCGAGTGCCCCGCATTTAGCAAAGCTATTGTCCCGCCATCTGAGTGTCCGATCAGAACCGGATTTGTTACGCCACAAGCAGAGAGCAATGCGGGCAAAATCTGATAAGCCTCATTTTCGAAGTAGAGCGGATCTCGAGGCCTATCCGCCATTTCGGAACGGCCATATCCCAGGCGGTCGTATATGAGCGCTCTGCACCCTGTTGCAGCAGCCAGCAGGTCCGGAAAATCCTTCCACATTTCGATACAACCGAGACCTTCGTGCAGGAACACCAGCGTCGGCACTTCTGGCTCAACCGCGGGAATATCACGAACCGCAATCCTTCTCCCCATCACATCGACTGAGTGACCTCTCAGCCCCGAAGGTTCATTCCCCAGCTTTTCAGATGGCATGGCGCTGCGTGGCGGCTTGTGGCTCATGTAAATGTGAATGGCTATCGAGTTTCAGCTGGATCAAGAACAGAATACAGCAAGAGCCGCTAAAACAGTGCAAAAATGCTGCGTTATAGTCCGCTCCGATCAATGCATCGTTCCGCAAAAATCTGGCCAAAAAACCAAACACAACAGGGGGCCCGGCAGTGCAGCCAGTGATCGCTTGACCTTTGACTCAACAGTCGCTACGTGTTTTTGCAACAAACGAATACTGGGCAATACCGGATCAAAACATACTGGTGACGAGGCAGGGAGCCGAAGAAATGAAAGCGCAGCCGCGCCCTTCAATTCACGTGCGCATGCAACCTTTTCGTACCCTTTCGGCTTTCTGGGTAACTTTACCGTGACAGTTTCGGTCGATATCTCCACCTATAATACGTTTCCAAAGCTCCTTCAGCATAATGCTCAGACGCGTGGCGCAATGCCGTCGATGCGTGAAAAGGCTCTAGGCATTTGGCAGACCTGGAGTTGGGCGGAGAGCGCCAAGGAAATTCGGGCGCTTGCTTGTGGGCTTAAGACGCTGGGCTGTGGGCCCGGTGACAAGCTTGCGATCATCGGCGACAACCGGCCTCGCCTCTATTGGTCGATGGCCGCAGCACAATCGATCGGCGCGATACCTGTTGCCGTTTACCAGGACATGGTGGCCGATGAACTGGGCTTCGTGCTGGAGCACGCTGAAATTCGGTTCGCAATCGCTGAAGACCAGGAGCAAGTCGATAAACTTCTGATGATCTCGGAAGGGAAGGAACCACTCAGCGGCATCATCTACGACGATCCGCGCGGCATGCGGCACTACACCCAAGACTATCTCAACAGCTATGACTCGGTTATTGAAAAAGGCCACGCATACGACACGGCAAACCCGGAATTTTACGATCAAGCCGTCGCGGCGACTAAATCCGAAGATGCTTCGGTCATAGCCTATACTTCCGGAACGACGGGGCGGCCCAAAGGTGTCGTCCTCAGCCATTCGAATGTTCTGAAATCCGCCTATAATGCCGCCGTTCGCGAAAACCTGCAGGAAACCGACAATATTCTGGCCTATCTGCCGATGGCGTGGATCGGCGACCATATCTTCTCTTATGCCCAGTCTTACGTCGTTGGATTTTGCGTCTCCTGCCCTGAATCGCCGGACACCGTTCTGACGGACCTGAGGGAGCTTGGACCGAGCTACTTCTTCGCGCCGCCCACCATCTACGAAAACCTGCTCACCACCGTGATGATCCGGATTGAGGATGCGAGCTGGATCAAGCGGAAGATGTTTCACTATTTCATGGAAGTGGCTCGTCGTTGCGGCCCGAAGATCCTGGATGGCGAACCAGTCTCTTTCTTGGACAGGATACTCTTCTGGCTTGGCAACATCCTCGTCGTCGGCCCGCTCAAAAACACTCTCGGCCTAAGCCGCGTACGGCTTGGCTATACGGCCGGCGAGGCGATCGGCCCGGATATCTTCAATTTCTATCGTGGCCTTGGGCTGAACCTAAAGCAGCTCTATGGCAGCACCGAAGCCAGCGTGTTCGTCACAATCCAGCCTGATGGCGAAATCAAACCGGATACCGTCGGTACGCCAGCCCCCGAGGTCGAACTAAAAATCGCCGAGAATGGTGAAGTGCTGTTCCGCAGCCCTGGCGTATTCCAGGAATACTATAAGAACCCCGAAGCAACCGCGGAAACAAAGACAGCCGATGGCTGGGTGCATACTGGCGACGCTGGGTTTATCGGCGACGACGGGCACCTTAGGATCATCGACCGTGCCAAAGATGTCGGCAAACTCAACAACGGCTCCTTGTTCCCACCCAAATATATCGAGAACAAGCTAAAGTTTTTCCCCACCATTTCCGAAGCCGTCACCTTCGGCGATGGCCAGGACTATGTTTCCGCCTTCATCAATATCGATCTCAATGCGGTCGGTAACTGGGCCGAGAAACAGGCTATTCCATATGCCAGTTATCAGGAGCTTGCGGGGAACCCAGCGGTCTATGACATGATCGCGGAGCAAATCGCGCAGGTAAATGCAGATCTGACCAAAGAAGAAAATATGGCGGGTTCGCAAATCCATCGTTTCCTCATTTTAAGCAAAGAGCTGGATGCCGATGACGGCGAACTGACCCGCACGCGCAAGGTTCGTCGCAACGTCGTCGCGGATCGGTACAAGGTGCTGATCGATGCACTTTTCTCCGACCAAACGCGCTGTGATTTCGAAACGCAGGTAACGTTCGAAGACGGCCGCACCGATACCGTCAAGGCAGAGATTGAAGTTCGCACCGTACCGTTAATCGATACAGGAGCGGCGTCCATGAACCGCCACGCCGCCGAATGAGCGCCGCCTTGGAAAAAACATTGCCGCCCGCGCAAGATCGCGTTTTCGACGAAGTCTTGCTATCGGTCGAAGATATTTCACTCAGCTTTGGCGGGGTCAAGGCGCTGAACGGTGTCAGTTTCGATATCCGTAAAGGTGAGGTACGCGCGATCATCGGTCCGAACGGAGCGGGTAAATCGTCGATGCTGAACGTGATCAACGGATTCTATCATCCGAATGCCGGTTCGATTACCTACAAGGGAACGAAACGTCCGAAAATGCGGCCCGATCAATCAGCAAAGCAAGGTATTGCACGAACCTTCCAAAACATTGCGCTGTTCCGCGGCATGACGACGCTCGACAACATCATGACTGGACGCAATACGAAAATGCGTCGGAACTTCCTCTGGCAAGCACTCCATTGGGGGCCAGCAAAGGCCGAAGAGATAGAGCACCGCGCCGTTGTGGAAAAGGTCATCGACTTCCTCGAAATTCAAGCGATCCGCAAAACGCCCGTTGGCCGATTGCCGTACGGCCTGCAAAAACGCGTCGAACTCGGCCGCGCGCTGGCGGCGGAACCCGACCTGCTGCTGCTCGACGAGCCAATGGCGGGCATGAACTCCGAAGAAAAGGAGGACATGTGCCGCTTCATCCTCGACGTGAATGACGAGTTCGGCACCACTATTGCGCTGATCGAACATGACATGAGCGTTGTCATGGACATCTCCGACCGGGTTGTTGTGTTGGATTACGGTCGCAAGATCGGCGACGGCACCCCGGACGATATACGCGGCAATCAAGAAGTCATCGACGCCTATCTCGGCGTTTCGCACGACTAGTTAAAAAGAAGGCGAAAGCGCACATGGAATTTCTCCACGCCATTACGGTAGAGCCCATCATGGGCATCGCGGAGGACTACATATTCTTCGGCGAAGTCGTGATCAGCGGCTTGCTGACAGGCGTTATGTATTCGCTTGTCGCGCTTGGCTTTGTACTGATCTTCAAAGCGTCCGGCGTATTCAACTTCGCACAGGGCATCATGGTCCTGTTCGCGGCACTGACACTGGTCGGCCTGATCGATTTCGGCATCCCGATTTGGCTGGCGATGCTCCTCACCATGGGGGTCATGGTGGCGTTGGCCTTTGTCATCGAATACCTAATTCTACGACATCTCGTGAATCAGCCGGACATCATCCTCTTCATGTCGACCATTGGGCTCGCGTTCTTCCTTGAAGGCTTCGGAGAACTGATCTGGGGCGCAAACGTGAAGGCCTTGAACATTGGCATTCCCGAAATTTCGATGGATGTCGGTGGTATGCTGCTGAACAGCTTCGATATCATTGCCGCTGCGATCGGCGCGTCCCTGGTCGCCGTGCTGGCCATCTTCTTTCAGTTTACCCCGATGGGGCGCGCGCTCCGCGCCGTGGCGGACGATCATCAGGCCGCACTCTCCATCGGCATTCCTCTCAAGACAATCTGGGTCACGGTTTGGTCCGTCGCTGGTATTGTTGCCCTGGTCGCCGGCGTCATGTGGGGTGCTAAGAGCGGCGTGCAGTTTTCGCTTTCCTTGATCGCCTTCAAAGCGCTACCGGTTCTAATTCTCGGCGGGCTCACCTCCGTACCCGGAGCTATCATCGGCGGCCTAATTATCGGCGTCGGCGAAAAAGTCGCGGAAGTTTATTGGGGCCCCGCAGTAGGCGGCGCGATCGAAAACTGGTTCGCCTACATGCTCGCCATGGTCTTCCTATTCTTCCGCCCGCAAGGCCTGTTCGGCGAACGCATCATTGAGAGGGTCTAGCGGATGTTTTATCGGGAAACAGGTCAGTTCAAGACCAACTACAACGCCGATCAGGCGATCTTTCCAATCGCCCAGGACCGATGGTTCGTCACCGCGGTCATCCTTATTGCCTATTCGATCGTTCCCTTCTACGCCACCGAGTATCTGTTGCAGGCGGTCCTAATTCCGATGCTGATCTTTACGATCGCCGCACTCGGGCTGAACATACTGACTGGGTATGCTGGACTGCTTTCGCTTGGAACCGGCGCCTTCATGGCGATGGGCGCCTATTCGGCATACAAGATTACGACCGCATTTCCCGAATTGAATATCATCATTGTATTTTTGCTATCGGGCGTTTCCGCGGCGCTAGTTGGCATCATGTTCGGCATCCCTAGTCTTCGGATCAAGGGCTTCTACCTGGCGGTTGCAACTTTCGCCGCCCAGTTCTTCCTTCTCTGGATGTTTAACAAAGTCGCTTGGTGGGTGAACTACAGCCCGAGCGGCACGATCACCGCACCGCCACGCGAGATGTTCGGCCATATGATGACCGGACCGACGGCGACACCAGAAACCCGCTACTTTCTTGTCCTGACATTCTGTGTCGTGTTCGCATTTATCGCGAAAAACCTCGTGCGCGGCCGGATCGGACGCCAGTGGATGGCCATCCGCGATATGGATATCGCTGCCGAAATTATTGGCATTCGGCTTCTGCCTAACAAACTTCTAGCCTTCGCGATCAGCTCCTTCTATTGCGGGGTCGCGGGCGCGCTTCTCATTTTCTCGTACCTAGGCAGCGCCGAAACGGAAGCGTTCGATATCGCCGTTTCCTTCGACGTTCTCTTCATGGTCATCATCGGCGGCCTTGGCAGCATTCTGGGGTCGTTCCTCGGTGCCGCCTTCATCTGGCTGACCCCGATCATTCTGACCAACGTACCGCACCTCGTCGGCCTGGAAATAGCAACCGACGTGCAAAAACATATCGAGATTATGATCTTCGGATCGTTGATCGTAATCTTCGTAATTTTCGAACCGGCCGGTCTTGCGCGGCTATGGTCCATCGGCAAAGAAAAGCTCCGCCGATGGCCATTCCCGTACTAGGCCGAAATAAAAGGTAACTAAAGAAGACGCAATTATAAGCTGAACGGACAGCCAACCTATTCGTTTCTCGGCTCAACCACAGCATGGTAGAATTTAGCTCGATACATCAAACGACTAGAACGTTTTTGTGTCGTCAACGAAAGGGAGAAAGTAATGAACTTCAAAAAACTGTCTCTGGTTGCCGCGGGATTTGCGGTTGCCGTGACCGGCATCGCCGCGACGAAAGTCATGGCGGCCGGTGAAGTCTTTCTACCGCTTCTGGTCTATCGTACAGGACCATACGCGCCGAACGGTATTCCGAATGCGAACGGCATTCGCGACTACATGGACATGGTCAACAAGCGTGACGGCGGCATCAATGGCGTCAAGATCGCATGGGAAGAATGCGACACCAAATACAACACCAAGCTCGGCGTCGAGTGCTACGAACGCCTCAAAAAGAATGGTGAAAAAGGTGCCGTCATCGTTAATCCGTACAGCACGGGTATCACCTACCAGCTGATCCCGAAGGCGCCGGTCGATAAAATTCCGATTCATTCGATGGGCTACGGCCGCACCGCGGCTGGCGATGGTACGGTCTTCAAATGGGCCTTTACCGCACCGACCAGCTATTGGAGTCAGGCAACAACCTTCATCAAGCATGTCGGCGAACTAGAAGGCGGCATGGACAAGTTGAAGGGCAAGAAAATCGCGCTTGTCTATCACAACAGCGCCTACGGCAAGGAACCGATTTCCACGCTGAAGTTGCTGTCGGAGAAGTTTGGCTACGATCTTAAGCTTCTCGCTGTCGACCATCCTGGTCAGGAGCAGAAGTCGACTTGGCTGCAAGTTCGTCGCTACAAGCCCGACTACATCTTCATCTGGGGCTGGGGCGTGATGAATCAGGTCGCGATTAAAGAAGCGGCTGCCATCAACTTCCCGATGGATCACTTCATCGGTGTTTGGTGGTCAGGTTCCGAGAACGACGTCATCCCCGCTGGCGATGCCGCGATCGGTTATAAAGCTGCAACGTTCCATGCGACGGGCACCGACTTCGGCGTTCATCAGGACATCCTGAAACACGTCTATGGCGGTGATCTTGCAAAAGCCAAGAAAAACAACTGGGGTGAAGTCCTCTATAACCGAGGCATCATCAACTCCGTCTACAACACCGAGGCCATTCGTACGGCGATGGGCAAATACGGCAACAAGCCGATCGGTGGCGAGGAAGTCCGCTGGGGTATGGAAAACCTCGATCTGACGGCGGAAAAACTCGAAAAGCTTGGCCTCAAAGGCTACATGAACCCGCACAAAATTACTGGCGAGGATCATGAAGGCGGCGGGCCGGTGACGTTTCAGCAATGGACCGGCACAGAGTGGAAGATCATAAGCAAGTGGTACACACCAATGTACGACATCGTTCGCGGTCAGATTAAGAAAGCCGCGGCGGCCTATGCCAAGGAAAACAAGATCACCCCGCGCGACTGCTCGAAAGAAGGCTGAGCGCAAACGAGTGTGACGATCCTAGAATTCGACGCCTCGAATGCGTTGGGTTTTAGGGTCTGAAACACACAAAAAATCTAACAGTTAGCGTCCTGGAGTCGTTGGATATGGCCGAGAACGGAAACATCCTTCTCAAGGTGAACAACATCGAGGTGATTTACGATCACGTCATCCTGGTATTGAGAGGCGTTTCCTTCGAGGTCCCCTTGGGCGGCATCGTTGCCCTCCTTGGGGCCAATGGCGCCGGTAAGACGACGACACTCAAAGCGATTTCCAACCTGCTGAAGGCGGAACGCGGCAACGTCACAAAAGGCACCATCGAATACAAGGGCGAGCGCGTCGATACTCTGAACACGAATGATCTGGTCAAAAAGGGCGTTGTTCAGGTTATGGAAGGCCGTCATTGCTTCGAACACCTGACGGTCGAAGATAACTTGATGACTGGCGCTTATACCCGATCCGACGGCAAAGCGGCTGTCGAGCGGGACCTGGAAAAGGTCTATACCTATTTCCCGCGTCTCAAGGAGCGCCGCAAAAGCCAAGCGGGCTATACCTCGGGCGGCGAGCAGCAAATGGTTGCCATTGGACGCGCCTTGATGGCGCGGCCGAGCATGATCCTGCTAGACGAGCCGTCCATGGGCCTCGCACCGCAGTTGGTCGAGGAGATTTTCGGAATCGTTACGCAATTGAACGAAGACGAGGGCGTAACGTTCCTACTCGCTGAGCAGAACACCAATATGGCGCTCCGCTACGCGAACTACGGATACATTCTGGAAAGCGGCCGCATCGTGCTCGACGGCGCTGCATCCGAGCTGCGCGAGAACGAGGACGTAAAGGAATTCTATCTCGGCCTATCAGGGAGCGGCCGCAAGAGCTTCCGGGACGCAAAACATTACCGGCGGCGCAAACGCTGGCTCTAGAGCAAATTAGATTTGCTCTATCTATTTGAATCGAGCGGATTCACCACGCTCCCGGTAGGCGAAAGAGGGGCGCAAGAATGACCGATTATTTTGACGCACTAGAAACCCGCGATCCTAAGGTGCGCGAACAGGCACTTATGCTCGCCCTACCAAAGCAGATCGCGCTGGCGAAATCGACTGAAGGTTACGCCGCCGCACTGGCGGATGTTGATCCAGCAAAAATTGACAACCGCGAGGCGCTTGCCAGCCTTCCTGTCACCCGGAAGAGCGAACTTATAGAGCTTCAAGCGAAATCTCCGCCCTTCGGGGGATTGAACGCGACGCCTGTCGGCCAGATGGCACGGCTTTTTATGTCTCCTGGCCCCATCGCGGAGCCGGAAGGAACGAAAGCCGACTTCTGGCGCATGGGCAGAGCCCTCTTTGCCGCCGGGTTTCGCGCGGGCGACATTATCCACAATTGCTTTTCCTATCATCTAACCCCTGCAGGGTTCCTCTTCGACGCCGCAGCGCGCGCGGTCGGGTGTGCAGTGATCCCCGGCGGGGTCGGGCAAACCGACCTACAAGTGCAGGCAATCGCGCATTTCCGTCCCGATGGCTACGCCGGAACCCCCGACTTTCTGAAACTACTACTCGCCAAGGCTGACGAACTCGGCACCGATATCTCTTCAATCAAGAAGGCGTCAGTCGGCGGCGGCGCTCTTCTGCCCCCACTCCGTAAAGAGTATGCGGATCGCGGCATCAAGGTGCTGCAAGGATATGGAACCGCCGACGTAGGCAATATTGCCTACGAATCGGAAGCCCAGGAAGGCATGATAACCGACGAGGGCATCATTCTTGAGATCGTCCGCCCCGGCACCGGCGAGCCCGTTGCCGAAGGGGACGTCGGTGAAGTCGTCGTGACGCTGATCAATGAGGACTACCCATTAATACGCTTTGGCACTGGGGATTTGTCTGCAATCCTGCCCGGCACCAGTCCCTGTGGCCGCACCGCGCCGCGAATCAAAGGCTGGATGGGACGCGCCGACCAGCGCACAAAAATACGGGGCATGTTCGTTGATCCGGTGCAAGTCGATCGTATCTTGAAGAAACACGAAGAAGTGAATCGGATGCGCCTCGTCGTGGGCGAGAAAGAAGGCCTCGACACGGTGACATTACGCTGCGAAGCCGCGAATCAGAACGATGGTCTTGCCGCTGCCGTTGCGGAGTCCTTTCAATCGGAGTGCAAGGTGCGCGCAACCATCGAATTCTCTGTACCGGGTGGCCTGCCCAAAGACGGTAAGATCATCGATGACGTTCGAAAGTACGATTAAGACAGGCTTGGAGGTGGTGTCAGTCTAATGCGAACCAGTCTCCGAATTGGCAGCGAATACCGAGTTAAGCCGCAAGCTGACGCCATTCAGCCAGTGCGGCGGCGCGGTTTTTCTTGAAAATGTCGCGGCGGTTGAGATGACGGTCCTTATTAAAATGATTGTGAATCGAAGCATGGGCAGAGGCAAACTTTTGCAGCGTTTTGATGTCTCTGAACCTGGCCATCGCACCCTCTTGTCGGCGAAATGGTTGATGTGAGTTTTCAGCCCGGTTGTTGAGCCAACGCCCACATTCCTGACGCTCCAAATTTCCGATCGCTTTCATCGCCGCGCCATATGAACGAAGCCGGTCAGTTACGATCGACCAGGGCCGGCCGTAGCGCTTCATCGTTCGCTTAATAAATTTAAGCGCAGCCTTGCGATCCCGGCGTTTTGTCGCAAATGCTTCGAGCACTTCGCCTTCGTGATCAACGGCACGCCAAAGATAATGGGTTTCACCGTTGATCCGGACAAACACCTCGTCCAGGTGCCAGCGCCAAGATGAAAATAATCGATGATGAATGCGTCGTTTCCTGATCTCGCTGACAAACATCGGGCCGAACCGGTTCCACCAGGCGCGTACCGTTTCGTGGCTGATATCGACGCCGCGTTCGCGGAGAAAATCTTCAACCTACCGCAAAGACAACGGATACCGGACATACATCATCACGGCCAAGCGGATAATCTCGGGAGACGTCTTGAAATATCGGAACGGATTTCTCATCCCGGGACCGTACGAAACGTGGTCTGCAGGCTCAAGCCGGTTTCCCCTGACACTGCCCTTCGTTGCCCTAGTTTAGCGCTTCCCGCACGGATGCCAGAAGCGCTTTCTTGTCAACTTTGTTGTCATTAATGCGGGGCAGCTCGGCGATACTTATAAATCGCTGCGGGATTTTATAATTCGCGAGACCGCTTTCATTCATTAACGCCGTCAAGGCTTCGGTATCGAGTTCGCGTCCGGATTGCATTTGGACAAAGGCCCAGGGCACTGCACCATATTCTGAGTCCGGCGCCCCAACGACAGCGCAGGCGAATACATCTGGGTGTCTGGAAATTTCGGATTCGACTTCAGCCGGAAGAATTTTATGTCCACTCCGGTTGATAGTTTCCTTCAAACGGCCTCGCAAGGTCAGGCGCCCGTCCTGGTCGAGCACACCCATATCGCCAGTTGCATACCAACCTTCCGACCATACGGCTTCTGTCGCCTTTGCGTCCTTCCAATACCCCGACGACGCGAACGGAGCTGCTACCTTTAATTCGCCGATTGTATCCGATGGTAAATCGTTGCCCTTTTCATCTTCGATACGCAGCTGGCACCCCCTCAACGGCAAACCCACAGAGCCATTTAAGCGGAGTTCTTTAGATTCGTTCGCATCGGCGTGTCCAAACCCAGGGCATTCCATTGCTCCTGACGCAACAATAACTCGGCACTCAGTTTTTTCTTCAAACGCTCGAGCGGAAGCCAGGTCGGCCGCAGCGGTGCCGACGCGCAACAGGCGGAGAGCGCGCAAATCATAATGTTGCAGCGGCTCCTGCTCGAGGCGAGCGAGGATAACAGGCACAGTCGTAATCACCGAGACTTTGGCCCGCTGCGCAAGATCAAGCAAGGGCTTGGCTCCGTAGGTTCTCGGAAAAATGAAGCTGCAAGGTAATTTTCCGGAGACTGTCCAAACTAAGAGACCCGCCGCCCCGGACATCGGCGCAAAGATGCCAATTATGTCGTCGGCGGTGATCCCCATTCTTTCCGCAATTGTGGAGCCCATGCAAACCTGCGAGCCTTCGGGCCATTCGCAGAGTTTTGCGATTCCGCTTGTTCCGCTGGACACTGTAATTAGAGAGACTTCATCGTACCGAAAGTGGCGTTCTTTATGAGACAAGTTCGCCTTCAAATCCTGCGGCGGCGAGAGGAAATTTGACCATTGCAACCACCTTTCGGTATGGCTGTTTGCGAGGTCAATTCGATGCTCGACGCACGGGTTTTCGAACATTGTTCTATCGAGCCAGGCGCGCTCCTCACGCGCCATTAATTGACAGGAAAAGACAACGAGACGTGGCTTGATGCGGTCGACGACATAGTCGAGTTCTTTGCGCCGCCACTGGAGCGGCGCGAACGCGCCAATGATGCCGGCCTTTTTCAATCCGACGCGAAGCAGCATTTCTTGGCATGATGAAGGCATCTGGACGAGCGCCGTCTCGTCTCGTTTTATTCCCAGTGTGATCAAATTGGCAGCAAGGATATTCGTTGCTTCATCGAGTTGCGCCCAGGTGAATGATGTCGTGTCGTCGCGGCAGGCGATTTTGTCCGGGAATTCGCTCGCAAATGCGTAATAGCGGTCCAGCATTGTATCGCGAGACCAATGCCCGGTAGCGAGATAGGCCTCGGTATCCTTCGAACTAACCAGGGTTGGGCGCATTGCTTCTATCGGCCTTTGTAAATTGGATTACGCTTCTCCGCATAGGCGTTGAGGCCTTCCTTACTGTCTTCAGTTGCCATACAAAGTGCATAAAGCTTCCGCTCGTAATCGATCCCGTTAAGCAGGTCTGTCTCAGTTGAGCGTAGAACAGCATCGCGGCCGGATACGAAGGCCAACGGGGCCTGCGAACCAAGAAGGCGCGCTAATGTTTTTGCCCGAAGCATCAGTTCGTCCTGTGGCATGACTTCCGTCACCAATCCAATGGATGACGCCGTTGTGGCATCGACAGGTTCGCCCGTCAAAACCAATTGCATCGCCCAACCGAGTCCAACGAACCGATACAGCCGCTGAGTGCCACCGCTGCCGGGAATTTGGCCGAGGTTAATTTCAGGTTGGCCCATTAGTGCATTGTTGCTCGCTATACGGGCTGTACAGCCAAGAGTGAATTCGAGGCCGGCCCCAAAACAGTATCCATTAATGGCCGCGACAGTGGGTTTCCCAAGTCTTTCGATGGCTGTAGGCAATTCTTTTCTAAGGGTGGCATCAGTACTCATTTCAGAGGAAAGCGTGCGTTCTTGCAATTCAGGAATGTTGGCACCTGCACAAAACGACTTTTCGCCATGCCCCGTGAAAACGATTGCGCGGATTGCGTTGTCGGTCTCGGCACGCCGTGCACAATCCAACAGATCGACACGCATTTGATGGGTCATCGCATTGTGTTGCTCCGGTCGATGTAAGGTGACGACCAGAATGCCGTCATCCATCTCAGTCAGGATATTTTCGTACGCCATTTGCCAAACTCCCGGAATATGCTTGTTGCGTGCGCGTAAAGTTTTGTCCGGTGCATCTTAACAAGAGGCTCAGAAGGTCGCTATATGGCAGCCTTTCACGTGGTTAATCCTTACAAAGGATGTCGCTTGTCTTCGTATCGGTTCCGAGGTTCCTTTGATTTTCGAGCGGATCTCGTTTCTCTGGAGCCGGTTCGCGTTCGAATGGTGCTGGTTCGGGCATTGTCACATTAACAGGAGGCGCGCGGGCTTTGTCAGAGCAAATCGGCTTGA
>Ga0115002_10005562_pt1 | contig 14801 bp, 8 predicted proteins | sample ArcticOcean_MG_C_8_FD_89576 | JGI IMG/M metagenome (GOLD analysis project Ga0115002, IMG submission 89576) | Marine microbial communities from western Arctic Ocean - ArcticOcean_MG_CB11_86 | ecosystem: Environmental > Aquatic > Marine > Oceanic | place: Arctic Ocean: Canada Basin | collected... | reverse complement strand
GGTATTCCAAGTTCTGTGAAGAAGATTCCCGACATGTTTTGGTCGTAATGTTGACCTGTGCTCGTAGCTCTTGGACCCGTTCCCATAAAGCCCGATCAACACCACGAACTGTTTACTGGATATTTACAGCATGCTGACGAAGATGTTCGAATCCTGTCGATTCGCTGTCTGGCTCATTGTAAAAACGGAAACCTATTTAGCGAGTTGAAACCGCGAATTGACGATGAGTCTCCTTTCGTCGTCGAAGCGGCTTTGGGAGCGTTGTTGCGTACGAAAGTTGATGACGCGCCGCAGGGAGAGATCGTCAATTATCTCAAGCCGGCATTGATGAGCGACGACCCGTCTGTTCAATCTTTGGCCTACGAGTTGTTGGCTCAGGTGGGAACGGCCGAAGACTTCGCGCCAGCGATGAATTTGTTGAGCGAACGGCTTCGCAGTAGCGACGAAAATATTCGCAATGCAACCGCAGTGGCGCTCGGAAAATTTGCTCCCGAAGATCGAATTGGCGAAGTCGTCCGCAGCCAGGGATACCTCGCGCGATGGATGGTGCTCGGAACGTTCTTGAATGACAAAGAGAATACCGGATTCAAACGAGTTTATCCGCCGGAAACTAAAATCGACTTCGCGGCCAAGTACACAGCAAAGTACATTTGGGTTCTCGACGGGCAGGTTCGCGACAAAGGCGACCTCGAACGCGAAATCGGCTGGTCGGAAGCCGAAGTCGAGCAGACGGATGGCAAATTGATTATTCCGACACTGGTGCCGCCACCGGCGGCATTCGCTGTGGCTTATCTCGTTTCGGATTTTCAAGTTGACTCGGAACAAGAAGTAATCCTAAACGTCGACGGCGACGATGCCTTTCGAGTGTGGGTCAACGATCAAAAGGTGGCCGACCAAGTCGCTCCTTATAAACATCGATCAGAGTGTGTGGTGGCCCAAAAAGGAATCAAGATTAAGTTGCGGCAAGGAGCAAATCGTGTTTTGGTCAAGTCGGCTAACATCGATCATCACTGGTGGTTGCGACTGCGACTTACTAACGTCGCGGGCGAGCCGTTGGAGGTGACCCATGCTGACTAAGGTAGCAAACACTTTTGGAAAACTATTGCCGCTTATTGCGCTACTGAGCCTAATGATTTCTCCTTTGGCGTTCGCTGAGGAAATTGATTTATGGGAATCGGCGAAAGAAGCTTATCGGTTTGGGCACGATGAAACGGGGCACCTGCATCTGAAGGCACTCATGGAGAAGAATCCAGGCGATGTCGATTTGGCTTGGAAATGTCTCAATTTGATTTTCGACACGGCTGGCAGGTTTAAGAGCGACGACCAGTGGACGTATTACGCTGCTCGCCGTATTTGTGCGCTGGAGCGGATCGGTGCTGTTTCGGCGACGGACAGAACGGTGCGTCAAGCATATACGGTCACGTTGGACTATCGCGTTCGGCGAGGCCAAATGTTGGAAGCGGTTGAAATTGTCGATCGGTTCGTAGCCGAAAATCCACACGATTTGTTTTGGCGTATTTCTCAGGCTCAACTTTACCGGAGTGCCGATTCTCCTAAAACGCGACCCATGTACCAGAAGCTAAAAAGCGAGATGGACCTCGACCATCCGCTGCCAGCGGCGCGAGAGATCTGGCACAAGTTTTCACTGGAGCTAAAGTCTGGGACGGAACTTCCAGCCACCATCCAACCGCTTCCGTTTGGGAGTCTGGTTCCGCTGATGAATCCAGATGACCCCGACGGTGAGTGGAACTTGGTTGCGACCCGGTCCCCCCGCGAAATTGCTCGTCAGATCGATCGGTTGGCGGCGAAGTTACTGGCACCAGATACGGTTGTTCCTTGGCGCGACGAAAGCGGTGTTACCGACCCGTCCCGCGCTTTGGACATGCTCTTATTGCGGCAGCAAGCGGCTGACATGGACCCGTTGCGGCGAATCCAAGCCTTGCGTTTCAATTCGGAAGTCAGCCAATCTATCGAAGTCGATCCCGTTTCTCTGTTTCGCCGTTATCCATGGGCTTTGCCTGCTCAGAAACTTCTGTTGGAGGATGCAAACAGAGCGTTATGGAGTGGTCGAAGCCAGGTTGCTTTGCGGAGTTTTGGCGACGTGCTGGCACATGCCAATGACGATGAAGTGTTATCTGCGGCTCAAGTTGGTTATTGGACGGCGTTAGCGCAGACCGATTCGGCTGACTTGGGAGAGAACTTGGATGGAGGCGATTCAGTCGCGTTGCTCTTGGGAAACGTCGACCCACAGAAGACTTTCAAATGGCTAGGGAAACCAACCGCAGCAGAAGGGATTTGCAAGCAACTGTTGGCGAACCAATCGCCCGCAATAACAGTTTCCCGAGTTCCACTCAAAGAGTTGACTCAGAAAGTAATTCACCTGCCGCCGGTATCGCCTTGGTCGACGAGCACTCCAACTACGGTCGATCTAGTCGTCAATGGCAAGGACTTGCTGGCTTCGGGAAGAGATGTATTGGCATATTTCAACACCGACGATTTGAGTCAACCAGTCTGGAGTCGATTGCAACAGCATCATGCCGAAGAGAGTCGACCTGGGAATTATTTTCCTGGTTATTTCCGCCCTCAATTGAATGGGTCGAAATTGTATACTCGATTCGGTTTCCGTTCCGTCCCGAGTGGCGTTGCAGCTATCGATCGTCAGACGGGCAGCCCTTTGTGGTCAAACGAGGAAAACTCCATTGCCAGTAATAGTGCTCGTCGATCGCGAGTGCCAATGTGCGATCCCTTATTGAGCGACGGACTACTTTACTATTCGCAATGGTATGCACAGGACAATATCAACCACAATCGCGGTCGCCGTATCCAACTGGTTTGTTTCGATCCGGAGAGTCGAACAACGGTCTGGGAGAGTACCACAGTTAAGGCGGGGGCGGCTGTCGATATACTGGGGCACATCGGACGTTCGTCTCCTCAATATGCGATCTACGGCAATCGTCTGACCATTCACGAAGGCGCTATTTATTGCAATTCGAATTGTGGTTTTGTCGCTCGCTCTGACGTGAGAAATGGCCAACCCGATTGGATTTATTACTATCAGCCAGGTGGTCAGTATCGTAGTCAAGAAAATCTCGGGTCCGCTCCAATCGTCGTCGGCGACAAAGTCATCTTTATGCCGCGAGATTGCACTCGCATTTTTGCAATTGACCGAGAGTCGGGGCGATTAGTCTGGGACAATCCACTCGTCGTTGGTCTCGAGGCGGTGGGCGTGTTCGAAGGTTTACTCCTCGTTCGAGGCGCGGCGGTGTTGGCCGCTTTGGATGTCGAATCAGGAGAGGTGCGTTGGTATCGTCCGTTAAACGAACCGGTCGTTGGACGGGTTCAATTGAGCGGTGATGTCGTGTACCTGGCTCGCGGTAACGAATTGCGGCAACTGGATGCCAAGACTGGCGATTTGTTGGGAACTCGCGAGTGGAAGTTAAACGATGAACGTCCGCGAAATTTCGCCATCGACGGAAACAATCTTTATGTGGTAACAGACACGCCCGCTGCGGATCCTGAATTCGAGCAAGGGAAGCCGTTTAGTGCCGAGCCAAATGATTCTCCCAAGTTGACGCTGCCCCTTCGTCGCGCTTGGTCTTTGCCTCGAGCGAATGCCCAAGTCGCCCTGCCACCTGAAGGTTCACCTTTGGTAGGTTCTGGCTACGTATTCGCGTCTGGAATTCTCGAGTGCATTGATGTTTCAGCTCGAGGTGGAATGCGCTGGCAGCGTTTCAGCAACGCCAGCCAGCCACGCGTTCATTTCGTCGATGACGTTGTACTCGTCGTCGACCAGACCCGTAACAAAAACTTGACATTTGGCTATCAAGCTACGGCCTACAATGGCAAAGATGGTCGCGTTTTGTGGGAGCAGACGATTCCTCACTACGCTCATCAGACCATCACGTGCGGATCGACTCAAGTTTTTCACGATGGTAGAGCCCGCATTATCGGCTTGGACTTGAAATCGGGACAACAAATCTGGCAGCGTAGCTTGGGCCTCAATCATTTTATGCAGTTAGCTCGCGACGGCGACCGCTTGCACGTTTTTGCCGCGGCCAGCGCTCACGCAGCGAAGCATATAGTTATCGACGGCATAACTGGAAATACGGTCAGTGAAACTTCGGTCGAACCCGAACAGGGTCCCGAGCTGGCAAACAACGGCAAAGTGCGGCCCGATGGATATTACGAAGTGAAAGTCAAACCCATCGAAGGTAGATTTATTCGACTCGTTGCACTCTCGGAAGTGAACGGTGGCGGATGGACTTCGATTTCCGAGCTCCAAGTGATTGGACCTGACAACGAGAACGTTCGGCGAGATAAGTGGCGGACTCACTTCGTCGACAGTTTCGAATCGAAAGCCAGGATGAAGGCCACTCCCGAATGCGCTTTCGATAACGATCCCGTGACGTGGTGGCACACACCATGGCTTCCTTCGATAACCTCTCACCCGCATGAAATTCAAATCGATCTCGGAGCACTACAACAGATTCACGGAATCCGCTACCTTCCCGCCGTCATCATAAACAACAACGGAATGATCAAGGATTACGAGTTATACGTCAGCAAAGATGGCAAGAGTTGGGGCGAGCCGGTTGCCAAAGGCGTGCTCGTAAATCGAGTGCGTGTTGATCAAGCCCGCTTGGGCAACAAAACCATTATTTTTGAAAGTCGCGATCGACGTTCTCGCATTAATCACATCTACCGATATTCGATGGATGGAAAGCCCGCAAAGTCGATTTTGCAGGGCGGTCGCATCGCATTTCTCCACGAACCCTATTTCGGCACGATTGTTCGCAGTGAAAATCGTGATGTGCTGCAAGTACAGCGGGTAGATGACCCCAACTATCGCTTTGAATTGGGTCGGACGGATCGGATCGATATGGGGTCGTTCGAAATCGAGGGGGACAGAATTGTCGTGGGTCGTAGAGCTGTTCTGGTAGCAGACCTTGCCAAACGCGAGTTCATCATCCAACCCGGAAAAGACAATCCGAAACACGATCAAAACGGTATCTGCTTGTGGTCGAGCAACGATCGGTTGCTAAAGATTGTAAATCAGGGGCAACAGAGTCCCGCGGTCTTTCAATTCGACGTGAATACGGGCGAAAGAACCGACGGAGTGTTATCCAATCAGTTCGATCCGCTTCTGGAAAACCCTCACGTCAACAACGGGCAACGAGTGCAGCGTTGCAATGGAGTTGTTATCTTCAACGACAACACTTCAGTGTCGGCCTGGGTTTCCTCTCCCTAACCTGAGCCCTCCGCTACGGCGCGTTTCGCTGGGATCGATACGAGTTAGAACTTTATCTCGATTTTCGAGGAATCGCCTGTTGGGATTGGTGACAACCCGCTGAATGATTTCAGATTTGGTTTGTCCTTGCCGACTTTCATCGTGTACTTTCCAGCCGCATATACCGGTGGCTTGAAACGATTCGAGTCGGAGCGAACGGTGTAGAGAATCTCGTCTGTTTCATCGTTGATCACTTGTACGACCGGGTGTTCCGTTCCTGCGATCACCAATTCTGGAAGATACCCGATGGGTATGCGACCATCGTTATCGCGATAGTTGAAAGTGATCGGCCAGCCGGGATATTGCACTTTGTCGCCGTCGTCGACGCTGGCGAATCGAGGCCAACATTCAAAAGTGATCTTTCGCGTCTTCTTATCGAAGCGCGAAATACCAAATCCGTCTCCCCGTTGTTTCTCATCTCGGGTATTTGGTGGATTGGCGTACGCCATCATGTGGATCTTATTGCCAAGTCCATCGAGGTAGTCGCCCGTCCAAGGGAGAGGGCTATTGGGAACTGCGTTTGAGCCAGCTTTTTCGTTTTTGGGCCACCACCAACGACCGTAAATGGTATTCACAATTGCAGGACTGGTGAACGCGTAGGGGCCGTCGCGTTCCGAGTCAATTCCATGCTTGACGACAACGCCCAAATGCTGATCACCACACATATGAGGTGCCCATGCACGCCGAATTTCTCTCAGTGCATTGTTGCGACCTTTTTGAGGCCAAGCGTTGCTGTCGAGGTCCGCCAGTAATCGATTTCCCTTTCCGCCATGCAAATGAACGGCGCCGCAAAACGCGGTTTGCGACAAGACACACTTCATTTCCGCGCCCGTCCAATCTTGCCCCCACTGATGCAGGAATTTTAATTGGCGATCGCCGAGTAACTTCAAGCTAGGAAGGTCAACGGCTGCGCGGTCGTAACTTGGATCGTTAATGTGATCGGGACGCGGACCCATCTTGGGAATCTTGCCGAGTGGACCGCTCTTAAATTTGCGATCCTCAATGATCGCGAAGTTGATTCCGCCGACGGTCAGATCTGTGTAGTAAACACCAATGCCCTGCTCGATCGGTTTCGCATCGTACGGGTCGGGGAGATGCCAGGTTTGGCAGCGCTGTACCATGTTCACATATTTTGCCGGATAGAAGTAGCCGCCACTGGGGCCCGCCGAGTTCGTAGCCTTCTTACCATTCTCTCCCCAAATGTTTGCTTGGCCGACGTCGTGATCATCCGGGATTGTAACAACGGGCCGGTTTTTCAAAACTTCGCGAAACTGCATTCCAAATTCCAGCCACCCGTATGTGTGCTCGGTGTGGTGGTAAGATTGGTCTCCAGCAAAGAAGAGTAGGTCCGGATTGAGTTTGATTAAGTTGTCGAGCATCGTCGGACGTGGGCCAGGAGTCCGAGAACTGTTGCACGACAAGTTGCCGACGACGATTACATCTTTGTCGATTGGATCCTTTCGGATCAGTCCCTCGAAGCTCGCGTCGGTCCCATGAAGTACTCGATAAGCAACATCTTTGCTGTTGTCCCAGTTCTTGATTCGAAAGTGAGCGCTCCAACCGAGGTCAATGATTTTTTCTTTGGCGATTTCTTTCCAACTGCCGTCAGCGCTTTTGAATTCCAATCGAACAGTTCGCTCTTCGTTTGGCCTCAAGGGAAACAGTTGTGCGGTGAGTTTGAGTGTTCCGTGGTCGTGCGTGTAAACGGCAAACGCGACGACTTGATCGCGCGGCACATCTAAGTCAAGGGACTTCTTCTTTTTCACATTCCACCACTCGCCCGTAGCAAGCGATTCGAGGTTTCTAAACTTCTGACCGAATTCCTGCGCGAAAGATTGGGAAATCGCGGCAGGTAGCAGCAATGTAGTAATCGTGAGTGCCGAAAAAACAAAATGGCGAAAGGGAGTTTTTAGCATCGGAGGGCTTCCTGGGTGTCGTCTCAGTGTTGTGTTTCAGTGCTTTGTCTGGGATTCTACTTGGTTCTGCTTGGTTCGGTCGTGGTTGTTTGGGCGTTTTGGGAAGCATCCATCATAACGTTCCAGTGACGGCTGTCGTCAAGGAGTCGCAATTCTCTGGGCCCAGATACGCTGTTTCAAAGCCTAGACGCAATGAAAAAACCGCCGCAAATGTCTTTTATTAAAGCACTTGCAGCGGTTTGGTTCAATTCAGCGGAGGACATGGGACTCGAACCCACAACCCCTTGCGGGGCGCCGCATTTCGAATGCGGTTGCTAGCCAATTCGCGTATCCTCCTGCGGTCTCAATAATCTACTACATCAAATCGGCACTCGACAAGGTGTGGTGCGCCTCGCTCCAAAGAATTCCGGTTTTGCCGAACGTATCAGTTGAACGGCGTTCCAGGTTTGCCGGTCGGTATCTCCCATTTTCCGACTAACCGAAACAAACCGAGCCAGTCTGGCGTCACAATCCAATCGACGCCACTAACCACTTGCCGCTCGTAACAACGGTAACGACAACAACTCGCTGTACCAAATGGAACGGATGATTGCCGTGTAGCAGCGCGGCCACTTTCTTTGCTGAGGACTATATCTCGTTCCGATATCTACTTGTAGTCCCTCCGTCTCCACACCCCCAGAAAATATTTAGAGGCAACAAAATGTCAGACAAGAACACATATCGAGTTGTCACACGCGGTGCTGACGGTTCCCTAAGAATTCGCGATTATCCAAACGAAGAACATTTGCACAAGACGCACACCCAAATTGGTGTCGACGATTGTAGCACTGATCTCGGTCTTCGCGGGCTGCCAGTCTTCAAAGGATTGATCGGGCCAATCCCCGAAGGCAAAAACATCATTCGCTACGAGTCTCCCGAGGTCTTTGAAACTTTGACCAAGGAATGGACCAACGCCGCGCCAACGCGACGCCGTCGTCGTAGACGAGCAACCACTGAAGGGAAGCAAGAAACACCGGAATCTCAAGAAGCTCAAAGCTAGAATCAATTCGGTTGTTGCTTAAGAATCAAAAAGGACCTCGGAGACTAAGTCGCCGAGGTCCTGTTTTTTCGTGCGGTGCATATTTGGCGTTAGCCTGGCGGCCAAGACATATCTCTTCCGCCCATCAAATGGTAGTGCAGATGGTGAACGGTCTGCCCGCCGTCCTCGCCACAATTGCAGGCCACTCGATAGCCGCCTTCGAGGCCGAGTTGTCGAGCCAGGTCGCGAATCACCAAAAACAAGTGACCGATCAGAGCCTGATCTTCATCGGCAATCGCATCGATGGAAGCGATTTCCTTCTTGGGAATGACTAAGACGTGAACGGGAGCTTGGGGCGATACGTCCCGAAACGCCAGGCAGTGATCGTCCTCGTGAAGAATATCTGCAGGAATCTCTTTATCAATGATCCGTTTGAAGATCGTCTTTTCACTCATCTCACTCTTCCATTTAGCTAGTTGGTGGAATTCATTTTTCTAGTCAACAGCGTTCTAGTCAACAGCGTTCTAGTCATTAGCGAGCTGGTCATTAGCGAGCTGGTCCAGCGGGATTGCTCGTTCGGCAATCATCGTTGGAATCATCTCCTGCATTGGATAGGCGAAGGATTCGTCGCGATTGATCAGAGCTGAGTCGAGCAAGTTTTCAATCACATCGCCCCCATGGTTTACCAATTGACGCTTCTCGATTCGTTCGTTGAGCGACTTGAGCATGTCGGTGCCTGCGACGGCAAGCGTGGATTTGCAAATGGGGCATTGCAGGCGAGCCAAAAAACTATCGTCCATCGGGCGAGATTTCCTTGTACGTATCAGTCTGTATTTATGGAAGCCCCAAATTGGGCTGGGAAATTGGGCCGGGGAATTGAACTCGCGTAAACTCTACCGAATAGATTGCCGATCTTAAACAATAGGGCGACACGACCGCACATCCAATTGCCTCATTTGCATGTTTGAATCGGGATCTTATTCGAGTTTCGCAGCGAATCGAGTTTCGCCGCGAATATTTGAGCATCCCTATTCACCAATAACGCATACGACAATACAGCTTACCGGTAACTTGCGACTTGCCCAACCCTCTAGTTGGAGTGCTATCGGTAGCACAATTGACGAAATCGTGATGGATAATGCCGCCAGGTATCAAGGAATGATACGGCAATGGCTCAGCGAATTCTGAGCTAGGTACTTAGGGAGGAGTAAAGTGATGCGTCACCAGATTTTCAGTGTGGTCGGTTTGATTTGTATCGTTATGCCAGCTTTGTTGTTGGCCGAAGAGCTTCGTTATACAGAACGCGTTCCCACGTCGTCTGTGCGGCTCGAGAAGCAGACGGTAACCACCTTTTCTCAGCGGCCGACGACTCAGCAGCACCAATACAATCGAGTGGTTTACGATCCGGTCGTGAGCTACCAGTGTCAACGACGAGTTGTCGGTTGGTTCAATCCGTTTACGGGCCCCTACGAAACTTATCAACTGGCTCCCGTGGTGACGTGGCAACCGCGAACACAGAAAATGTCGTATCAGACGACTCGATATCAAACAGTGCCAGAGACAAAAATTGTCGAGCGACCTGTGAGGTACCTTGGATTCGTCGACCGTCAGCGCGTTGTCAACGTCGAACCGCCCCGCGAGCTCGTGCCAGTCGCGATGCGATCGCGAACGCCTCTGAACTCAGTTGCCCCCGTTTCTGGCTTCGCCTCACAACAGCGGCCAATCACAGCTCGCCCGGAAAACAACTATGTGCCGCAATACGGTGGTGTCGGACGGCTCGATGGCGACTATCCGCGCCATGCGATGGTTCCCACTTCTACGCTTCGATAATTGCAGTGTTTCGATTGCAGTGTTTCGATAATTGCAGTGTTTCGAAAGATGCGGTGTTTCGAAAGATGCGCGGAAGCGTTTGGGAAGGACGGCAGCCAACCCCAACTTTACCAGAACGGGAATTTGGGAATGAACTGCGATGCGTTGTCGCGGAACTTGTCCCAAGACGATCCTTTGTCGCTAGTGTCTACCGGTTGAGTGCGAGAGAGTGACGGCGGGACTCGAGCCATTCGTCCGTCTTGCGGAGCGGTGTTTTCTTCTAGATAGCGTGGCCAGAAGCTATCGATAAAGCGTTGGCAGGCGACGAGGTTTTGCTTTTCTAGATCGATTTGTTTCTGAGCTTGATCGATAACGATTTGTCGTCGTTCGAGTTGGTGGAGCCAGGGTTCGTAGACTTGGACGTTGTCGATCCAAACTGTTCCTGGCGTCATCAGATCGAAACCAATTCGAAGGTCGGTAAGATCGTCCGCAAGAATAAAATCGAAGGGGAATCGAATTGCTGTCCCCCATTCCGTTTGGATTGGTTGAGGGTTACCTCCCATTTCGAAGAAGCGGTAGTAGATCTCGCCGTTGGGTAGTTTCCCTTCCACCGAGACTCGCAGTTTGGGTTGTGGCGTGGCTTTGTCGGTACGGATCCAGGCCTGCACGGCGAGCCTACCGGACTTCGGTGGAATAATTGGTGCCGATCGGACCCAGGCAACTTCACCTTTTTGCCGGATGCGAAGCGACTGCTTTCCGTGGTTCTTGGACTTAGTGTCGACGTCGACGGTGATGCCTTCGGCCTTCTTGAAGTCCCATTGAACTGGTTTCTTATCTGGGCCCAACGTCTCAAAGCTCGAATTGTCAATCAGCGGCGCGGGTTTCAGGTTTTCTTGACGAAGTTTATCGGCTTGTGAAAGAACATTGCCAATTTCTTGTTGAAGAGCATCTTTCGCATTGGCGAGCAGGACTGTGGAATAGGACGATCTCCAGCCCGTGATTTTTGCGGTGGGAGCGGTGATCGCGGCGGCGACAAAATCGTACGGTTCCAGTTGGACGGTCCAAGTCGCTTTGCCTTCTCGCGGCGACAACCGTGTTCTCGGTCGGCTATCGAGTGGAACGAGGCCGCAGTTTTCCGGGACATTCAATTGCAGTTCAACCGAAATCGGCCAGGGGCCATTATTGACCAAGTAAAAATAACGATTGTTGTTCATTTCTTTGGTGCGAACAACAACTCCCTTTTTCTGCTCGTCAGACGCCTCGATCGTGTCGAATCGACCGACGGGAAGTTGCATGAATGAGTCGAACATCGGCCGCAGCGAATCTTCTCTTCCCAAAGGCATCATCCAGCCGGAGTCGATCAAGATTTGCGAATCCATATTGGCCAACGCCTGAGCGAAGAGTCGGCGTGCATGGTGATTCGCCGCGACGGGGTGAGCGTCGAGTCGCATTCTCGTATTGTTTTTTCCGAAGGGGCTTAGAGCATCGAACGTTTTGAGGCGGCGATTGAGCCGATTGTGACTAACTGCTGCTGCGACGAAGTTTGCTTGTTTGAAATAGTCGTCGGCTTTGGGGTCGTTGAGTGTCAATTCGACCGCTTGTCCGCGAATGGATGTCAGCGGACTCTCGCGGTACTGTCGAACGAAGACGATTCCACTTTGGTTGTTGAATAGCTTAGCGTTGAGTCCGGTACGGAGGAACACGTCACCGATGTCGCCTCGCCACGGTAAGGCGGGTCGAAGGTCTTTGGCAAATCGTTTGGCGTGAAGCAAGTCACCGACGTGGAGGTAAAGTCTAGTGTTATCCCGTTGAGCAATGTCGTCGTGAATTTGTTGATAGAAAGCAGCCAGGCTCAAAGATCGCCATTTGAGCCATTTTGTTTTTTGCGGGCCAAGCAAAGCTTTGATTTTTTGTCCGTGACCTGCTGGAAGTACTTCTCCCATCTCGCGCTCGAAACGAGCGATCGTGACTGCGTCCATGCCCCAATCTGCATCGGGGATCGAGCTAAAGCTGTTGATGTCAAATTGGATGGAAACACCGCTGAAAGCCGGATGGTGGCCATACCTGTTCGCCAGTTCGATAACGACTCGCCGCATTGCCGTTTGCACTCGCGGGTCGAGCGGATTGTAGTAAGGAGCAGCACCTCGCTCGGAACCGTATCGGTCGACCCATGTTTGTCCCGTGCTATCGACTAATTGAATTCCAACCGCATTGGGGTCGCCATTGCGAAGCAGTCCTTCTAGTTCCGGCAGAGGAGCTGAGAATTGCAGCGAAGGCACGAATTTCAGTTTGGCTTGATCGAATTGCCGCAACAACATTTCGAGTACATCTTTTTGTACTGGGTCTTGGCCGTTGCCAAAGAACACACCCATGTCGTGTTGCGGCGTCGGACTTATCAAACGAGTTGGGTAGATCGCACTCCCCTCGGAATAGACATTCACTGACGCCGCGTTGTAACCGGAGTATTGCAGGTACTGAATTAAACGCTCGCCCCCGTCATAAAACGTGTTCCAATCGTCGAGAGTACTGTTGCGTTCAGGAGAGAATCTTTCTTTCGCTCCGAAGTTTTCGGTGAAGTGTGGTCGAGTGTAATGGGCCATTACCAAACGGTGATTGTTTGTCGCAAAGGCTTGAGTCCCTCCGGCTAACTGCGAAGGGCCCTGTAGCACGCGAATCTTGCCAAACATTGCCGACTTGTCGCCGCTCAAATTCGTCACCAGAAGATATGGTGACTTCGTCCGTGGCCAAAAGAGAACTTGATGCTTTCGCAAGCCCGCCGTTTCACCTGGTACGGGATCGCGAACGGACACTGCCGAGTCGAATCGTAAAGTTGAAACGTGACCCGAATCATCGGGCTCGATAATGCTAATTCCCAAAATCTGTTCGACGTCACCGGGATACTCAATTTCGAGCACGTGTGGTGTATTCAGTCTGCTCACCGGCAACGGAAAACTCTGCCATGCATCTGCCGCCAAATTTAAAAGCACGGTGTCACCGTAGGGACGCTTTCCAATCTCGCCGTGGCTGATCGCCTTTTGAGTTCCGCCGGGAATTCGAGTCGATAGCCACTTGCTCCAGCTGGGTGGATTGACAGGATCGAGATCCATCTTGGAAGACCAGACGCCGTCGCCTTTGCCTTGCGATGGGCCTACTACGACTACTTGAACCGATCGCTGAGCCACTGGGCGATTCGCCGCCAATGGGTTCGATACAAAGGAACTTTTTCGAGGAGTCACCGAGAGACGAATGTCGTACGCTCCAGGGTTAGTGGGCAGTACTATCGCAATGTTCGGTTGACTCGCCAGCTGACCATTTTCGTCTGCCGCCAATTTCAACGACTCCGAGCGAATGACGTCGCCCTTTCGGCTGCCGACAAGCTCGATTAGCATATCTACGTTTTGGCCAGGCTTGAGTGGAATCTCGTGTGCAAAAAGATCGAAGTGAAATGTCTCTCCGGGTTGATAAACGAGTTGACTATCACGCGGCACTACTCGCAATCGGTCTCCAGGAACTCGACGAATCAATAACTTGGTTCCCGCCTCATCGACGGCGACGTGAAACGGATTCGATATTAACTCGCCAAAGTCGATCTCCAGCGGTTTTGTGGCAGGGTTTTTGGAAGAGCTTAGCATCAGTGAAAGCTTGGCGTCCGCGTGCGCCGTAACCGAAACGTCAAACCCATCGTACGTTCTCGGACTCGGTTGATGAATTCGAATCAAATTCGACGATGTCGTATATGCCGCCGCTTGATCCCCACCTATTCCAAGCGAACGGAAATCGGAAAACTCACCGTCGATCTGAAATAGACCGCGCCACAAATTTTCTTGTTGACCACCCCACTCTACTCGCAGCCGCAAATTTATCGGCGGCGTCGTACTGGGAACTGAATCGGTCCGAGCAGCAGGCTCGGTATCGGGACGCGAAGCGCTTGGAATTGGAGGTTGGGGGAATTGAGCAGAAAGGTGAGTGGCGAAAGCGATGCAACACACCACTAGCGCAGCCGCCCACAACTTGGACGCATAAACAAACGAATTGCACTTCCTGTGCTGCGGCATGCGAGTTACCTGTGCCAGTTGGCGAACTTCCTGTTCGCTCCGTCGCAATCCATCCGCTCCATCGGAAAGATCGACGGGGGATTATATACTCTGAGCCAATTTCCGAGCCACCCCGGATTTCATTTGTCGTGCCCGCAGTGCTAGCGGCCAAATGTGGCCGAAGTTCGGGGTTTAGCTCGATTTGGCGATATTGCCAGCATTGGGCCGACGAGCAAATGCATCAAACTCAACGAAAAATGTCGTAAAGTTCTTCGTCAACTTGAGGAAGTTCACTGCGACGGTTGTTCATGGCGGCAGCGCGAAATGCGTCAAAAGCGAGTTCCATGCGGTCGACGATTTTCGGGCATCGGTTGGCAACTTCGTTAACTTCCCAACGATCGTCTGGCTTGGTGAACAGTTGACTGGCGGATTCGCCTTCTCTTTGTTTCCAGAGCCAAGCTCGCGTTCTTAGTAGTCGCTCGTTTGGCGAAGCGGCTGCGGCGAGTTCTTGGGCTAAGCCCGATTCATCCATAGCGAGAAGAGAGGGGATGCTCCGTCCCCAGATTTCGTCGGGACGAGGCACGTCGAACCATTCGAGTAGAGTGGCGTAGAGATCGGCTGGTTGAACAAAGCGTTTTAATCTTCGCATTGCCAAATCTGAATTGGGGTAACGCAGCAAGCCGGGAACGTGCAGGTGTTCGGAGTACAAATTGGTTTGTTGGGAGTCGTTCGAGAGC
>Ga0115002_10005561_pt1 | contig 14806 bp, 11 predicted proteins | sample ArcticOcean_MG_C_8_FD_89576 | JGI IMG/M metagenome (GOLD analysis project Ga0115002, IMG submission 89576) | Marine microbial communities from western Arctic Ocean - ArcticOcean_MG_CB11_86 | ecosystem: Environmental > Aquatic > Marine > Oceanic | place: Arctic Ocean: Canada Basin | collected... | reverse complement strand
GCGGCTGCAGTCTGCATTAGTAATCGTCTCGGCCAACCTTTGCCGGTGACGGCGTCGGTAGTTCCGCGACGTACCGGTAGTCGGGATCGATCTTCTGCCGCTCCTGGATCTCATAAACCTGTTTCCAGGTCTCTATCAATCCGTTGGGGCAATGGGGCAGGTCGTCCTTGATCAGCCGATGCAGCTTGCCGAGATTGTAGCACGGGACGGCCGCGTACATGTGGTGCTCGGTATGGTAATTCATATGCCAGTACAAGAACTGCACGAACGGGCTGAGGTAGATCGTGCGGCAACAGAGGCGAAAGTCTGACACCTTGTCACACAATCCCACGTGCTGACTGCTGTTGCATAAGATGAATAGCCACGAGCCGAAGATCATAGGGAAGGTGAACGTCAACAGGATGATCCACCACCCACACGTCAGCGCCACGCCCGCAATCAGTGCGTGACCAACCAGCACAAACCGGGCCCAGTTAAAATACGCTCGGCGCCTGAGCGGCTCACTCTCGGGGAAGAGCGAGTTGGTCCACGAATCGTCGGGATCAATCCTGCCCAGCGCCAGCTTGAGATGGTCCCTGATCGTCACGAATGGCCACTTCAAGTTCACGATCCCTGTTTTGTAGAGCGCATCCTTGGGGTAGTACTCTGGCTGCACCACCTCCAGGTCCTCGGGCTGGTACATGGTGTACTTGTGGTGCTCCGTATGGCTCGCCCAGAAGTGATGGTGGTTGTACCAACCCAGGAAGGAGAACATTCGCACGAAGAAGCGGTTGAATCGGCGGGTTTTGAAGACCGAGTCGTGGATCAATTCGTGGAAACCGTTGATCAAAAAGTGCCAAAAATGCCCGTTCAGAAAGACAAACAGGGCGGTGACATACCAGGGCCAATGGAAGAACGAATAGATGGCCAACCCGCAGCCGGTCGCCAACACCGCCAAAAACCCCAACGTCTGAGCAAACCCCAACAGGTCACTACGCTGGTTCAGCTGGTTTAACTCAGCACGGGGGACCGGGCTGCGGTACCACTTGACGCGCAGCTTCTTCGCCGGTGACACGACAGCATCGTCTGGCTGCGTACCGGGAGTCGGCACGGCAGACATCACCCCGAGCGTCTCTTCGCGCGACAATGGTTCTTCGTCGGCTGTTGTGGCCTTCGTCGGCTCGCTGGTCATGCAGGTCCGGTCTCCATCGATTGAGTCGCCAGCTGCGGAAGTTTCACCGATTTCTGCACCTCGATCAAAAAATCCACAAGGTCGCTGACGGCACTGCCCCTTGAATTGTAGTCCAAAGTTACGACAAAAAACAACCTGGGGAATACCACGACATCGAAAACACGTCTTCGTTCTCGACTTCACCTGCGGAGCTACAGGTTAGTTGTCATGCACAGCCTGCGCCGCGTGTTCGTCGGACCTGGTCCGACTGGCGTGATTTGTCTGCGTAAAGCTTGAGTAGAGTTCCGCATAGACGCCACCGGTGCGCAAAAGCTCAGCATGCACGCCTCGCTCAACAATCCGGCCCCGGTCCAGGACGAGAATCTGCGAGGCATGGCGGATGGTGCTGAGGCGGTGGGCCACGATGAAACTGGTGCGGCCGTGGATCAACCGCCGCAGCGCTCGCTGGACCTGTAGCTCCGTGATGGTATCGACGCTGCTGGTGGCTTCGTCAAGGATCAAAATGCTCGGATCGGCGACCATGGCACGCGCAAAACAAACAAGCTGCCGCTGCCCGAGGGAGAGACTTGCGCCCCGCTCTCCCACGTCGGTTTCCAAGCCGCGGGGCAGCTCCAGGAGCAATTCCAAGCAACCGAGGCGCTCGACGGCGTCGGCGACCTCCGCGTCGGTTGCCTCGGGACGGCTGAAACGAATATTGTCGAGCACCGTCCCCGAAAACAGAAAGCTCTCTTGAACCATGATCCCGATGCGCCGGTGCAGTGACTCGGTGCGGATCTCGCACATGTCATGGCCGTCGATCAGCAGCTGACCCGACGAGGGCTGGTAGAACTTTGCGATCAGGTTGGTGATCGTCGTCTTGCCGCTGCCCGAGTGGCCTACCAGGGCGATGGTTTCTCCCGGCTGGGCGACGAAGTTGACGTCTTCGAGCACCGGCCGGCCGGGGTCGTATTCGAAGCCGACGTGACGAAACTCGACTCTCCCTCGAACCTCGGGAAGATCGATCGCCTGCGGTGCGTCGGACCAATCGGGTTCGGTGTCGAGCAAGCGAAAGACCCGCTCGGCGGCGGCCATCGACGTCATGGCTTGGGTATACTGCATGCCGAGGTGCGTGATGGGCGTAAAGAACAGGTTGGCCATGAGGAAGAACCCAACCAGGTCGCCAATGGTCGTGCCCGATTCGGGATTCAACACGCGAAAGGCGCCGGCGAGCAGCAAGGCCGCGAATAGCAACTGGCTATTGAAATTCAGCAACGGCAGGAACTGCCCTTCGATGCGGGCGACAAGCCGGTGCTCGGAAGCGTGGTCTTCCACGAGTTCGCCGAACAGTTCGGCGTTGCGATCCTGCCGTACGAACGCTTGAGTGACGCGGATGCCGCTCACCGATTCGGCGATAGTGGCAGTAACCCGGCTGTACGATTCCTGCACGTCGCGGTGAGCCTGGCTCAGTATGCTGCGAAAATACCGGTTGATCGACCACAGCACGGGAACAAGAACCAGGACGATGAGAAAAAGCATCCAGTCGTACCACAGCATGCACAGGGCGGCGCCCAGCATCTGCCCCACCTGCACGATGCTGACGAATAAGACCTCCTGGACCCCGATGCGGACATTCTCGACGTCGGAAGTCATGCGGCTGATGATGCGGCCCAACTTAGTCCGGTGATAAAAGCCTATCGTGAGCCGCTGAAGATGTGCAAAGAGATCGTTGCGCAGGTCGTAAACGACAGATTCGCCCAACTCCAGCGCAAGCCGCTGGCGAAAATGCAACACGAGCTGTGTCGTGAAGGCCAGCGAAAAAAACCCGACCACCCCCCAGAAGAGGCCCGTCGCATCCCCGCGCTCGATAGGACCATTAATCACGGCGGTAATCACAGCCATCAAAGCAGGAATCTGGATTGAGCGAACGATCACCAGCACGACCAGCCACTTCCGCTGAGCTGCGTACGGTTTCGTGTAGCGAAACAATCGCGTGATCAGCCCGAGATCCAGCGGCCGCATGACCGCTTCGCGGTCTTGGTCCGACAGATGGGTCAGCGTTGCGTCGATGGTGCTCACGGATTTCCTCTCTTTACCCAACAGCTAAAGCGTTGATCGTGTCATCGTCCGACATTTGCAGTCCCACAACGGTGCGGAAGTGGCCATCGAGGCGGAGCAGTTCTGCCGGGCTGCCGATCTGAACGATCTGGCCGTGGGCCAGCACCACAACGAGGTCGGCCCGCTGGAGGGTGCTCATGCGGTGAGTGATCACAAAGGTCGTGCGGCCCAGCATGGCCGAATCCATGGCAGCCAGGATCTCGTCTTCCGTTTGGGGGTCGATGGCCGCCGTGGGATCGTCCATGAGCAGGATGGCCGGGTCGAGCAGCAAGGCCCGCGCAATGGCCAGTCGCTGCCGTTGCCCCCCCGAAAGGTTCGAGCCGTGTTCGCCGATGACGGTGTCATAGCCGTCGGGCAGTTCAACGATGAACTCGTCGGCGCATGCCAGCCTGGCAGCCTGTTTGATTTGTTCGCGGCTGGCTTCGGGGTGACCGAAGGCGATGTTGGCCGCTGCCGTATTGCTGAAGAGAAAACTTTCCTGGAAGACGACCCCGATGTTTCGTCTCAGGTCGTCGAGTTGCAATGTGCCGATGTCAGAGTCGTCGATCAGCACCCGCCCCGACGTGGGATCGTAGAACCGAGGGATCAGGCTCAAGAGGGTGCTTTTGCCGGAACCGGTGACTCCGGCGATGGCTACGCATTCCCCCGGCTTGACAGAGAAGTCGATATCGCAGAGCACCGACTCGTCGGGCGTGTAAGCGAAGGAGACGCCCTCGAACTGGACTGCACCTTGCACCTTAGGCAACGAAATAGCTCGGCACGGGCTTTCGATTTCGACCGGTGCGTCGAGTACCTCGAACACCCGCTCGGCCCCGGTCAGGCTGGTTTGAATACTATTGGTGATATTGGTGATCTGACTCACCTGAGACGAGAATCGCTGCAACAGTCCCGCGAACACAAAGAGTCCGACGCCCAGGGGTAGTTGGCTGGTGAGGATCAGATACCCTCCGTAACCGAGCAGCACCGCCAGATTGATCTGCGTGAGCATCCCCATGGAGGGCTGAAACAGGCTGATGCGCCAGAAGATTTCGTGTTTCTTGTTCTTCACGCGTTCGTTCGCCTGGCGAAATCGTTCTGACTGGGGTCGCTCCTGCGCGAAACCCTTGATCACGCTTACACCTTGAACACTCTCGACCAACTGCCGCACGAGATGGTCCATGAGGTGTCTATTTTGTACATAGCGTGGCTTGACCGATCGCGAAAACCGCACGGCCGCTACGAAGAGAAGGGGCGTGGTACACAGGCAGGCCAGGGTCAGCCCGACGTGGATGTTGAGCATGTAGACGAGATAGACGGCCAGGGAGAGTACGACAATGAGCACCTGCACCGTGACGCCGTCGACAAACCTCCGCACTGCTTGTACGTCACCCGCCACGCGGTTGATAAGCGAGCTGGAGTTGTTCGCCTCGAAGAACCGGAAGCTTAATCGCTGGAGCTTGTCGTAGACTTGTGTGCGCAGGTCGACGACAATCTGCTGGACCAATCGAGAGGCAGTAACCGCCGATACAAACTTCGCGCCCAACAACAGCAACCCCGAACCAAGAATCACTACGGCGATCACGGCGATGGTCGTCATGATGCTCCAATCGGCGGGCGGGGCGATCCCGAAGGGCCATCGAGGCGATTGTCCCATGGGGTCGAGGGAGTGGCGTAAGGCGTCGATTCCCAAGCCCGTCAGCGCCAGGACGACCAGCTCCAGGACGACCACGGCGATTTGCCACATCAGCACGGCGACGCAGCCCAGGCGGTAGTGCCATGCCAGACCAAACAAACGGGCCACAATGGACCAATTCGATCGCTTCGAGTTGCCAGTAAGAGAGAGTGAGTTTGGGGAAGTCACCGATAAAATAGGCCCGTGGCACATGCGATCCGTCGCCAGAGAGGTATCAAATGCAAACAGCAATAACTTCACAAATGCACAAAGACCCTCCTCTACAAGATGTTGATTTGCGAATGAATCTCACGCTCTGAACCGACTTCTGAGAGTCGGGGAGCGCCAAGCTCGCGAGATAACCGTAGGCATCATAAACTCTGATTTCAACTGGCGATAGCCTACAAGATAGCACCCAGTCGTGGCCTTCATCACGGCCCCGAAATCAGCCAGTTCCAAGAAATTGTGGTTTGAGGCAATAGAGGGGACGGAGCAGACCTGACCCAATACTGATCCCAATGATGGCGACAACTCTCACAGAAAAGTGCCGAATGTCGTGACAGATAGCATGGCTGCGTTTTTTCACCTTATGCCGTTGAGACATCGACCGCACATCCGCTGGCGGCGCTTTTGGCGACGGCTTCCGTGAACTCCATGTAGCGGACACCGGTCGCGAAGTCGGTGAACTGGACCGGCTCGAGGCCGCGAATGGCGTTGATGAACTCGGCTTCAACGCGCCAGCCACCGGCTTTCTCCGGCGGTATCTCCAGCTCGTGAAGCGACCGTTCGTCCCGGCGGCTGATCGACACATGGTCTTCGCCGTCAAAACTGTATTTGAGTGTCGCCTCACTGCCGTAGAGATGGATCTGCATGCCAGGGCCGTGATGGACGGCTCCGCTGAGATGATAGATACCTCGCCCGCCGCCAGGAATCTCGGTCAGAATCTGCACGGAATCTGGCGTGCCGACTCGCTGCTCATGGCCCGTCGCCGGATCGAGCCGTGTTGAAGTGAAGGTCTGTGTTTGGGCAAGCACACGCGTGGGATGCGAGACCCAACGGACCAGCGTCTCGTGCAAGATGCCGAGGGCCAGCATGTTCACTCCGCTGAACTCGGCCGATTGGCGCCAATGAAGCGGCACACTCGGGTTGGCCACGGCGTTGTTGATTCCTAATACGACGACTTCACGCAGCTGGCCGAGGTACCCGCCGGCGAGCAACTCCTTCACCACTTGATGAACCCGCAATCCGAATGGACTCGGCACGATCTGCGTCACTAGTTCGGGACGTTCCTGGCTGGCCGCGAACATCTCGCGAGCTTCCATCGCGTTCCGGGCCATGCGAGCTTCGGTGAGTACGTGCTTTCCAGCTTCGAGCGCGGCGACCGTAATGTCACGATGCAGGTACGGCCACGTTCCGATCATGACCGCGTCGACAGCAGGATCGGCGACGAGATCTTCCCAGCGTGCGTAGGTCTTCGGAATCCCAAACTCTGCCGCGGCGGTTTGCGTCGATTCCGCTCGGCGGTTACAGACACCGACGATTTCGACGTCCTGGCAGGCTCGAAATCCCGGGAGGTGCCGAAGACGCGTATTCCCGCCCAGGCCGACGATGCCGATTCGAATGCTGTTCACGGTGATGGTCCTTGTTCCATGATTTGTACGGTATCATACTTTCTTAGCTCTCGGTACTCGGCGTCGGCTTCTTCTCGGGTCATGTCGCCACGCTTGACGGCGGCCTCGATGCGCCGCTTGACGGCGTCCCAGTCCAACTCGTCGGGCTCTTGCTTCCGGGACATCTGCTTCTTGATTTCCCGGTACTTGGCGTCGGCTTCCTCGCGAGTGAGATCGCCGCGCTCGACGGCGGCCTCGATCCGCTGCTTGATGGCGTCCCAGTCCGGACGCTGGTTGCTGCGGTCACCCCGCTCAACCATCGCCCTGCGCATCGCTTCGAGGCGGGTTCGTGCGTCAACTTCCGATATCTTGCCCTCGGCGACCGCTTTGCTTAGATCCGCCTCGGCGCGCGCGTAGTCGTCGCGGGCGACGCGCCGGCGCTCACGACCACGCAGGCGATTCGTGTCCATCGTGCTGTGGGCGAGCCGGCGCGCGAGCCCCACGACCAGTTCTACCTGCTCGTCCGTGAGGTCGACTTCTTCCTTGAAGTAATGGCGGAGGCCCGGGTTGAGCTCAAAATCATCGCCTTCGGACTTCAGCTGGTGGATGACCCTCACCATCCCGCCCAGGGACTCTTCGACCTGCCCATCCTGAAACAAGTTTTCTTTGAGGGCGCTATGGACCCTGTCGAATGTCTCGCCGTCGACCCCCATTCTTTTCAAGTGACCTTCGATCCCCGCGTCTTGGTCACGTTCTCGTTCTACCTCGGCCCACTTGGCCAGCGCCTCTTGTTCCGACATCTCCCTCTTGGCGACAGCTACCTTAAGCCGCTCGCCGATCTCCGCTTTCTCGATTCCACGCCTCACGTCCCGAGCTTCTTCTCCGGTCATCCTACCCGATTCGACTGCCGCTCTGAGTCGCGGAAATATTTGCCCCTCCTTGAAGCCATGCCACCTGGTCCAGGCTTGTTCCTCGGTCATCTCACCTGCCTTGACAGCCGCTTTGAGCTGAGCTCCAACTTCTCGCAGCCGCTTTCCGATCCGTTCTTGCTCGTCGGCGTCTTCTTCGCGGTGCTCGTGGTAGCCCACCTTTCTGAGCGTGGCCATCATCGCGCTGGCCTGCTCAAGGGTCAGCTCGCCTTTGCTGACGGCCTTGCCGAGGCGTCTTTCGACGGCGTCGTATTCCTGGCCAGACGCTATACCGTGCGGGAGCAGTACCAAAGCCCCGAGTAAAACGAGTCCTTGCATGGAACGCGAGTTCGATCGGTCAATACGGCTTGAAGTCATCATGCTGAATCTCCGTTGCAAAGATCCACCGCTGTTGATCTGGCTTGCCATCGCCGATGGGCGGAGAAGCGGGCGGGCAAGTGATTCGAACGCTCATGCAATTCTTCATTTCGTTGCTCCCTGCGATCGCGGCAGAGATTGAAACCTCTATGATACAATACTTGGCTGAACCCGCAGCGACACTGGTGCGGGTAACGATATCCGACGAGGCTGACCCGCGTTTCATTTTAGCCACCCATTGCTGAGATTGAGAAGGGTGGTTAACTTGCTCCTTGGAAGCCCTATTGAGGCAATTCATAACTGATGGCGAATGAAACAATGGCCTCCAAGCGAATCCGACTGAAGGCTGACCTTACTCAAAGTGATTTTCTGGAACTGGTCGACCAGCCGGAGAACCAAACTCTCTTGGACTTGATCCCGCAGGTGGTGCGCGTGGAGCATCCGTTGCTTCCGGATGGAACGTGGTTTCTCCGGCTACCCGAACTCGTGGTGCCGGTGAATGCCCAGCGGAACGAAGTCGATTATCAGGAAGTCCGCAACTGGGAAGAAAACGATGGTGCCTGGAGGTATCCGGAGATCCCACTGTCAGCCAATGGCAACTACCAGGGCACCATCGCAACACGAATTGAGTCTGATGCGGACACGGTGACTTTTGAAATCTCCCTGACGAATCAGGGGCACCGGCCATGGGAAAACACTCTGGCGTGGCTCTGTTTTAATCACCACCCAGCACAGAACTACTACAGAACACAAACTTACATCCTGAGCAAAGGCGGTTGGGAACTGACCAAGCTCACGGGCACCCATAGCTCGTTTCCTGTCGGCGGATGCGAGCTTCCCTGGTGGGAGCGAAATGAGCAGAAAGCTTCCCAGGGCATCATCGCAACCTGCATCCAGTGCAACGGAGAACCCTTCGTCATAGCCATCGCCAGCCCCACGGCTTTGCTACTCGGACAATCGTCAGCCTGGCCTTGCATCGACATTGGAATCGGTTTCGGCGATCCGCCGGCAGGCGCGACCGTTAGCCGTACCGGCCGAATCTACTTTCACAAAGGCACGCTCGATGAGCTGGCTGCGCGATTCAGGTCTGAATTCAGCGAAGCGTCAAGCTGCTAGCCCATGTTTGACAAGTGTCGGCGTAAGTCCTAATGGCGTAAGGGTCTAAATTTGGATTCGTCACTACCTCCTTGTTTCTTGGCCTGCTGGTGGCGTTGGCGGTCGGAGATCCGTTGGCTTGAGCGCGTAAGGTGAAAAAACTCAGCCGAGCTTAAAGCACTGGGGAATAGGGGACTTGCCGAGGTTGTGTGCGGTCGAATTCACTAACTACACAACCTTCATTCTGAATCACTCTGCAAACAGAACGTACAACGTAGGTACTACGACGAGTGTCAACACCGTCGCGAAGATCAAGCTGAAAATCATGCCGTTCGTCATTGGCGCCCATAACGCACCCCCGAAAAGAGACAGCGGCAATAGCCCGCCGACCGTTATCAGGCCTGTCAGGACGATGGGCTGAAGGCGAAGACGACCGGCCTCGGCCACAGCAGATCGAAGTTCCTGGCCACTGGCCACTCGAGATTCGATGAAGTCGATGAGCACGATCGCGTTGTTGATGACGATGCCGATGAGCGCCAGGATTCCGAGATTTGCCATAAAGCCCATGGCCCACCCTGTGACCAGCAGTCCGATGAAGACCCCGATCAACGCCAGGGGCACCGTAAAGAGAATCACCATGGGCTTTAACAATGAGTTGTATTGAACAAGCAAAATCAGAACGATCAACAGAATGGCAATGGCCACAGCACGTACGACCTGCACTTGTGCTTTCATTGTTTCTTCGTACTCCCCGCCCTGAATCAGCCGATAACCTAGTGGCAGCGAACTGATCATTTCATCGAGCTTCGACTTGACGCGCGTGGCCACGCTATTCGCGAGTTTGCCCTCTGCCACACGGCTACCGACGGTTACGGTAGGGACGTTGTCCTTTCGTGCAATCACGGCGGGTTCCCATGTTGGAACAACCGTCGCGATGGAATTCAGAGGCACCTTACCGCTGGCGCCATTTACAAAAATTCCCGAAAGGTTGCTGAGGTCTTCTCTCCGCTCTCGATTCGTGCGAAGCAGGATGGGAACCAAGTGATCGTCTTCACGATAGAAACATTGGAAAGAGAAAGTCATGGCTTGCAGACTCTAAGACCTAGCCAAGTAGTTCATCAAGTTCTGCGGTAAGTTGTTCGGAAGTCGGCGAATGAGTCAACTCGACAAGCAGCCAAACACGTTCGATATCGACGAAATTCTCGGACAAAAGTATCGGGGGCCGAAGATCATGCGACGGCCATAATTGTCTAATCCAGAATCTCGACTGCCATGAACGTGACGTCATCGTGCCCCAACTCGTTGTCTGTGTGGGCGAGCAGAGCGTCGAGCAAACGGCTCCGAATGGAGCCGCGATCACTCCCGCCACCAGCGCACAAGCAATCGTCATCGAACAATCGACTCTCGATTGTTTGACCAGGTACTCGCTCCGCCCAGAAGAGAAAAACTAATCCTCGTTGCTAAACGGTACAAATTCTTGCGATTTGGGTTCCGTGAAGAATGTCTGCGCCACGCGGTCAAATTGGTTTCCACCCACTTTCCGGCCCAGCTCAAATAGGTCGGGAATACGTTTCGTGTTGTCCAGAGTCCATGTGCTATCGGGTAGGTCGAAATTGATTTTCTGGTATCGGTCGCCGAGCAAGTACTCAAGCGGCGATTGCAGTCCCTGAACTTGAGACGTTGTCATCACGTCGGCAACACGCGGAGCCCAGTATAGTGCGCCTGCGTCGCTGCCGGGTGGCGAGGGAGAATAGGTTGCGTTGCCCGTTCCAATCGAGAGTACTCGGATTGTCGACGTATCATAAGCGGGGTCACATCTTGGCCTCGTGCAAAATTGACGTATTTTGAACGCTTCGGCTACAGCAAGGATTGCGGGGTCGATCGCCCACAACGCCCCGTCGCAATAGGCGTCGCCGTCGGGCATTACTTTATGTGGAAAGTAAGTTGGTGCGGCTGTCGCAGCGAGCAGGATAACCGCAAACATAGACCCAGTCACTATCTGCTACTAGCGTGTGGCAAGCGATGCAGCTTGAGTCGTAGCCTGCCGAAACGTTCTTGCTCGGCTCTTTCGCCTCAAACAAAGCCCACCCCCAGCCATCACCCCAGTTGGTTGTTGTCCTGGAACCGTTCTTTGCGGTCCTTGATCATCACGAACCAGATCTTTATGTCCGTGCACCATGCCGAGTTGCCAGATGTGAGCCGGTCCGTTTTTGTCATGCGATTGCTCGTGCCCGCGGTCACCTTGGCGACAGCCGCGGCCTGGATCGCCTCCGCCACTCAGCTGACCGCCCCGAAAGCAATCTACTGTTACGCCTGCGGGTCGGTGATGGTCCCAGCTGCCAGGTCTGGCGTAGAGAGGGAAAGGGACAACCACGCCGTGACTGTTAACGAGAAAATCTTCATAACAGATTCTCCGAGCATTTTACGGGTTGAACATGAGCTTTCGCGTTAGCTTCTAAAACACGAAAAACGGGTCTGACCCCGCGCAGCCCCCCTAAAGTTTCGGCACGGGAATCAACGGTGAATTCCCTCCGCCGGTGGGAACGCGGCGGTAGTAGGACTGCAGTTCGACGCCCAGGCCTCCGGCGAGTTCCTTTTCGGCCCGCGCGGCCCAGGGGCTGTCTGGATGCTTCTCGATCACTTCGCCGAGTAGCTTCTTGGCCCTTTCAACTTCACTGGTGGTGATATCTTTGGAAATCATTTCCTGGCGGCGTATCAGCCTCCATTCGATCAAATGCAGATCCGGCGGCTTCTGGTACGGTACCACCTTGGGATCGTTCATGAACGCGTTCAGGTAGGCGTTGTACTCGAAGAGGCGAATCCGGTAAACCAGCAGTTGGGCCCGCATCAGGTCGGCATTGGCCTGCCAGCGGGGATTCTCTTCCTTCTCGCGCAGATACCAAAATTCTTCCAGGGCGTTCCGCATGCGATCGAGGTAGTTCGAGTAAATGGCGATCTTCGCCTGTTCGGTCCGAACCTGCTGGATGAATTCGGGAATCTTAATGGAGAAGTGCGTCCGCATGTCGATGATCTTGGCAGCCTGCTCATTGTACGGATTCATTTCGTAAATGAGTTGCACAAGTCCCGCACGGAGCTGGCTATCGTTAATTTCCTCCATGACTTCACTGCGGGGCCGCAGGTCGGGCATGTATTCGGTCATCGCCTCGAGCCGGTACTGCCGCTTGTCCAGACCGACCACGTCCAACTCAACGCTAGGCAGCATGAAAAACATGCCGCCGGTGACCCACGCCATGCGGCTTTGTTCGTAAGGACCGAACCCGCTCGGATGGGAATCGGTACGCCGCGAGAATCCTTCCGTCTGCAATTGTTCCACCACCGCCGACTCGGGGCCCCGATCCACGGGAATCTGGTGAACGACGTAGGTCTGGGGATGTTCCCACTCGATGTGGGCATACGGGTACCCGAAAACAGATTCTCGCCCCAAAACGTAGATGCGGCAGCCAGTCTGCTCGGCCAGGTAGATGGTTTCTTCCAGGTATCGATTGTTGTCTTCGGGATTTCCACTCTCGTCGGAGACGAGGATCAAGACCATCTGGCGGCGCTGCCGCTTCGCGTAGTCGACATGGTGCTGGATAGAGTGGGCAATGGCCAGGGTCATGTGTTCCTGGCCGGTGGCATCGACGGTAATGGAGTCAATGGACTGCTGGATCAAGTCGAGACGATCGGTGGGCTCCTCCAGGTGCATGTGAAAGTCGCTGCCAAAGCTGGTCACCGCCGTCGTGAGATTGCCGCCACTGGCAACCTCGTTGAGACCGAGTTCGGCATAGACCTTCTCCAGACGATCACGAATCGCTTTTTGATCATCTTTCATACTGCCGGACTCGTCGAAGCACCAGACGACGAGCACTTTACCCTTTTCCAGCATGTCGATGATTTCTTGGGTGAGACGGTCAAAGGCATGGTCGTAACTGTCGACGACGACGCGGCCCTTGCCTTGATTGGCACTACTGGTCATGGGGACAAGCGCGTTGGCGGACGTCAGTTCGGGGGGAAGTGCCGAGGGCTGCTCAGACGTCGCCTCAAGCAACATGTTCTCATCGAAAACGGGCTGGGAGGAAGCCGCGACGGGCGCGGTGGCGGACTTCTGGGTGGACGATAAGGCGGTTGGCGAGTCGACGGCGTTGAGTGTGACTTCGGTGAACAGCTGCAGAGTTGACTCGTCGATTTCCTCCAGCTCCTCGCTCAAATCCAATTCAGTCAGCAGGATAGGAATGACCGACTTGTCCATGATGGGAAAGGCCCACAGCGCCAGTACGATCGCGATGATGCCGTGCACCACCAAAGAACTGAACAGCCCCTTGAAACGGTCCGCCGGCAGCACCTTTGCCAGCCAGCGACGAACCCTGGATGGTGCGACGGGAGAATCTTTCGAAGACCTGGCGGAGGGCGAGCCCGTGGATTTTTTTACGGTAGCCGCACGTTCCTCGGAAGGAATCTTGTCGCGGGTCTCGCTACTGCTATCCGCAATGTTCGTGCCGGTGCTATTGGTGTCTATGCTCATTCGGGATTTCCCAGATGAAATTGCCTGGAACCACCCCAGGCCCGGAATGTGACCTAGTGTAACATCATGCGCACCCCCCCGTGTTTAACGCATCGTATTTTTTCTCTTTTTTTGCTCGCGGGCCCCGATTTCTGGGTTCCAATCACTAGAATCACGCCCTACAGGGTCCTTGGCCGGGCCCCGCTACGCCGAGGACTTTACTCCCCCAGAAAAAGTACGCGATGTCGACCACTGGAGCATCAGCCAAGCAGGGTTTTGGCCTGACGTGGCCCGCGGCTTACCGGAGTACGACCGACCCACTTGGCACTATCAACTGGCATCCACACTCACCATCGGCGCTGAGTTTATCGTTACCGGCACCACCTACTAGCAAATCTGATCCATAGCCACCCCATAAGAAATCCGTGCCGTTACGATAGTCACAAACCAGCATCATGAGCGTTAATCGTGGCGACGCCCTTCCATGGTATCTGTTGTCATGCTGATTTGAGTTCTGCACCAACTGTGATAGGTTCGAACTCGCGGGCCACGACCCAATCTGGCCGCGGGTTGTCCACCACGTTCGGCCGATTATTCAGATCTGCACAGGCATAGATCAAGGTCTTGCGCGAGGTGGCCGACAGGTTGTGCCCCGATCCGTGTAGGATATTGCAGTCAAAGAAAAATACGTCGCCCGGATCGCCTACGACCGGAACGTAAACGCTGTCATCTTGAATTCGCTCTTCGAGAGCCGACTTGGTTACGCACCACTGCTTGTAGTTCGTGGTCTTCTCATCACTGTGATGTTCGAGTACGCCCCACTTGTGCGAACCGGGAACAAACAAAATACAGCCACTGTGAATGGTGGTCTTGTCCAGCATGATCAGCACCGAGGCTATGCGATTGTCCACGCCGTCGTACTGCCAATATCCGTAGTCTTGGTGCCAAAGCCAGACCATCCCTTCGAAGGCGTCCTTCACGTTCACTTTGCTGTGAAAAACATAGGCGTCGTTGTCGAAGATCTGCTTTAGGGGGCCGGCGATCTTGGGCAGCCGGATCGCCTGTCGAAAGGTCTCGATGCGCTGATGTGCGGCAAACAGCGATCGCACCGCGCCGTTGTTTTCTTTGACGTAATGCACCCCATTGTCGGCATCATCGCCTGTCAGCTCGGCCATCTGTTCATAGCGTGATACAAGCTCATTGGCAGCTGCCTGGAGAGACGATAGTTCGTCTGCAGAAAGCAATCCGGGCTGCGCTAGAAAGCCCTGCTCGCGATAGAGTTCTAACTGCTGAGAGTTCCACATCGAACCATTCCTTAAGGGTGTTAGCTTTTCGTACGATTTGACTCTAATGGCACGACTGGAATGCCACAATTGGCATTTCCTGACAAATTCTGGC
>Ga0115002_10005557_pt1 | contig 14821 bp, 13 predicted proteins | sample ArcticOcean_MG_C_8_FD_89576 | JGI IMG/M metagenome (GOLD analysis project Ga0115002, IMG submission 89576) | Marine microbial communities from western Arctic Ocean - ArcticOcean_MG_CB11_86 | ecosystem: Environmental > Aquatic > Marine > Oceanic | place: Arctic Ocean: Canada Basin | collected... | reverse complement strand
GAAAACAACTTTTTGAGACCATTTTTGGACAACAGAAGGTGGCTGGCTGAAGACTCAGAAAACCGGCCCCTTTAGACTCATTTTAGAATTGGAATATACTGTGCCTGGACGCCGTTGGTAAGTATCGCTAGATCCGGGCGCCCAGTCCATCGATCGGACATGGTGCCTCCTTTGTTAATGCGCCTCTGGTTGGTCTGTATTATACTCACTATTCGCCGCTTCATACGGTTTGGGGAAGGGGATTACCATGAGTGACCTGCCAGCGTTCGTTGACGTTCGCGACGACACAATGAGAGAGGGCCTGCAGATTGAAAGCAGGGACATACCGATTGAAGAAAAATTACGCCTGTTGGATGCCCTAGGAGAAACGGGCCTGAAAACGATCTCCATCGGATCCTTCGCGAGTCCAAAGTGGACCCCGCAAATGGCCTGTATCGATGAGATCGCTGATAGATTTACCGCGAAACCGGGGATTAAGTACACCGCCGCCGTTTTTAATCGTCAGGGGTTTGAGCGGGCAGACAAGTATTATCCGAAAGTGGACGTGCGTTCTAAGGAATTCGTGGCCCACGTAGAAGTGGGTCGCATTTTTACTATGCGCAATTACAACCGCACGCCGGAACAGATGATGGCGGCGGCCGCGGACACTGTTTCCAGAGCAAAGGCAGCAGGAGCCAGTTCGGGTGGTATAGCTGTTGGTAACCCGTTTGGCTCCAACTTCGAAGGTGACGTTGCGTTGGGCGATGCGATGGCTGTGATCGAGCAGGTCATCGCCAAGTGGCACGAACAAGGGTTGACGGTGGATGCCTGTCGAATCATTGATGACATGGGTGCTGCTATGCCACATACGATGACTCAGCTTCTGACTGCCATTCAACGGCGGTGGCCGGAAATTACCGACTACGGATTACATCTGCACAATCAACGCGGCACAGCGAGTATCTGTTATTACGAGGCGCTGCGATTGGGCGTTACCCGATTCGATACTTCTTTGGGTGGTCTCGGCGGTTGTCCCTATTGCGGCAATGGCCGTAGCGCAGGACACGTTCCGACTGAAGATTTCGTCTATCTGTGCCACGAGATGGGTATAGAGACCGGGCTCGATCTGGATAAACTGATTGAAGCGGCGGCGATCGCCGAGGAAGTTGTTGGGCATCCGCTCTGGGGTCATGTGTCTAAGGCCGGGCCGCGCCCCCGAGGTGAATCGTTGTATCCAAGGGGCATGCCATTCGTTGAAACGTTGGAAGAGGCTTCTCATTTCAGGAACGGTCCTGGGGTTTATGACCACCAGGTAAAACCCTGGAAGAAGGACAGTGCGTTGATGTCTGAGGCTAAATAAATAGGATGGTATGCTAGCGCGATGAACATCGGAATTTAGAGAATTCATAGACTGAGGATACTTTGAGAGAACCACGGTCGACAGGGGGCAGACAAGGTTCGCGGGGATACTTCCGGTGACAGAGCCTATTCGCGTTTTGGAACTCGGAAACGGCGTTTCTGCTGCTTACGCAGCGAAGCTGCTGGGCGACCATGGTGCGGACGTGGTCAAAGTCGAAGAACCTGGAGGAGACATTACACGTCAGCGTGGACCATTTCCTTCGGGTGGGGTCGACCCGGAGCAGAGCGGGACCTTTCTGGCGTTCAATCTGAACAAGCGTGGCGTGTGTCTGGATCTTGATTCTGAAGCTGGTCATGAATCTTTATACAAGCTGATAGCCTGGGCAGATATCCTGGTACATAACTTTTCCAGACTGCGTGCGCTAGAACTTGCCATTGATCCTGAAACGACGAAAACACAGCATCCCGACCTGGTAGTCGTATCAATTACCCCTTTCGGTATTACCGGCCCCCACCGCGACTATCATGCCGAGGATATAACGATTTCGAATGCTGGTGGGTGGGCGTACCTTTGCCCAAAAACCCACAATGATCCAGACCTTCCTCCCCTTAAGGTGTTTGGTCAGCAATGCGGATTGATGGCTGGTATCAACGGCGCAATGACGGCACTTGCCATGTATCGTGATGCTCGTCGGTCAGGGGTGGGCGAGTACATTGACATCTCGGAACAGGAGTACGTGGCATCTGCATTGGAAGGGGGTATCCCTAGTTATAGTTATCTGGGTACCCTGCGTGGACGTTACGCAACTCGTGCCTCGGCACCCTGGCGCATCTATAAGACCAAGGATAGTTCCATATTTTTAGTCGTCATCGAACAGGACCAGTGGGAACGGCTGGTTGAGCTGATGGGACACCCGGATTGGGCGGACCTTGAGGTGTTTGCGGATAAAACGAGCAGGGGAGACAACGCCGACATGGTCAATATGTTTGTGGAGGAATTCGCAAGCGAGTGGAATACTGTCGATCTATTTCATGCGGGGCAGAAGCAGCGGGTTTGTTTTGCACCCGTGGCGGGGTTCGAACAGCTTGAGTCAGAAGAACACGCATGCGCCCGTGGATTTTTTGTACCCGTTGAGCATCCTGTGGCTGGAACTATAGAGTATTTCTGTCCTGCTGTATTGACGACATCTGGAAGAGCAGAACTTCGACGTCCGGCCCCACTGCTCGGAGAGCACACGGAAGAAGTGTTTGCGGAAGCGAAAAGTGCGGCCAAGGCAGCCGCGTCCAGGTCGGCGCAAGAGGAAGCCAGACTACCGCTTCAAGGTATACGGGTCGTTGATCTGTCCTGGGTGTGGGCGGGCCCCTTTTGTGCGATGAACCTGGCGTACCTGGGTGCCGAAGTCATCCGTCTGGAATCGGAAACGCGCCCGGATCTCTATCGAAGAGGAAAGTCGGTACCGCCAGGCATGGAACCAGGACTCAATAGATGTGGGATGTTCAACCAGTGGAATCAGGGCAAATACAGTGTTGCGGTTGACCTTCGCAAGCCGGAGGGCAAAGAGCTTGTTAAAGCTTTTATCGCCGAGGCCGACGTCGTCGTACAGAATTTCGCAACGGGAGTCATGGACCGTCTTGGTCTGGGCTACGATGTACTAAAGCGTATCAATCCGAGGATTATTTTGGCGAGCATTAGTGGTTTCGGGCAGACCGGTCCCTATTGTAATTATCTGGCGTACGGCCCGGCTTTTGCTGCGCTCAGTGGCCTTTCGGCAATGACCGGGTTCCGCGGCAGCGTTAATGGGGAAGAAATGGGCGTTTCGATGCCGGACCCAACTGCGGGCGTTACCACGGCACTGGCAGTTATCTCAGCACTCGAGCGCCGAGAGCACACGGGCATGGGTGATCATTTAGATGTCGGTCTATGGGAGTGTACACAGGCCCTCGCAGCTGAGGGATGGATGCAATACAGGCTCAATGGCTCGCAACCGGCACCTGACGGTAATCGAGATCAATGCATGGCGCCCCATGGGTGCTTTCCCTGTAGCGGCGATGATGAATGGGTATCCATCGCCTGTGCGGATGATTCGCAGTGGGGAACCCTGAGTGCAATGATCGATGCATCCCTTAGCGATGATGGCAGATTTCTGACACTGGCCGATCGTAAGGCTAACGAGGATGCGCTAGAGGAAAGGTTAGCTACCTGGACCCGGGGACATGACCGCTGGGATATCACAGTTAAGCTTCAGGCAGTCGGTATAGCTGCTTTCCCAAGTTTGAGCTGTAAGGACATTATCGAAGACGCGCATATGAATGAACGCGGTTGTATCGAGCGGCTCGAACATCCCGAAGTCGGACGGCTCGCCCACGTCGGTATCCCCTGGCGACTTCAGCGCCGACCAAATGGCGTACGCATGCCGGCACCATGCCTGGGCGCTGATACTGAGACCTTACTTGCGGACGTGTTAGGTTACGACGGGTCAAAAATCAGGGAGCTACGCAATAGTGAGGTGCTTCGCTAGTTCTCTATCCCCGTGAAGGCAACGCGACAGTTGCCGTAGTAAAGGCGCTGGCAGTACCTGATTGATTGTCGACGCGCATGTCGAGATCTACCAGAAACTCGCCGTTTTCTTCGTATTTTCTGTTCACGGTGCCATAGATAGTGTTTGTGTCTCCGACCAGATTAGGATGGCGGACTTGCGTTACCATCTTCTTCAGTGTGCCATCGTCGCCCATCCAATCCGTTGCGTTTTGTATCAACCAACAAACGCGCTGTGGTCCATAGTCGAATTGGCCCGGCATGCTTCTTTGGCTTTTAACCGCTTCGCTATCGAAGCGCTGCAGGGACTCTATTCGGTCTCCCAAAGCGGCTCTTGTGCTGCGCCTGGTACCACACACGCCATAGGAGAACAGGAATAACTCGGTGACCGTGTAAGTACCTTTCTTAAGCGGCGGTATTTCCTCACCCTCGGAAACATCCTCCCAATAGCGGGACTCCGCGCCGCGACGCTCATTTTCCCAGACCAGAGGGTCCGGAGCTTCCTGTTGTACTTCGGTTTTGTTTTCCCGGTCGTATTCTATCGTTTGCGTACCACCACCAAGTACCATGTACCGTGCCATCAGTGTTTTTTTGGTCGCAACCACCTCTTTTCGCTGATTAACGTAGGTCACAAGGCCGGTGCAGATGCAGAAGGGTCCGATCCGGCGGCTCTCTTTGCGAGTGACAGGGCCAACCTGCTCAATGCAAGAAATTGTATCGTCCAGCCAGATTGGGCAGTGGACCTCGAACTCGCCACCCATATAATTCATAGCGAAATCTTTGGTACGCCCTCCACCAATAGCACCGTTGATCGCGGCACCGACGCCGAGACTCACGGCGTAGCAGAAATTCGGGCTCGCGGTAGTCATGCCATAACGGCTATTGGCCGCGTGTTCTGGATCGCGCCACATTGGATTGTAATCGCCAATTCCATCAGTGGCGCGCATGATGTTGTCTCTGTTGGCATGCTTAGACGCGATGTTTGGCAATACTGTGCCTTCTCCTGCTCTAAATTCCTCCTCAAACTCGTCTAATGATGTGATCGGGGCGTCGTTCGCCATGTCCCTTCTCCTAACGTTGAATTGTGTTTGTTTCTCTATAAGGCCACGATGGCCACTAGATTGCAATTACGCGCTTACAGGTCGTAGGTTGTTGCAGCCTGCTAGAGATCGGCCAGGTCTATAGCCTTTCCTGTACGGGCGGACTCGAAGATACCAAACAGTACCTTCATGGTTTCGATATTATCCCGACCAGAGCTAACAGGCTCCTTACCTTCCCTGATGCACTCTTCAAAATGCAGGATTTCGTTGACGAAAAAGCTGGTGCTGGGCAGATTGATGTCGCTGGTATCCAGGGGCTCAAATGGTGGATCTTTACGTTTTCCCCGTTCGACGTCTTCTTTAAATCCGTACATCACTAGGCCAAAGTGGCGCACCGGGGCATTGTCATTGGCTGTTGAGGCTGGCGTTGAATGAATCGATCCTTTACTGCCCAGGATCATATACGACGGGTTCACCGGTGACAGGTAGGTGGTCCAACTGGCGAAAAGATCACCAATCGCGCCGTTTTCGAATTCGAGCGTTGCGGCTGCGAGGTCTTCCGCTCCGTTGGTCATTTGCGGTTGCACCGTCCTGCAGATACCTGTCACCCGTTTGACGTTGCCGATAAAGTAGCGCAGCAAGTCGATGTGGTGGACGGAGTTGACCTGTAGCACGCCACCGCCCGCTTTGGCATCGTTCATCCATGATTTTTGTGCGCCACTCATAATGACATGAGTCCGGGCAGCGTGAATGTCACCGAGGTTGCCTTCATCGATGAAACGCTTCGCGGCAATGGCTTCAGGTGAATGACGCAGGTGCTGCGCAATCATGAATGTTACGCCAGCTTTGTCAGTCGCTTCAATCATGTCCCGGCAGTCCTGCAGCGTGTTTGACATCGCTTTCTCGACGATGACATGTTTTCCGGCTTCAGCGGCAGCGATGGTTTGTGGCGCATGCAGATTATGGCCTGTACAGATATCTACTGCATCGATATCCGCTTCGCGCAACATTTGCTCATAGTCCAGGTAGATCGCCTTGACTCCTGTTTTCTTGGCGTACTCCTGGGCGAGTGGTTCAACGACGTCACATACCGCTGTAAGTTGCACTCGATCGGGATGGTCAAGATAGGCAGCCATGTGACGATTGGAAATGCCGCCGGTGCCAACAAGGCCGACTTTTAGTGGTTTGGACATGTTTCCCCCTAATTATTTATGTTGTTTTTGCGAGCATGAATAGTAGCCTATCTGCCCCTCCTTTTTTGCTCATCCTATTTGGAAGGGATGTTCTTGACCTTGTACATCCCGCCACCAGTACCGCGTCCGGTGCGAATCTTCCTCATCCAAACGCCGGGCGTGACACAGTTATCGGGTATAAGGCCGGACCATTTGTCCTCCGGTCTTCCCCAAGTCGTGATCATGCCTGCTTCCCATTCTGCGTAATAGGACCCTTCATTATTTTGGCTCGGACCTGAGCCCACCCGAATCAAAGTGTGGTTGCCAACACCTCCCGTCGCAATGTGGAACGAAACCACGTTACCGCTTTCGTCCCCTTGCTCCTTCAGTTGCTGTATCGTTGCTTCATCGACGCCGCCCGGGCTGAAATCCAGGGTGAGGCTCGGCTTGCCTTCGTAGATGACGTCCGAATGTAACCTTTCCACTGTCATCTCATCCGCCACGTACTTGGGCCATCCCCAGCAGTTCCCCTCAAGGGCCGTATAGAAATTCGGCACCGGAACGCTAATCACCAACCACGATTCGATGCCATCGGGGCACAAGGCCTTGGCCATAACACGGCCCTCCATGAAATTGATAGGCTTAGTGTTCCGTTCCGCATACGACACCATTACCTGCGGTCGTTCTGGCATCCTAAGCGGCGGATACATGTATGAGCGGTACAGATCCAGGTCGACAGGTTCGATGATGGTCGTGTGTCCGAAGTTCCCCTGTCCCGCGGCGGCCTGCGCTTCGCACTCCTCTTGCGTAAGTACTGGGGGTGCTGGACGGGATCCCCCAGACCTGGCGCTTGACTGCATGTAGTCTTCGTCACTTTCGATCCAATTGCGAACGTTCTCGAGCAAAACTCTCGCGAGAATCTCCCGATCCTGCTCTTCCGTTATGTCGGCGAACGACATCTGGCCGTTCGCGTGCTTTTCTCTCGGATACGTAACCATTGTGCTCATGTTTTATCCTCGTTTTCCAGTTCATTTCTGCCGCATGACGCGCAGCATCCGTGGTGCTTGCATGAGAATATCACAAGCAGTTCGTGTCGGCAGGGGTCAAGGCTAGTAGGGCAAACGGTCGCGCCACCTAAACCCCTTGCCGGCGTTCTCTTTCCGAAGCAGCGCCAGCTCGGCAGCAACGGCCTCCCGACCGGCCTCTGGGTCAGTCGGGTAATGCGCCAGCTCTGTGGCAGGGTCGCCTGCGACCCGAGTGCCGATCAGCACCCGCGCTTGGCGATAATCGTACGGCCGTGCACGATGCAGAAGCGCGCGATTATCCCAAATAATCGTGTCGCCGACCTGCCACTCGTGGCTGTATACGCGCGAGGCGTCGGACACCACGAAATTCACTAAGCCTTTAAGCAACTCGCGGCTCTCCTGACGGGGAAGCTCAGGAATACCGAACGCATGGCGACCGATAAAAAGGTTCTTCACAGCGGTCTCCGGGTGTGTCTTGACAAGTGACCTCAGGTACGCTTCGCCGTGGAAGATGGTGTCCGCTCGCTCGGGAGGAAAGTAGCCGTTGTCATTTGCCTGGGAAACTTGCGTGGAGTGGTATGCGCTAAGACTTTCGATGCGCTTTTTTGTTGGCTGATCCAGCGCCGCGTAACCGGCACGCATATCCGCTAATTCGGTCTGCCCGCCTTCGTCCGGTACAGCCAGGGCCGATAGCATGCCGCACTTAGCGCTGACCGGCATATAAGTGGAGTCTGCGTGCCAATTCTGGTTGCCCAGGATACCCATCATTCGTTGATCGTTCGGCTCGAAGGTCTCGAAGGAACCATCTTCGCGCGGCTTCCGGTTCGCTACGTGTCTGCCGCCGAATTGGATCTCGCCGAAACGCTCCCCGAACGCAATGCTCTCCTCTTCTGTTAGGAACTGTGCCGGGAAGACAAGAAAACCGCACTTCAGGAAAGCGGCCTTTACGGTCTCGAATTCTGCATCGCTGATGTTGCGCAAGGTGGTGTTGGTGACAATGGCGCCGAACACCTTGTCTTTGATCGGCGTAATCGTGATTTGGCTCATCTGTGCCTCCCTTGGGCGTCTATATCGCTTACGCGGTCCAGTGTCACGACAGCGAATAGACATGATTTTGCTCTGGCCCTTAATTTACAATAGCGCTCTGTTATACAGGAAAGAGAGACAACATGGATATAGAGAAATTTCTGAGTGAAGAGCCAGATGCCAGCAACAAGGCAATTAGTGCACTCTGGTGGCAGGGAAAGGGGGATTGGGATAAAGCCCACAAGCTCGTACAAAGTGGCGACGAAAACAACCATTGGGTTCATGCCCATCTGCATCGCGTCGAGGGCGATGCGTCCAACGCCGCCCATTGGTATGGACGTGCTAACAAACCGGTCTGTGAGTCCGATTTAAAAGAAGAGTGGCTTGCCATCCTCACTGCGCTGTCCGAATAACCGGTAACAGGTATTCAGGCGTTCAGGGCGTCTTGTTCGGGGGGCAATTCCAAACGTTCGCGGTCGCGGACCAAGGCTTCGATGTGGTCGAAATTGACGACATAGAACACGGCTGCGACCATGGCGACGACGCTCGCGAGCGGAAAGAAGTAGACCCATCCGATTTGTGCCACGACCAGACCGGAAACCGATCCCGATGCCCAGGCACCGAGATGCATGAAACTCGACTGCAGACTGTAATCCGTTCCCGCCTGGGCCTTCGACGACCAACGATAGCGCGAGATGCTAGTAGTATAGTTGAACAGCCCCGTTGCGAAACCTAACAGCGAGACCATCGCAATCAGCATCGGCAAGACCGGAAGCGAAAGCACCGCGAATGCACAAAACATTGCGCCTTCGATCGGCAACGCGCAAACGCTGATCAACGTGGTTTTGCGGAATCCGATACGGTTGATGAGCCAGGGTGTGGCAATCGCTGCAAGGCTGGACCCGACGATGGCGGAAATGGGTGCGAGGATGCCGAACTGTGTCAACGTTAATCCCTTGTCGGCGAAGAAAACGCCGACCATCGAGCTCATGAACACGACACCAAAACCATACAGAAATCCAAACGGCAAGATGTAGCGACGGTAATCTCGCCGCTTCAACGCCTTTAAAAGATCGGGTCGTTCGCCGCGGGCTTGGCGTGCTCGGCTCGCCTCAGGCGGGGGCGGTTCGCGGCGGATGATCGCCGGTAATGCGGCGATGATCAGAAGGGCTGACGCGGCGAACATGGTCGACGACCAACCGAACGTCTCCACCAACGCGATGGTGCCGGTGCCTAGCACGCCTGCTAATGCGCCCAGGAAGTTGATGATCGAAGTACCGACCGGGCGCTCGGCGTCGCTCATGGACTCCGTAGCATAAGCATCGACCGCGATGTCCTGTGCGGCCATCACGAACGACTTGAAAAAAAGAATCGCCACGATGAGATACACCACGTCCAAGGAAGGTGGAATCCACGCGAGCACCGCATACGCGAGCGCGCCAATGATCGTGCACGGAACGATCCATGTTTTGCGATAGCCGAAACGGGTGCTGCCATAGTTGTCTACGACGAGCGCCAACAACCACTTGAACCAGCGCGGGATATTGGGCAGCGCCAGCAACCAGAACATCTCGAGCGGTAGACCTTCCTTTCTGAACATGAATGGCAGTGCGGTGGCTGTGAATGCATAGGGAAAGAACTGCGCCATGTGCAGCACCCCCAGCACCACCAGCTTGGGATAGTCTTTTTGCTCAGCCGCTGAAGGCGTCATTCCCCTTCCTTCCTGGTTTCTTCACGACTGTTTCCTGTAGTCGCATGCTCTATTAACCCTGCATGCATTTAGCTAAAAAGTAAACCGGTCTGTGAATCCGATTTAAAAGAAGAGTGGCTTGCCATTTGGCGACATTTCTCATTAATATCTTGTAAATCCAGAAATAAATGGAGCGACTAAATTTTGATTATGGAGAGGGTGTTACGTCACGTTGTTTTGTTTGGATTTAAGGATGAGGCCAAGGCTGAGCAGATTGCCGAAGCTGAGGCCGCTTTCAGTACCTTGCCGGAGCAAATCGACGTTATCAAGGATTTTGAGTGGGGCACGGACGTCAGCGTCGAAAACAATGCCAAAGGCTTCAGCCACTGTTTTTTTGTGACTTTTGCTGATGAAGCCGGGCGAGATACCTATCTACCCCATCCGGCCCATCAGGCCTTTGTCGCCGTCGTCCAGAACGTTCTCAAGCAGTCCCTGGTCATTGATTACTGGGCCTCGTAAGGTCATACACCCTGAGGTCAAAGCGACACTCGGGCGCTATTTCACTACCCCACGGCGCCTGAGTGCGTCGATTTCGTCGGCCGGCATATCGAGCACACTCGCGAGTACTGCGTCCGTGTGTTCGCCATGGTGCGGTGGCGGCGCAAAATCCCGCATGGGCGCCTCTGTGAATCTGAGTGGGCTGCTGAGCAGGCGGAGCGGCTCGCCATGGTCGTCTATCGTGCGCACGAGCTCACGCTCCTGGGCTTCCGGCGATTCCAGAGCCACGTCTATCGTGCGCACGGCGCCCGCCGGCAAGTGCCGCAGCCGTGGCAGCCAGTAGGCGGCTGGCTGCTCGATCAGTATTGCTTTGATCAGCGTTAGCAACTCGGCTCTATGCTGGAAGCGCGCCTTGCTGCTCGCAAAGCGAGGATCTTCGACCAGATCCGGTCGCTCGATCACGTCGCGGCAGAATTTCCCGAAATTGCGATCAGTTCCCACCGCGATGTAAATCGGGTCCGTTTTTGTCTGAAACAGGTCCGCAGGAGTGGCCTGGATGTGGCTGTTACCCGAACGGCGCGGCACGGTTCCATTAACCAGATAGTGCAGGCCGGCGTTGCCGAGCGCCGCGTAGGCGGTGTCCATCAGCGACAGGTCAATGAAGTCACCGGCGCCCGTGCGCTCACGCGCAATCAGCGCTGCACAGATCGCGCCGAACGCGTGCGAGGCGGTAAGCGTGTCGATCAGCGACAGTGGATGGCGCATTGGCGTGTCGCCTTCTGCACCCGTAAGCGCCATCATTCCAGACTCGGCTTGCAGCACCGGATCGAGCCCGGGCCGGTCGGACAAGCTGCCGTGGGAACCGAAAGCGGAAATCGACGTATAGATGAGTCGAGGGTTCTGCGCGCGGACCGTATCGGGATCGAGGCCGAATCGCTGCATGACACCGGGCCGGAAGTTCTCGATCAGCACATCACTGCGTTTGGCGAGCGCAAGCGCAAGCGCTGGCCCACCATCCGCTTTGAGATCGACGGCGATGCTCTTTTTCGACCGATTGAATGCCATGAATGGCGGGCCCCGCCCGGGCTGGCCCTGCGCATCGAGGACGCGCATATCATCGCCGCGTTCGACGTTCTCGAGCTTGATGATGTCTGCGCCGAGATCGGCGAGGTGCTGTGTGCACAGTGGACCCGCAATCACCCGCGTGAAGTCGAGCACACGAATACCATCCAGAGGCGACTTGGCCACATCGGTCATGCGAGGTTAATCCTTCTCAGTTGAAGTAGTCGTTCTTGCCGGCTCGCAGCTTCGTCCCAGATGCCTTCTCGAAGGCCGCGATGTATTCGTTCGCGCGGCCGGTCTTCTCCTGGCCGTCGGTCTGGTTCAGGCGCCCGGGCGTGATGCCGTGCTGGGTCACCATCGCAAACCGCGGTGGATTTCGATCGAGCATTTCCTTCGGCAGGTTACCGCTCAATTCCTCCAGCTTGTGAATGAACGGCCGCACCATGAAGTTCGTCACGCTAACCCGCAGCCCCGGGGCGGTGCGATTGTAGGAGCCGTGCCAGGTGTTGCCATGCCAGAGGATCAGCGAGCCGGCTTTCGCCTCGACGACGACAGCGTCCGAGTTACCACCCTCACCAATTTTGGTTTCGTGTGGGTCAGGGTGGCGGCAAAGCTTGTGGCTCCCGGGTACGATCACGAGGCCACCATTCTCCCGACTGTAATCGGTCAGCACGTAGGTGCATTGGCACACAAACGCCTGCTGTGGCATGGGTGACGGTACGGGTGAATCCGTGTGCAATGCAAACGGAGTTTTATTGGGCCCCTTCATCCAACATCCCATACCCGACAGCACCATGCGGTAACCACACAGATACGACGCCAACGCGAGCAGCACCGGGTTCATGAGGCCCTGTTCAAATACTGGATCCTCGACAAGGATGCATTGCATTACATCGCCAACCGGTGAATCGCGATCATCCGTGAGCGTCGGCATACGGCCTTTGAGTTGTCCCCCTTTCTCTCTTGAGGTCCCCGTTGTCTCTATCCCGAGGCGCGCATGCGTGGCTCCGGTATTAAGATCCGGGCGTTCGCCGTTGCGACGCTCGGCGATGTCGAGACAGGCCTCAAGCATCTGCTCGGCGAGGCCACTTGGCATCGCGATCTCCGGTGGAATCACCGTATAGCCGTACTCGTCAAGATCGGCAGCGTAGCGCTCGAGACCGAGTTCGGAAATGTCCTTCCATATGCGTTCATAGCCGGAGTCAGCGGTGATTGTGGCTTCTGACATGGTACCCCCCTCGCGATACGATGCCGTTCATTGTACGCTTGGACGCAAGATCTTGCGAACGTGGGGAACTATGCGATTCAGCCTTTGCCTTAAAGCGGCCATGCACTTCAACGACATTGTCACACGCGCCTCTCATGCCGAACGCACCGGTTGGGATGGTGTTTGGTTCACGGACCACTTCATCTTCGCGGAGGACACAAGCCGGCCTCGGGCGGAGGTCTGGATGACGCTCGCTGGATTGGCCGCAAGGGTGCCGCGCGTCCGCATTGGGCCGTTAGTCAGCGGCAACACTCATCGACATCCCGCGGTGCTCGCGAAAATGGCCGCCACGTTGGATCACATCAGCGGCGGGCGAGCCGTGCTCGGGCTCGGTTCCGGTTGGGATGAGAACGAGCATCGCCGATACGGTATCCCGTTCTATACGGTGTCAGAACGTTTGCAGCGGCTCGACGAGGCGTGCAGCGTGATCAAGAAGCTCTTTAACGAGCGCGAAAGCAACTTCAATGGCCGCTTCTATCAACTCGACCAGGCGAGCCTCGCGCCCAAACCTCTGCAGGATCCGTTACCGCTCATGATCGGCGGTGGCGGTGAGAAAAAGACCCTCAAGATTACGGCGAAGCATGCTGACGAGTGGAACGTTTACGGCTCGGTCGAAACGCTCAGACACAAAATGACCGTGCTGGACCGACACTGCGCTGATATCGGCCGCGATCCGAAGGAAATCCAACGATCTGCGGCCGTCATGTTGTACATGAGTGACGACAAAGCTTTAACTGACGAAATGAAACGCCGCGAAAGGGGACGGCCGGCTCTCATCGGTAACGTTGCGGAGGTTAAGGACATGGTTGAGCAATACGCGGCTATCGGCGTGAATGAGCTGATCATTCCCGATACCAACTTTGGCCCGGAAGAGCACGCAATCGCGACAATGGATGCCTTCATCCAGGGCGTCGCCGGGCGGTTCTGAAAGCGTGCTGTTATATGCCGGTCGAGAAATCGACGCAATGAGGCGTCCCGTAAGTTACACGCCGAGGTGCTGCTCAAGCCAAACTTTAAGGGGGACATCCTCTTCTGTAGGAGAGGTAAATCCAAAACCGCCATTTGGGCTGGCTCCGAGCAGTTGCTGTCGTATTAGATCGGCTTTGTCCATGTAGTGGGCGACAGTCATATTATCGCGCGGTTTCAGCCAGCGATAACTGTACCCAAGGAACAGCGCTCTGCGTGTCACGTCTGAGAAATTCAGACCGGCTGCGTGCCAGATACGTCGATCAAACATCACAGCGTCACCAGCCGAGACCAGGACGGGGATTGCATCCGGGTGATCCTCACTTTCGTCATCAGGCAGCACCAACCGATTGCTCAGATGGCTGCCTGGAATGACGTGGAAGTTACCACGATCTTGCGTCGAAGTATCGGTGATAAAAAATCCAACCTTGACTGAAATACGCGGCCGAGGGTCGCTCTCGATATCGAGATTGATGCGCCCACTGTCCTGATGCCAGCCCAATCGTCGCTCCTCGAAGGCCTCCGGCAGGGGCGGCGTTACGATGTAGTGAGAATGGTAGAGAGCAATATGCCAGCCAAGAATCCCCCACACCTTGGGAAAGGTGGTGGGCCAGTCAATCAGTTCCAGCAATAAATCCTCATCACCAATAACGCCCAGCCAGTTATACCCACCCTGGCGCGTGTCAATATCGTGCTGACGTTTAGCTTCAACTCTAATCAGCGCAGCTTCAAGGCGGGATACCAGTTGTTCTGGCAGGGCATCTTTAATAACGAGATAGCCTTGTGATTCGAAACTCAGGCGTTCTTCGTCACTCAGCAGATGTTGCAGGCAAAGTTCATCCATGCCTGATTCTGACCATAAGCTGCATGGGTTTCAAGTGATGCCCAAGGGCGCCGAAGCGGCATCGAGTTTTTCGCGCAGCGAATCATCGAGGGTCCAGCCGACTGCACCCAGGTTGTCATCGAGGTGCTCAGCCGTGTCACCGCCGGTAATAGCGAGCGTGATTTCCGGGTGTGATAGAACCCAGGCCAGGGCTACCTGTGCTGGCGTCTTGCCCAGTTCGCCTGCGACTTCGAAAACAGTCGATATGACCTCACCGCCAACGCCGGTTACCTTTGAGCGAAATTCCTCAATCGGGCGCGATGCCCAGTGCGACCCGGCCGGTGGATCAGAATCAGGTGAATAAAGCCCGCTGAGAAG
>Ga0115002_10005554_pt1 | contig 14823 bp, 15 predicted proteins | sample ArcticOcean_MG_C_8_FD_89576 | JGI IMG/M metagenome (GOLD analysis project Ga0115002, IMG submission 89576) | Marine microbial communities from western Arctic Ocean - ArcticOcean_MG_CB11_86 | ecosystem: Environmental > Aquatic > Marine > Oceanic | place: Arctic Ocean: Canada Basin | collected... | reverse complement strand
TTCTCCTTCGCCAGCCGCGACACGAGGTTGATCTCGGTTCCGATCCCGATGATCGAGCCTGGCGCTGCTTCGGCGACGTACTTCGCGATGTAGGCGGTTGAGCCATTCGCGTCGGCGGCCTGGACGACCTCGTAGCGGCACTCCGGGTGCACGACGATCTGCACTTCGGGGAAGTGCTCGCGCGCCTGTTCGATCTGCGTCAGCGAGAAGCGCTGGTGCACCGAGCAGTGGCCCTGCCAGAGGATGATCCGCGAGTCGTTGAGCTGGTCGTCCTCGAGGCCGCCGAGGTTCCCGGCGGGGAGTCGCCAGTTCCACAGCACCATCTCGTCGAGCGGGATGTCCATCGCGTGGCCGGTGTTGCGACCGAGGTGCTGGTCCGGGAAGAAGAAGACCCGCTTGCCCTGCTCGAAGGCCCATTCGAGGACCTGCACGGCGTTCGAGGAGGTGCAGACCACGCCACCGTTCTCGCCGCAGAACGCCTTCAACGAGGCCGCTGAGTTCATGTAGGTGACGGGGATGATGTCCTTGGTGGTGCCGAAGAAGTCCTCGAGTTCACGCCAGGCGGAGTAGACGTCGGGCGCGGCGGCCATGTCGGCCATCGAGCAGCCGGCCTCCATGTTCGGGAGGATCACCTGCTGGTGCGGGCCAGCGAGGATGTCCGCGGCCTCGGCCATGAAGTGGACGCCGCAGAAGATGATGTACGGTGATTCTTGGCGCTCCGCCGCGTACTGCGCGAGGGCGAACGAGTCACCTCGGATGTCGGAAAACTGCACGATGTTTTCGCGTTGGTAGTGGTGGCCGAGCACGACCACCTGGTCGCCGAGTCGCGCGCGCGACGCGCGAATCCGGCGCTCGAGCTCGTCAGCGTCGAGGTTCCAGTACTCCTCGGGAATATCGGTCTGCCACGATCCGAGCGACACCTCATCGGCGAGTGGGATCGTCTCGATGCCGGTGTCAGTCTCGCATTGGAGCTGCGCGGTGTTGAACTGCGCGAGGATCTTGTCGACCTCGATGTAGGGGTTGTCGCGCTGCTTCGCAGCGGTGGCGTCAATGGTCATGGGCGCGGGTCCGTTCGGTGGGGACGGTCTCTCCCGCGCCGAACGTGGTCGCACGATGGATAGGCGGTGGGAGCCGGTGTCCGCACTTTGCGTACGAAGTACGCAAAGTGACTTCGTGTTCATCGTACGCGAAGTCGCGAACAGGTGTCAATCCGGGTTTAGCGCTGCTCCAGGAGGAAGAGGTTCGCGTCCATCGTGCCTGCATCGGACAGCGCGGTGTACGGCACCATCGGGCCGCGCGTGAAGGTCGAGGAAAACGCACGGTCCACGGCGCCCGCATCGACCGCATAGGTCGCCGCGCCGCCCGTCTCGCGACCACCGCTGAGCAGGAAACGCGCCCCGGACACCAAAACGCGCGCCAGTTCGGTCGCGTAGCGATCTCGGCCGGCCTTGTCGATGTGGTGGAAGCAGCGGTGGTCGAGGGCGAAGTGGACCGATCGGTCGCCAAACGGCAATTCGAGCGCTGAGCCTTCCCGCCAGTCGACCATCACATCCCCATCCTGAGCTCGTGGTCCCGCGACCTTGAGAGCCTCCGAGCTGAGGTCGAGCCCGATCGATCTGAATCCGAGGGAGGCGAGGAAGATCGCGTTCGTATCAGTCCGACACCCGAGGTTGAGTGTGACACCGCCGACCGGGATGTGCCTGGCCGCAACGATCGACGCGAGGTCCGGTGACGACGCGAGGCGATCCCAGCGTTCCCGGTAGGCGCCGCTCGAGTATTAGTCGTCCCAGAAGGTGACATCGTCGATTGGCTCGACCGCCTCGAGTGGCACTCGCTATTCAGCTCTCGTCTGGACGGCGGGCACCACCTCGACGGCGATGCGGGCAAGCTGCGAGAGCCGGTCACCACCGGCAAAGACGATGTTGAAGTGCGGCACCCCGGCGTCGACGAACTCACCAAGGCGGTCGACCCACATCGGGGCGTCGCCGTAGACGGTGTAGCGCTCGAACTGGTCGAAGGGGACGCGGTAGGTCTGCTCGATCCGCGCCTCGATCGTCTTGAGGGCGGTCGCGAAATCGTCGTCGAACATGCCCCAGAGCTGTATGGCAGGGGTGATCGCGTCGGGGTCGCAATCGAAGGATTCGGCGTGGCCTCGGACGTGGCCCCAGCCCTCGGGGGTGATCATGAACGGCATCCAGGCGTCACCGTGCTGAGCGGCGCGGCGCTCAGCACGGTGACGCCAACCCAGATCGGAATCGTTGGCTCCGGCACCACATCGAGGACCGCGTCATCGAGCTGGACGACCTCGTTCGCGAGGGCGGCCGGTTTCCGGAGCGCGGCGAGCAACACGCCACTCCTGAGGCCGACGCGCTCAGTGACGGCGCTCGCGGCGCCAAGCATCGTCAGTGGCTCGGGGCAGAAGACGTGCCAGAGCACGTGGTCACTGACCCAGGCGGAGTCGAATCCGAGCGCCTCCGCGGTCTGCGCGCCCGCGAGAAACTCCTCAGACGTGCCACCGTCGGGCAGGACGCCGAAGGTGACGGTTAAGCGGAAGTTCCCAAGGGCAGCGCGCGCGAGGTCGAGCCACTGTTACTGACGGTGGTCCGGGCGGGCGGTGTCGAACCGCAGCCAGAACAGCGTGATCTCATCGCCACAATCACATGGGTACGGCCAGCGCTCTTGCACCTCGCCCTTGGGTTCGAAGTGGAAGAGGTGACGATGGAACGGGTTGCCCCCTCGGAATTTCGTCGAGGTAACCGAGCTCGCCGTGCAGCGACACGTCGGTTAGGCCAGCCTCCTCGGCGAGTTCGCGGATCGCCGTGGCCTCGAAGGACTCGCCTGCCTCGACGGTTCCGGCAGGGAGTTGGAGGCCGGTGCACGCGTGCTCGAAGACGAGCGGTTCGCGCGCGTGGCCGACCCCACGGGTGACGACGGCAGTGGTCTTATGAGTCACCTCGGAGTTGGGCTGGCTCACAGGAAGACCGGCTCGCGCGAGGTGAAGCGGAACAGCTGTGCTGGGCGGTGCGCGCCTTCGCGTCGGACGTTGTCCGTCGCCTCGATCAGCTCGGTCGAGATCATGCGTTTGCGGAAGTTTCGGCGATCCAGCGGCTCGCCGAGGATCGCCTCGTAGGCGTCCTGTAGTTCGCGGATCGTAAACTCCGAGGGCATCAGGCCGAAGGCGATGTTCGTGTAGTCGAGCTTCGCACGGATGCGCTTCACGGCTTGTTCGATCAGCCGGTTGTTGTCGAAGGCCAGCGGCGGCAGTTCATCAACGGCGTACCAGGCCGGTCGCCAGGCCTCCTCCTCACGGAGGCGCACGGTGCCGGCCTCGACGAGCGCGAAGTACGCGATGGCCACCGCCGCGCGGCTCGCGTCGAGCCCCGAGGTGGTGAAGAGCTGCTCGAGGTAGACGTCGCTGGCGCCGGTCTCCTCGACGAGCTTGCGAGTCGCCGATTCGTTGAGGGATTCATCGCAATCCCAGAGACCGCCAGGAAGCGCCCACGTGCCAGCTTCGGATTCGGCGGTGCGGTAAACCAGCAGCACCTGCAAGCGTCCGTCGGCGACGGCAAAGATCGCGACGATCGTGGCGACGGTGGAGGTGGTGTTCATCGAGCCTCGACCGTACGACTGCCTGCAGCGCGTTACCAGCGGCAGTCATCCCGATTCTGAGCGCCCCGCGATCGAACTAGACCGACGCTGCCAGCTCCAGAAATTTACTCAAACGAACGGGAGGGCCAGCGTGTTCGCTGCGCGGCCGCGCAGCGACCACGACGTCACCTCGTCGATCGATACCTCGACGAGCTCGCCGAGGTGGCCAGTCGCGTCGAAGTGGACGAGCTGGCCGTGTCGCGTGCGCCCCGTTGAACGGTCGTCGGCTTCGCGCTCAACGAGGACCTCGACGGTCCGCCCGAGCAGGCGCTGGTTGATCCGTTCTGACGAGGCGGCGTGGATCTCCTCGATTGCCTGAAGTCGCTCTTTCTTGAGCTCGCGTGGGACGTCGTCTTCGAAGTTCTTGTAGGCGTAAGTGCCCGGCCGTGGTGAGTAGGCGGCGACGTGGATCACATTGAACTGGGAGCGGGTGAGGAGATCGAGCGTTTCCTGGAACTCCGCGTCGGTCTCGCCGGGGCAGCCAACGATCACATCGGTCGCGATCGCCGCGTCTGGCATCCGGGAGCGAATCTGCTTGACGCGCTCCTCGAAATCTTCGACGCGGTAACCGCGGCGCATGCGGTTGAGCATCGAGTTCGAACCGGACTGCACCGGGATGTTGAAGTGCTCGCAGACCTTGGGCAGGTCGGCAACTGCATTGATGATGCGGTCGGTCATGTCCTTCGGATATGAGGTGAGGAAGCGCGTTCGCGCGATGCCCTCGATCGCCTCGATGCCCTCGAACAGAGTCGCGAGATCTGAGTCTTCGTCTTCCAGGTCGTGGCCATAGGCCTCGACGGTTTGGCCGAGCAGGGTCACTTCGCGCACGCCGTGGTTGGCGAGGTGCTGGACCTCCGCGAGGATATCGGCGCTGGTACGTGACTCTTCGCGCCCGCGGCGCAGCGGGACGATGCAGTAGGTGCAGAACTTGTCGCAGCCGTGGATCACCGGGACGTAGGCCGTGGGTCCCGGTGGCGTCCCAAAGGTCGCGTCCATCTGGATCAGCGAGCTGCCGAGCTCACCCTCCGAGACGTCGCGCTCCATCGAGGCGAGGTCGAGGATCGGGTCGAACTGCTGCGGACGAGCCCACGCATCGACGTACGGGAAGCGACGTTCGAGGTCGTCCGTCTTCGGGCCGACCATGCAGCCCATGACCGCGATCTGCAGTTTTCGGCCCTCGTTGCGCCGCTTTCGGAGCACGCCGAGCTTCGAGTAGGCGCGATCCTCGGCGTGCTGGCGCACGGAGCAAGTGTTGATGACGAAGAGGTCGGCGTCGTCCTCGGAGGGAGCTTCGTGGTACCCGAGTTGCTCGAGGCCGGCCGCGAGCTTCAGCGAGTCCGCCTGGTTCATCTGACAGCCGAGGGTCCAAATATGGAAGGTCGCCATCGCATGCCCCTAGGGTTCCGGACGTTCAGCGTCTGGAGGTTCGGTGGGTGTGCTGGCGGAGGGGGAGGGATTCGAACCCTCGATCCCCGTGAAGGGATAAGCGCTTAGCAGGCGCCCGCACTAGGCCACTATGCGACCCCTCCGTAGCGAACGCGCCTCGGAGGTGCGGACCCGAGACGCTGGACGATGGTAGGAACGACGGCGAGGCCACGCAATGCGGGTGGACACTGGCCAATCCAACGCCGCCCGTTAGGCTGCGATCGAACGAGGGAGGCGACCGTGTCACCAGAGACCACCCCGCTCGAGCGGCGCGTCCTCGGTCGTACCGGACTTGAGGTGACCGCGGTTGGATTTGGCTCCGGTGGATTCAGCCGCGCGGGCCTCGGTGAAGGCGTCGATCACGCCGCCTCGATGGTGACGCAGGCGATAGACAGTGGCATCAACCTGATCGATACCGCGGAGATGTATCGCACCGAACCGGCCGTCGCTGCCGGCGTCGCCCGCTCGTCGAAACGGCGCGACGAGGTCGTGATCACCACCAAGGTCGGCTACAGGGTCGATGGGCGCCTGCGGACGCCCGAGGAGATCGAGGACGCACTGCGCGCCCGCCTCGAGGCGCTGGAGACCGACTACCTCGACGTGGTGCAGCTGCACGGGCTGACTCCCGAGGACTACGAGCAGGCGCGCGACGAGCTGCTGCCGGCGCTCGAGCGCCAGCGCGAGGCGGGCACGCTCCGCTGGGTCGGGGTCACCGAGCGCTTCCGACAGGACCGCGGGCACGAGACGCTCGCCCGCGCGATCGCGGATGGCTGCTGGGACGTAGTGATGGTGGGCTTCAGCCTGCTGAATCAGACCGCCCGCGAACGCGTGCTCGAACCGGCGATGGCAGCGAACGTCGGGACGATGGACATGTTCGCGGTGCGCCAGGCCTTGCGTGATCTCGAAACGGTGAGCGCCCACCTGCGGGAACGCGGCGAGGCGGGGGCGTTGCCGCCGTCGGTCGATGTTGAGGCGGAGCTGGCCGTCCTCGAGCGGCAGGTCCGCAGCTCGGCGGTGTCGCTGCCGGACCTCGCCTACCGGTTTGCGCGAGCCGAGCCCGGGATGTCCACGGTGCTGATGGGCACCGGCAGTCCGGATCACCTGCGGGAAAACCTCGCGTCGTTCACGCGCCCATTGCTGAGCGATGCGGTCCTCGATGAGTTGCGTCGGTTCCTCGAAGGCGTCGACGTGTTGAACGGCGAGGTGGCCGTGCCGAAGGGCGACTTCTAGCGGCCGTCGGCGTCCTTCGAGCGTGAGGAAACATCACGGTAACTTCACGTAGAATTCGCTCCTCGATTTCAGAGGGGACTGGATATGCGTCTGTCGTACTCACTGCGAGTGGGTCTGTTGCTGGTGATTGGGCTGTTGTTCCTGGCAGTTGCGGTCGTGAGTCAGACCTCGGATACCGCACATGCACAGACGGACGATGACGCGCTTGAGTTCGCCAGCGGAGACTGTCGGGATTACACCGGCGGGTGGTGCCGTTCTTCGGGGAGCGCAATCCGCTGTTCTAGGGCACCGTCTGGAGTGCTGCGGTCGAGAACGGGTTCTCCTGCGACATGCTCTCGGGCGTCGGTGAGGTATTCGAACTGTTCGAGGTGAAGCGCTAACCCAATCGGACCGGCAGGCGACTACAGCGCCTGGAACCAGCGCTTGCCTTCGGCCCGCACGACGTTGCCCCAGCCTGGCTCAGGGAAGTGCTCGGCGATGAGGCGCATGCCGTCCGCCTCGATGCGGTCGAGGAGCGCGTTGCGGGTCTCGATGCCTTGCGCGTGATCGAGATCGGCGCCGAAGGTGCGCCAGGGCTCGGTGACGAACAGCGGGTGGTTGAAGACGTCTCCACTGATCACCGCGCACTCGCCTGCCGAGGCGATGATGACTGCCATGTGGCCCGGCGTATGACCGGGCGCTTCGATCGCGGTGACCTCGTCGGTCAGCCGCGTCTCGCCTGGTAGCAGATCGAGCACGCCCAGCGTGTGGAGCGGGCGCACGAAGCGATCGATGTAGCGCGGGACCGGGTCGCGGCCGGTGAACTCCGCCCAGTCCTTCTCGTGGAGCAGGTAGCGCGCGTTCGTGAACCGGGGGCGGTCCTCTTCTTCGACCATGCTCCAGGCGACGTGGTCCGGGTGGGAGTGGGTGAAGAAGACGGTGTCGACTTCCTCGAAGGCGCGCCCCGCATTCTGCATCGCCTCGGGCAGGCGGCCGTACATGTTGCGGTAACGCGGGTACGGTCCGACGCCAACACCCAAGTCGACGAGGATCGTTCGATCCTGGGATCGCACGAGGTAGTTGTTGTTGTGGATGCGCCAGTGGTGTTCGGCGTCGTGAACGGCGTTCGGGTTACGCGAGACGATCGGCGCCCAATCGATCGGTGGCTCACCGGGCTCAGCGGTCGCGCCGTGACCTGCGAGGTCGGCGTAGCCGTCCGGGAGCGACCAGACCTCGACGTTGCCGACCTGCAGACGCAGCGAGCGGGAGGAGGTCACCTGACGTCGCCCGAGGGCTCAGGCGGGACACCGGCGCTGCGCATGCGGGACTCGGCGAGCTGGACGATGTCCTTGAGGCCTCGCAGCGCGCGCTGGAAATAGTAGGCGAGCACGATCACGCCGAAAGCGATCGCGCCCGCGATCGCCATCAGGAGGTGGGTCGCATCGCTCGAGAGCGAGTTGTCGAACAGCCGCGCGCCCGCGCGGAGCGCGGTGGCAATGGCGAGCGCCAGACCAAGGCCCGTGCCGTGCCAGGCGCTGGGCGGTGCGCGGAGGCGTTCGCCAGCGAACTCCAGGAGGATGAGCTGCGCTATGCCAACGATCGCGGTGGTGACGACGCTGAGGCCAACGATGTGGCGAACGGCATCCATCGTCGCGAACTCGATCGCTTCGCCCTCGACGATGGCGCGCGCCGCGTAGCCGATCAGCAGCAGCCCGGCGACGGTGGTCCACGCCATCGCGAGCTGGAGCGTAAGCGCAAACGGCTGCGAGCTGGGCCGCAGGCGGACCGGGCTGCGCCACCAGCCGGTGAACGTCGTGAGCCAGATCAGCGCGGCGCCGAGGAGGATCAATCCAACCGCTTCTAGCGACCACGGTCGGGGACCCTCGGAGACATCGACCACTGCAGCGATCGCCGCGAGGGCGAGGCCCACCTGTCCGAGGACAACCGCAAGGTGCTGCGGACCGGGGCGAGTGAGTTCGACGGCGAAGAAGACCGGGAAGGTGCGCAGGGCGACGCCGAAGATGAACGAGAGATGCATGCCGAAGAACAGAATTAGGAGGATTGCAGCGCCCCGGTCGCCAGGGAGAATCGCGTTGCCGTCCTGCCACAGCTCAGTCAGCCAGACCGCGTTGAGCACCCCCTGTACGAGGAACCACAGGGCGCCGACGGAGAACAGCCAGGCGCTCACGTCGTCCCGGCCGCGCGCCGGAGCCATCGTCGCAAGCGTGATCGCCGCGAAGCAGCCGATGCCAGCGAGCTCCAGCCACCCGCTGAGCGCCATCAGCGCGCCGAATAGCTCGACATCGGCGACCGGCTGCCCAACGAACCGCGCGAGCACGCCGCCGCCGAGGAGATAGAACGAGGGCGCGACGAGGTATGGGTACGCCAGCGGGTTTCGGCCGAACCGTGGCCCGACGCGATAGCTGACACCGACGATGAAGAACCCGGCGAAGCCGACGGCTTGCAGGTGTCCGTGCACTTGTGCGTGCTCGACGAAGCTGGCGCTGACGCCTCGAAAATAGCCGTCGAGCAGGAGCGGGAGCGCGAACCCGCCGAGGGTGGCGATCACGAACGCGCCCACCACGAATGGGAGGTGGGCGCGTTCAACGAAGAGGCCGTCTTTGTTCTTCGGGCTGGGTTCGGTGATCACTCGAGGACGAGTGGCGTGTCTTCCTGGTTCGCCCACTCGCCCATCGAGCCGTCGTAGTTTCGCGCCTGCTCGTTGCCGAGCAGGGCGAGCACGAAGGGCGCGAAGGCACCTCGGATGCCGGACTGGCAATACGTGACTGCCGGCGCGTTGACGTCGATGCCCCCGTTATCGAGGGCGGCGCGGATTTCGTCGAGTGGGCGGAAGCGGCGAGCGGGCGGGCCCTGCATCAGGTGCAGCCATTCGAAGTGAGTCGCACCCGGCACCCGGCCCGTGCGTTTGTTGCCGCGGCTCTCGCTGCCGTCCCACTCCCCGTCGCTGCGGGTGTCCCAGATCTGTGGTGCGTCGCCGCTGGACACGAGGTCCTTCAGCTCGTCCATCGAGACGATCTGCGACTCGTCGATCTTCGAGGTGAAGTTGCCCGTCTCGGGGCGCGGAGCCCTCGAAGTGAGCGGGCGTCCTTCGTCGAGCCATGCGTTGAAGCCGCCATCGACCACGCGGACGTTGCGGTGCCCGTGGTAGCGCAGCACCCACCACACGCGCGCAGCGTGCAGCGACGCGTTGTCGTCGTAGATGATGACCTCTTGGTCGTTCGAGAGGCCCCACTTCTGGGCCAGCGGCTCGAACTCCTCGGGCGGCATCACCAGCGCGCGATTGGTGCGGCTCTTGAGGTAAGGGTGCGGCACCCCGACGGCGCCCGGGATGTGCACGCGGCGGTAGGCGATGGCCTCCCCAGCATCGATCAGCACGAAGTCGGGGTTCTCGAGGCGATCGGCCAGCCACTCGGTGGTGACGAGCATTGGGCTGGGGGCGTTTGGGTCGGCGTCGGGCATGGGGCCTCCACAGGTTTGATTTCGAGACTGATCTCTATCAGAAACTCCGCGGTTGAGCAGAAATGGCCGCTTCGAGCGGCGGGCGGCGTCAGTCGGTGCTGCGATCCGGCGTGATTACCACGATCACGGCTCCGTCGCCGAAGCGGGCGAGACCACGCTCGAGGGTGGTCTCATCGAAGGCGATGATCGCGGGCGCGGCACCCTCGGAACCGACGCGGTAGTTGCTCGCGGTGCCCTGACGTTTCTCGCCAGCGAGGCGGTACGCGACCGGCGCGCCGTCGCGCGCGTTTCGCCACCAGGTCCGGCCGTCGTGCGTCAGTACGTAGATCGAGTTGCGGTCGGAGACGTATTGGACGGGCGTGGTGTAGCGCCGTCCGCTCCGTCTGCCGGTGACGGTGAGCAGCATGACTCCGGGCAACTGCCGGTGCAGCGGGCCGCGGAGCACGAACCGAACCATCGGGTTGATGAGCCACTTCATCATTCGCATCCATCGAACGTATCGAACATCCGCGCGCAGCGAATGGCCGAACGGCTCGCCAGTCGGTGGTAGCGGCCCCTCCTCGTAGGCTCCCGCCAGGCGGACCGTCACGACCACTCGAGGGTGCGCTTGCTACGGTGCCTCGATGGAAGCCAGCGCCACGGTCGCGCGCCCGCCATCGAGGTTGATCGCGGGAATCCCGCTGCCGGTGATCGCGGTCGCGCTTGCCGTGGCGGCAACGCTGCTCGGCGATTCGATGCTCTACGCGGTGATGCCATCGCAGCCCGAGGCCTGGGCGCTCTCTGTGCCAGCGGTCGGGGTGCTGCTCTCGGCGAACCGGTTCGTGCGCTTGCTGACCAACTCGCTGGCAGCGGTTGCGTTTGATCGACTCGGGTCGCGCGCTCCGTTCACCTTTGCACTCGTGCTCTCGGTAGTTGTGACGCTCGCGTACGGCTGGGTCACGGCGTTCGCCGTGCTGCTCGTGGCTCGCCTGGCATGGGGGACGAGCTGGTCGTTGCTCCGCCTCGGTGGGTTCTGGACCGTCCTCGACGAGGCGACCGACGACAACCGAGGGCTGCTGATGGGCGCCTACTCGGCAATCGTGCGGATGGGCAGCGTCGGCGGTGCCTTGATCGGCGCGCTGCTGACCGATGCGATCGGCCATCGAACCACGCTCACCATTTTCGCGATCTCCATGGCCGGCGCGGGTGCGCTCTGGTGGGTAACGACGCGCGGACAAACCCCCGTGCGTCACGCAAGCCCCGTCGGAGGCGAGCGGACACGCCAGGGTCTTGTTGCCGTGCTCTCGGACCGTCGCCTCCTGGTAACCGGGAGCGGTGGATTGATCACCGGTCTCGTGTTCTCCGGACTGGTGACCGCTTCGCTCGGCTTCTTCTTGAAGGAGCGCTTCGGCGAAGAGATTATCTTCTTCGGAATCGCGGTTGCGGTGACCAGTGCCACTGGGCTGTTGCTCGGCGCGCAGTGGAGCCTAGGGCTCCCGCTGGCTCCACTGCTCGGTCACCTGAGCGACTGCTTCGGGCGCGTGCGGGTCACGAGTGCAGGCTTCGCGCTGGGAGCGGTCGGGCTGCTGGTGCTGGCCACGGCCTCTTCGGTCCCGATGCTCCTGGTGGGGGTGGTCACCGCGTTCGTGGCAGCGACAGCGCTGACCGTCGGCCTCTCCGCCACCGCAGGCGACCTCGCACCACCTGAGCGGCGGTCGGCGGTGATGAGCAGCTACGCGACGTTCCTCGACCTCGGCTCTGCGATCGGGCCGTTGATCGGCCTCTCCTTCGCCAGCCTCGCCACCCTCCGAGGGCTCTACGGTGCCGCCGCGGTTGTGCTCCTGCTGGCCGCGGTGCTCTTCCGCACCGCGTTCTCCGGCGGTCAGTCCGCCATTTCCGAGGCGGCAGCCGACCTCGAGGCGGGTTCGTAGCGATCGTCATTCGCCCCCCCCCGAGCCCGGTTCGGGGTGGACCGAATGCGCTGTGCCCGGATACTCGTACTCTGCGTGCACCCCAGAGCCCGCGCACGACCCACCGAGGAGTCCCCCATGCCGCTCGAACTGAGCTTCGAATCTAAGGTCTTCCCCGTCGAGACGCTCGACCTCGGTGGTGGCGTCAGCGAACAAATCGTCCGAGGCGGACGCAACCTCTTCGAGCTGCTGCCGCGGGCATTCGATGGCATCTCTCAAATCGGCGTCATCGGCTGGGGCTCGCAGGGCCCTGCGCAGGCGATGAACCTGCGCGACTCGCTCGTTGGCACCGACATCACCGTCAAGATCGGGCTGCGCGACGGTTCGTCCTCGATCTCACTCGCTGAGGCCGAGGGCTTCACTCGCGACAACGGCACGCTCGGCGAGATGTTCGAGGTGATCCGCGAGTCCGACATGGTGCTGCTGCTGATCTCAGACGCGGCGCAGTCGGAGCTCTACTCGGAGATCTTCGCGGCGATGAAGCCAGGCGCGACGCTTGGCCTCTCGCACGGTTATCTGTTGGGCCATCTCACCAACGTTGGCGCCTCGTTCCCCGACAACGTCAACGTCGTCGGCGTCTGCCCGAAGGGCATGGGCCCCTCGGTGCGTCTCCTCTATGTGCAGGGTGAGCAGGTCAACGGCGCGGGCATCAACGCCTCCTTCGCGATCGAGCAGGACATCGATGGCAAGGCGACGGACCAGGCACTCGGATGGTCCGTCGCGCTTGGGTCGCCGTACAGCTTCCAGACCACGTTGGAGTCCGAGTTCAAGTCCGATATCTTCGGTGAGCGCGGCATCCTCCTCGGCGCGGTGCACGGCATCGCCGAGAGCCTGTACCGCCGCTTCATTGAGGAGGGCATGTCTCACGAGGGCGCGTTCGCCCACTCGACCGAGGCCATCACCGGCCCGATCTCCAAGACGATCTCCAAGCAGGGCATCAAAGCCGTCTACGACCAGCTCGGCGCCGATGAGCGCCCAGTCTTCGAGCGTGCCTACGCCGCCTCGTATCCGGCGTCGCGCACGATCCTCGAAGAGATCTACGACGAGGTGTCGTCTGGCAACGAGATCCGTAGCGTCAACCTCGCGGGCGACCGCCTTAAGCGGCAGCCGATGGGCAACATCGACCAGACCGAAATGTGGAAGACCGGCGAGGTCGAGCGCTCCCAGCGCATCGAAGCCGACATTCCGATGGACCCGTTCACCGCAGGCGTCTACGTCGCCACGATGATGGCGCAAATTGACGTCCTTATGGACCACGATCACCCGTACTCGGAGATCGCCAACGAGTCCGTGATCGAGGCGGTCGACTCGCTCAACCCGTACATGCACGCGCGCGGCGTGTCGCACATGGTCGACAATTGTTCGCGCACGGCCCGCCTCGGCAGCCGCAAGTGGGCGCCGCGGTTCGACTACCAGCTCCGCCAGGAGGCGTACGTCGCGGTCGATGACCGCGAGGAGCCCAATGGCGAGCTGATCGAGGCGTTCAAGAACCACAAGGTGCACGCCGCGATCGCCGCCTGCGCTGAGGTCCGTCCGAGCGTGGACATCTTCGTCGAGTAAGAGCGCAACGCCCGTCGGTCACTGACGGTGGTTATCAGAGCCAGCCGGCGTGGGTGAGTGCGATCACCACGAAAGCCACGTAGATGATCCCCGCGGTCAGACCGACGGCGACAACGATCGTTGGTTTCAGAAGCCGGGAGTTCCGGATAGCCTCGGCGTCTCGAACCGAGAAGTCGGCTTGCGGACACACCTGCTCTTAGGTAGTTGAACCAGTCGCAGGTCGAAGAACCGACGCCGACGACACGTGGATAGAACCAAATCGAGTAAGTGTCTGTCCGCGTCCAGAGACGGATCTCGTCGCCGTGCTGCAGGCCTCGCGCAATCTCACTGAACTCGATCTCGGTACGGCCGATCGGGCCCAGGCCGAGAAGCCTATCTCGGACCGCACGCGATTCCCAGGAGATCCGTCGCGACGATCTCGACCGCATGAAAGCGGCGAGCGAGCTGCATCGCCCGAAGCGCGACCATCTCATCGGGATGGTCGGTCGGCGACGACACGAACATCGTATCGAGTGTCTGCAGGGATCCGTCGTGGCGCCGAGCCAAAGCATCGGGAGAAGCACGAACAGCAGGAGGACCCCGTCGGAGTCCAGCAAGAAGAAAGGCAGGTCCAGACCCACGATGGCAAACGCGAAGAGAACGAAGTACTTTGCTCGATAGCGGCCGCGGGTGAATTGTCGGCGGGCCTGCGTTACCGACGACCGAGCGGTCGCTGTTCAGTACGCGAGGTCCGTGGACCATCGATTTCGCATTTTGGATTATCGAGCCATGGTTGCCGAATGTGCAGCCGAGCGACATGGCATCCTTCTGGCACGCAGACTGCCCGCCGAAGGCGGTCACTCGCTTCCGTGAAGAGATCAACGCCGTTTCGCTATCTTCCGGTTCCCTGACGAGAGCGATCGCTCGTCCCCGCGAACGGAATCGCAGCGATGGCGTTCCTCAGAGGTTGCTCGACGTGGCCGCTGATCTGGGGTGGCACCCTATCTGTTCTTGCTGCGGTTGTTCCTTTTAGCGCTCTTCGGGCTCCTCGGCGACGACGACGAATTCAACATCGACGACTACATTCCGCCCGAAGGCGACTCAGCGGCCACGCCTCCGTCGGTAGCGTGTTCACCCGGCCCGACATCAGCTGGGGAATCACGGTGCTCGACGTCGCCGGGAGCGCCAGGGTCCTGTCCGTGCAGGACATGCTCGATGGAGAGGGCTTCGAGCAGACGACGGCGATGCTCGCCGCGGAGGAAGGGTGTCAGCGCATCGGACCCTGGTCGAGGTGCTGCGAGCCGCGGGCATCGAGGACTGGAACCGCGTGCGGGTCACCGGCGGCTTCTCAGCAACCGACATCGATCGGGTGGCGCACGACATTGAGGCTGACCAGTACCTCCTGTGTTGGAGCAGCGGGTGGTGGGAGCGACGCCCGACCGTCTTGTTCACGAATCCGCAGGGCGTCGTTTGCGTGATCGACGTCGCCAACACCATCGTCGCGAACTAGTCGCTGCTCGCTCGACCGCGTGGCATCCTCGCGGTCTGCGGGAGAGGGGCGCTGTGCCCCCTT
>Ga0115002_10005553_pt1 | contig 14825 bp, 11 predicted proteins | sample ArcticOcean_MG_C_8_FD_89576 | JGI IMG/M metagenome (GOLD analysis project Ga0115002, IMG submission 89576) | Marine microbial communities from western Arctic Ocean - ArcticOcean_MG_CB11_86 | ecosystem: Environmental > Aquatic > Marine > Oceanic | place: Arctic Ocean: Canada Basin | collected... | reverse complement strand
TAATGTTCCTCCCAAATGGAAATCAAATTCATTTTCTCTTGTTCAGCCGTAGTTGTAGCCTCACCTGAGCTTAAACACCCACTTCTCAACAGCCGCCTTCGCGCTGCCATTCGAGTGGATGCACTCCTTCATAGTCAGCAAACCCTAAATATCTATTAGGCTATAACCTTAGAATGATAATAAATGCACTATAGGTGAACAGTCGAGCATATTAATTAACAGGAATCACATATTTTTGTTTTCATCGTTAAAACTTAGGTGATCTTGCGAACGCACGATCCACTTATGGTTAATATTATATCTACAAGTAATGCAGGATCCGCAAAAACATAGCAATATCTGGGACGCTATATGGAGGGCGTGAAAAAGCGCTCACAGGGCGTCGGAGATTGCCTGGATTCCGTTGCCTACGCCGTCGCCGAAAAATTGGCGCAGGCAGAACCCGAACCCCATATGCGGGAAGAATTTGTGCGCGCTTTTTACGCCATACTTCCCGCTGAAGATTTAACCGCTGCCGGCCCTAAAAAATTGAGCGCAATCGCGTTTCATGCAGGATCGGCCAGCAGGCTCTTTGAAGCTGCGCCTATTCAATCCGAGCCAGGAGGTAGATGGTTGGCAAAGCCCGCATACAGTGGTGGCAATGCTGAACAACGATATGCCGTTCATTATTGATTTGGTCACCGCCTATTTGACAGCCCAGCATCTAAGCATTCATCGATTGATTCATCCGCGCCCGCTCGATATGACGCGCACGATCGCCGAATTCGGTGCCAGTATCCGCGAGTTGGAAGATAAGATCGAAGCTTTTCTGTCACCTTCCGGGCTGGCAAATTTGGGCGCTCGGCAAACCAAATTTAGCCAAAATGGCGTACCGATAAGCTTGCCCGTCTTGTGGCATCCGTCGATGCCATGATTCCAGCCTGCGATATTGTCGGGGTGGCGCGCCAGTCCGCCCTGGCTGTTCCGACCACGGCAACGATCTATTTTCAATTGGGCACGCGTTTCAATCTCGAATGGCTGCGCAATGGCGCCACACCCTTGCTGTCGGGTGATCCCTGGCAGCACCGCGCGGTCGCCGCCATTATCGAAGATCTCTATTCGCAGCAATGGGCACTCTACCATACCGTTTTGGCGGCGAGCTAAAACATTGCTCCGCAAGACGCGGTGGAAAGTTGGGTCAACGCCAATCACGGCGTCTTCGAACGGGCCACGGCACTGTTCGAAGGTCTCAAAAATTCAGTCCCGCTAAACCTCGCTATGCTCGCCCTCGCCAACCGCCAGATGCGTGAGCTGATCGTCGCTTAATAAATAGTGGTTTAAACGCCGGGCGGTCACGCTAGTTATTTTTAACACCTTTCACCACCTGGCTGCCCTCAAATATTCTACCAAGCGGAACCTCCACCCAGAATGCGGCCAGCATTCCGGCAAGGGCGACCGCCCGCCCGAGTTAATACGAGGTAGCCAAGAGTGCGGATGCGCTCGCCCGGCGCTTGAGGGCTTCTTAAAAAAGAGCTTCAGTGGCGGAAATGGCGCATGCCGGTGAAGACCATGGCCAGGCCTTTTTCATCTGCGGCGGCGATGACTTCATCGTCGCGCATGGACCCGCCCGGCTGAATGATCGCTGTAGCGCCGGCTTCGGCGGCGGCAAGGAGACCATCGGCAAAGGGGAAGAAGGCGTCCGACGCGACCACGGAGCCGATCGCCGGGGATTGCTTTAGGCCTGCTGCCTCGCCGGCCTCACCTGCCTTGTGGGCGGCAATGCGTGAAGAATCAACGCGGCTCATTTGGCCCGCGCCAACGCCAACCGTGGCGCCGTCTTTGACATAGATAATGGCGTTAGATTTAACATGTTTGCAGATGCGGAAGGCGAACAGCAGGTCTTCAAGTTCAGCCGCGCTCGGCGCCCGCTTGGTGACGGTCTTGAGGTCGTCGAGCGCAATGCGGCCATTGTCCCGGTCCTGGGCTAAATAACCGCCTGACAATTGGCGGATAACAATGCCGGGTGTGGTTGGGTCCGGCATGGCACCGGTTATCAGCACGCGCAGATTTTTCTTGGCGGTTAGAATCTTGAGCGCCGCCGGGTCCGCCGCCGGCGCTATAACCACCTCGGCAAATAGCTTGGCGATCTCCTCGGCAACGGCCGCATCGAGCGATCGGTTGGCGGCAACAATGCCGCCGAAAGCGCTGGTGGGATCACAGGCGAGAGCCTTAAGATAAGCTTCTTTGAGATTGTCGCCCCGTGCCGTACCGCACGGATTGGCATGTTTGATGATGGCGACTGTGGGTGTGTCGAACTCCGCCACCAGCTCAAAGGCGGCGTCGGTATCGTTGAGGTTATTGTAGCTCAGCTCCTTGCCCTGAATTTGTTCGGCGCTGGCGACACCGGGGCGCTCCACGCCACCGGTATAGAAGGCGGCGCCGAGATGAGGGTTTTCGCCATAGCGCAGCATTTGCCGACGCTCGACCGAGAACGAGATACGCTCTGGAAAGCTTTCGCCCTGCTGCCCGGCGAACCAACTGCCGATGGCCGAATCATAGGCGCCCGTACGGGCATAGGCCTTGGCGGCGAGAGCGCGGCGCAAGTCGGACGATGTAGCGCCCTTCATCTCCGTCATCTCATCGATGATTTTTTGATAGTCGGTACTCTCGACCACCACGGCCACGTCGCGGTGGTTCTTGGCAGCGGCGCGGATCAGGGTCGGACCGCCGATATCGATATTCTCGATGCAGGTTTCGAAATTACCGCCGCCAGCCACCGTTTGCTCGAACGGGTAGAGGTTGACCACCACCAAGTCGATCGGCTGGATATCATGCGCCTGCATGGCAGCCTGATGGGCCGGATTGTCGCGCATGCCGAGGATGCCGCCATGCACTTTGGGGTGCAGCGTCTTCACCCTGCCATCCAGTATTTCTGGAAAATTCGTATGGTCCGAAACGTCCTTCACATCGATGCCGGCGTCACGCATGGTCTTTGCGGTACCGCCGGTCGAGAGAATCTCGACGCCACTCTCGGCGAGAAACTTTCCAAACTCTAGCAAACCTGATTTATCGGAGACGGAAATCAAGGCGCGGGAAATGAGGCGGGCATCGGCGTCTTTTGTCATTTTGCTTCTCTTGTTTAAGGGCGTGTGATTTACGGAAAAAATATCTGTGCTGGTTAGGGGGCGGCACGGGTGCGCGCGGCGGCGCCTGGCGGCGTTACCTCGGGGGTGTGGAACTCGGGCACGATGGTGCTGATTTCGATGCGTGTTTGCGCGCTGTCACGGGTATGCGCCGCCGCGCACAGGCGCGCAATCTGGCTTTGCAGCAGCGTGAGGTCAATAGGCCGGGACGAGGCGCGCTGCAGGCCTGTGATGGGCGTGTCCGTTAACGGCTCTTTTTCATGGAAGAGTTCTTCCTCCATTTTTTCACCGGGGCGCAGGCCGGTATAAATGATCTCAATATCCTTGTCCGGCTTGAGTCCGGCGAGGCGAATCATCTGGCAGGCCAAATCCTTGATCAACACCGGTGATCCCATATCGAGCACAAATATTTCACCGCCCTTGCCGCGCGCACCGAGGGCTGAGGCCTGCAGCACAAGCTGCACGGCTTCGTGGGTGGTCATGAAAAATCGGCTGACATTGGGGTCGGTCACGGTGACCGGGCCGCCGCTCGCGATCTGCCGTTGAAACAACGGCACGACGGAGCCGGACGACGCCAAAACATTGCCAAAGCGTACGGTCACCATGCGGGTGTGCTCCGCATCGCCTCCGGCGGCGAGTGTGAGGCCCAGTGCCTGACAATAGCTCTCGGCAATGCGCTTGCTCGCGCCCATAATATTGGTTGGATTGACCGCCTTGTCGCTCGAGATCAACACCATGACGGCGACCTTATGAGCAACGCAGCTATCGGCTACATTGCGGGTGCCGAGCACATTGGTGAGGATGCCCTCATTGGGATTGGCCTCGACCATGTGGACATGTTTGAGCGCCGCCGCATGAAACACCAATTGCGGGCGCGCCGTCTCGAAGGTGAAATTCAGCCGCCCGAGATCACGTACATCGCCGAGCACCATGGTGCGCGAGATATGCGGGTAATTCTGCGATAGCTCCATATCAATGGTGTAGAGATTGAATTCTGAATTATCGATCAGCGTCATATGAGCGGGCTTGAGGCGGGTGATTTGCCGGCACAGCTCCGATCCAATGGAGCCACCGGCGCCGGTCACACAGACCCGCTTGCCGGCAATCAGATTGGCCATTTCCGCGGTGTCGAGTGCCGCTTGCGGGCGCCCGAGCAAATCCTCGATGGCCACCGGCTTGATGTTGATCGTGCCGTTGTTGCCGTTGCCGCCATTTTCGCTGGTGGCAAAGTCTGTCATGCGCGGCAGGCGGGAAAGCGGCAAAGCTAGGCCTTCGGCTGCGGCAAGTATTTCGCCCAAGCGGACCGGGTCGAACATATCGTCGGAGGTTAAAATCAGACGCCGCGGCTGCGTGCCCTGTTGCTTGAGCGTGCGCACGATGGCGGTCAGGTCGCGCGCCGGGCCATAGACGCGAATGCCGTGAATATAGCGGCCAATCTTGACGGCATCATCATCGACCATCCCAACAACGCGATAATTCGCCGCACTTCCGCTCAGGCTGGCACGCATGAATAAATCGGCATCGTCGCCCGCTCCCAACAACAACACCGGAATGCGGTGCTCGTCGCTGGCGCGCTGAAAAAAACCGCTTAACCCGCGTTCGAGCAGGGTGCGGTAAAGGATGCGCGGGCCGACAAGCAGGGCGGCGAGGACAAGAAAATTAATCGGCAGCGCCGAGCGCGGATAGGCCTCAAGGCGGGTAGCAACAAACAACAGAGCGACGAATATGAGAACGGCGATGGCCGATGCCCAGCCGATTTTGATGACATCACGTGATGAGGTATAGCGCCAAAATCCGCGGTAAACGCGCATACGCCAGAAAACGATTGCTGAAATAATGCTAAAGGCGACGATGCCTTCGATGAAAAAACCGCTCGATTCGTGCCAAAAATTACCGACGCCACGGCGCAGTAATAACGCCACGGCAAACGAAATTGCTGCCATGGCCACATCGAAGGCGGCGACTGCGTAGGTTCTGTTGAGGTGAATATTAGTCTGCATGGGTCGGTCTGTTTTGCGAGTATCGAAGATACCATAAAAGGCAGATGGTAAGCAGCATTCCCGCAACTAGCGCGCTCCATGCGCTGGTCGGGGAGAGAGTCGTTGCCAGCGCCAGCCCGGCCAGCAGCAGATTCGCAGCCGTAATGACGATGACCACGCGGGCATGACTGCGCCCGGCGGCGACCGCATATTGATAATAATGCTCATGATGGGCACGCCAAATGCGCTCGCCTCGGGCGAGGCGGCGTAGCAGGGTAAAGCTGGCATCGGCGAAAAAATAAAGCACCAACAGGAGTGCTGCCTGCCACAGGCCGAAGCTGGCAAGCGAAAGCAATAGCCAGCCGATCATATAGCCGAGCGGCACACTGCCTACATCGCCGAGAAAAATGCGCGCCGGCTGCCAGTTCCACGGTAGAAAGCCGACGGCGACCGCCGCCACAATCAACGCATAGGGGCCGAGGCCGGCAGCGGCGGGAAAGAGTATCGCCAAGGCAAATAGGCCAAGGCCAGCGCTGCCAGCCTGGCTGCCGACAATACCATCGATGCCATCCATGAAATTGAACAGATTGAGAAACCAAAGCCAGATTAACCCGCTGAGCGCAAGATCAAGCGCTGGCAGCAACAGGCCCTGAAACACGCTACCGCCCTCAGGCAGAGCGAACAGGCCGGCGCCAACGGCGATCCCTTGCGCGGCAAAACGCAGCACCGCCGGCAGGCCGCCGCGCACATCGTCTATCCAGGAAATCAGCGCCAGCGCCGCCCCAGCAAGGAGGATCAGCCAAAATTCCTGCGGCGTGGAGACCTCACCGGACAGCCAGAGCGCAAGCCATGCGATTAGTAAAACACCGCAGACGGCAATGCCGCCGCCGCGCGGTGTCGGCGCGCTGTGGCTCGAACGTTCATTGGGGATGTCGAACACGCCGCGCTTACGTAGTTGGTGCAGTACCGCACCGGTGGCAAGCCAGCTAGCGGCGCCGGCAGCTAGTGCACATAGAAGTGCGACAAGAAAATTCATGCCGTGCCTTGGCGTCCGTAAACCGCATTTTCGGTCACGACAAAATCCACTCGATCATCAAGCAAAGCCTGGGCGCATTCTTCCGGGCGGTTGACGATCGGCTCTTCATGCACGTTGAAGCTGGTGTTGATCATGGTCGGCAAGCCGCTCAATTGCTTGAAGGCCGCAAGAATATCGTAATATAGCGGGTTTTGCGCGCGGCGGATGATTTGCGGCCGCGCCGTACCATCCACATGGACAACAGCGGGGATGCGTTCGCGCCAGGCTTCTTTGACATTGCAGGTGATGGTCATGAATTGCGCGGCATAGCGGCTGGGCGCGCCGATATCGAATAGAGTATCGGCATCCTCTTCGGCAACGACTGGCGCGAAAGGCATGAATTCGGAGCGCGACAATCGCTCATTTAAAGCATCATTGATGCCGGCATCGGCGGGTGAGGCAATGATGGAACGCGCGCCCAGGGCACGCGGGCCAAACTCCATGCCCTGGGTAAATATGGCCACAGCCTTGCCGGCGTTCAAAAGCTCGGCGGTTTTTGCCACCGGATTATCGGAAATGGCGGCCAAGCCCGGCGTTTCGCGCAGCACTTTATCGGCGCCCTTGCCCCAATCACGGCCGAGATAAAGCGTCTCCAGCGGATAGCGCGCAGCGAGCCAGGTTTCCATGCCGTCACGTTCCAGCAGATATTGCAGCACGCCACCGGCGGGCAGGCCTTGATCACTCATGGCCGGATAGACAAATATTTCATCAATGTCGGTCTCTTCCGCCAACAGCCGATTGAGGCGCACATTGCCGAACACGCCGCCCGAGAGGCCGAGATGGCGCACCGGGTGGCGCTGTAAAAAAGTGCGCACGGATTTGAGCGTGACCTGCTCCAACACTTTCTGAATGGACGCCGCCATATCTTCGGGCGAGATGCCCTCGGCGGTCTCAAACATGAAACGCCGGAGGTCAGGGTTGGTGGCGAAGTTGCTTAGGATTTGCCCTGCATCATCGATGTTGAAGTGACTGGCGATGGCCTCATAGGCGATCGGTTGACCGAGCGCCGCGAGGCCGGTGAGCTTACCCTCATGCCGGTTGATACGCCAGCCGAGCGCCTGGGTGGCGTAGCCGTAAGCCAAGCCGAGGCTGTCGATTCGCGCCGGCCCGGCAAAACATTCATCGCCGCCGTAAAGATCGCGCAATTGGCCGCCCTGAAAAACGCGCTGGCTATATTGCACATTATCGCCGCCGCCATCCGAGGTGTAGAGCAGCGCATCCTGCCAATCCGTATGAAACAAGGTGGGCAGTGCATGGGCGAGGTGGTGGTTGAAGAATTTGAGCTCGGTGTCGGTGTTAAAGCCATGCGCGGTGAGGAATTTCTCGGCATCGAACAGGGCCGCGGAATCGGCGTGCCCGGCGCGCAACAGCTCACGCTCCATGCTCTTATGTTTTTCCTTGCCGAATGCTTGGCGGATTCTGCCTTCGACCAGGCGGGAGCCGCGAAAATGCTTGTAATAGCGCCACGGAAAGGCACCGCGCCCGAGCACCACCGCATCCACATCGCGGCGCGTGAGGCCGGCAATGGCGAGGCATTCGTCGATCGCTTCGTTGGGCACGCGCCCACCGTCAATCTTGCGCCGGGTCAGGCGTTCCAACGAGACCGCCGAGACCATCCGATAATCATCGAACAGGCAAGCTGCGGCCTCGTGATATCCGGGGTGGACACCGAGAATTATCATGCGCGTTGCGGGCTCAGAGGGGTTTGAACAGCTGTTGGCGGAACCTACCGCCCCCCCCTGCCACCCGTCAATCTCCCGCCCGCTGCGCCGCGCCAAAACATGCTTCGAGCATTGTCGAAAAGGGCCGTTTGCCGCGCCCCGATTGCGATGTTACATGACAGGGGATGTCTAAAGTAGAGAGGCTGGGCTTTGTCTGTTGCGAGCCAAGGTGAAAATGCGCCGATAGCGCCGCGCCGACATATGTTGACGCTGGCTGCCGCGATCTTTGTCGGCATCGGCATACCGTTGATGGCGTCGAGCCCGACGGTCTCCGGTATCGCACTGGCATTGGGCTTTCTGCTGTTATTGGCGGCGCCGGGCCGGGTTGATGTAGTGCGCGGGTTGGCAGATGGCGTGCGCACGCCGCTCGGCCTAGCAATCCTTCTGACCATGGTCTTGTGGTTGCCCGGAGTTATCGGCTCGCTTGATTTTGGCCGCTCCATCGCTATTTGGGGGCGGATGGCCGGATTTTTGCTGGTTGCGGCGCTGATTTATCAATTTTTATCGCGCGGCGCCCTCGATTCGTGCCTGCGCGCCCTGATCATCGCCAGCCTGTTATGCGCATTTATCGCCCTCTTGGGCCTCTATGCGGCCAGCCCGATCTATGGCCTGTTTCGCGGCAAAGGATGGGTCGACGTAAATGCCGCGCAGATTCTTAAATATTACGGCTCGGCGCTGGCGTGTCTGCCGCCGGTGGTGCTGTGGGCCGGCTTTCGCCTCGGCGGGCGCTGGCGGTTTGCTGGACTGGTGTATGTGCCGGCAGCAATTGTGCTGATGTTCGCCGTCGATAGTCTGGCCGGCCTGCTCGGACTTGTTGTGGGTGCCGTGGTTGGCGCAATTGTCGGGCTCTGCCATTGGCGGCGCTGGTTGCAGGGCCGCGCGGCAGCGCTCTTTCTTGGCTTGCTCGCGCTATTGCTGATTCTGGCGTTTGCCTGGGTGCTTAGCCACCTGCCAGCGCCGCCCGAGGCCGGGCAAATTATTGACGAAGTTTATGTTGGGCCGGTTGATACCGACCTGCCGGTCGCTGTGATCGATGCCCACCGGCAATATATTTGGGGTTTTGCCTTCGATAAGGCAGTGGAGGCGCCGTTTTTCGGCCATGGTATCGACGTCAGCAATTATCTTCCCGGCGCGTCGGTGCTGATTGAAAAGTTCAACCAATCCTTTATTCCGTCCCACCCGCATAGCTGGGTGCTGGAAATTTTCCTCGAAACCGGAGTGGTTGGTTTGGCCGCGTTGTTGCTGGCATTGGTGGTTCTTTTACGCCTATGGCTGCGCATCGGGCGAACGTCTCCCGGGGCGGCGGCTTGCGGCATTGCCGTATTTGCCGCCTTTTGGTCATCTTCAATGCTCAATTTTTCGATTTGGGCGGCTTGGTGGCAGGGCGTTTTTCTGGTGCTCAGCGCGATCGTTCTTGCCGCCGCGCGGCACAACGCTGGAGCCAGTCGCGCGCCGTAAGAAAGGCGAAGGCGGCTGAGATCGCGCTCAGCGGCTCAATCGGCAGGCGGTATTTAGGTGAGGCGATGGGGCCGTTGACGAGCAATATATAGAGCACCCAAAGCATCAAGAAGGCGAGGATTAATCGGGTCTCCCGGCTGGTCTGGCCAAACAGGCCGCCCCCCAATCCCCAGAGCTGTGCGGCACGTATGGTAAGAAGAGCGAGAAAACTCAGGAGCAATACCCAGTCATAGGTCGGGTTGTCGTTGCGGAACAGGAAAGCTGTGAGTTTTTCCACCTTGCTGTCACCAGCCATATCGTAGAAGCCGGTGCGCGGTAGCGAACTGACCGGTGGTGAGAGAATGGCCGCCGGAGAAAATAAATTGATTGCGCCACCAATCAGCCAGGCCTTAGCGGTAGCGCCGAAGCCCAGATCCGATATGGCGCGCCATGCCGTGGCCGACTTCAGGCTTGAGCGCTCGAACGGATTGTCCGGCTCTACCCCGCCAATTTCCTGCATGTAGCGCGCTTGCATGCGACGCGCCCCTTCTGCATGCGGCGTGCCATCGCTCGCTTCCAATACCAAGGGCGCGATCCACAACAAAGAATAGGCGCCGCCCTGGCTGGTCAATTGGGCGGTGTCATAGTGATTGATGTTACGGGCGAGAATTGGCGCCTGAAGCGCGGCACAGATAGCGACAAACACTAATATATGGGCAAACCCCACCAAGCGCAGGCGGCCTAGCCAAAGTGCGGCAAGCGGTAGCAGAATAGCCAGCGCCGCCACCGCCGGCAGCATCATGGCACGGGTGGAAAGCCCAAGGCCGAGCGCCAATCCTAACAGCAGCGCCCAGCGCCAGGTCGGTTGGCGCAGCCACTGGGCGGCGGCATAGAGCATGAGGCAGACGAAGAAGAAAAACATCGAATCAGTGAGGATCATCGCACCGACGATAATCTGTGTAGGATTGCAGGCGGCAAACAAACCGGCTGGCAGCAGCAAGCGTGGGTCCAACAGCATGGCGGTGCGGGAGATCAATACGCAGGCAAATGCGTCGAGCGCGGCTTGCGTCAGGGCCGGGAACAAGGGCTCCGAGAGGCCACTTATGAATTGATGCAGCGCCAGCCAAATGATGTAAAGCGGCATGCGCTCGGTTTCGGCAACAAAGGCGCCGTCAATTCCCGTATTGCGCAGAAAGTCGCCTTGGCTGGAAAATATTTGGCTAAGTTGGAAATACAGCAGCGAATCTTCGGCCCGCAACGCTTCGGGTCCCATGGCGATGTAAATGCCGAGAGTATAGGCAAAGCGAATAAGCAGCGCGGCGGCAAAGATTAGCTAGAGCGCGCGCGATTGGCTCATGCCCGCATGGCCCAGGCGTTGATGCTGGCGCCGTCGGGAATGGCTTCGGCCAGCGCAGCCGCATCAAGGGGAAGCGCCGCGCCGCCGGGGGAGCGCACCAATTTGTAGCCCGTATCCTGCAGAAGCTCGATGAAAGCCTTGAAGCTGTTTTCGCCGCTGGAAAAAACATAAGGGGCCAGTTCGAGGATAACCGGCGGGTGGAAGCGTTGCAGCGTTTCCCTGCCGCCGCGCAGTACCTGACATTCATTACCGTCAACATCGAGTTTGATGAAGTTGATGCGCTCCAGGCCGGACCGCGTCACATAGGAATCAAGCGTTTGTGCCGCGGCGCCGTCCGTCGATTTCTCATGGCCGCCATGCAGCGGGTGCCCACGGCGCCCGCCATCCAAGGGCCAGCTCGATGCGATGGCCGCGGGTGGCACAGCTTCTTCGCTATCGCTCAGCAGAGTTTGTCCGGCGGTAATGCGCTCGCCAAGTGCCGGATTGCGGGCAATGTTTGCTTGTAGTTTGGCAAAGGCAAAAGCGGTTGGCTCAAATGCGTGCACCTGACCGCCAGGGCCGACGCAGCGTGCAATGGGCAAGGTATGGGCACCGATATTGGCGCCGATATCCAGTGCCACATCGCCGGCCTTGAGAATTTCGCTATATTGGCGCTGGGTGCCGCGCTCAAAGGCGCCGAGCAGATAGATGGCAAAATCGATGCCTTCGCCGAGGTCGAGTTGCCAATTCAATCCATCGCGCCGCACTTCGGCGTCTCTCCCGGCGCCGGTGGCACGTCGCAACATGCGCACCAGTGTGGCAGCGGTGCGGGCGATAAAGATTTTTTGTTTGGTCGCAATCATCATTCACCGACGCTCTAGCATGATCAGGAGGCGAAAGGCCATGGCCGGGCCAAGCACCAGCAGCAAGCCGTCCTCAAGCGCCAGAAGCGGGCGGACAAAAAGCGCCGGAATGAGGCTCCAGCGACGAAATCCTCCGGACAGGGGAAATGCGAAAAGGCTTAAATAGCGCACCGTTCTGATGCTGAAATCAGGGAAGTGGCGGGGAAATTCAGGGCGTCGGCGGCGGAACAACAGGGTCGGGATCGCCTGATTGGCGTCATAAGGGTCACGCTTTGGATCGGCCGGCACATCGGCGAAGGGGTCCTGCTTCATGTCTACGGGCTCGGGATGCAGGTAGCGATAAAAAATACCGCTCAGCGGTGTAATTGCCGGCTCGAGCATAACAATCCGTCCGCCCGGGCGCAGCACCCGCGCCGCCTCGGCAAAAAACAGCGATGGATTTTCCACATGGTGGAAGACGTCGAGGAGGACAATATTGTCGAAGCTGGCATCCTGAAAAGGCAGTGCCTGGGCATCGGCAGTGCCATCGAGCCAGGGTGCTGATTGGATATCCGTGAGCACGGCATCCGGCACATGCTCGCGCAGCTGGCCACTGCCCGCGCCGAGTTCAAGGGTCGGCCCGGGCTTCAGCAGTTTGGCCATACGCCGGTAATAATCGGCGTAGAGTGCGCGCAAGACGGCCTTACGACGCCATGTCTCGCGATATGAATCAAGCGGCGTCGCTGCTGCGGCGCCGGCCATCAGAATGCCTTTAGCTTGCGAAACGCGAAGACCACCATGCGCAGCAACAGGACGCCGTGGCGAAAGCGCGAAATCTGCGTGCTGCCATAGGTTCTATCGGCGTAGCGGATGGGGATCTCAACCACTTTCAGGTTGAGCTTGGAGGCGCCGAAGATCAGGTCAAAATCGCCGAACGGATCGAAGTCACCGAAATAGGCGCGGTTGCGCGCAATGTCGAGATAGTGCGCCTTGGTCAAAACTTTGGTGCCGCACAGCGTATCGGTGAAGCGCTGATTGAGCAGCCAGGAGAAAATGAGGGAGAAGCAGAAATTGGCGATTAGATTGAGCGGCCGCATGGCGCGCTTTTCCATCGGATAGACCAGCCGCGTGCCGTTGATGAATTCGCCTTTTCCGGCCACCAGGGCATTATAAAATTTCGGCAATGCCTCGGGCGGGACGGTCAAATCCGCATCGAGGATCATCAGAATATCACCCCGCGCGGCATCGAATGCCATATGCACGGCGTTGCCTTTGCCTTCGCCGTCCTGCACCAGAAATTTAATATCGCGATCCGGGTATAGCGCCATGACCCGTTTGATCTCTTCGCCCGTGCCGTCGCTGCTGTGGCCCTCGACAAAGAGAATTTCCATATCGTCACAAAATGCGGGTAAACGCTTCACCGCCGGTTCGACATTGCCGCGCTCATTACGGCACGGAATGACGACAGTGGTCGAGGGGTTATCGAGTCCGGCATGGCGCTTCGAGCGCGCCACCGCATAATGGCGCACGCAAAATCTGCGGATAAATGGCAGGGTCGCTAGCGAACGATTGATCAAGGGCCCGAGGCCAAACAGGCGTTTCGGTACAAGTTGGCGCCAGTCGCGTTTGATAACGTCGAAATCAGCAAGGTCGAGCAGAGCGGAAACATCTTCAGAGCCAAGCCGGTTGAGCGGAACCTGCCGCATTTTGGCGCCGAACAATTCGGCCAGCGAAATCACCGGCGTCCACAGCCAGGAAAAATAGGCAATCACGATACGCGTTTCGTTGCAGCAGAGGTTATGCAGGCTGGCCAGGGTAGCTTCCACATCCTCCAACAGGCCAATGGTATCGGAGAGAATGATGACGTCGAACGGCCCGTCCAGAGTTTTCAGGGTTTCGGGGTCTTCAAAATCAGCCACCTGAAATGTCAGATTGGGGTGGCGTTCCGCAGGAAATTTATGCTCCGCCGCCTCTATCATGTTCGGGCTGATATCGAGGCCGACACCCTCAGACGGCTCTAACTCGGCCAGCAGGTCTCCGGTGCCACAGCCAAGGTCCAATATCTTGAGGCCCGGCGGCACGAGAAAACGCGTATAGCGGCTGTCTTCATCGTGAAAAAAGCTGTTGCGTGAAATCCATTTATCGCGCTCCGGTGCTGTCCGGTCGTAATGTTCGCGCACGGCCTTCTTACGCCGCTCGCGCCCACTTTCTTCAGTCGGCTCGGAGGCAATATGTTGCGGCGTGGGTTGTGAATTCATTGGCGGGCCGCCTCGGCTGCGCTTTTTTCGCCTGTCATGTGGGGCGCCTTACTTCTTCGTTGGATAAGCCAAAATATTGCGCACAACAAACTAACGACCAGCAGGGTCAAGCCAAACAGGATGGAGAGCGCGAGTGCTTCACTTGTTTCAACGCCGGCGAATGTAAGTGCTGCAACCATCGCGCCTTCACGCACCCCCCAGCCGGCCAGAGAAATAGGCAAGGTGGAGATCAGCACGACAACCGGAACCAAGGCAAGACATTCCAGCGCCGTTATCTCCATGTTCAGGCCACGCGCCAGAAAATAAACGGTAAGGACCGACAAGAGATGCATCATCAGAGACAAAGTGAAAGCACTCAGGGCCGGTTTGAGCATGAAACCCACGCGGCGTGTATCGCTTGCCAGCTCCGCCAATTTCGACACCAATGCGACGGTCCGCCATCGTTTTATCAAATGCGGTACGAAGGAAAGGCCGACAATAGCGGAAATTGCGCCGCCGCCGGCTGCCAGTAGAAAAGCGATGGTCAGGCGAGCAGCCGTATCGTCGACATAGGAGAATGTCAGAGGCAAAAGGATCGCCATGAGAACCAACAGGCCCAGGAGGCCGGTGAGGCGCTCCAGCACAACGCTTACCGCACCTACGCCAACGGCCACGCCGCGCCGAGACAGCAGCCACACGCGAAGCGCATCTCCCCCAATGCCGGCAGGCAGAACTTGGCCAAAGAATTGGCCGATCAGATAAAGGCGAAATGCGGTGCCGACGGACAAGGGGATGCTGAGCGCGCGGGCATAGATTTGCCAGCGAAAGGCGGCAATAAAAAACAGCAGAACGACGATGCCAAGCGCCGGCACGCCCCAGCCGATATCAAATGTTGCTAAATGTTCGCCGCTCTTCTGCAAATCGACCTTGTCGACCAAATACCAAGCCAACGCGCCGGTGACAGCGAGCTTTGTCGCGATCAGAACCGTTCGTTTCACGGGGCTTGTTGCATTTGGGTTTTTTTGTGCTGCGGTCATGAATATATCTTGATTGCGCGCCGCTCGGAGTTTACTCGG
>Ga0115002_10005548_pt1 | contig 14837 bp, 10 predicted proteins | sample ArcticOcean_MG_C_8_FD_89576 | JGI IMG/M metagenome (GOLD analysis project Ga0115002, IMG submission 89576) | Marine microbial communities from western Arctic Ocean - ArcticOcean_MG_CB11_86 | ecosystem: Environmental > Aquatic > Marine > Oceanic | place: Arctic Ocean: Canada Basin | collected... | reverse complement strand
TTTACCTGCTGCATGGAATCATTGGCTACCGGGTTTTAAGTGTGGGCGAACGGTTCACTCAGTCAACTCTTCCGATGGCACTTTTCTGGTTCGTTCTGGCGATGGCCGTTAGTATTTTCAGTGCTGCAATGATGCGACGCTGGGTTGAAGCTCCCAGTATTCAATTGGCCAAAAGGTTGAAAAAAGAAAGCTGATAATTAGAACTGTAGAAGACCGGCAGGCCGAAATGCAGATTTCAGGCTGTTTCAGCCAGTCTGTTGTGGCATAGCCGTGACCCGACTACACTCAATAGTTCGCTCACTTGAAGGAGACTCTTTCAAGATTTCCGCTAATTGCTTTCAGGACCAGGATTGATGAAATTTGAAACGCGTTGCGTGCATGTCGGCGTCAACAAAGATACTGCTTACAACAGTGTGATTACGCCCATTTACCCCACTTCGACCTTCTACTGGGACGACCTCAACTCGACCAAAGGGTACGACTACACCCGTAGTGGAAACCCAACCCGCAAAGCGCTCGAAGAAAATATCGCCTCGCTTGAAGGGGGCATCGATTGTAAAGCAACCTCCACCGGTATGTCGGCTGTCAGTGCCGTCATGCAAATGTTTAAACCGGGCGATCATCTCATTTCCGGGAACGACATTTACGGCGGCACCTTTCGATTGTTCTATAACATCATGAGCGAATGGGGTTTGAAGTTTTCGTTTGTTGACATGTCCGACGCGAACAGCGTGCGCGATGCAATCACCCCGGAAACAAAGGGCATTTGGATTGAGACGCCCAGTAACCCGTTGCTGAAGCTGGTCGATATTGCCGCCGTTACTGAAGTGGCACAAGCCGCAAATATTATTACGATAGCCGACAACACATTTATGTCGCCTTATTTTCAACGACCGATGGAACACGGCGTCGATATTGTCATGCACTCGACGACCAAGTATTTGAACGGCCACTCCGATGTCGTCGGCGGTTGCGTGGTGACCAAAAAAGAGGAGCATGCCGAGAAGATCGATTACATCGTCAATGCGTTTGGCTTGTCCTGTTCGCCCTTTGATGCTTGGTTGGTTTTGCGCGGCATTAAAACATTGGGCCCGCGGATGGAAGCCCACGAACGGGGGGCCAACGCGCTGGCCAAGATGCTCGACGAGCATCCACAGGTCAGTAAGGTTTATTACCCCGGCTTGGAAAGCCACGCTCAACACGAACTGGCAAAGCAACAACAGGACGGTTTTGGGGGCATGTTGTCGTTCGATGTTGTAGGAGGCCGATCCGTGGCTGAGAAAGTGATGACGAATACCAAGTTGTTCCTGATGGCGGAATCGTTGGGTGGTGTGGAATCGTTGATTGAATACCCTGAAACGATGAGCCATGCCTCGATGACCGCAGAAGCCCGCGTTGATGCGGGAATTTCAGAAAACACGCTTCGTGTTTCCGTAGGCATTGAACACCCCGACGACCTGGTCGCCGACATGAAACAGGCGATTGAGTTGTAATCGGTATTTTGTTCTCCAGCCCCTTCCTGGCAAATATTGACGGCGTTTCATTTACCCCCTGTACGTCATGAAAGTGGCTTACGGAAATTTGAAGCAACTCCTCACAATCTGCTGGACAGAGGGGGAGCGGGCGATGCTATAATGACCACTGTTGTTGTTGGTTATTGTCGTTTAACTAACGATTTGCTGTGATACAGCTCCGTTCCCAAGCAGAGGAACTAAAGGCGGTTCATGATTAAGAAACGTTTTCGAAACGCTCTGTCTTCCATCAAACAGGAAGCGGTACGCACGGTGCAGAAGATGCAGGGAAAGCAATTTGTGCACTTTCTGCACATCGGCAAAACGGGTGGTACGGCTATCAAGCATGCAATGGGTCAAAATACTGCAGACTGTGATTACGTCATCAACCTTCATTCGCATCGCGTGAAATTGCGAGATGTCCCAAAAGGCGAGCACGTTGTTTTCTTTTTGCGAGATCCTATTAGCAGGTTTGTAAGCGGGTTCTATAGCAGGCAACGGCAAGGGCAGCCGAGGTGTTTCTATCGTTGGAGCTCTGAAGAAAAAGAGGCTTTTGAAGAGTTTGAAAGTCCCGATCAACTGGCGATCGCCATTGCATCGAAAAATGTCGAAGAGAAAAAGAGGGCTTGCTTTGCCATGGAAAGCATTCAGCACGTTCGGGATTCCTATTGGGGCTGGTTTGAAAGTGAGGCGTATTTTAAGTCGAGGTTGTCAGATGTTTTCTTTATTGGATTCCAGGAAAGCCTGTTAGAAGACTTTGGGAATCTTAAGACGAAATTGCACTTACCCGAATCTGTGGAATTGCCCCAGGATAATGTTCTCGCACACAGAAACCCGGCGGAACTGAATAAGAAGCTTTCAGAAACGGCCGTCGAAAACTTAAAGGATTGGTATCAAAAAGATTTTGACTTTATCGATCTTTGTAAAGAAGTGATTCCAAAATAGCCGGAACCAATACCGTTTTCCACTGACGCTTGATGGATGTCCTTAAAAAAGCAGTCGCCGATTTGGAGCACGGGGAACGCTCCTGAATCGACGACTGCAAAATAATCCCGCCGCTTACTCTCGGCCTGTGTGAGAGCCAACAGCAGGAAAACTCCTGTTAAGAAATCGTTACATGGGATGCTTTCCCGTTTAACTAAACTAAGTTGAGTCGTTCGCTTGCGAATACGAGCCCAGCCAGGTGTGCCTGGCGGCTAGGGACATTCCCACCAAGGCCCCTGCCGAGTACAGCAAGGTGTCGGAAATGTCGGGAACGCCGGAGTGAATGAGTGCCTGGACGAGTTCGATGGCAATCGCGAATCCCAGACAGATAAGAACTGCTCCACGTCGCATGCTTTTCTTTTGGTTTTGGTCGAGCTTGTAAGAGGAAAGCATTCCGGCCAGTAAAATTCCCAATGGAATGAACAATGTAAACTTCGATGCCGGGTTCAGGAAACCTGTCTGTTCAGCAAGAGAGAACGGCAGGCGGAAATATCCTTGAATGTTCTCGATCACAATTTCGGAATTCATTTCGATTCTGAACGGCCACCACAGGACGAAGCACAGAAAAATGACATAAAGACCGATCCACATGACCCGCTGTAAATGTTTTTGAACCCCCTGTTGAACCAGAGAATTTGAAAGGACTGTAAGCCCCGACGAGTTGAAAACTCTCATTCCGTGGGCCCCTACCAGTAGGCCAATAAACCCGACTACCAAGTCGGATGAGTCGAATATTCGGCTGTATAGCCCCAGTTGGCACAGTTCAATTCCCGCAAGAATCGAAAAACCAATACCACAGGCTTCCGGAATCGTCCGTGGTGGTGATCCGGGTTGGGTGTTGAGGCTGACAGCGAAGGCACCAATGGGTGCAACTAGAAAGAGATGCACAAAAAATAACGGAAAGCGAGCCTGCGAATTTTCAAACGGAAGCAGCAGAATTTGCCCCGACTGAAACTTCTGGTAAAAATCGGATGACTGAAGAATGAAGTCCAACGGCAGGACTGAACTGACGATGAATGCAATCACATAGAATTTCAAAAGCCAGCGGACGAGATCATTGGGCGTTCGGGCAAGTTCGAATTCACGCATGCCAGCTACAATTGACTTGCCAAAACCTAAGCACAAGACAATCCCCAAAAACGCTCCCGCTGAGTGGTAGGAAATTTCGTTACTCGATTGGGACAGTGTCGGGAACCAAGCTTTGCTGAAAACAAGAGCAATTCCCACCAGCAAACAGACTGTCAAAGTCAACAAGGCCCACAGCGATCGAACAGCCTTGTTCCGTGTTTCGGCAACCGCCATTAATAAAAACCCCAGTACGGAAAAGCGGATGAACTGCCACATCCATTCCGTTCGATCGGCGGCTGAACTTTTTACGGAGTTCAACGCATTCAATTGTTGTTGCGCCTGAGACCAAGGCTGCTGCTCATAGTCGAATGGTAGTAATGTGAAATAAACGATGACCGGGATGAACGACAACCCCATGCACAGGAAATGGCGACTTTGGGGAAACGCTGATTCTAATGCGGAATCGTGGATTGCCGTTCCTTTGCCAGATCGTTGTCGTCGTTTTGAGATGAGTAAAAGGGGAATTGCAACAAGACACAAGGCAACAGCACCGGACAGCGCTCGGCCAAGTGGGCTTTGTAAGAATGATTCTCGCGAGTCGTCATCTTTTATTTCAACGAACAATGAATCAATGCGAATCGGGTTCGTGTAGAACATGAGATCAGGTTTGTCAGCAATTTTGCGACGCCCGCGTGCCCGCACGACCATCCCGGCTGGATGCACAATTAATTGCTCACGGAATTCAAATGTATTCGAGAAAGGGATTTCTTTGCTGATGACACGCGTGCCTTCAGGTGTGACCACAATGAGTTCGATTGCTTCGATTGTGTTGGCTTGACCGGACCAGTCTTTTTCAGGAACGAGACCTTTGAGATTCACTGTGACAGTCGTTGCCGGGACGGCAGAGATGGCTTCGCCAGGATACGCGGGACGCTCGAGCCCGGGGGCTTCAACAGACAGTTCAACTTCCCGAACAATATGTCCGTGAGCCCCGAAGAACGAGCCCGCAGCCAATGCCTTAAATGCGCCTGCGGCCGTTGAATCGGGGGAGTATAGCCAAGTTTCAGAGAATTGTCCGGGCCAGAAATCGGATCCATTTTCTACGGAGTGCGATTGAAAATCGGACGGTGCTCGGGCTGCCCAAACGTTTTTTTTCTGTTGCAAAAGTTGGTCCCAAGCGCCACCCACCTTGGCGACTGCAGGATCCCAGCGATCAATGGTTGGGTTGTTACTGTCGTAGCCGCCTATATTCAGGCCCGCCTGTTTTCCGGGTGCACCGGACAGGCCAACCACAAGGTCGCTTACGTTTTGCCAGTCGGTCATCCGCTGAACAATTTCGTTTTCGGTAGAAGGGTTCAAGCTGGGGTGATGATAGAAAATAATCGGTTGCAAATCTGTTGCGGAACGTGCATCTTCCAGCCATTTGAGGGCTTTGACGGCAAGTTCCGGCTTGTGCTCAGCCAGGCGATAGTCATCGAACCGGTCTTTAAAATCCATTAGGCTCAAAAATTCCATCTCTCCTGGAGGAAATAAAACGGTTGCTTGTTCTGTTCGATTGAATGGAGGCACGTTCCATTCTAAACCGGCTAATATTTTCACACCTGGGTGCAATTGGCGGGCGTCTTCGATTTCTCTCAAATAGGCTGCGGAACCTGCTCCCAAATTTCGATCTGCGTTGTCGGTGATGGCAATGACATTGCAACCGTAGCGAGTTGCACGTGCAGCGATTTCGTTGATCGATTGTGTTCCATCAGCGAACTTGGAATGTATGTGCGTGTCAGCTTTCAGCCAAACCCCTTGCTCCATCCATTCAATTTGGTGGTCAAACCGCGCAGGCGAATCCAACGCTCCGAAATCGCAACCAGGCAATGTTGCGCTGACGAGAACTACGAAGATGAGAAGCAGAACTCGAAGAGCCCGGCGGATTTCAAAAATGCGAAAACTCAATAAATCACTCGGAATGATGTGTGATGAAGGATTGTTTTTAAGGTGAGGAATTTTCAGAATCGAGAGGGGCCGGTTTGACCATTTTTAATCGAACCGTTGCAGCAACCAATCGGTGGTCTGATCCGTTGGCTGATCCCACTTGTGCATTGACCACATCCCAATGATCTGTCGTCAAAATATGATCGATGCGAACCCAAGGGACGCCTGTTGGCCAGCGATTGTGTGTATCGCAAGAAACGGTATACCCGTACCCAAACCCGGCCTTGTCGAATGTGTTCTGCAAATCTCCCCAGAAACGCTGGTACAACGAACTAGACGAAGTCATGTTGAAGTCACCCACGACAATGGACGGGTTTTCTGATTGGGTTTGTTCAACGTATTCGCGTATCATTCGCGATTCTTCCATTCTGTGCGAAAGCCGGGGAGCAAGAAGCTTTTGACCTTTTCCATTTAGTATTTCGGAAACGGTGAGATGAGAGACATCGTACAGATACTCGCGGGGTGAATCTTGATGCAGGTTGTATACAGAGAAAACTCCAGCAGGGCCTTGAATTTCAAAATGAACCATTGAGACATGTCGCCAACCTGGATATTTAGGATTTCCGTAAGTCCGACAGGCACCGGCGTACCGAATGGGAAATCGCGAGCCGACCCAAAACTGACGATAATGAACGATTTGATAATCGGGAAATCGATCTCGCAGTTCCGCCTCGGAAACACGATCAGAGTGTGCATCTTGCAAGATGATAATGTCGGGGTTGATTTGGTCAATCTCTTCGCAGATGGCTGCAAAGTCGGGCCGAAAAAACTGGACGTTGCAACTGACCAATTTGATTGGTTCAGAAAAAACTTCGGAAGACGAACTGGACGAAATGGGAATTTTCAATTCCATGACTGGTCCGAGTACCAATAACAATGAAACCAGATTCAACCAGCACGCTTTTCTTGAAAAGAAGGCACAAACCGGAATTAGCAACACCGAAGGAATTAGAAACGGGGACCGCGGTGTGTATGTTAACGCAGAGCTCAGCCACCATTCTTCTGACCAAACCCGGAAGAACACCAGTAACAACAAGACCGCAATAAAATTTGAAACTGAGAAGAAGACACACAAGCACACAACGCATCGTTTCAGCCAAGAGGGTTTCGATTGATGGCGTCGTTGAGCGTCTTTTTTTTGGGTCGTATCGTTGGGCGTCTTAAACGGTTCTTCGCTTCCTGCGGAGCTCATGTTGGAAATGAATGCTTTCTGTTGGTTGGTTGGAAATAATGAATTGATGAGAGAGAGTGTCTAGCTGATGAGTTCAGGAATTACAGATCCGTTTCGCACAATTTTAAGAGTTCGACCGGTTGGTGTCTGGTATTCTTTTTTCGAATCGATGCCTAGCACATGATAGAACGTCGCCGCCATGTCGGCTGGGCTCATTTCCATCTCTGTGGGAGCAGCCCCATTTTGGTCTGTTGCACCGACCACCTGGCCGGCTTTGAATGCGCCGCCGGCTAAAATTGAAAACATGGCTTTCGGCCAGTGATCTCGACCGCCAGTTTTGTTAATTTTTGGCGTGCGTCCGAATTCTCCTGTGACGTAAACCGCAGTGGATTCGTAAAGACCTTTGTCTTTTAGCGTTTTGAACAAGCCAGCCAAACCGGAGTCAAGATTTGGTAAAGATTCATTCTTGAGATTGTTAAAGATGTCACTGTGTGTGTCCCAGTCACCATACTCGATGGTCACGAATCTTGTTCCAGCTTCCACAAGACGTGTGGCCAACAGACAACTGTAATCGAATTCTGATTTCCCAAAATTATCGAGAATTTCTGAAGGTTCTTTTCCTAAATCGAGGGCTTTTCGTGTTCGGTCTGAAGAGATAATTTCAAAGGCTTGACGCGAAAACTGATCGAGGCTGCTGAGTAGGTCGTTCTGCTTTTCAAAACCAGAAAAAGCATTATCGAGTTCTGATTTCAGGGATCTTCGTCTTTTGAGTTCGAGAAGAGCATCGGGACTTTTGAACGAAAACCCACGAAGACTAATGGCATTCGCAGATTTGGGGCGGGTCAATGTATCGACTGCAGAATACCGGGATCCCAAATACCCAGATCGCTGTTTTGTTGTCGGAATTGCAATAAAGGGAAGCACATCTTCCGGAACTTTCAGTTCGCGAGAAACGACGCTGCCAAAGCCGGGAAACTGAAGTGCCTGTTGAGGCCGGTTCCCCGTCAGTACATAATCTCGCCCCAAACGATGATCGGCCAGATTATGAGTAATGCCTCTCACGACAGTAAATAAATCGGCCAATTTGGCCAGTCGAGGCAAATGCTCACAGATTTCCAATCCGGGAACGTTTGTTTGGATCGCTTGATATTCGCCCCGTGCATCGGCGTCTGCTTTGGGTTTTGGGTCGAATGATTCAAGATGGCTGGGACCGCCGGTCAGTTCGATCATGATGGCTGCCTGCGAACGCGGCGATTGAACTTCTCCTGCTTCTGACAGTTGAAGAAATTCAGCAAGACTCAAACCGGCTGATCCAAGCATTCCCATTTTCAACATCGAGCGACGATTGAACGATTTATGTTGTGTTAATTGATGAGTCATGGAGTTTACCTGACGATCATAACGGTCCAAATTTGTGATTGAATGAGTTCAGTCAATTCAATAGTTACAGAACCAAGTCATTTTATCGTTAAAAACTCTTTTGTGTTGAGCAATGCCCACATCAGATCTTTCAGGCCTTCTGAGAGCTTGCTGTGTTTTTTAAGATGTTGAACGCATTTGCTGAGTTCTCTTTCGTCTGGGAACCGATTTAAGGTTCGCAGGTAAGTTTCTTTTACGAGGTCTTCAGTCGAGTAGTTTTCTGTTCCTTTTGAAACGTCTTGAATCCACTGACTTTTCCTCAATAATGAGTGAATTGTTCCATCATTCATTAGGTACACCGATTGCAGAAATGTCACCGTCTGGGTGCGTTCGCAATCGCAGGATGTTTCACGTTTGGGTTTGCCAAAAATTGTGAGAGCGTAGTATGCGCCCATCTGTTTTTGTCGATGACCGTGGAAATGTCGTACATAAGATATCGATCGGCCTTCGACTTGATGCTTGAGCGAATCCATTTCTTTGCTGCCCACCAAAGATTGCCTCAGTGCATCATCCAAAACCTCGCCAGGCATCATCCGCAGTTTCGCATGGCTAAAGTTTCTGATGTCTTGGGCGTTTGTCGAGTTTGGCTTCCAGGAACGTTGATAAGCATCGCTGTTGAGAATTTCTCGATGCAACCATTTCATGTCGAAATGGTTCTGCCGAAACGACTGCTCAAGATACTTCAATAACGGTGCATTGCTTGGCGGGTTCGCCAAATTCAAGTCATCGGGCGGTTCGATCACGCCCCGTCCAAAGTAGTGCGCCCAAACGCGGTTCACAAAAGCCATTGAAAAATATGGGTTATCCGGGGCTTCTAACCAGGTCATTAACGATTCGCGTGGGTCGGTGACGGTTTGGAGATCCATTTTTACGCCCGCTAAAAGTTTGGCACCTGAAACTTCCAAAATGTCCTGGCGAATTTCTTGAATCCTTCGTCTGTACTCTTGAATGACAGGGTGGTTTTCTCGCACAACTTTTAGATTCTTTTCAACTAAAATCTCTAACTGTGCAATTCGTGCATTTTGATACAGGCTGACTTTATCTCGTGCAGCGGCAACCTCGGCTGCTTCTCCAGAGTTAGATTTCTGCTTCAGATCTTCTTTCGCCTGAGAAATTAGTTTTTTCAGGCTTCTCTTCAGTAGGTATTCGGGAATCGATTGTTTCGCTTTCCCATCTGCAGAACTTACTGTTTTTTTAACAATGATTTCTTTCCAGGGATAAACCTTCCCTTCTCCGACTCGAATTTGGTGCTCAGTCCAGGTGTACTTGTCACCCAGCATCTGGGCCAGTTGTTTGTCGGGTTTGGTATAGCCGTGTTCTATGCGTCGGAAAAAATCTGAAAATTCAACGAAATTCTGTTTCGTCCAACGATCAAACGGATGCTTGTGACATTGTGCGCACTGCAATCGAATTCCTAAAAATGAATGAGCAAACTGAATGGCACTCTTCTCGGCGTTCACATCGCCATAACCGTGTTGCCAGTAGTAGGGCATTGTGTCGCGCAGACTGAAATCTGCAGCGTTCTCGTGCCGATGATAGGCACTCATTGATGTCAGATAGTCTTCGTAGGTTTCGCCGGGCCGACGGCTTGATGAAACGATGATTCCCCGAACAATCTTATCGTAGGATGTGTTGTTTTGAACGCGGCGAAAAACCCAATCGTGCCACTGTTTGATAGGACGGCTTTTCGCGATTGGTTGGTAGTGGCGATGGCTATCCATCATGTCGCACAGCTTGGTCGTCCACCAGGCTGCATAGGCTGGCCGTTCCAACAATTCATTAATTTTATTCTTACGCTTGTCGAGTGACGAGTCTGTTAGGAAGCCTCGAACTTCCGTAGGTGTCGGCAACGTTCCTGTTAAGTCGATGCTGACTCTGCGCAGGAACTCGGCATCGGTGCATAAGTCTGAGGGTACGATATTTAATAGTTTCAGTTTCTGCTGAACGAGTTCATCGATTTTGGTCGCTGCCCGCAACTGGGGATAGTTTTGGCTACTAGTTTCAGAATAAGGCAACAGGACCGGCAACGATGTTGTTCCGTTATCGTAAAGAGCCACCACATCCGTGTCTCCCGGCTTGAGAGACGTAACCAACCCCGCTGGACTGACAGTTGCCAGCGAATCATCGTTGCTGCGGAAAACGGTGATTGCGGTGACATCTTCGACAGTTCGGTCAGACCAGGTGGCAAGAACTTGCAGCTTGGCTGTGTTGCCAGCTTTCGAGAACATGAGGCTGCTTGGTTTAAACGTCAACTTTTCGAGATGAACCTTTTGGTCTTCAACGGTCGGGGCACCGTTAGCGATCCAGCGAAGCAGTAATTGGTACTGCCAGCTATCGACATCCATCCGCTTGCCCCCTCCGTGGTCTTCCAGAAGTGTTGGTTTGATTAAGATCAGACTTTTTTCTGGAGAGGTCTTGTCCACGCGAGGCGTTTCACCTGTGACTAAGGCTTGATGATCTTTCTTGAAGTCGTAGCCAAACATGGAAAGGCTAAAGCCGCCTTGCCCTTGAAACGAGCCGTGACAGGTCCGTCCGCTGCAACCAAGTCTGCGGAGCAACGGCAAGACGTGCCTTTGGAAGTCGGGTACTTCGTTCGTCTCAACAGCGAACCGTTGGCTAACAGAAGGGACGATTTCTTCTGATCTTCCCTCCGATGAGAGGGGAATCGCTAGCAATGACAAGAATAAGAAGAGATGCTTCATGGAAAACTTTCTCCTTGTTTCACGCGCGGAGAATAGATTGCGAAACGGCTTAAGACTCACCGCTATCTTCCAACAACAAAGTTGTCGAATACGCAGAGTCAGTTTTTTCTTGAGCACAAAAATCTTTAATCGATAGGCTGATCCTGAAGAACAGCCAGCCGATGCAGAGACCGGTAAAATTTGCGAAAACATCGCTCCATTCCGAGTAACGATTAGGAATGAAGGCCTGTGCCCCTTCAGTGGTTACAGCGTGCGATAACACAAATATTACGGCAGTTCTTGGCCGCAGTTCAGAATGGACTTTCGATAAGAAGCAAAACAGAAACGATAGGCCGCAATAAGCGACCAAATGTTGAATGAGCGGTGCAATGGTATCATCAACTTGGAACTTCCGAATCTCATCTCCATGCAAAAACCACAATGGATCAGGCGCAAGTAGTAGGTAGGTCAACAGCAAGGTGTAACTGGCCGTGACGCCAATTAAAAACCTTTGCTCAAATTTTTTCTTTTTCACTCGACTCACGAAGACAGGGTCTCGCAATTCTAAAAAAAATGAATCTGTCAGAATTCTCAGAGAACGGGATGCTTATTTCCGAAAGATTTTTGGAAATCTCCACATGATTGACCTGCGGATTCGATGCATGCCTTTTCGGGGTATTCTCAAAAAATGTTGTTTGATGCCCGTCTCGTATCCCAGATCTGACAGAACATTGCCAGCGACTTCGAAGCAGATCGATTGGTCCACTGGGCTCATGGTCTGTTTCCATTTATAAGCTTGAGATGTCTGAGGGCGTGTCAATGTATGAGAATGATATTCATCGACTTTGTCGCCCAACTTCTCTCGGGCAGAGGATGAATAACCTTCAACCATTTGTTTTTCAAATTCGATTTCCATGAACTCACAGAGGCGGGAAAGCTCCTCTTCTGGCCGAGCGACAAGGTCTTCAAAACGAATTTCGATCCATCGGTTGTCGGGCAGCATTCTCAACATTCTTCGACACATCGTCACCGATTGCGCCCAGTAACTAATGGCGGAAAGTAAATCGTTAGCACCCCACCAACGAGAAATGATTGAAGAAGCAACATCACGACCGTCACGGAAAATGTGAATGAACTTCGAGTCTGGAAATAGTCGATTCAAGACATCAACGCGGGTTGTGTAAGATGGTGTTTTGTCGCCCCAAACCTGTTTCCCTCTTTTGCGGGCATAAGCTGAATACAGCTCGTTTAAGATGTTTGCAAAACTCGTGCAGTTTTCGAGATCCAGGTCAGAAAGTGTAATTTCCTCATCCCAACGTTGGACATTGGATTGAGACAATATCTCGTTGATTAATGCCAAGCGGTTTTTTTCTAGTCCTAAATCTCCGAATGATTCCAGCTTCTCATAAAACGGGACAATGAAATGAGACTCTTCGGGAATCGCAACTTTGGAGTGAGCATCCAGCATTAAGCTGAGTAGAGTTGTTCCAGATCGATCAACGCCTACCACAAAAATAGGTTTTCGACTGCCACTCTGTTGAGTACAGAGATCGTTAGAATCATTCGAGGACAATCTCTTATTGTTCACAAGCATTCTTGTCCCATGACTGGGCAGTTTTGAAAAGTCCACGATGTTTTCTTAAAAGAAGAACTAATTCGTATTCATGTTCCAAGTGGATGGCACATAAAAGAACGCATTGATTCCTTTGGGGATATGATTTGTGCCAAAGACATCAGAGAAGACAACTTCAAAAAACATTGCAGATTCAATGTGGTCCAACAGTTGCGTTTTTCCTCGATCATTCATTCTCAAAGTTATTTGGTAGATGTTAGGCACCAATGGAACCGAATCGAGTTCACAGGTGACAGTTCCTTCCCCCTCGATATTCGAGAGTGTGACATTTTGATCCGACGTGTTGAGCCTAAATAATCGTTGGCCGTATGAGCTAGAAATGACCATGGCAAATTGGGGATCAACAATTTTTCGGGAACACTTGAATGAAGCTTCAATTTTAATGGTCGCTCCCATAGGGACAGCCGCCATCTCCATTCCGTCTGAATCGCAGATGCGAATTGAAGTGAACCGGGCGTCTCCCGTGCCTTTCCGATCGGTCCGTTCCTCTAAAGATGCAGATGATTTATCTTGCTGTTCTTTTGAGTAATAAAAAATGCAAGATTCGGTGTCGTCATCTAAAATAATTCTTCCAGAATCCATGACCAAACACCGAGAACAAAGAGATTGCACAGCGGAAAGATTGTGGCTGACGAAAATCACCGTTCGTCCAGAGCGGGCGACTTCGTCCATCTTCCCCAGGCATTTTTTCTGAAATTCGGAATCTCCAACTGCCAAGACTTCGTCGATGATGAGGATTTCCGGTTCAAGGTGTGCGGCGACGGCAAACGCCAGGCGGACGCGCATGCCACTGGAGTAGCGTTTGACCGGTGTATCGAGGAATTTTTCGACGCCAGAGAATTCGACAATTTCATCGAATTTCTGTTGAATTTCACGACGGCTCATACCGAGGATTGAACCGTTTAAGTAGATGTTTTCTCGTCCGGTGAGTTCGGGGTGGAAGCCGGTGCCTACTTCTAACAAGCTGCCGACCCGGCCCCGCAGTTCAATACGCCCCGTTGTCGGGTCGGTGATGCGGGACAAGATTTTCAAGAGAGTTGATTTCCCGGCACCATTCCTGCCGATGATGCCAATGACTTCGCCTGGATTGATTTCAAAATCAATGTCTTGCAGTGCCCAGAACTCTTCAGTTTTACCTAATGCGGCCCCGGTTCGTAATTGCCGGATCGGTGAGGCAACGATATAGGTAATCGTTTCGCGCAGGGTGCGATAGCCTCCCCGCTGCATCTCATGATTGATGAGAAACTTCTTTGACAAATTTTCAACGCGAATGGCTGGTTTCATTTTTCGTAATTTCAGCAGTTGTGAAGTGGTTCTGGCAAGTGTCGATATTAGATGATGTCTGCAAACCGGGATTCGATGCGGCGGAAGTAAAATACACCGACAAGAAAAACCAATCCGATGATTGCAGTTGCATGTCCTAACCGAGTCCAAGGCAATGGGCCGCCCAATACAGCTGCGCGGAAGAAGGCAATGACGCTGGTCATGGGGTTGGCGGCAAGCAGGGGTTTGACCGAATCGACAATGATGTCGGTTTTGCTACGGTAGACTTTCTTGTCGCCCGATTCTCGTGCTGCAACTTCCTGCTCGTCACCCCCTTGCCATAAATGGGCTTCGTTCACTTCCATATAAATGCTAGGGGTGGCGAACATCCAAATTTGCACCAGGAACGGAATCGTGTATTTGAAGTCTCGGTAGGCCACGTTTAAAGCGGCCAAGATGGTGCCAATTCCCATGGCAGCAAATCCCAAAATACACAATAAGACGGGAAGTAAAAGCAGGCTCCATGTGGGTTGGATTCCGTAGTAAAACATCAAGGCGGCGAGCATGCTGAACGCGATTAGAAAATCGATAACAGCCGCTCCTACGGAAGCAAACGGAATGATTAACCGCGGGAAATAAATTTTAGTGATAATTGCATTGGCCCCAACGACGCTATTGCCGGCATTTGAGATTGCGGTGGAGAAGAACGTCCACGGTAGTAAACCGGCATAGACAAATACGGGGTAAGGATATTCTCCAGAATTCACCCCGGCCATTTTTCCGAGAAAGACGGTGAAGACCAGCATCATCATAAAAGGTTGAATGATCGCCCACGCTGCACCTAGAAGAGTTTGCTTATAGCGTACTTTGACATCGCGCCAAGTAAAGATGAACAGCAACTCACGGTACTGCCACAACTCTTTGGCGTCGATCAACTGCCAGCCTTTGCGCGGTTGAATGACCGTCACAGGCAATTCCAATTGCGCGGCATTCAATTCAGGCGATGAAGCCTGTTGAGCGACTGCAAGGGCAGGAGATGTTTCTTCAACTGAGTTGAGCATAAGTCTATTCTTCTAACGATGAACAGTTCTTGATCGATAAGAACAAAGCCATCTATTGAT
>Ga0115002_10005547_pt1 | contig 14839 bp, 12 predicted proteins | sample ArcticOcean_MG_C_8_FD_89576 | JGI IMG/M metagenome (GOLD analysis project Ga0115002, IMG submission 89576) | Marine microbial communities from western Arctic Ocean - ArcticOcean_MG_CB11_86 | ecosystem: Environmental > Aquatic > Marine > Oceanic | place: Arctic Ocean: Canada Basin | collected... | reverse complement strand
GACGGCACGATCAACGTCGACTTTCTCGATGGCGAGACTCCCTCGGACATTATCACCCTGTTGACATCGGCCAACCCGATCGTATTCCCGGGTGGCAACGTGGGAAGCCTGGGCCTGAACGTCACGGGGGCCAGCGGACTTTCCCTGGCCGTGGGCGGCGGCGGAACGACCCTCCTTCTGACCGCCACCGTTCCCGAGCCTACTGGTCTAGTTTTGATGGGCCTGGCCCTGTTAGTCCAATTGAGCGTGGCTCGTTGCCGAGCGACAAGCTGATCAGACAGACATAGCCGTTCAGAGGGCATAGCCGTTCAGAGGGGACGTTCCAGTTTTCGCGGCGCGGTCCGCAGTGGCCAGACGGCAGGTGTTGTCGCTGCGGTCCTCGCTGGCCACCGTTCGCCGTTACCGCGCGGCGACCCAGCACCTGAAAAATTTCGTCGCCACGCTGGGAAAATCGATCAACGCCCACCAGCTTGTCACTCAGTCCACTGGATGACCACTACCGAGTCGATCAGGTCGGGTGGAGTGGCCGGCAGCGTCACAACGATCCGATCCGGGGACTTGACAATCGACAGCGGTACGTGATCGACCTTGGACAACAGGGTCACGCGGTCCACGCGGTCGCCCGGCACGGGAACGGACAATCGCTTGTCCTCAGGCCAGTCAAAGACGTGGGCGAACAACTTGCCGGGCTTCTTCGTATACCGGCCCCAGTCGGGTTTTGCGAAGGGGCTGGCCGTCGTGGCGTAGATCGAATCACCGTTCACTTCCAACCAGTCGCCCATGGCCGCCAGCCGGTCGACGCTGGGCTGGGGAATGATGCCCTCCGCCGTCGGGCCGACGTTCAAGAGAAAATTACCACCCTTGCTGGCAATGTCGACCAGCTTGCGGATCAGGTCCTCGGTCGACTTCCAATCGTGGTCGTACGACTTGTACCCCCACGTGCCGTTCATGGTCATGCAGGTTTCCCAGTCGTAGCCGGGGCCAGTGTCGGGGATCCGCTGTTCGGGTGTGCCGTAGTCACCGTCCTCCCGCTTCCGTTTTCCCACGCGGTTGTTGATCACCATGTTCGGATTCAGACTTCGGCAGAACGCCTCCAGGTCGCGGCCGTCGTCCTGGGTCCACCAGCGGACCCATTCGCCGTCAAAGAATATAACCTGCACGTCGTAGTCCGTGATCAGCTCGCGCAGCTGCAGTTTCATGTCGTCGATGTATTCCTGCTTCCTGCCTGGCCGGATGTCGCGATAACGATATGCCAGCCGTTCCCGTTCCGATTTGTTGTTCACCTGTGCCGGGTGGTGCCAGTCCAACTGCGAATAGTAAACGCCAAACGTGATACCGTGCCGTTTGCAGGCCTGGGAAAGGGCCAGCAGCGGGTCCTTCTTGTAGGGTGTCGCGTCGACGATGTTGTATCGACTGACCTGCGTGCCATACATGCTGAACCCGTCGTGATGCTTGGACGTGATGACCATGTATTTCATGCCGGCGTCTTTGGCGATGCGGACCCACTGGTCCGCGTCGAACTGCACCGGGTTGAACTGCTGGGCGTATGGCTGGTATTGATCGGGAGTCAACAGGGCGTCGCACTGGATCCACTCGGCGCCATGGTTCGCATCGACGATCTTGCCGTCCAGCACGCCGGCGGGCACGGAGTAGATGCCCCAGTGGATGAACATGCCAAAGCGGGCCTCGCGCCACCAACGCATCCGGGCATCGCGCTGTTGTTGGGTTTCGAACTTGGGAGGATCCGCCTTGGGAGGATCAGCTGCTCCGGGTTCCGCACCCTGTCCGATATCGACCAAACAGCCCAGCAGCACGGAGGCCAAGAGAGTCATGCGATGGAGGTATTTGGTCATAGTGTCTGCCCTTCAATCAATCTTCGCCCTTGGAGGCATCACCAGTTTAAACGAGGTTTCGTCGGAATACAGGGGGGAACCTCGTCGAGTACCTTGTCGACTTCCAGAAACTGATAGCCGTTTTGAATGGCCGGCTTACCTAAACTCACACGCGGCAAAAATAAAACGCCACGAATTTGCTGTGTAAGCAGTTTTCACGCGACACATTCCTGCTGATAGGCGTTTTGAATCGCCGGCTTGCCTAGAGTGACGCCCCGGCGCATAGAGCCGACAATCGCAGCAAGACGTTTTACGTCGGCAGCCGCGAATTCGACCCCGTGCATGTCGGCTACGTGACGGAAGAGTCGGAGCACGGCTCGCTCCTGGATACGTCTTGGGAAGGCAGCTGGAATGTCGGACACGAATACGGTCTCGAGCTAGATGGTTTTGATTCAAATTCCATGTTAAAGGTTTTCCGGACCTGGTGGTTCAAAGCCCCTGATGGCTGTGCCATAATATCGAAAGATTCGAATCGATAAACTGATACGACCCAGGAGCCGCTATGTCGTCCATTTCCTTTCGGCCAACCGTTCTCCTCACGCTACTGGCCATCGTGGTTCCATGTTCTGTCATTTACGGACAGGAATCCAGCAAACCGATGCGCGTAGGCATCATCGGACTCGACACCTCACACTCGATTGCGTTTACCAAATTGATGAATCTGTCCGACGGGAGCGGCCAACACAATTGCCGCGTTGTTTGTGCCTTTCCCCACGGAAGTGCAGATATTGAATCGAGCGTGTCGCGGATTCCCAAGTACACGGAACAGATCAAGGCGATGGACGTGGAAATCGTCGCGTCGATCGAAACACTGATTTCAAAAGTCGATGCAGTTCTCTTGGAAACCAATGATGGGCGCCTCCATCTCGAACAAGCACTGCCCGTTTTGAAATCCCGAATACCGGTGTTTGTGGACAAACCAGCCGCGGCCTCGCTGGAGGACGTGATTGCATTATTCAAAGCAGCGACACATTTCGGAACTCCCCTATTCTCGTCGTCAAGTCTACGATTTGCCAAACCCGCGTTGAAGGCAAGACAGGGCGCTCTGGTCGGCAAGGTACTTGGTTGCACGACATTCAGTCCAGCGACACTTGAACCAACCCACCCGGATCTTTACTGGTATGGAATCCACGGTGTCGAACAATTGTTCACGGTCATGGGACCGGGCTGCGAATCAGTAACTCGTATCAACTCCGATGCGACCGACGTTGTGGTCGGTACCTGGAATGACGGGCGTGTGGGTACCTTTCGCGGGATGCGATCAGGACCTCATAGCTACGGTGGAACCGTATTCGGCACCAAAGGGCAAGCCTCGACTGGCGGTAACGAAGGCTACGAAGGCTTGCTCAATGAAATAAAAATATTTTTTGCGACGAGAAAACCGCCAGTTGACGCAGAGGAGACCATCGAAATCTTTGCCTTCATGTCGGCATCTGACGAAAGCAAAAACAACGGGGGGGCTCCCGTTCGTTTAAACAAAGTGATCGAGTCAGCAACGATCCAGGCCGACGCCCGCTTGCGAAAACTAGGGATCAAGCTTCCCTAGCACTCGTTGCACTTGCCAGGCTTGGACGACGGGTCCGAGTCGCAAACTGGGCTGGCAAGGTGATGAAAGGCGTGTCGGCGTTGGCCAGGTTCATCAACCGGCCCCGTCCACGACGTGCTGTCTAATTCTGGATTTGCGCTCGGTTGCGGTTGGAATCGGACTTCAACAGTTGACGCAAAACGGGTTCCTGTCGGATCACATGGCTGGCTCCGACGACGGCAAACACCCGCTCTCCTTTGTTCACCAGCTCCACCAGCGTTCGAACCATGTGTTCACCACGGACTTGCCGGGAGACATTTCCGACTTTAACCAATCGTGGAATGTGATCGGTGTCCTTCAAGGATCGCCAATCCGGTTGATCGGGAAACTCGAGCTGCCAATAGGCATCCAGTTCGGCAATGGCCGAAAAGTTTTGGAAAGTCCATCGACCCTGGTTCGTTTTCGCAGCAGATCCAACGCCAAACGGTCCTGCGCTGTTCCGGAATGATCGGCTTCCGCGGAGTAGACACGGAGCGTCATGTACGTGGCGACCAGCCTGGGCTCAAAATGATTGAGCAACCCTGCAACCTCCGCCTCATACGTCGGTTCCAGCGTGTAGAGTGGAACGTCATTGCGATTGGCCAGGATTCGCGTGAGCTCGGACTCACTGAGTTTCCCTGATTCCGGACGCGTTGCGAATCGAAACATGCGAGCACAACCTTCACACAGCGCGATCGACGGCTTGAACTCGGCCCATCGCCGTTCGATTTTGCCCAGCTGCGGTTCAGCGGCATCAGAGGTGTGCTTGGCTCCGACAACTGATAGGAATTTTGATCTACTGCAGTCTACCAGGGAGGATCCCTTCCTAAAGGGGCGAGCGATTTTAGCCGGAATGGGAGCCTGGTTGGGTGAAAAATGCAGGCCGACACACGCAAAATACGCGGCGATCGCACGGCTTGGGCACATCGTCCCCCTGTCGATCCACTTTGGGGCGGATCAAAAGCTCTCCAGGAAGGTGTCGATGTCGACGTAGGTCAATTCCTGGGACTCGTCCGCTTGGTCCGGAGGTTCCAGCGAGCGGCCTGCGAAGGCAGCGTCCAGCTCCAGGACCAAGTCTTCTACGTCCGGTGGGTGCCCTCGCGGAGCGCGATTGCCACAAGCCACAGTGCTGCGTGAACTCTGCCAGAAAATCGAGCGGCGAGAGAATCTGGAAATTTCGCTTTACGCCCGCTCGCGTTCCATCTCCCTTCGGGTCAGGAAACGCGCGGCAAGCCTGCTTCTCGGCTTGGTAGACGATCTGCCCCGTGTCGCTGACCTTCACCAAACGGGACAAACTCTGGCGGGCAGCGTGTCACGTACTGAATCAGACGCTCGATGCCCGCCTGATCGCCCGCCGGCAGAAAGACCGACTGATCGACGCTAAAGCCGCTGTGTTGCCAGGTCAGCATGTTCTCGACGACTTCCGGCTCGACCTCGGGCACCATGTACTCATGGTCGCGGCCAGGTACAGTTCGAAGACCGCTTCCTGCCAGGCGAGCAGCAGTCGCTCCATGTCGAACTCGGGCAACTCCAGAAAATCGCCCTCGGGTGTCCACGCGCCGCAGGTGATCAGCACATGGATGTGAGGATTCCAGTGCAGGAGCTCGCTATGCGTCTGAATCGCCGCAATCATGCCGGGCACCACTTCCTCGTCCCAGGACGCCGCGAGGCTGTGACGATGGTTGTCGTCGTCCAGTCCCACCTCACGCGTCACGTCGCTGAATTGCCATAGGCCCGCGCTGCGGTATAGCCGGTTCGGGCCCCCGTCCGTGGCGTCGTGGTACACGAACAGCCGGGCGTCGCCGTCGCTGTTTTGGACATACAGCCGGTTGGGCAGGCCGCCCGGCTGGCAAAGGTAGACATCGTCCAGCCCGTCCCCGTTGACGTCGCCGCCGGAAGTTATACATTCGACCAGTACCTGAACGAACATTACCAGTACCGGCGGGTCATGGCTCAGGCTCCGACATCATGACGACTCCTTCTACCGCGTTCCAATTCTGCGCGGGAGGACTGGAGCCGAAACTTGAGATGATCCCTCCCGGTTTTCGCACCTTCCATTTCGACGGTACCGAATACCGGACCGAGGTCGTCCGTTTGCCCGATCTCAAATTCCCACCCGAAGCGGGAAGCTGAAGGAACTAGAGTCCTTTGACTTCGAATCCCTCGCGATATTTTCGCTTCAGCAATTTGTTCGCGTCGGAGACGTTAGTGACGGTGAGGTTCTCGGCATCCCACTCGAGTTTCGTATCGGGAAAACGATTCGCGATGACACCCAGCAACAGGGCTTCGGTTAGCGGTCCGGCATAACTGAAACTGGCGCTGGTTTGGCCATTACCCATGCAGGCATCAACCCATTGGTGATAGTGATTGGCGCTGGCGACCTCGGGACGCTTGTAGTCTCTGAACTTCTTTTCCGGAAATAACTTTGCCTCGCCTACATGAGGCAAAAGCAACATCCCCTCTTCGCCGACAAAAAAAGAACCTTGGCTTGGCAGCTTGTTACCGGCGGGTAGTCCGACGACCTCGGCGTTGGGCGGAGCGTTCTTTGGGCCGTCGTACCATGTCCAAATCAGCGACTTCGTCGTGTACTTCGTTGGGGGAAACTCGTATTGAACAACATTGTTTTCAGGATGGCCGATTCCGGTCGGAGTACGGCAGGTTGTCTTGGCCCACTTGGGCGCCGTAAGCTGCAGCGCGTCATAAGGCGTATCGAAAATATGGACTCCCATATCGCCGAGCGTGCCTGTTCCGAAATCGACAAGCTTTCGCCACTGACCAGGATCGTAGACTGTTGGAACATAAGGTCGTGTCGCTGCCGTCCCAAGCCACAGATCCCACTGTAGCGTATCGGGGGCTTTGTGCTCTCCCTTAATCGGGCCTCCGTCGTAACCCCAGTTCTTGAACGACCAAGCGTGCACTTCCGACACTTTGCCGATCGCACCGCTCCGGATGATTGCAACCGCACGACGATACCGCGAATCGGAGTGAACTTGGATCCCCATTTGTGTTGGTAGTTTCTTTGATTCAGCGACCAGCCGAAGCTGCCGCGCCTCGAAAACTTCGTGCGTCAACGGCTTCTGGCAATAAACGGGCTTGCCATTCATCAGCGCGGTCATGGCAGCCGGCGCGTGCGTATGGTCGGGCGTCGAAACGACGACCGCATCGATTTTGTCACCCATCGAAGAGATCATTTCCCGAAAGTCACGAAATTCTTTTGCGTGCGGATGCCTCGCTTTGGCGCTTTTGAGTCTTGCGAGTTCCACGTCACACAACGCGGCGACTTCGACTTTGGGATGACTTGAAACGGAGCTCAAGTCGGATGAGCCCATTCCTCCCACACCGATATGCGCGGTCCGTAACATCGCGTTCGCCGAGGAAGCTTGAACCGCTGACGGCAGGACTTGGATCGCGGCAATCGCCGCACTCGCTTGCAGGAATTCTCGGCGTCGAAAATGGCGGCTCATCGGTTTCACTCCATGGATTTATGTGCGGTAATGGGAACCTTCAGACTAATCTGCTTCCCATCGTTCTCCCATTAAGGCGTCGCCTTGGTCATCTCTCGTATATGTTCAAATCGAAGCCGGTCAAGCGTCCCTGAATTTCCTCTGCTGAGCTGCGCATTCCGCGCAGCATGATCGCCTCATTTTCCCGCTCCCATTCGACTTTGACGCCCGGTATTAGTAGAGCGTCTCCGGCACGATTTCGAGGGCCATGTGCCGCGAAGGACATGCGGTCGAACGCCAGTTCGCCATAGGTCAGCACCCTGCCGGTGTCCCACAGTTTTTCGCCGCCTTCGCCATGGATGGCCACCCGGACGTAGCCGCTGGAGTCGTAATGCACGCGGTATTGGTAGAGCGTGTCCGGCACGATTTCGACGGCCATGTATTCTCGGACATAATCTGGCTCTTCTTCCATCGCCTCTTGCTTGTTGGTCAGTAGGATTTGCGAATACGCATGGCCGCCGACCGGATCCTTGAGGCCAATTATTTGCAGGCGGAGCGAGGACGTGCCGTCCTGTTCGCCCAAGCGCACCTCGATGCTGCCGCCGCCGTGGTCGGGGACGCGGCTTGTGAGCAGGTCAAAGGTCAAGAGGAACGAGCGGCCGCCGGTTTCCTCGATGTCGTAGTAGAGGGAGGGCGGCGTCCCGTCTTCTTTTTTGTCGCCCTGGCCTTCTTCGGCGGCTTCCTCCGCAGAAGGCGGGCGGGACAAGAGGTTCCGCACGGTGGCGGTCGCCGGTCCCGGCTCCGGCCATGCGTCCTGGGCGCCGGGGCGGAACTCCGCGGGTTCCCAGTTCCACAGCATGGGCGGCCCAAGGACGTAAAGCCCGGGGCGATACTCGGTCGCCGGAAGCAACTGCTTCTCCAGCCCGGCTGGCGGCTCATCGCCCGCTCGAATCTCGACGACCCGCATCGCCCGGCCGTCGTTTTCAGGGATTACGCCAAACGCGAACTCCTCGTCCACCTTCAGGGCGGGCACCTCCACCTCGTATTCGCGCGCGCGTGCGTTTTCTGCCGCCAACTTGATCCGGGCCGCGGGAGCGTGGTCGCCGCCGATGTTGGCCACACGCACGACCCCGTTCTCGCCCTGCGCCGCCCGAAGCACTGGATCGGCGTAGAACGCCCGCAGTTGTTCGTTCAAGTTGAGGTGCGCTGCGCCGCCGTAAAAGGCGATGCCCGCCATTTCGGGGTAGTCGTAGCGAACCCAGTGCAGTTGGCGGCGCAACTCCTGCGGCGTGGTGATGCCGTTCTGGGCGCCCCACGATGTGACTTCCCCGCCTATGGCCAGCGATAAAAGCGACTTCTCGCTTATTCCGGCGTCGACTGCCGTCTCGTAGCGGCGGCGGTGCCCTTCGTACTGGACCGTGGCGCGCTCTTGGATGGAGTCCAGGCTCGGGCCCCACGGGTAGGACTCCACCAGCACCCGGTCCGCCGCCTTCAAGCCCTTGATCATCCCCTTGAGCATCCCCACCCTCTTGACGACGGTGGTGGTGTACACAGCGATGTAGGCTTCCGGCTCCATCTGGCGGGTCAACGCAATCGCTTCGCCAAGGTGCTGGCTTGCGGAGCCGTTACCCAATTCGTCAATTACCATGCCGCGGCGCGGCTTTTCCGCCAAATTCTCCCGCCAATTGTTGGCCACCGCCTTGATCCGCGCCGGTGGTTTCACGTCGGGAAGCATTCTTTCCCACTCGTATACGCCGCCGACCCAACTTTGCGCCACCACGCCCCTGTCGATCCAGTATCCCACGACGTCCTCGACGTCGGCGCGCCGATCACCGACCATTCCCTCGGTGATGAAGACAAGGTCGGTGCGGGTATTCCAGTGGTGGAAATGCAGCCTGCGCCTCGTCGCCACGACGGCCTGGCTGGCTTCCCCCGCCTGTTCCCAGCCGCCCGCGGCGCGCACTTCCAAGCGGGCGGACAATGCATGGTCGCCGGCTGCCCCTGGAGTCCACTCGGCCTTGACGGCGGCCTCTTGGGCGTCCGGGAGCAACATGGCCTGCTTTTCGGCCAGCGGCCGTTCACCGGCGCGCTCGCCTTCGGCCACGGAAAAGACCACCCTCGCTTCCAACGCCTCCTCCGTTTTGTACCGGATGAAGGCCGTCAGTTCCTGCCGCTCGCCGACCATCGGGAGCGAGCGAGGCACGCGCAGCCAGATTCCGGGCTGCCCGGCGGCGGCCTCATCCCCATTGGCGTGGCCGCCCAACAGGAAGGCAAACGAAGCCAGGAAAAGCATAGCCGCGGGCAGCGCCGATGCAAACAGCGCCCGACCCGCCCGACGAGGTGCAAGAATCGGTCCCGCAAGCGCGCCAATTCGGATAGTCATCGTTTTCATTGATCTTCTCCCTGTTAGGTTGATGCGAACCGTGCGCCAAAACCGCTTGGGCGTCGCGGCCTTTTGTCCGGCCCTCGCAAGGGCGCCTTCCTTTTGCCGCTTTCAGTAAATTCTTAACAGTTACGGGATCAGTTGACGTATTTTGCCAAGCGGGAACTTTCAGCATTACTCAGTACCATAATCTCAATTTGAGCGGTGTCTACATGTTTTGCAGTTGGTCCGCGTGGGCTTCCCCCCTTTGGCAGGCTAAGAAATCTAACTGATTTCCATCACTATGTTATGACGCAAAAGTACCTTGAATATAGGTGTCTTGCCCGCCAGCAATCCCATTAGAACAGTCAACAACCTGGGTACGGAATTCTTGCTACCGCCAGCGGACTTCTACTGTCCAACCGACCATGTGGTAGAGCTTTTCGATGACCAGTTCTGCTTGGCGCCGCGCGCTAGTGAGCTGAAACTCGGAGGTAGCCATACCGTCATCGCAAATCGCGATATTGTGTGCAGAATTTCAGACCGATGGTCTAGCATTCCCTGCGTCGATCTCACGCTGCTTCGAACAAGCAGGCATAGCGCGCGCCACGTGACAGCTTTTATGTCAAATACCACACCGTAGGATTACACGTCCAGATTCTTCACATCCAGCGCGTGTTTCTGGATGAATTCGCGGCGGGGCTCGACGTTGTCGCCCATCAGGACGCGGAAGAGCTCGTCGGCGGCGCCGGCGTCTTCCATGGTGACCCTGAGCAGGGTGCGGTTGATAGGGTCGAGGGTGGTTTCGCGGAGTTCCTCGGCGTTCATTTCGCCCAAGCCTTTGAAGCGCGTGATCTGTAAGCCTTTTTCGCCGGCGCTTCGAATCGCGCCCGGCAGGCCGCGCAGATCTTCGAGGCCTGTTTCGCTGTCGCCGCGGCGTAAGGCGTAGCGCGAGCCTTCCTTGCCGGTGCGGTCTTCGGGGATGAGCGAGTCGATCGGGAAACCAAGTCCGTCGAGATCACTCAACAGCGTATTGATCGTGCGCACTTCGTGGAGTTCGATAATACGGAGTTTGGGGCCCGTTGGGGTAGGTGTGCCGTTGGTTTCCTCGGGTGTCACATTGGTCGGCACTATGGGCGCTCTGTCATCGATGCGAACTTCGTGGCCTAACTTTCGCTCTTGCTCTTCGACGTAGACGTCGAGTTCGGCACGCGTCGTGAACCAGTTCTCATCAATGCCGAGAAACACATGGTACACCGGCAGCCTAAGTGTCGCCGGGTCTTGCCGCTCGGCATGAATCTTGAGGCTGATGCCGCGACGCTCGAGCGCGATGATGGCGTCTTCCATAGCGGCAAGCGTCCGGCAAAGTTTTTCCATCTTCTCGCCGTCAATGAGATCGCCGTTACCCGCATCAAAAACACTTTCCCCGAGACCCAAATTCAGCAGTTCGGTCTTCATCTCGTCTTCGGTTTGCACGTAATGCGCATGCTTCCCCTTGCGAACTCGGAACAAGGGGGGCTGAGCGACATACACATGGCCCTGGGCAACCAGGTCGTACATCTGCCGATAGAAAAACGTTAAGAGCAAGGTGCGAATATGCGAGCCGTCGACGTCGGCATCGGTCATGATCACGATCCGGCCGTATCGGCGCTTACTGAGGTCCTGCTCCTCGCCGATGCCGATGCCCACTGCGGAGATCATGCTACGGACTTCTTCATTGGCGAGTACCTTGTCTTCACGCGATTTGTAGGCGTTGATAATCTTACCACGTAGCGGCAAAATCGCCTGGTATTCGCGGAGCCGGCCGCCCTCGGCGCTCCCGCCGGCAGAGTCGCCTTCCACTAGGTACAGCTCGCACTTGTCGACGTCTTTGCTGGAACAATCACGCAGCTTGCCCGGCAATCCGCCGCCGGAAAGGGCGCCCTTGCGCTCGCGAATCAGTTGCCGCGCTTTGCGGGCCGATTCCCGTGCCTCGGCGGCTACGATGACCTTGCGGATGATCTGCTTGGCCGTCTTGGGATTTTCTTCCAGAAATTTGGCAAGGTAGTCGCCGAATGTGGAGTTGACGATACCCTCGACCTCGCTGTTGCCCAGCTTGGTTTTGGTCTGACCTTCGAATTGCGGATGGGGCACCCGGATGCTGATCACGGCGGTCAGCCCTTCGCGTACGTCATCGCCGGTGGGGATGAGGTCCTTGCTGAATAGCGCGGCTTTTTTGCCGTAATTGTTGAGTGTGCGTGTGAGCGCGGTGCGGAAACCAGAGAGATGCGTACCGCCTTCGGTTGTACTGATGTTGTTGACGTAGGTATGCACGTTCTCGGTGTACTCGCCGGAGTACTGCAGGGCGATGTCGAGAACCACTCCCTCGGATTCGGCTTGGGCTGACAACACCTCAGGGTGGACCACGTCGCTGGCCCGATTGAGGTGCCGAACGAATTCGCGGATACCGTCTTCGTACTGAAAAGTTTCCGACTCGTTATTGCGAGCGTCCGAAACGATGACCTTCACACCCTGATTGAGAAACGCCAGTTCTTGCAATCGCTTGACCAGCGTGGCGTAGATAAACTTGGTGGTCTTAAAAATCTGCGGGTCGGGCTTGAAGGTGGTTTTTGTGCCGGTTTTTTCCGTGGTACCTACGCGGCGGACCTCCCCCTTGGGAATGCCTCGCTCGTACTCCTGATGATAAACGTGTCCTTCGCGGCAGACTTCGACCTCGCACCATTCCGAGAGAAAATTGACAACCGTGACACCGACGCCGTGCAATCCGCCGGAGGTTTGATACGCCCCCTTGGTGAACTTGCCGCCGAATTTTAGCACCGTCATCACGCCTTCTAACGTGGAGACTTCGCGGTTCATCTGCTCCGAAAGCTGCTCGTGTCGCTCGACGGGAACGCCACGGCCGTCGTCTTCGACCGTCACCGAACCGTCGGAATTGACCAATACGCTGACTTCATTGGCGTAGCCGGCCATCGCTTCGTCGATGGAATTGTCAACGACTTCGTAAACCAAGTGATGCAAACCACGGTTGGTCGTATCGCCGATATACATACTCGGCCGCTCTCGAACATGCTCTAAATCACTGAGATGCTCGAGGTCTTCCTGGCCGTAGTTGGCATTGCCATCCCTTTGGTTCTCGTCGCTGACTGGGTCGCTGATTTGATCGTTTGGCATTTTTTTGGTTTCAGTTCTGTGTAAACGAAACAGTTTAATCGAAACGGCGTGTTCACAGCTGCCGATTCACTGAACCGGACAGCTATTGGATCTGTCCAATACGAAATCTTATTTGCTGAATCTTTGTTTCTGGCAGTGCCTCCTGCAGTTGGGCCAGCAAATCTTCCTTGCGAAAGCTGAGCTCCTGCATCACCAGTGAGTTGGCCACCAATACTTCCAAGACACCTCGTCGTAAGCCACCAACTTGCGTGAAAGAAGCCATCTCGCCCGCCGCCACTTGCCAGGCTTTTTCGCGCTGGTCGGCAGTGCGTACTTGAGCATAACCTTTGCGCTGGACCAGCTGGGCAATTACCTTGCCTATCTGTTTTGGTTGTTTGCCAAAATACCAACGCCTGTGCGATGCACGACGACGCTCTAGCTCTTCGAACTCGCTGGCAGGTGATGGCTTATTGGTAGGCGGTCCCTTATCGGGGGACCCATTGTCAACGAACCCATTATCGAGGAAGTGGCTCATCGGTCTCGGGCCAGCGGCATAATCACATAGCCATAACCATCGTCCGTACTACAAACGGCCGCGCTTTCGGCGTCTTGCACTTCGAAGGTAAATGTTTTCTCCCCATCGAGCACCTTGAGAAAATCGACGACAAAACGTGGGTCAAGAGTGACGGTCAGCTGCTCGCCTTCGTAGCTAATAGGCAATTCGACACGAGATTGGCCAACCTCGGCGGCTTTGCCAGAGAGGACCAACATTCCGTCACCAAAGGTAAAATCAACTCCTCGACTCTCTTCACTGGTGACAATCGCTGCCTGACGAACTGCGGCATACGTGCCACCCACAGCCAAGTCGAGCTTGACTCCCGTGTCACCTTGCTCGGGAAATACTTTTTTCCAATCCGGAAAACGCCCTTCAAGTAACCGAGCAGAAATCGTCACCTTGGAAGTGTGCACCAAAATCTCGTTGCCCTTCAACGCAACCTGCACTTCGGCATCGGTGGGCGCCACGGCGCGCTCAATGAGTTGCATCGCTCGTGTGGGGATGATCATGGTTTGAGCGGCATCGATAGCCGTCCCCGTGGTGCTGATTGGGCCGGCCATCTTCGCCAGGCGTCGCCCGTCCGTACCGATGGCGATGAGTTCCGATTCACTGAACTCCAACTTCACGCCACCCAAAGCGTAGCGGCTGCTTTCGTTGTCCGTCGCAAACACCGTACGGCGGATCAGCTCACGCAGCAAACGGGCTGGGACCTCGTGGAAATTCTTTTCTTCAAAGGCCGCGACCTGCGGAAATTCGGCCGGATCCTCCGCCGAAAGTCGGAACTGACTTCGCTCGCCGCGGATGGTCGTACCCTGGCCATCGGACTCTAGATGCAGCGTCGCATCGGTGCTTTCCCGCAAAATTGAACCAAATCGAGTAACCGAGAAGATCGCCACACCCTGAGACTGAACATCGACGCCATCGACAAAATAGCGAATCCCCACTTCAAGATCCGTCGCCGAAAGTAGAACACCTTGCCCGACTGCTTCGAGTTTGACGTTTTGTAATATTGGCTTCGGACTGCGCGAGGGAGCCACCGAAGCCACCGTTTGAAATGCTTGCAATAGCAGCTCTCGATCGCACGAAATTTTCATGGCTCCGCCAGCATTTCTAGCGGTCAAAGAAGCTCCCGCCGCAGATTGGTTTTCTAATGTGGTCGTCAATGGACACCTCCAGCGTTTGAATTGCTATTAAAAGTATTAAACTAGTAGTATTAGTAATAGGACCAAGACAATTGTCAGTAGTTGCCAGATTGTATGGTTAAGTGCTTTTGAAATATGTGTTTAGGTAACACGCTTGGATGTGGAAAACTAGTTGCTGGGACGTTGGTTATCTGTCGAAACTAGGTTTGTAACTCGCAGCGAAATGGCAGGGGTTGAGGAAAGGTTGGATTCTGGGTCGAAAGTAGACCAGTAATCGACGGGTACGAAACACGTTTTCCACTAAGGGTCAGTCACGTTTTTTGAATATTGAAGTTCAAGAGACAAAGCCGAGCTGCCCAACTCAAGTTGCCCAACTCAAGTTGCCCAACTCAAGTTGCCCAACTCAAGTTGCCCAACTCAAGTTGCACAGAGGATCCGGCGCAGTTCATCAATCGTCCTTTGGGTAGCGGAGTCGGTAGCGAGCAATTTTTCGATGTTTTTTAGTGCGTTCATCACAGTGGTATGGTCACGGTTTCCGAGGCCTTTGCCGATTAGGGCGTAGCTCAGCTTGGTTTGGGAGCGGGCCAAATAGATGGCGATGCCGCGAGCGTAGACGAGCGATTTTCGCCGCCCTGGACTACATAGAGCAGCCTGGGTCAGCGAAAAATAACGCGCCACCAGGGCGACAATCGGCTTTAAATCCAGTCCTTGTTCGAAAGAAGGCCAATTG
>Ga0115002_10005546_pt1 | contig 14841 bp, 16 predicted proteins | sample ArcticOcean_MG_C_8_FD_89576 | JGI IMG/M metagenome (GOLD analysis project Ga0115002, IMG submission 89576) | Marine microbial communities from western Arctic Ocean - ArcticOcean_MG_CB11_86 | ecosystem: Environmental > Aquatic > Marine > Oceanic | place: Arctic Ocean: Canada Basin | collected... | reverse complement strand
GGGTGATAACGATGGACCTCCACGCGGGGCAGATTCAGGGATTCTTTGACATTCCTGTGGACCATCTTTTCGCGGGTCCCATTATAATGGACTATTTTCGAACTCGGGACGGGATGAAGGATTTGACCGTCATCTCGCCCGACGCCGGGGGCGTGGAGCGTGCCCGGGCATATGCGAAAAGGCTCAACGCGGAACTCGGAATTATTGACAAGCGACGCGAGCGGGCCAACGTCTCTGAGGTCCTGCATATCATTGGTGATGTGAAAGGCCGTGACGTTTTAATAGTAGATGATATAGTGGACACGGCAGGAACTCTTACCCAGGGAGCGCAAGCCTTGGTTGAAGCCGGGGCCAAGCGGGTGTTCGCCACTTGCACACATCCAGTGCTTTCGGGGCCTGCCATTGATCGGGTAGAGAATTCTCCGATCGAGGAGTTGGTCGTTTCCGATACGATACCGTTGACGGAACAAGGTGCCGCCTGCAGTAAAATTAAAGTGCTCTCGGTCGGGAACCTGCTGGCCGAGGCGATTCGCCGCATACATGACGATGAATCCGTGAGCAGCCTTTTCGAATAAGGCTCTCAACGAAAGCAGGTAAACCGGATTGGAGAGAATGAAAAATGGATAATCTTGCTCTCGAAGTTGAACCGCGCCAAGATACGGGAAAATCAGCTGCACGGCGCCTCCGGCGCGAAGGCAAGGTGCCGGGTGTTGTTTATGGTATTCAGGAGCCTTCCTCGGTGACGGTCAATCCGAAGGAGCTTGAAAAGATTTTCTCCTCGGCCGCGGGGACGAACGCCATTATTCAGCTCGAAATTACGGGCCAGGTCAAAGCAGTTCGTCCCGTCATTGTGAAAGAACTTCAGCGCGATGCGATGAGCGACCGGATCGTTCATGCTGATTTTCTCGAAATCCGGATGGATCAGAAAATCAGGGTCAACGTTCCCCTTATCTTGGATGGCGAAAGCCCTGGTATTAAGCTCGGCGGTATACTTTCCGTGCTTTTGAGAGAGCTTGAGGTCGAATGCCTGCCGAACGCCATCCCCTCCGAAATTTTGGTGGATATCAGCGCTTTGGAAACGGGCGATGTTGTCCATGTACGAGATCTGACGCTCCCGGCCGATGTGGAGTTGATCACCGACGCCGATGATCCGATAGTCACCGTCATCGCTCCGGTCGAGGATGATGAAGCGACCCCCGAAGATGAAGACGCTGCCGAAGGCGCCGCACCTGCAGCCGCAAAGAGTGGAGATGCCGAGGCCGCCTCGGACGGCGGCGAGAAGAGCGGAGATTAGAGGAAAGTTGGCGGCCTGAGCCGGCGAGCCGATGGGATTTTCAAGGGTCATTGTTGGTCTTGGTAATCCTGGGCCTGAATACGTCTTTACCAGGCACAATTTGGGTTTTTGGGCGGTGGATTTACTCTCGGACGTGTACCGTATCCGGGTGAATAAGACCGCCGCGCACTCTTTGGTCGGATACGGGTCGATTCGAGGACACAACATTGCCTTGGTCAAGCCCAAGACTTATATGAACGATTCGGGAAGGGCGGTCGGGGCGATACTCAAATCAGAAGGCCTTGGATCGGAGCATCTGCTCGTCATGCACGATGACATGGACATCGCGCTGGGGCGGGTAAAATTAAAGACATCTGGCGGAGACGCTGGTAATAACGGAATCGCCAGTATTATAGAGACCCTGGGAACCAGGGAATTTGACCGGCTTCGAATTGGTCTTGGTCCCAGACCCAGGCATATCGGCGGAGCCGATTGGGTGCTCTCTGTATTTCCGGAAGAGCAACTTGAGATTGCACGGGAGGGCGCCCAGCTAGCCGCCGAGCGCGCCTTGGAGTGGTTGGTATTAAATAAGAAATAATAAATCGCTAATTCGGGAACGCGTTTTAATTGTGCGTTTCCGGTTTGATTTTTTTAAGCCCGTAATTGAGACGGGGAGGAGGTTTTAGAAACAATGATCGCATTTTCTGATTGGGCCGCAATTTTCGGAATCGCGGGTCTTGTCCTGGCCGGTATCATTTACAAGTGGATCGCCGGTCAGCCCGACGGCAACGATCTGATGCGGAAGCTCGCGGGACAGATTCACGAAGGCGCGATGGTTTTCCTTCGCCGGGAATACAAGATCCTTGCAGTTTTCGTCGCGGTTGTATTTCTACTTCTTGTCGCATTTCTGGATGCCTACACCGGCCTTGCCTTCATCATTGGTGCGCTTTGCTCGGTTCTGGCTGGCTTCTTCGGAATGCAGGCCGCTACGAAGGCGAATGTGGCGACAGCCGCCGCCGCCACCGACAAAGGGCAGGCCGGGGCGCTTTCGATGGCCTTCTACGGCGGTACTGTCATGGGTCTTTCGGTGGCGAGTCTCGGTCTTCTGGGAGTTGGGTTCCTTTTCTGGTACCTCGATATCCTCAACATCGCCTCGAACGCCAAAATCATCACCGGGTTTTCAATGGGCGCCAGCTCGATTGCGCTCTTCGCCCGTGTCGGCGGCGGCATCTTTACCAAGACGGCTGATGTGGGCGCTGACCTAGTGGGTAAGGTCGAGGAGAACATTCCCGAGGACGATCCGCGAAACCCCGCCGTCATCGCTGACAATGTGGGCGACAACGTGGGCGACGTGGCCGGAATGGGTGCCGACCTTTTCGAGTCCTATGTGGGCGCCGTGATTTCGACCATCTTTATCGGCTCAACGACGGGAGTTCTTCTGGGAACTTCCAACCAGGGTGCGATGGCCCTTGCTATGATCCTTCCGATGATTGGCCTGATCGCGTCGGTAATCGGTATCGGATCAATGAAGATTCTCGCCTCATCTAAACCGGCTGCGGCGCTTCGGACTTCGACGTTCATCGCGGCTGGAATTTTCGTTGTGCTCGCATATTTCGTGACTGATGCCATCGGCGTCAAGATTGGCGTTTTCGGTGCCATCCTCCTCGGCACGGTGGGCGGCATCGCCATAGGCATGCTGACCGAGTATTACACCGGAACAGGCACTAAACCTGTCAGTAAAATCATTGACGCCTCAGAGACTGGCGTGGCCACCAACATTATCGCTGGCTTCGCAGTCGGCCTTGAGAGTGTGTGTGCTCCTCTTATTGTCATTGCTCTTGTGACGCTTTTCGCCAACAACATGGCTGGCCTTTACGGCATCTCTGTCGCGGCAGTCGGCATGCTCGCCACCATCGGCATCACGATGTCGGTGGACGCCTACGGGCCCATCGCCGATAACGCGGGCGGCATCTCGGAGATGAGCAATCTTGGACCCGAGACTCGAGAGATCACCGACAGCCTCGATGCCCTCGGAAACACGACGGCGGCCATCGGAAAGGGATTCGCCATTGGCTCGGCGGCGCTTACGGCGCTTGCCTTTTTCGCGGCCTACACCCAGGCGGCGAATCTGAAGCATATTGACCTCACCAACGCCCATGTTGTCGCCGGCTTGTTGATTGGCGGCGCGATTCCTTTCGTGATCGGCTCGATGACGATGAGCGCGGTCGGCCGTGCGGCATTTGTCATGATTCAGGAGATTCGCCGCCAGTTCCGCGAAAACCCAGGCATTATGGAGGGCACAGCGGAGCCCGACAGTGCGAAATGCATTGATATCAGCACGCAGGCGGCGCTCAAGGAGATGATCCTACCGAGTGTCACGGCAGTGGTGGCGCCTATTCTCATCGGTTTCCTGATGGGGAAGGAAGCGCTCGGCGGGATGCTGGCGGGAGCGCTACTCTCTGGCGTACTTCTGGCGCTCCTGATGGCGAATGCTGGCGGCGCGTGGGACAACGCGAAGAAAGAGATTGAGGACGGCAAGCTCGGTGGCAAAGGTTCTGAGGCTCACAAGGCAGCCGTCGTGGGCGACACGGTAGGCGACCCGATGAAGGACACCTCGGGTCCCTCGATGAACATCCTCATCAAGCTGATGTCCATCGTATCGTTGGTCCTGGCCCCCTTGTTCTAGAGGGGAATACGGGAGAATACAGCGCGGTTTCGATTCGGCGCCAGGACCCCGGGCAGTGATGCACGGGCTACCCGGTGGCCGGGTATAATTGAATATGTTAGAGTTCTTCGGAACTCCTCGCTCCGGGCAATTGGGTTCCGGGGCCGTTCAGACCGAGAGGAGAAGTAGATGCGTCAGTACGAGACAATGGTATTGCTCTCGCCCGACCTTGAAGAGGATGCGGTCGAGGAGCGAATCAGCAGCTTCGAGAAGCACATCACGGAAAATGGCGGTGAGATTCTCGAAATTGATCGGATGGGCAAAAAACGCCTCGCCTACGAGATCAATGATCAGCGGCACGGAATCTATTTCGTTGTCACCTACAAATCCGAAGACGAGATTATCAAGGAGCTTGAGCGCCAATTCACGCTCGACGAAAATTCGTGGCGGTACATGACCGTTCGGATGGATGAAGCCCTGCTGCGAAAGATTGAAAAAAACATTAAAAGCGCTGCGGCCAGGGCCGAGGCGCGCAGCAACGGCGATGGTCGCGACGACGACGATTGAGACCGTTACCCTAAACGAAAGAGTGTGCCATGGCCCAGATGAATCAAGTTTATCTCAGAGGCAATCTCACGCGTGACCCAGAAAAACGTTTTCTTCCTTCGGGCACTTCGGTGGTCAATTTTGGGTTGGCCGTTAACCGCCGATATCGCTCGGGAGAGGACTGGAAGGAAGATACCTGCTTCGTCGATATCGTTGTCTTCGGGCGACAGGGCGACTGGACCATGGAAAATTGCAAGAAAGGCAGCCCTGTACTCGTTGAGGGGCGGCTGAGCTTCAACTCTTGGGAGGCCAAAGACGGCACCAAGCGCAGCAAGCACGAGATTGTGGCCTTCAACGTCCACTTCCTTGCCCGGCGCGATGAGGGTGGGCAAGGGGTCGGCGATTACGCCGCCCAGGAGAGACAGTCCTCGGGTGGCTGGTCTGGCAGTGGATCCGGTGGAGGATCTGATCAGGGCGGCCCCCCCCCGATGACCGATGACGATATCCCATTTTAGCCTAAAGTTGGTTAATTAGGTTCTGGAGGAAGAAATGGCATTTGCTCCCAGCCGAAAATTCGGCGACAAGAAAAATCTAAAGAAAAAACGGTTCAACCGCAAAAAGGTGTGCCGCTTTACGGCGGAAGGCGTCGCTTACATCGACTACAAGGATGTGAAAACACTCAGGAACATGGTGAGCGAGCGGGGCAAGATCATCCCCAGCCGTGTGACGGGCACATCGGCGCGCTTCCAGCGCCAGCTCACTGTCGCGATTAAACGGGCGCGCTTCATGGCTCTGATGCCCTACACCGTGGACCACTCATAGGGCGAGGAGAGAAATTATGCGTCTGATTTTAAGAAAAGAAGTCGATGCGCTGGGCGATGTAGGTGACGTGGTCGAGGTTTCTGATGGCTACGGCATGAATCATCTCATACCTCAGGGCCTGGCCATTCACGCCACCGCCCATTCTGTGCGCGCCGCCAAGCACGAGCAGTTGCTCCGTGATGCGCAGATCCAAGCCGCCAAGAGAGGCTCGGAGGAAGAGGCCCAGAAATACGCTGGCATTGAGTGCGAGTTCACCGTTCGCGCCGGAGAGGATGGCCGTCTCTTTGGTTCGGTCACGAACCGCGACATCGAAGCAACCCTTGCCGAAAAGGGCTTTGAGGTGAGTCGGCGAAAAATAATGCTTGAAGAGCCAATTCGCCGCCTGGGCGAGCACACTGTGCAAATTCGCCTCCACCCTGAGGTGCGGGTCGAGATTAAGGTCCTTGTCCTTGCGGATGATTCAGAGCCTTCTGAGACGGAAAAAACCGAGAGTGATAAGGGTGCTCCCGAGGATGCTGAAGTGGTCGCCGATGAGGTCCTCTCCGATGAGACTTCCGAAGCCGGAGACCCCGAAGCTGGGGACGCCGAGCCCGCCGGGGAGGAGAAACCGGTCGAGGCGTAATTTTTTCATTGGAGGATGAATTTCTCTTCGGCTTTTAAATTCTGATACCTACAGCAAAAAGGGCTGCCTTCCGGGCGGCCATTTTTGCTTGAATTCGACTGTATACATAAGGATATTTACGATTCTTTGTTTCTCTTTTTTGCAATCTACTGTATTCTTTGGGGGCTCGATGAGCACCCCGAAAAACTGCTTGTAACATGACTTTTAGTTTCCCCCGGAGTCCCGTTTCATGGAAGCACCCGCTAGGTCCCAGCGTACGGATAATGGCGGCAACCTGCCGCCTCAGAATATCGAGGCCGAGCAGCGTGTCCTCGGCGCTATCCTGCTCGATGGTGGCGAGGGGGGGACTGTCGCTAACGTCATGGAGATACTCCGCCCCGAGCACCTCTACCGCCTCAGCCATCGTGTAATCTTCCAAGCGATGATTACGCTTTTCGAGAAAAACGATCCGATTGACATTCTCACCGTCGTCGATGGCTTAAAGAAAATGAGCAAGCTCGATGAGGCTGGCGGTCCCGAATATGTCGCCCGCCTCTCAGACGATGTGTCGAGTTCGCGAAGGGCCACCACCTACGCCAAGTTGGTCCGCGACACAGCCCTTCAACGCAGCCTGATACAGACCTCGAACGCCATCGCCGAGCGCGCCTTCCAGGACTCGGAGGACGTGGACACCCTCATCGACGACGCCGAGCGCGCCATCTTTGAGGTCTCCTCGGGCCGCTACGAGCAGAAAATTGGCACCATGAAAGAGATCGTCAAGACCACGTTCCCCCATCTTGAGGAGCTTTACGACAAAAAAGAACTCGTCACTGGGGTGCCGACTGGATTCGCCGATCTCGACAAGCTGACAAGTGGATTCCAGCCCGGCGAACTCATTATTGTCGCCGGGCGGCCCAGTATGGGGAAAACCGCTTTCGCGCTTTGTGTCGCCGAATACGCGGCGATTACCGCCCGGGTGCCCACGGTTATTTTCAGCCTTGAGATGAGCTCCCGTGCACTGGCCATCCGTATGATGTGCGGTCGCGCGATGGTGAACGCCAAGCAGCTTCAGAGCGGCTACATGCCTGCGCGAAGATGGCCCGATCTCATTCGTGCTGCGGGTGAGTTGTCCGAGTCCCAGATATTCGTGGACGATTCCACCGAATCCTCTGCGTTCGACATCCGGGCGAAATGCCGCCGCCTTCAGGCGGACCAGGGCCTTGGTCTAGTCATCGTCGACTATCTGCAGTTGATTTCTAATCGAACCAGCGGCGGTCGCTATGAAAGTCGCCAGCTCGAGATCAGCGAGATCACCCGAAGCCTCAAGGGCATGGCCAAGGAGTTGGATCTCCCCGTTGTTGCCCTGAGCCAGCTTTCCCGTGCCGTTGAATCGAGAGAGGGCAAGCGCCCCGGCCTCGCCGATCTGCGCGAGTCTGGCTCCATCGAGCAGGATGCCGATCTCGTGGCCCTGCTTTATCGCGAGGATTACTACGATCGGGAGTCCGATAAAAAGGGCGAGGCCACGGTTATCGTCGCCAAGCAGCGAAACGGTCCCACCGACGACGTACAACTCAGATTTTTTCAGGACTACACCCGCTTCACCAACTTGGACACATTCCACCAAGGCTCCCCGGTGCCCGCCGCCGAGGTATTCGAAGAAGAGGAGGAGGTGGGCTTTTGACCCCCCCTCTCCCGGATCCCGCTTCCAAACTTGGAGAGTTTTTTACGGAAGGTCGACCGACAGCCGCCTTCGTCGATTTGACTGCGCTTGGCGATAACTTCACGCATCTTGCCGCCTCGTTCGGCACGGAACGCGAACTGCTCGCTGTGGTCAAGGCCGAGGCGTACGGACATGGCGCTCCTGAGGCCGCCGCCGCTTTCGTTAGTGCGGGAGCGCGCTGGCTCGCTGTGGCAACGGTGGAAGAGGCCGAGGCGCTCATCAGTGGCGCTGTCCCCAATGCGCTCGGCGAGGCCCGCGTTCTGGTGATGAGCGGCGCTTTGCCTGTGCTAGCTCCCCGAATCGCTTTGGGTGGCTTTGACGCAGTGGTTTGGGATATGGCCCAGGTCGAGGCGCTGGCAGCAGCTGCCGCCTCGGCGGGGCGCATTACGCGGGTTCATGTGAAAATCGACTCGGGGATGCACCGCCTCGGAATCGCGCCGGGAGAGGCACCTGATTTTTTCAGGCGGCTTGGCGAAATGGCGGGCGTCGAGGTCGCCGGTTTGATGAGCCATCTGGCCCAGGCCGATGAAGAGGAGGGGGGGGAGCCGACGCGGGAGCAGTTTGGGATTGTCCGTGCTCTGATGCGTGAGCTTGAGGCCAATGGATTGCTGCCACCCGTGATTCATACGGCGAACAGCGCCGGGGGCATCGCCTACCCCGAGGCGCCGGGATCTCTGGTCAGAGCCGGCATCGCGCTCTATGGCTGCCCGCCTCCGGGGGAGGCTGGTGCGCCTCTTCGGCCCGCGTTGACGCTCAAGAGCGCTCTCATTCAGATCAAGGCTGTTCCGGCGGGCGGGGCTGTTGGCTACGGCGGCACCTGGCGCATGAAAAAACCAGGCCGCATCGCGGTCGTTCCCATCGGGTACGCGGACGGTTATCCGAGGATATTATCGAGCCGAGCCGATGTTCTCGTGGGCGGGAGGCGGGCGCCCATCGCCGGGCGGGTGTCGATGGACATGCTCACGGTCGATGTGAACGAGATCGCAGATGCCGCTGTTGGCGATGAGGTGGTTTTGATTGGCGCGCAGGGGGATGGAATGATCCCCTGCGAGGAGCTAGCTACCCGTTCCCACACGATCACCTACGAGATATTATCGAGGTTAGGGTCCAGGGTTCCCCGTGTGTTTTTTGAGGCAGGTCATATCACGGGACACAGGAATTTCGGAGGCGGAGCGGCTTGAGCGGAAAGACGAAGATAGAAATGAAGGGCCTCGAAAAATCCTTCGGCGACAATAAAGTCCTCCGGGGTATCAATCTTGATATCCGGGAGGGTGATATCACGGTCATCATCGGCCGGAGCGGGGAGGGAAAGAGCGTACTTTTAAAGCATGTCATCGGCCTCTTGCGACCGGACCGGGGGAAAGTGCGTATCGACGGCGAGGATATTTCTGCCCTGCGGGGGGCTGAACTCAACCGGGTTCGAGCCAAGTTCGGCATGCTGTTCCAGGGTGCCGCGCTGTTCGATTCGATGACGGTGGGCGAGAACGTCGCATTCCCACTAAGAGAGCACACCAAGCTTTCCAATGCCGAGATAGCCGAGCGGGTGCGCGAAAAGCTGTATCTCGTGGGGCTCGATGGCATCGAGGACCGGATGCCCTCTCAGCTTTCGGGCGGAATGCAAAAGCGCGTGGGGCTGGCGCGGGCGATTGTTCGAGAGCCCGAGATTCTTCTCTACGATGAACCAACGACCGGTCTCGACCCGATACTCTCAGATTCCATAGACAGACTTATTGTCCACATGGAGCAATCCATCGATATCACTTCGGTCGTGATCAGCCATGACATCAAAAGTGCGCTTAAGTACGCACACTCGGTGGCCATGCTCCACGAAGGAAAAATTATCGTTCACGGCACCCCCCAAGAAATATTGGTCGAGGAGAATCCCGTTGTTCGTCAGTTCATCGCGGGATCCTCCGAGGGCCCGATTCAGGTCGTATGAGCGCCGCCGTCCGTATCGAGGTGCTCAGAAGCCAGACCGGCGAGAAAGCCCGCCTGGGACGGCTGAAAACCCCTCACGGAGCTGTCGATACCCCCGCCTTCATGGCAGTAGGCACCCAAGCCACCGTTAAAACGCTCGATCCGGTCGATCTGAGGGCCGCAGGCTGTCAAATTATTCTTGCGAACGCCTACCATCTCTCGCTTCGCCCTGGCGCGGAGCTTATTGCCCGCCTGGGCGGGCTGCACGGGTTCATGGGCTGGGATGGCCCCATTCTGACCGACAGCGGGGGCTATCAGCTTTTCAGCCTGGCGCCGCTGGCGAAGGTCACGGATGAGGGAATCGATTTTCAGAGCCATCTCGACGGGACGCGACTGAATCTCACCCCCGAGCGGGTGGTTGAGATACAAGAAGCCCTCGGGCCCGATATCGCGATGGTTCTTGATGAGCCGCTGGGTTTCCCACATACGCGAGAGCGGGCCGAGGACGCGCTCCGTCGCACGACGGCGTGGGCCGAGCGCTCGAAGGCGGCCCACCGCCGGGCGGATCAGGCCCTTTTCGGCATCGTGCAGGGAGGGGCGTTCTTCAACTTGAGACAAGAGAGCGCCCGGCAACTGGTAGCTCTCGATATGGACGGCTACGCCGTGGGCGGGCTCAGCCTGGGGGAGGGGAAAAGCCAGACCGACGAACTGCTCGACGCGGCGACGGATATCCTTCCTGCGGACAAGCCTCGCTATGTCATGGGGATGGGAACGCCGGCCGACCTCATTCGCGGGGTTGGGCGGGGGGCGGACATGTTCGATTGCGTCATGCCCACCCGTCATGCCCGGCGGGGAAATCTTTTTACCTGGGCCGGGCGCGTTTCGATAAAGAATTCGGCGAATGCCGAGGACTCCGGGCCCATCGAGGAGGCGTGCGGATGTCCCACCTGTCGGCAGGGCTATAGCCGGGCTTACCTGAGGCATCTTTTCAAGGCCGAGGAAATGCTGGGCTACCGGTTAATGACGATGCATAACCTGTTCTTTTATCAAGAACTTCTACGTAAGACCCGAGAGGCGATAGGAGCGGGGGTATTCGCCGCCTGGGCCAAAGAGATACTTTCCGGCCCTCTGGGCGTCGACCCTGGGTCCTCCGGAGTTGGCGGGGGGAGACCTTCGGCAAGCGGGTGACCGCTTGCTGGGGGCGAAAGGGAATCAGAGTAAATCCCTGATTATGCAAGCGTTTGCTTGACAAGGCCCCCTTGCTTTGCTACCAAACGGGGGGCGCCATGCCGGGCGTCTTTTTCTTGAAAGGAGATGTCCAAAGTGAATTTTTTGATAGATGTTCTTGGCGGCGCGAGAAACGCATGGGCCATGTCGGCGACGGGCAGTGGTGACGGGGATCAGCCGAGTATTCTAGTGAGTCTTTTCCCGTTTCTGATTGTTTTTGTCATTATTTATTTTCTGATGATTCGGCCCCAGCAAAAAAAACAGCAAGAGCAGCAGGCGATGCTCAGCGGCCTCAAGGTGGGCGATCAGGTGACGGCCGCCGGGATGTATGGTGAAATCACCCGCGTCAAGGATGATGTGATACAGGTCCAGGTGGCCGATAATGTGCGCCTTCGTTTTGTGCGCTCGGCGGTGTCGAAGCTGCCGGGCGGGGACGGGGCAGACACATCGGAAGATAAGTCTTCAGATAAAGATAAGTCTTTAGATAAAGATAAATCTTCGGACAAAGAGAAGTCTTAGTAACGCTCCCCGCCGCATAACGCGGTGTTCGCGGAAGGGCTCGCCCTTTCCAATGGGTGTCTGCAACGGCGGGAATGAGCGATGAGGAGAGGTGGATGAAAGGGCTGGGTTGGCGGGCGGGTCTGATTGTCGTGGTCGTTGTTGTCGCGGCCTATTTCATGATTCCGCCAAAGGAGCGAATTAATCTGGGACTGGACCTTCAGGGCGGGATGCATTTGGTCCTTGAGGTGGAGGCCGAAAAGGCAGTCACGGCGAAAATCGACCGCTATTTCGGCGAAATCAAGGATCGCCTCGTCTCGGACGATATCCGCACCCGGAGCATCAAGCGGGAGGGGAGGCAGGTCATCATCGGCCTGCACAGGGACTCGGACCGCGCGAAGCTGGGGGTTCTGATGGGCGGGTATTCTGACCTCGCGCTTCAGAGCTCCGAGGGCGACCCGCCTGTTTTCGTCTACTCGTATCCCGATGAGGTGGCCCGCCAGACAATGGATCAGGCCATTGACCAGGCGCTTGAAACGATTAGGAACCGCATCGACCAGTTCGGGGTGCGCGAGCCTACTTTGCAGCGCCAGGGCGAGCGGCGGATCCTCATCCAGCTACCGGGCATTAAGGACCCCTCGCGGGCAAAGGCGCTTATCGGCAAGACGGCGGTCCTTGAATTTAAAATAGTGGACCCGAACGCGGATACCGCGCAGGCGGAAAAAACGGGCGCCCCCGAGGGTCTTGAGCTTATCTATCAGATCACACGGGACAAAACGACGGGCGAGATCGTTCGTCGCCGGCCGGTGCTGGTCAAAAAAGAGGCCTCCCTCACGGGCGATAACCTCACGAATGCGCGTGTTGAGATAGGCGACCGCTTCAGCGAGCCTTATGTATCGGTGAGTTTTGACTCTGTTGGTGCGCAGGCGTTCGACCGCATTACGGCGGCGAACGTGGGCCGCCAACTGGCCATCGTCCTCGACGGCGTGGCCTACTCGACCCCGGTGATTCAGGAGCGCATCGGGGGCGGGCAGGCACAGATATCGGGTAGCTTCAAGATGGATGAGGCGCGCGACCTGGCCATCGCCCTCAGGGCGGGCGCGCTTCCCGCGCCAGTCCAGGTTTTAGAGGAGCGTAATGTTGGCCCATCGCTCGGAGCCGACTCGATTCGCCAGGGCATCGTTAGCATAATTGTCGGCTTTCTACTCGTCATGGCGTTCATGGCTATCTACTACAAGTGGAGCGGCGCGGTCGCTATACTGGCGCTTCTGCTGAACCTGCTCCTTCTGGTCGGGGCGCTAGGCTTCTTCGGGGCGACGCTCACCCTTCCGGGGATCGCAGGCGTGGTGCTCACAGTGGGTATGGCCGTTGACGCTAACGTATTGATTTTCGAGAGGATACGGGAAGAGATTCGCCTCGGAAAGACCATCCGCTCGGCCATCGACGCAGGCTATGCCAAAGCATTTTATACGATTCTCGATGCGAACGTGACGACGTTGATCGCGGCGCTCGTTCTTCTTCAGTTCGGCACCGGACCGATCAAAGGTTTTGCTATCACGCTGAGCATAGGAATCATCGCCTCGATGTTCACCGCGATCTTCGTCACGCGGTTCGTCTATGACTTTACCCTCTCACGCAGCGACATTAGGAGCCTGAGCATCTAATGCAAATTTTTCGTCCGGACACGAATTTTGACTTCATCGGAAAGTGGAAAGGCTTCGCAGGCGCCTCTGGCGTGGCCGTGGTGCTCTCGCTCGTTCTGCTCGCCTCGGTCGGCATCAACATGGGTATCGACTTCATGGGCGGCACCCTGGTTCAGGTGCAGTTCAAGGGGACACAGCCCATCGGCAAAGTCCGCTCGGCTGCTGCCTCGCTTTCTCTGGGCGATACGGTGGTGCAGAACTTTGGCTCCGACAAAGAGTTTCTCATCCGCGTTGAGAAGAGCATTGGCTCGACTCGTGGGGTAGGCGAGCGGGTTGCTGGCGCGCTCACTAAAAGCTTCGGCAAGGGTTCGTTCGATGTGCGCCGAACAGAGAGCGTGGGCCCCCAGATCGGCCGCGATCTCAGGGAAAAAGCGCTAAGCAGCATGCTCTTCGCTCTGCTCGGTATTCTGATCTATGTGAGCATTCGCTTCCAGTTCCGCCAGGCTGTTGCCGCAGTCATCGCCCTGCTACACGATGTCATCATCACCCTGGGCGTCTTCTCTATCTCGGGTAAGGAATTCTCCCTTCCTATCGTGGCGGCGCTGCTGACGATTGTCGGCTACTCGCTCAACGACACGATTGTTGTCTTCGACCGGATCAGGGAAAATACGCGTCTCTCTCGCCGCTCGGAGTTTGCCGACCTTATCAACCAGTCAGTGAACCAGACGCTTTCCCGCACCGTTCTTACCTCGGGGACAACACTTGTCGCCGTCCTGGCCTTTTTGTTCCTGGGGGGTGAGGTGATAGCTGACGTGGCGTTCACGCTGGCGGTTGGAGTCATCGCGGGCACCTATTCCTCGGTTTACATCGCGAGCCCGTTGCTTCTGATCTGGTCGGAGCGCTCCAAGAGCGGCTCGGGCAGGAAATCTGCTGCAAAGGCGTAAACACCCCGACTTTCCCCTATAAGGGCGCAAAGCCGGATTTCGATAGACTTCCTAACTGATTTATCAGAATAACGAAGGGCGAGGCTAGTTCTTCGTGGCGGATTTCTTCGGTTTCTCTTCGGCGAGAAGGGCCTCGATGATGTGAATGCCCTCGGGCGAGCCCCAGTCGCGGTAGCCGAGGCTTCCGCCGATGACTTCCCCGGCCCGGTTCACCAAAAAATTAGTGGGCGTGTAGCGCGCGTTGAATATCGGGCCCACTTTTCCGTTTGGGTCCAAAAGATTTGGGAAGGTGAGGCCGTTTTTCTCGACATAGGGTTTCACCAGCGATGGGTTCCGGTCCATTGATATGGCGACGATGGTGAATCCTTGGTCTTTGTACTTGTTGTAAATCCTCTCGAAAGCGGCCCGCTCTCGTAGGCACCAGAGTCAGTGGGTCGTCCAGAAGTTGATGAGCATGACCTTGCCTGACTGATTCTGTATTTTGAAATTTTTGCCAAAAATATCTGGGAGTGAAAATTCGGAAAGAGGGGTCGGTTTGATCACCTGGACCTTAAGATCGCCCATCAGGGAGGCCAGGGTGTGGTCCATGAGGGTCTTATCGTGTTTGGCTGAAGCCGAGATGGCGCCCCCGAGGAGCAAGCTGGCGACCACCACAAAACCCACCATGACATTGACAAATAACCGAAAATATTTCAAGGGCCCTTCTCCATGCCTGTTGTTCTCATTGCGGCGGCGCAGCCTCTTCTCGTCATAGAACAATGGCGGCACGAAAAGATTCCCGGTGGGCCACAACCATCCTTGGCGGGGGAAGAAGTCTATTCGCCTGGCTTATTTTCCCTTTGCACGAACGCCGAGGCGGAGCGCATTCAGACGGATGAAGCCCTCTGCGTCCTTGTGCGAATAGATCGAATCCTCCTCGAAGGTCGCGAGTTCGGGCCGGTAGAGATTGTTTTCCTCGGGCGCTTTTCTCCCGGCGGCCTGGCAG